>Ga0302314_10005770_pt1 | contig 22525 bp, 14 predicted proteins | sample III_Palsa_N2_3_FD_200533 | JGI IMG/M metagenome (GOLD analysis project Ga0302314, IMG submission 200533) | Peat permafrost microbial communities from Stordalen Mire near Abisko, Sweden - III_Palsa_N2_3 | ecosystem: Environmental > Terrestrial > Soil > Palsa > Peat permafrost | place: Sweden... | reverse complement strand
GTCGCCAGCGGGCCTGACCATCGCGCGTCCCGCGCGGCTCGAATGTCCGGCGCGGGGTCGCGCAACCCCCTATAATGGTCGGTTTCCCCGGGACCTCCTAAAGTGACGCAGAAACTTCGCAACATCGCCATCATCGCGCACGTCGATCATGGTAAGACCACCCTCGTGGACCAGCTGCTACGCCAGTCCGGCACGCTCGACGCCCGCAAGGACCTGCAAGAACGCGTCATGGATTCAAATGCCCTGGAGCGAGAGCGCGGCATCACCATTTTGGCGAAGAACACCGCCATTACTTGGGGTGACTACCAGATCAACATTGTCGATACCCCTGGCCACGCCGACTTCGGCGGTGAAGTGGAGCGCGTGCTCGCGATGGTGGATTGCGTGCTACTGCTGGTGGACGCGGTGGATGGCCCGATGCCGCAGACCCGCTTCGTCACGCAAAAGGCCTTCAAGCACGGCCTGCGTCCCATCGTGGTCATCAACAAGGTCGATCGCGACGAAGCCCGACCGGGCTGGGTGCTCGATCAGACGTTCGATTTGTTCGACCAGCTCGGTGCCACCGACGAACAGCTGGATTTCCCAGTGGTCTATGCCTCGGCGCTGCGCGGCTTTGCCGGCCTCGATTCCTCGGTGCGTTCCGGCGACATGCAGCCGCTGTTCCAGACCATTGTCGACCATTGTCCGCCGCCGGACGTGGATTCGGACGGTGCATTGCAGCTGCAGGTGACCTTGTTGGATTACTCCAGCTATGTGGGCGCCATCGGCGTAGGCCGCATCAAGCGCGGCACGCTCAAGAAGGGCATGGCGGTGACCGTCATCAGTCGCGAAGGCAAGACGCGGTCGGAGAGAATCACCCAGGTCTTGGGCTTTCATGGCCTGACCCGCATCGAAGTCGACGCGGCCTACGCCGGCGACATCGTGGCATTCGCGGGTATTCCCGAGCCCAAGGTTTCGGACACGCTATGCGATCCGTTGAACGTTGAAGCGCTGCCCAGCCTCACCGTCGATGAGCCCACCATCAGCATGACCTTCGAGGTCAACACCTCGCCCTTCCTCGGGCGCGACGGTAAATTCGTCACCAGTCGGCAGATCCGCGAGCGTCTGGACCGCGAGTCCATTCACAACGTGGCGCTGCGCGTCGAACCCACCGCCGATCCGGACAAGTTCATGGTGTTCGGGCGAGGCGAATTGCATTTGGGCGTGCTGCTCGAAAATATGCGGCGCGAAGGCTTCGAAATGGCGGTGTCGCGGCCGCGCGTGGTCATCAAGCAAATCGACGGGGTGGCGCACGAGCCCATCGAGCAGGTGACGGTGGATGCCGACAGCGATGCGCAGGGCGCCATCATGCAGGCTCTGGGCAGCCGCGGCGGCGACCTGAAGGACATGCAGGCGGATGGACGCGGTCGAGTGCGTCTGGACTACATGATTCCCTCGCGCGGCCTCATCGGATTCCAAACGGAATTTCGCACCATGACCCGCGGCACGGGCCTGCTGCACCATGTGTTCGATCATTACGGGCCGGTGGTACAGCGCGAATTGGGCCAGCGTCCGAACGGCGTGCTCATCAGCAACGGGCAGGGCACGGCCCTGGCGTATTCGCTGTTCAGCCTGCAGGAACGAGGCCGCTTGTGCATTGGAGCCAACGAGGAAGTGTACGAAGGCATGATCATCGGGATGAACAATCGCGATGACGATCTCGTGGTCAATCCGCTGAAGGGCAAGAAGCTCACCAACATGCGTGCCTCGGGCAAGGACGAGGCGGTCGTGCTGTCGCCGCCGATTCGCTTCTCGCTGGAACAGGCCATGGAGTTCATCGACGACGACGAACTCATTGAAGTGACGCCGAACTCGATTCGTCTACGCAAGCGCTTTTTGTCGGAAAATCAGCGCAAACGCGGCGGACGCGAGACCGCCGATCAGGCCTCGTAACAAAGCAGCGGTTACTTAACCGATTACTGATCGAACCGAGACGCAGGTCACGTCGTCGATCAGGGATCTCCCTAACATTTGAGATTGAGACGGCCTGTAAGGCGTAGCCGGCTAGGCACGGCCTGTAAGGTGCGCCCGGCCAGGGCCGGCCGGGCAGGCGCGCCTCCGGGCGCCCCTAGCCGGGCGCCGTCAATTTCAGTGGGGAGATGTTAGATTGTCACGCGATTTTTCCGCAGCGCTTCGCAAAGAGCCGGGTACCACGGATGGTTTTAATCGGTTGCTCGAGGAGCAACTGGCGGAGGCCGGGGGGCTAATTGGAGCGTTTGATCTGAACGCTCTCTTACGAAAAGTCAGCGCCCAGTACGATGGGGTCGATGCCGAGCGGCGCGGCGTCGTGCGGTCCATGCAGCTGATGTCCGATGAGGCGCGGACGCTCACCCGCGAAATACGCGAAGAGACCGCATCCCACCTGCAGGCCATCCTGGACAACGTCAAGGATGCCATTGTCACGGTGGATCGCGCCGGCTGTATGACAAGCATCAATCCCACCGGCGAACGCATATTTGGGTTTCCGGCGGCGGACATTCTGGGTCGGCGTCTGGATGTTCTTCTGCCCAACATTGCGGCCGGCCGGGCCGAAGACGACAGCCCGCTTCTAGACTTCCTCGATCGCAGCGCAGCCACCATTGACGATACGCATGTCGATCTCGCAGCCCATCAGACCTGGGGCGCGACCAAGAGCGGCACCCCCGTGGCCGTGGAGATCGCGGTGAGTACCGCGAGCCTCAATCGCCGCGACGGTTACATCGTCTGTATTCGCGACACCACCGAGCGCAAACGCGGCGATGCCATTGCCGCGGGCGAGCGGCGCGTATTCGAAAAGATCGCCTCGAATGCGCCGCTGTCGACGGTGCTCGAAACCATTGCCGATGTCATCGAACGGGTGATCGCCGGCAGTGCGTGTGCCATACATCTGCTGGACGGCGACGGGCAAAGCTTGCGCTTCGGAGCCGCACCCAGCCTGCCGCGCGAGTTCGTCGCCGCCATGGATTACTCGCCCATCGGGCTGCGCTTCGGCTCCTGTGCGGCCGCGGCGTGTCTCGGCCGCCAGGTGACGGTGGAAGACATTGCGGTGGATGCCTTGTGGGAGTGCCGGCGCGACGCAGCACGTCACGCCGGATTGGCGGCGGCCTGGTCGACGCCCATCGTGGCCTCGGCCGGCGCCATCATCGGAACGTTTTCCTCCTTCAGGCGCAAGCCCGGCGCGCCGCAGCCGCGCGATCATGAATTCTTGAGCCGCATGGCGCAGATCGCCGGTATCGCCATAGAACGTCGCAACGCCGAGGATGCGCTGCGCGACAGCGAGGCCAAGTTTCGCGGTCTATGCGACAGCGTCATGGAAGGGGTGTATCGCACCTCCCGTGATGGACGCTTTCAAATCGTCAATCCGGCCTTGGTGCAAATGCTCGGCTACGACTCGGCCGAAGAGCTTTACCAGGTTCGCTCCGGAGCCCTGTACTGGTACCCCAGCGATCGTGACGCCTACGTGCGGCGCATGGATAGCGAGGGCGAGATTCGGAACATGGAATACGTTTTGCGCCGCAAGAACGGCACGATGTTGGTCGTACTATGCAACGGCCGCGCGGTGCACGACAAACAAGGTCGGCGCTGTGGCTTCGAGGGCACGATTACCGACGTCACCGAGCGTAAACGGGCGGAGACCGCCGTTTTTCAGGCGAAGGAACGCGCGCAGGTCACGCTGCAGTCCATCGGCGATGCGGTCATCACCACCGACTCGACGGGACATATCGATTATATGAACCCGGTGGCCGAAAGCCTCACCGGATGGGAAAGCCGCGAGGCGGAAAACAAGTCCATCGAGACCGTCTTGACGCTGGTCGATGAGGCCACGCGAAATCCGAGCGAAAGCCCCGTCATGCGATGTCTACGCGAGGGTAGGGTGTTGGGACTCGCGGAACACACCGTGCTGGTGAACCGGCGCGGACAGGAAATCGCCATCCAGGATTCCGCCGCCCCGATCCGCGATCGCGCGGGAAATCTCATCGGCGCCGTCATGGTGTTTCACGACATCAGCAAGGAACGGCGGTTGCATCGCGCTCTGCATTACCAGGCCAGCCACGATGCGCTGACCGGACTCATCAATCGGCGTGAGTTCGAAAATCGACTTACCGCGGCGGTGGAGAGCGTACGCACGGACCCTATTTGCCGGCACGCCCTGCTGTACCTCGACCTCGATCAGTTCAAGTTGGTCAACGATACCTGCGGCCATCCTGCCGGGGATATGTTGTTGAAGCAAATTACCGGTGTGCTGCAGTCGCGCATACGGGGAGCCGACACGCTGGCTCGTTTGGGCGGCGATGAGTTCGGCATTTTGCTGCAGAGTTGTTCCCTGGATCAGGCGCTGCGCATCGCTGAAAGCCTGCGCCAGGCCATTCGCGACTATCGCTTCATCTGGCAAGATGGCGTCCTGGCGGTGGGTGTCAGCATCGGTATCGTGGAAATCGGCAGCGAAACGCCTACGGTGGCCAATGCCATGAGCGCGGCGGATGTGGCGTGCTATGCGGCGAAGGATCAAGGCCGCAACCGCGTGCAGCTGTACCAACCGGACAACGTGCCGGAACGGCACCGGGAAATGTTGTGGGTATCGAAGCTGACACGTGCGTGCGATGAGAGCCGCTTCGAGCTGTACTACCAGCCCATCGTACCCATCGGCGCCAACCGCTTCGAGCGCCAGCAATTCGAAGTCATGCTGCGCTTGCGCGACGAATCCGGCGCGTTGATCCTGCCGGCGGAATTCATCCCGGCGGCGGAGCGCTACAACGTGATGCCGTCCATCGATCGTTGGGTGGTGCGACAGGCGCTGGAACAACTAGTGCATCGGCCGGACTCGGGCGTCAAGCCCTATACGATCGCGGTGAATCTGTCGGGTACCTCGCTCAACGACGAACGGTTTCTGGAATACCTCATCGCGGAGTTGAGTTCGTGCCAACTGAGCGAAGGCGCCCTTTGTTTCGAGATCACCGAAACCTCGGCCATAGCCAACCTGAGCAACGTGGTCCACTTCATGCGTGAGCTGCGCAAGCGCGGCTGCCACTTCGCGCTCGACGATTTCGGCAGCGGTCTCTCGTCGTTCCTGTATCTGAAAACCCTGCCGGTGGATTATTTGAAGATCGACGGCCAGTTCATCGAGAATGTGGTGCGGGATCCCGTGGATCGCAGCATGGTCGAAGCCATCAGCCAGGTCGGCAAGGCCATGGGCATTCATACCGTCGCCGAGCGCGTCGAGTCCGATGAGGTGCTGCAGGAGTTGGCATGCCTCGGTATCGGCTTCGCGCAGGGATACCACATCGCGGCACCGAAGTCCCTGGCAGAGTTCCCGTACAGGCGAACTCCGCCAGGCACGAAGTTACAGGTGAACGAATAGCGCCAACGAGCGGCCGGTCATGCCGTACGCTTCGCCGGTCTTGCCTTGGAAGGCGGCTTCGTCGCTCGTGGCGTCCGTGTCGATGACCAGCTTCCACGATTCGCCGCCGGGACATTCCGGCAGGGTGAATTCGACCTTGTCGTAATGCGAATTCATGATGAGCAGCATGGCCGCTTCGGTGCCTCGCTGCCGCACGCCGCTGGGGCGCGCCCTACCATCCATCATCATGCCGAAGCAGTGCATGTTGCCGTTCTGCCAGTCCTCGCTTTTCATTTCGACGCCTGACGCGTTGATCCAGGTCAGATCCTTGACCTCGAGTTCCTCGTCGTAGTCGCCGGTGAGAAAGCGATTGCGGCGCAGGATGGGAAACTGATGGCGAAGCGCGCACAGCTTCTGAACGAAGTGAATTAATGACCATCCCTCGTCGCCCCAGTCCCAATTGACCCAGCTGATGCCGTTGTCCTGGCAGTAGGCGTTGTTGTTGCCGCCCTGGGTGCGCCGAAACTCGTCTCCGGCCAGGAGCATGGGCGTTCCCTGCGAGAGCAGCAGGGTGGCCAACATATTGCGGACTTGGCGAGCCCTGAGCGCGTTAATGGCGGGATCGTCGGTGACTCCCTCGGCTCCGCAATTCCAGGAGCGATTGTCGCTGCTGCCGTCGCGATTTTCCTCGCCATTGGCTTCATTGTGTTTGTCGTTGTAGGTCACGAGATCGTTCAACGTGAAGCCGTCATGAGCCGCCAGGAAATTCACGCAGGCCCAGGGGCGCCGACCCAGTCGATTGTAAATGTCGCTGGAGGCGCATAGGCGTGGTGCCAATTGGCCGGGCGTGGCGGAGCTCTTCCAGAAATCCCGCACGGTATCGCGATAACGATCGTTCCATTCCGCCCACCCGGGGGGGAATCCGCCCACTTGGTAGCCGCCGGGCCCGCAGTCCCACGGTTCGGCGATCATTTTCACGATCCTGAGGACGGGGTCCTGGTTGCAGGCCTTCAGAAAGCCGCTTTGATTGTCGAAGCCATTCTGTTCCCGCGCCAGAATGGTGCCGAGATCGAAGCGGAAGCCATCGACGTGCAGTTCGCTCACCCAGTACCGCAGACTGTCCGTGACCATTTCGATCACATTGGGATGCGACAGATTCAGCGTGTTGCCAGTGCCGGTGTCGTTGATATAGAAGCGCTTTTGATCGGGAAGCAACCGGTAGTAGGCTGCGTTGTCGATGCCCTTGAAGGATAGCGTCGGTCCGCGTTCGTTGCCTTCGGCGGTGTGGTTGTAGACCACATCGAGAATGACTTCGAGACCGGCGTCGTGGAAGCGGGCAACCATCTCCTTGAATTCGCGCAAGGATTGATCCGGCGCGGAAGCGTAGCGCGGGTCCGGGGCGAAGAAGCCGATGCTGTTGTATCCCCAGTAATTGGTGAGCTTCTGTTCGAGGAGGTGATTGTCGTTAATGAAAGTGTGGATCGGCAGGAGTTCCACCGAAGTCACGCCGAGGCTTTTGACGTAGTCGATGATTTCCTTGCACCCCATGCCGGCATAAGTGCCGCGCAAATGCGTAGGGATAGTGGGATTCAGCTTGGTGAAGCCTTTGACATGCGCCTCGTAGATGATGGTGTTATCCCAGGGGACGGAGCGGGTGCGCGATTGACCCTTCCAGTCGAAGTTCGGATCGACCACCACGCACTTCGGCACGAAGGCAGCGCTGTCGCGTTCGTCGAAGGTGAGGTCGTCGCCCTCGGCACCGATGGTGTAGGCGAAACATTCGGGTCCCCAGCGCAGTTCGCCGATGTGGGCTCGGGCGTAGGGGTCGAGCAGCAGTTTATTCGGATTGAAGCGATGTCCTTCCAAGGGCGCATACGGCCCGTGGACCCGGAACCCGTACACCGAGCCGGGAGCCACGTCAGGGATGTAACCGTGCCAAATTTGATCCGTGTATTCCGGCAGCGCAATGCGCTCCAATTCGGTGCCGCCCTGGGAATCAAAGAGACACACTTCGACTTTGGTGGCGACCGACGAAAAGAGGGTGAAATTCGTGCCTTTTCCATCCCAGATGGCTCCGTGCGCGCGCGAATTACCTTCCCTTACCCTGTCAGGCATGAATTCTCCCAGTGAAATTATCGAACGAGGAAACGAGCTAACCGGGAAGTACAGTGCTCTCCAAGGGGAAGCGTGCGCTTATGCGGGTAACTCCGCCGGCCAGATAAATCGATTGAAACTCGCCGCTGAGCGATGCGACGCGCTGCTCGATGGCGGCCAGGAAGTGTACTTCGGCTCCGAGAGGGGGTGGGATGGAGTCGGTCTCCCCGGACGCCGAGGCCGTCTTGCCCTCGAGTTCAATGGAAAGGGTGCGCCGGTGCAGCGTCACGCTGAAATCCACGGAATCCACGGGTTTACGCGCCACCACCACCGCCAAGGCTTCCTGCACGATGCGAAACAAGGTGATGGCAATAGTCGGCGAGACCTTAGGCTCATCCTCCGGCACCTGTATGTGACAGGTAAGGCCGGCACGTCGACAGGCCGTTTGCACATGCCAGCGCAACGCGGCGAATAATCCCACATTGTCCAGCAAAGTCGGCCGAAGATCCTCGATCAATTTACGCTTGAGGTCGATGGCGGCCGACAAGGCTTGCCGAGCGCGCACCAACTTTTGGCGCAGGTCCGCAGCCGGCGCTGTCGGATGCTGGTCCGCCCAAGCCAAATCCATGACTGCTCCCACCAGCAGACCGCCCAGTTCATCGTGCAGTTCACGCGCCAACGCCGCCTTCTGCAGTTCCATGGCACCTTGGATGTGGGCGATGAGACCCGAAGGATCCGCCGGCGTCAAAGGACGTGTCTCGCTATTAGGGACGAATTTCTCAAGCTTCGCACTCACTTGGCTCTCCGCCAAAACAGCCGATCTCCCGCAAACGCGGAGCTGCAGGCCCATCGCTTAAGCCTAAACGCATAGGCCAAGGAAACAAGACCAAGGTCATCTCGGAGGGGCGTAGGACTTCACTGATAGCTACGCAGGGGACGATCTCCTGTAGGGTAGGCGCTCACGGATGGTACGGTTGGATGGGTATTCGGATGAGTCAGATGTTTCCGGAAAGCAAAGTGTGGCGCGGACGTAAGATGGCGGCGTGGCGTGATGCGCTGATCGTGGCGTCCTTGGTCATCGCGGCTGCCGTCGTTTGCGTCAAACTGGATGTCAGCGAGGCGCTGGTCGGATGGACCAAACTGTATGAACGGCAGCAGCTCGATGAGCTGCCGCCGGTGTTATTGGTCCTCGCCACCAGCCTGGTTTGGTACTCGGGCCGCCGTTACCGGGAGGCCAGGCGCCAGGTGGTACTGCGCCGCGCCACGGAGAACCAGCTGGCCGCGGCGCTGGCTGAAAACCAGCGGTTGGCGCAGCAATACGTCGAGCTGCAAGAATACGAACGGAAGGCGCTGGCCCGAGACCTTCATGATGAGCTTGGCCAATACTTGAATGTCATGAAGCTGGACGCGGTGTCCATACGCGATGCCCGGGTGGGCGAAGAGGCTCTGGTCGGCACCGCCTCCCGGGCGCTGATCGATAACGTGGACCGCGTTTACGCCGTGGTGTCGAATTTGATTCGGCAACTACGCCCCGTGGGACTCGACGAATTGGGCATTGCCGCCGCCGTGGAATATTGTGCGAACGATTGGCGCGCGAGACTGCCGGGCGTGACCATTGATTTGTCCATCATCGGCGATTTTCGGGAATTAGTGGAGATCAAGCGGCTTGCGCTATTCAGGCTGGTCCAGGAGTCGCTGACGAATATTGCACGGCATGCGGAGGCTACCCGGGTCACTATTCGCATCGAGCGGGCCGGTAATGGGGAACACGCGGGGAATGAGGTCGTCGTTGTCATTGCCGACAATGGTAAAGGCATGGATTTGGAGGCGCCGCGCGCCGGGTTGGGATTGGTCGGCATGCGCGAACGCGTTGCCGCGCTGGGTGGCCGTCTCAAACTCACGAGCCGACCCGGTGGGGGTCTCGAGATCACGGCATCGATCCCGCTGGCAGCGCCCCACGCCGGTGAGCGGCAGACATGAGCAGCCAGCCGCAGGATCGCATCGATGTCGTGTTGGTGGACGATCATGCGGTTGTCCGCGAAGGGTATCGCCGCCTGCTGGAACGCGCGGCGGGCTTGATCGTGGTGGGCGAGGCAGCTTCGATGGCGGAGGCGGTGCGTCTCGATGCCGAACTGAAACCCGACGTCATCGTGCTCGACATTGCGCTACCGGGCGTGAGCGGCATCGAAGTGCTGCGCCGACTGGTCGCGCATCGGCCGGAGGCGAAGGTGCTCATATTCAGTATGTACCAAGACGGCATTTACGCCACGCACGCCATGAACGCCGGCGCCCGCGGCTATTTGAGCAAGGCCAGTGCTCCCGACTTGCTGGTCAGCGCGGTGCGTGCGGTGGCCAATGGCGGCCAGTACATCAGCCCCGATGTGCAGCAGGCCATGGCGACTCAGTCGAATTCAGCGGTGCAGTTGGCGCAGACATTGTCTACACGCGAGTTGGAGGTGCTGCGTCTCCTGGCTCAAGGATTCGCGGCGGATGAAATCGCGGTACGGCTGGGCCTCAGCCCAAAAACCGCGGCGAATCACCAATCCTCCATTAAACACAAACTCGGGGCGGGCAGCGCGCTGCAGCTCATTTTGATTGCCCAGCAATTCGGTCTGATCGCGAGCGGCTGAGCGTGAAGGTCATGCGCTGGTCGTGGGTGGTGGCCTGGCTGCTGCTGGGGCAGGCGTCGCAAGCCGACCCCAGCGACGCCGAAACCATCTATGTGGTGCGGCGCGGCTGGCATATCGATATAGGCTTCGCCGTGCCGGAGCTGGTCGCGCCACTGGGGACCGTCACGGGGGAGTTTCCTGGGGCGAGGTACCTCCTCTTCGGTTTTGGGGACCGACGCTATCTCATGGCGAAACATTCGCATGTGCCGGCCATGCTCGGCGCTGTTTGGCCCGGCCAAGCTCTCATTCTGGTGACCGGGCTGGTAGCGACTCCGGGGGAAGCTTTTGGAGAGAAAGAGGTCATCGCGCTCCACGTTTCGCCGGCTCAGTCGAAGGAGCTGCAGGCCTTCGTGGTGGGCTCGCTACAGACGGTCGCGAGCAGCGGGACCTTTATCGTCACAGCGCCTGGACCTTATAGCGGGAGTCTCTACTTTAGCTCGGGCCTAAAGTACTCCGGCTTTCATACTTGCAATACCTGGGCAGCGGAAGGACTACAGCGCGGGGAATTGCCGGTGCGCTCACGAGGCACGCTATTCGCGGGTCAACTCTGGCGGCAAGTAGTAACACTCGCCGCACCCCTGCGGCCGTAGGTCGGCGAATACCACGCGCGGCCCAGGGCCAGAGGCGGCCCATGGCAGGAACGGCCGCTAGCCGTTGCCATCCGCCGCCTCCTTTCTCAGCAGGGCGGCCTGCTGCCGTCCTGACACACGACCGTCGTGCCGTTGCTGGGCGGTACGACGACGGTGGTGTTTTTTGCGGGCTCGGGTGGGCTGCTGCTGCTGATGCAGCCCGCGAGCACGCAGGCGGCGAGGACCATCGTAGATATCATTTTCATTGTGTTCTCCTGTTGCGATCCGCGAGCAAAGGCGGCCGATATTCGTCGCAGCTAGTCTGCGTATCTCGACGAATGTAGGGCAGGGGCCGCGACCGCAAGCGCCTGTGCGGGCCGTCCTACAGTTAGAAGCCGAGGGTGAGCTGCCCGGTGGCGGACGGAGGGCGGAACAAATGAGCGACCAAGTCGTGGCGTGCATGTGCGTCGTTAAAGCCCAGTTTACGGCGCGCCAATTGGAATCGAGTTCGCAAAAGGTCCGCGTACGCACCCGTGCCGCGCATGCGCGTGCCGAACTCGGCGTCATAGTCCTTACCGCCTCGCGCCTGATTGATGAGGGACATGACGTGCTTCGCTCGATCGGGATAATGTTCAGCCAGCCATTCACGGAACAAAATCTTCACCTCGTGCGGCAGGCGCAGCAACACGTAGCCCGCGCTGGTGGCACCCGCGTCGCGGGACGCCTGCAGGATGTCTTCCATCTCATGATCGGTAATGGCGGGAATCACGGGGGCGACCAATACTCCCGTGGGAACTCCTTCTCGCGACAGTTGTTCGATTACTCTCAGACGAGCCTGCGGGGATGCCGCGCGAGGCTCCAGGGTCCGCTTGATGTCATTGCTCAGCGAAGTAATGCTCAAGGTCACCGAAACCAACTGGTCCCGGGCAAGATCCTTGAGTAAATCGAGATCGCGCAGCACGAGTGCACTTTTCGTGACGATGGTCACCGGATGCCGGCAACGCGCAAGGACCGCGAGAATGCTGCGCGTCACCTCAAGGCGTTTTTCCAGCGGCTGATACCCGTCGGTGTTGATGCCCAAGGCGATCGGTTTACACACGTACCTCGGTTTGGACAGCTCGGCCTCGAGGACTGAAACGGCATCGTCTTTGTAGAATAGCTTGGTTTCGAAATCCAGCCCCGGGGATAGTCCTAGATAGGCGTGCGTGGGCCGCGCAAAACAATAAACGCAGGCGTGACTACACCCTCGGTACGGGTTGATGGAAGCATCGAATCCGACATCGGGCGAATCATTGGTGCTGATGATGCTGCGAGCCCGATCGGGCAGCACGGTTTCGTTGAGGCATTGAGGCGCCTCCTCTTGATACCAATCGTCATAGGTTTGTTCAACGATAAACTCGTCGAAGCGGCCGCGCGGATTGGACAGTGCGCCTCGCCCCTTGAATGCCTGGTGACCGATGAAATTGCGCGCCATGACGAAACTGTACGCGCAGCCGCCGCGTGCGTAAATCCAGTAGTCGGACCGTCCGACTACTGTATACGCGCTCTTTTACGGCGGACCGGAATTGTACGGATCGACCCGTTTTGTACGGATCTGCGCCTTGTAGGACGAGGCTTGCGTCAACACCCGCCGGCTCCCGCTACCTTTCGGGTAGCCTGCGTCCTATAGTTCAATAGGCGGCGTTCTCGCCGATGAGTTGCAGGAGTTACCGTGAGAACTATTACCACCTTATTTTTTGCCTCTTTAGTGCTTTGCGGCTGCGTCGCCGGCGGCGGCACGGTCCCTCATGCCGATAGTCCGGCGGCCGTCAACAACGACGCGGGGCCCGAGCTATGCCGCGACGGCACCGCGCCGCCGTGTAACGATCGTGACTAGACTGTCCGTCGCTAGGTAGGTTCGAAGCCCGACCGGGCATCTATTCCAGGGCAGCGGGGCGCGGGCAGCACTTTACACAAGCTAACCCGTGCTCTGCTCTATACTGTGAACCGCGTCGCCACATGACCGGCGGCGTTAAAGTTCCATGCCCGCATGACCAAATCCGCTGTATCGCCGTCCCGCGCCCGGTCCGCGCCGGCCGACCCCCATTCCTTGAGCCTGCCTTGGCTGCTGGAGGAAATGGTCAGGGGCGAACTCATTCCGGCCGCGTTGGCCCGGCACGTTATTGACCCGCCCCGGCGTAAAGACGGTGCCCCTCACCATCCATTGGTGGTTGCGGCGGCCCAGGAGTGGCCGGACCGGCGGGTGGAGGGCCGCAAACTGTCGTTGGAGGCGCTGACCCAATGGCTGGCTCACCGCGCGCGGCTGCCCTATGAGCGCATCGATCCCTTGAAACTCGAAGTGGCCACCATGACCGAGGTGGTGCCGTACGCCTATGCTTCGCGCATAGGAATCCTGCCTATCAAGGCCGGGCCCGCGGGCGTCGTATTTGCAGTCAAGGACCCGTTTGCAGTGGAATGGATGCGCGAATTGGAGCCGGTGCTCAAGGTTCCCTTGAAGCGCGTGTTGGCCAATCCGCTGGATATCGACCGTTACCTGGTGGAGTTTTACGCCATTGCCCGGTCGGTCAAGATCACCGGGCAGGAGCGCTCCCGCTTCGCGCCCACCGAGTTGCGCAATCTCGAGCAACTCACCGAGCTCAGCCGGGCGGGCAAGCTGTCCGCCGAGGACCAGCATGTGGTGGCCATTGTCGACTGGCTGTTGCAATACGCTTTCGACTCGCGGGCCAGCGATATACACCTCGAGCCCCGCCGCGAAACCGGCAACGTACGCTTTCGCATCGACGGCGTGCTCCACGATGTGTACCAGTTGCCGGCGCCGGTGATGCCAGCGGTCACCAGCCGCGTCAAGATTCTATCCCGATTGGATGTGGCGGAGCGGCGACGGCCTCAGGACGGGCGCATTCGCACGCGTACCCCCGACGGCAAGGAAATCGAGCTGCGCGTGTCCGCGCTGCCGACGGCCTTCGGCGAAAAGATAGTGCTGCGCATATTCAATCCCGACGTGCTGGTGCACGATTTCAATCGCCTGGGCTTCACCAAGAACGAGACCGTGGGCTGGCGCCGCATGATTCAGCAGCCGCACGGCATCGTGCTGGTCACGGGCCCCACAGGGTCGGGAAAGACGACGACCTTGTATGCGTCGCTGAAAGAGCTTGCGACCGCGGAGGTCAATGTCTGCACCATCGAGGACCCCATCGAAATGATCGATGGCAGCTTCAACCAGATGCAGGTGCAGTCCAACATCGACCTGAATTTCGCCGATGGGGTGCGCGCGTTGCTGCGCCAGGACCCGGACATCATCATGATCGGCGAAATCCGCGATCGTGAGACCGCCGACGTCGCCGTGCAGGCGGCGCTGACCGGCCACTTGGTTTTGTCGACCTTGCACACGAATGATGCGCCCTCCGCGGTTACTCGTCTCCTCGAGCTGGGTGTGCCTGCCTATTTGATACGCGCCACGCTCATCGGGGTGCTGGCGCAGCGCCTGGTGCGGACCTTGTGTCCGGAGTGCAAGGCGCCCATGCCCATGACAGGCGCTCATTGGCGCGAACTCGGCGCAGAAGGCGTGGCACAGCCCGCGACCATTTACCGCGCGGTGGGCTGCCTGGAGTGCCGGCAGACCGGCTATCGTGGCCGATGCGGAGTTTACGAACTCATGCAGTTGAACGCTCCGATGCAAGCGGCCGTTGCCGACAGCCCCGATTTGGAAAAGCTTCGTCAATTGGCAGTCGAGGGCGGCATGCGCCCGCTGCGCTACGCCGGAGCAGAGAAGATTGCCGCCGGCATGACCAGCGTCGACGAGGTGCTGTCGTTGACCCCGGATCCGAGGCAGCTCTAGCGCTACCACCGCGCTGGTTTGTAGTCCTTGAGAAACTGACCCCAGACGTGCGTGTCTGTGAGACGCCCGACGAAAATCGGGTCCACGATGCGCGCGGCTCCATCGATGATGTCGAGCGGCGGCGCGAAGCCGAGTTCGGTCTTGCGCGCCGCGTGGGCTGCCGGATCTTCGTCGGTCACCCATCCCGTATCCACGGCATTCATGTGTATCCCGTCCCTGACGAAGTCCGGAGCGCTGGTGCGCGTCATCATGTTGAGCGCGGCTTTGGCCATGTTGGTATGCGGGTGTTTGTCGGTCTTGGCGATGCGGTAGAACTGGCCTTCCATGGCGCTGACGTTGACCACGTGTTTGTGCCGTCCGAGAGTGCGGACCATGAGGGGTTTCAAGCGCGCGTTGAGTATGTAGGGTGCGATGGCGTTGATTAATTGCACCTCGAGCAGTTCGGGCGTCTCCACCTCGTGCAGACGCAAACGCCAACTGTTGACCTCGCGCAGATCGACCTGCTGCCGGTCTTCGTCATAGCGGCCGCTGGGAAACAGCGCGTCGCCGTCATGAAAGTCTTCATCGAGATAGCGCCGCTGCGATAGGGCGGCGCTGTGCAACAGTCCCTCGGCGGGCTGGCGGGCCGTGGGGACGACCAGTGCGCCGGAACGATCTCCCGGCGATTCTTCGAGGGCGCGCAGCAGTTCCGCGTGGCTTGCGAGGGGCGCCCGCCAGTCACGGGGCAGGTCGGTCATGGATTGGGCTTCCCGAGCAAGCATATGCTGGAAAAAGCCCGCAGGCCGCCGCACGGTTTGGCAGGCGTTGTTGAGAATGTAGTCGAGCCGCGGCAGACGTTCGAGCAGGAAGCGCGTGAAGACTTCCACGCTCGGTGTGTGCCGTAAATCCAGTCCATGAATCTGCAGGCGCGTGCTGAAGGAGGCATAGTCCGGTTCTTGGGAGTACCGCTCGGCTGCGTCGACGGGAAAGCGCGTGGTGACAATGACGTGCGCGCCGGCGCGCAGAAGTTTCAACGAGGCCTGGAAGCCGATTTTCACACGAGCTCCGGTGACCAGGGCGTAATGACCCGAAAGATCCGCGGTCTGCCCGCGTTTGGCATAATTGAAGTCACCGCAGGCCGCGCACATGGAGTCGTAGTAGCGATGCATCGTCGCGAAAGGCTGCTTGCAGACGTAGCAGGCTCGCTCTTGGGCAAGCTGGGGGCCGGCGGGATCTTTGGGTTGTGTTGGCTCGAGCCACAACGGGGCGTAGCTGGTAGCGCGGCGCTGCATGCGCTGGCCGGTTTTTTGTATCGCCTGTCGGTCACTTTCCTTTTCTGTTTCGCGCTTGGCGCGCCGGAAGGCGCGCGCCAGCTTCACGAGATCGTGACGTTCGGGCTTGGCGACCAGACCCGACAGCGTCAGCAGCTCACGGCGCTGCTCTTGGGTGAGGCGCGCAAGGTGTGAGCGGTCCGCCTCGATGGCACGCAGCACCCGTACGCAGGTTTGCACATCGTCGTCGGACAGGGTCAGTTGGATTGCGGCATTGTCTTGTTGCATGTCGGCATTGTAGCTGAGCGCTTTCCGCCCCGGTATAATCCGGCGAATGGACAAAGCCAGCGCATTCTTGTTCGACCTCGATGGCACGCTCGTCGACAGCGTTTATCAGCATGTGCTTGCGTGGCATCGTGCGCTCGTGGCGGAGGGCATCGAGCTCTCGGTTTGGCGCATCCATCGCAAAATCGGTATGAGCGGCGGACTGTTCACCAATCAGCTCCTTCGTGAGTTGGGCCACGACGTTGCACCGGATATTACGGAACGCCTCAGGGAGCGGCATGCCCAAGCCTATAGTGAGCTCGTCAGCGGCGTGGTACCCCTTCCGGGCGCGCGGGAATTGATCAAAGCCTTGAACGAATCGCTGTTTCCGTGGGCTATCGCCACCAGCGGCCGTATGGAAACCGCGGCCCCGAATCTCGCGATGCTTGGCGTCGATCCCGCGAAATCCGTGGTGGTGACTCGGGACCAGGTGCGGTTCGCCAAACCGGATCCGGATCTTTTCATCGAGGCGGCACGCCGGCTGGAACTGCCCGTTGAGCGGTGCATCGTGGTCGGCGACAGCATCTGGGACATGTTGGCATCGGCGCGCTGCGGGGCACTCGGAGTAGGTTTACTGTCCGGTGGATACGGGGAGGATGAACTCGAGCGTAGCGGCGCGCTTCGCGTGTACGAAGACCCCGCGGATTTGCACGCGCACATCGACGAGGTCGCTTCTCGGATTCGCTGAGGATGGGTCGCCCATGATGCGGTTCACCATGCTCCCGCGTTTAGCCTTCTAGATGCCTATTGTTATGCGTCGACAGGCCTTTTGTAGGTTTCAGGCAAGCAGAACAAGCCGATGACCAGAGTCGCGCCCGCAATGCCAATGGGATACCACAGACCGTAGTAAATATCTCCTGTGGCCGCAACCATGGCGAACGCGGTCGTCGGCAGAAAGCCACCGAACCACCCGTTACCAATGTGATACGGCAGCGACATGGCACTGTAGCGAATGCGGGCCGGAAACAGTTCCACCAGCATGGCGGCAATAGGCCCGTAGACCATGGTCACGTAGAGCACCAATACCCACAGTATCAGTACCACCATGGGCTTGTTCGTTGCGCTCGGATCAGCCTTGTCCGGATAGCCTGCGGCGGACACGGCCGCCTTCGCCGCAGCCTGAAACTTCGCGATGGCATCTTTACGATCCGTGCCGGTGACTTTGCGGGGATCGGGCGCGGTTAGGGTGGTCGATCCGCTGCGGATTTCGGCAACCGCCCCGGCGGGGGCATCGATTCGCGCATAGGAGATCCCGGCCTTGGCGAGAAAGCTCTTGGCAATATCGCAGGAGGTGGTGTCGAATTTGTTCTTGCCGACGGGATCGAACTGAAAAGAACACTGATCTGGATCGGCGTATACAGTCACCGGTGAGGCTGCTTGTGCCTGATACAGGGCCGGGTTGGCATATCGAGTGAGCGCCGTAAACAAGGGAAAGTACGTGATCATGGCCAGCAGACAACCGGCCAAGATGATGGGTTTTCGACCAATCTTGTCCGATAGCCAGCCGAAGAGCACGAATCCGGGGGTAGCCAACACAAGAGCGATCGCGGTCAGAATGTTGGTGGTTGCACCGTCGACCCGCAGCGTGCGTTCGAGAAAAAACAACGCGTAAAACTGGCCCGTGTACCACACGACGGCCTGTCCCATGACGCCACCGAGCAGGGCAATCAACACGACTTTCAGGTTGACCCATTGGCCGAATGCCTCTGCGAGCGGCGCCTTCGACGTAGTCCCCTGATTCTTCATTTTCGTGAAGACCGGGCTCTCGGCGAGCTGCATGCGAATCCATAGAGAGACCCCCAGCAACACGATAGAGATCAGAAACGGTATGCGCCAGCCCCACGCTTTGAACGCGCTCTCACCGACATAGGTGCGGGTGCCGATCACCACGAGCAGCGCGGCGAATAGGCCAAGGGTCGCCGTGGTCTGTATCCAGCTCGTATAAAAACCGCGTTTGCCGGGTGGGGCATGTTCGGCCACATAAGTCGCTGCGCCGCCGTACTCGCCGCCCAAGGCGAGCCCCTGCAGCAATCGCAGTGCCAACAGAAGAACGGGCGCAGTGACCCCTGCCGTCGCGTAGCTGGGCAAGAGGCCCACCGCAAATGTCGCGCCGCCCATGATGCTCATGGTAACTAGAAACGTATATTTTCGGCCTACGAGATCGCCCAGGCGCCCGAACACCAGCGCTCCGAAGGGTCGAACCGCAAACCCTGCGGCGAACGCAGCCAGAGCGAAAATGAAGCCCGTGGTTTCATTGACGCCCGAAAAAAACTGCGCGCTGATGATCGTGGCCAGCAGCCCGTACAGGTAGAAGTCGTACCACTCGAAGACGGTACCCAGGGAGGACGCACCGATGACCAACCAATCCTTCTGTGAGCTCTCCTTGCCGTGTACCAAGCTGTCTGCCGTCGGAGTGAATGCCATGTCGTCCCCTTGAATTCAATGTCCAAATGTTAGATCTTGATGCGAAAGCCCCACATCAATGTCGTCTGATTTTGGCTTCCCGACGTTCCGACGGTTGTTCCGGAAAATCCGTTCGCAAGACCATCGGTGACTTCCGACCAGTTCACGCCGCCATATACGTCGTAATGCTTATTGATGACGTAATCCGCCACCGCCGACGCCTCCTTGAAGTCACCAGAGCAGAGCAAGCCGGCCGCGGTGCAGCCCAAGTTGTCATTGCCGTTGGTCCCAAGGCCGATTGTCCAGCTGTTTTGCGTGATGTGGTAAAACGCGCCGACGAAGTTCCAACCGGAACTCATGGCATACCTCGCGCCCACCCATTCCATGTTGTAGTCCGCGGAATCGTTGATGTTGATGCCCACTGAAATTGGGTAATTGTCCTGCGCGCTACCGACGCCGTAGTTGCCGTGTGCCTTCTGGATGTGCGAGTAGCCCGCGTATAGAGTGAGTTTGTCCTTCTGCGCCGAATCGCCAAATTCGAACACGTACTTGGCCATGAGATTGTAGGAAGTGTCGTTGGAAATATAGGCAGCCAGGCCCGGTGTCGGCAACGGCGTCGGAACATCGTCGAAAGAGCTTCGCAGATTGACGGCTTGCTTCTCGTTCTCGTAGACCGCGTCGACGGACAGTGCGGCGTAGGTAATCCCGATGTCGGCGCCGTACGCTTTGCCGAGCACGCCCGTATCCTGGCCGCCGTTGGAATACATGCCGATGACATGAAAAAGACTGGTTTGATAGGCGTATTTCGCCGAGTTGTCCCAACGGGCGGCCTGTGTGCTGCCCGCGCCGCCGTTGAATCCAGAGTAGCCAAGGAAGGAAAAGGCGTAGGACAGCGCTTGGGGATCGTATAGCACCAGCGCGTCGAGCTGCAAAGATTGCTGACGTCCGATGGTGAGGGTGCCGAAACGCGGGCTGTTGACGCCACCCCAAATAACGCCGTTGAAGGCCTGCCCGCAACGACTGCTGTCGGCATTCGCGGTTTGCTCCCCTTGCGGCTTGCCGCTATTCGAGGCCAGCGACTTACATGCGTCGACCAATTGGCCGGATAGCGGGTTGAAGCCCGTGTCGGTCCTTGCGATCAGAGTGAAGTCGTCCACGATTGCTTCGGAGACGCGGATGCCAATTTTCGATTGTTCCAGGCCGCTCTCGGCAATGGTCGACTGCGACCCCGCGAAGTTTCTCGTCGTGGTGAATGATTGATACTCTAGTCCGCCGAGATAGTCGCTGCTGAGCGGTACGCCATGACTTTGATACGCGTAGCCCACATCGACCGTCGCATATAGTGTGACGCCGCCAAGGGACAAACTATCGGGCAGCGGGTCTTTGACGTCAGCCCGTGCCGCGCTCCATATCAGCACGAGGCCCATTGCAGTAATCAAGAGTTTCGGCTTTTTCATTGTTGTTCCTTCAGCAACGTTATCCCCATAACGCTCCGCTGCGGGCGGATCGCCGCCAACACGCAGAGAATTCCCCTTTCGCCAATGCCGTATATTCAGGCTTGCCGGCAATCCTAGTGCCGCTAGTACCGATGACGCCATTCGACCTTCGTCGAATGCGCTCATGGTTGGTGATTCCCATTTGTTTAAACTCGAGCCTGGGCTTAGAGTGTGGGCCGAAGGGGGGTGGCCATGATTTCGAGCTGGCTTCTGTCATTGCTCGCCTTGACATATCTCGGCTGTCTGTTCGGGATCGCGTTCTACGGTGAGCGCCATCGTACTTATCCCAGTCAACGCAGTTTGCGCCCCGTCATCTATGCACTGGCACTCGGCGTGTATTGCACATCCTGGACCTTCTTCGGCGCCGTCGGCTCAGCCGTGCGCGATGGCTGGGGCTATTTGCCGATTTATCTCGGGCCGATTTTGGTGTTCCTCTTTGCGCTGCCTTTCATCGAACGTCTGGCCCAGATCGGACGCGCGCACCGAGTCAGTTCTATCGCGGACTTCATCGCTTCTCGATTCGGCAAAAGCCGAGCGCTCGCGGTGTTGGTGACGCTGATAGCGCTGGCCGCTGCCATTCCCTACATCGCGTTGCAATACAAGGCGGTGGCTACCAGCGTGGATGTGATGACGGCGGCGACGGCACGTCATTCCCCGTGGTACCGCGATACGGCTCTCGCTGTGGCACTCGTGATGGCGTTGTTCGCGGTGCTCTTCGGAGCACGGCGCGTCGATGCGACTCGGCACCGCGAGGGATTGATGTTGGCCATCGCCTTCGAGTCTCTACTGAAACTGCTGGCTTTCGTGGCGGTCGGGGTTTTCGCGTGCTTTCATTTGCGCGGGCGTCCCTGGGTGCTCCCCGCGCATTTGGCCGAAGGCGCGACGTTGCTGAATGGCGACGCCATGATAAGTACTCTGTTGGCCGCAATGGCTATATTTTGTCTGCCGCGGCAATTCCAGGTGGCAGTGGTGGAATGCGCGCGCACCGAGGATTTGAGGACTGCCCGCTGGCTTCTCCCTGCCTATCTAGGCATCTTTTCGGCGGTGGTCGTACCGGTGGTGACGCTCGGCACCGTCGATGGACTGACGCTGCGCACCGCGTCGGACTCATTGATGCTGACCTTGCCCATGAGCTACGGAGTTCAGTGGCTGACCGTCTTGGTGTTCCTGGGTGGATTGTCGGCGGCGACGGCCATGGTGGTGGTCGCGAGTACGGCGCTGGCCACGATGATTTCGAACGACATCGTCGCGCCGGTATTGTGGCGTCAGCGACTGGAGGATGGCGCTAGCCTGGGAAAACGAGTTCTGTGGGTGAGACGCGCCGCGATTGTCTCGCTCGCGCTGCTGGCGTTCGCCTACTACCGCTGCACGTCGGGTTCGATCAGCCTCGCCGCCATCGGGTTACTGGCATTCGCGGCGGTTGCGCAATTTGCGCCAGCACTGTTCGCGGCGTTGTATTGGACCGGCGCCAGTCGCGCTGGGGTATTTTGGGGCATGTTGAGCGGGTTCATCGCGTGGGGCTATTTGTTATTGCCGCATTCGTTGGGCGGCGCGGCAGGCGGGGATACGGTCGGTATCCGCGCTCTGCTGGCATTGTCGTTGAACGTTGTGGTGATGCTCCTGGTGTCCATGCGCCGCGGGGCGACACTGCAGGAGCGCTTGGCTGCGCGGACCTTCGTTACACCGAAACAACCGGCGATCGGGCTGCCGGCCATCAATTGCAAGGTAGGCGACCTCGAGACGGTCGCTTCGCGGATACTGGGTGCGTCGGCCGCGCAAACGGCGCTTCGCGAATACGTCGCCAACCTGGGGCGCGCACTGCCGAAGCCTTCGGAGCCCGCCGACCGCGGACTCGTGCAGCATATCGAGCGCGCGCTGGCTGCCTCCATCGGCGCGTCCTCGGCTCGGGTGGTGCTTACTCATGCTCTGCACCGAAAGGGCCTCGAAGTCGATGAAATTGCCGAGCTGCTCGATGAAACCTCGCAGGAATTGCGATTCAGTCGTCAGTTACTGCAAGCGACTATGGAAAACGTGACACAGGGAATTTGCGTAGTCGACGCACAGCTACGCATCGTCGCCTGGAACCGCCGCTATCTCGAGCTCTTCGAATATCCCGAAGGGCTGGTTGGGGTCGGGCGTGCGGTGGAGGAACTCTTGCGATGGAACGCGAAGCACGGAGAGCTTGGCTCAGGAGATCCCGACTTACAAGTCGAAAGACGCCTGGCGCACTTGCGTGCCGGTACCAGCTACACCTATCAACGAGTGCGCCGCAATGGCCGCGTATACAGCATTCATGGGCAACCGATGGCGGGCGGCGGTTTCGTCACCACCTATACGGACATCACGGAGTTCAAGCGTCACGAGCAGGCTCTTCTCGAGGCAAAACAGGGACTGGAGGAGCGTGTGGCTCATCGCACTCGCGAATTAAGCGCCTCGCTCGAAGCGCAGCGGCAGGCCAAGCAGGAGGCGGAGGCCGCCAATACCAGCAAGACGCGGTTCTTCGCGGCCGCCAGTCACGATCTATTG
>Ga0302314_10005769_pt1 | contig 22526 bp, 21 predicted proteins | sample III_Palsa_N2_3_FD_200533 | JGI IMG/M metagenome (GOLD analysis project Ga0302314, IMG submission 200533) | Peat permafrost microbial communities from Stordalen Mire near Abisko, Sweden - III_Palsa_N2_3 | ecosystem: Environmental > Terrestrial > Soil > Palsa > Peat permafrost | place: Sweden... | reverse complement strand
AGAACCTGTGAATGAATCCGACGCGACCGAGCGGGCCGTCAAAACGCGTCCGATCAAGGCGCAAAGCGCAGACGTAGCTCGGGCTACGGCGAGCATTTGCAACGCAGAGCGGGCGTGTTTTGACGGAACGAGCGGGCGTGGCGGGTTCGTTCACAGGTTCTCAGTCGACCGGCGTCAGCTTGGCCACCGACAACGCCAGCCATTTCATCCCGTGGCGCCCGAAGTTGACCTGCGCGCGCGCCTCCTCGCCGCTGCCTTCGAGCGTCATGATCACGCCCTCGCCGAACTTGTTGTGGAAGACGGACTGGCCCTGGCGCAACGCTTGGCCGCCGCTGCTGGTCGCGGAGCGGCTTTCCTGCATCGCCCGCGGCACGGGCGCGCCGTCGACGCGCCCGGCGCCGATCATCGAGCCGAGCCCGGTGCCGCGCTCCCACGCCTGCTTGTACTCGCGCGCGTAGCCCGAGCCGAAGGCCTGGTTGCGCGGCGTGAGCCAGCGCACGTTGGCCTCGGGCAGTTCCTCGACGAAGCGGCTCTTGACGTTGTAGCGCGTCTGGCCGTGCAGCAACCGGGTCTGGCTGAAGCTCAGGTACAGACGCTTGCGGGCGCGCGTGATCGCCACGTACATCAGGCGGCGCTCCTCCTCGAGGCCGTCGTTCGATTGCAGCGAGTTCTCGTGCGGGAACAGGCCTTCCTCGAGGCCGGTGATGAACACGCTGTCGAACTCCAGGCCCTTGGCCGAATGGATCGTCATCAGCTGGATCGCGTCCTGGCCGGCCTGGGCCTGGTTGTCGCCGGCCTCCAGCGACGCGTGCGTGAGGAAGGCGGCCAGCGGCGACATGATCTCGCCGGTCTCGGCGTCCGGCGTGACGGGCGCGTCCGCCAGCACCACGCCGGGGACGTCGCGCGACGTGTTGCGCGACGCCAGCGCGCCCGGCGCGAGCTCGTCGACCGGCAGCGCCACCGCGTCGCGGCCGAAGCCCTCCTGGGTGACGAAGGCCTCGGCGGCGTTCATCAGTTCCTCCAGGTTCTCGACGCGGTCGGCGCCTTCCTTGTCGGCGCGGTAGAAGTCGATCAGGCCGGTCTCGGCCAGCATGTGCTCGATGATGTCGCGCAGCGTGAGGCCGCGCGTGGCCTCGCGCATGCGGTCGATCAGCCCGGTGAACGCGCCGAGGTTGCTGCCGCCCTTGCCCGCGACGCTGCCCACGCTCTGGAACAGGCTGCGGCCCGTCTGGCGCGCGGAATCCTGCAGCAGCTCGATGGTGCGCGCGCCGATGCCGCGCGTGGGGAAGTTGACGATGCGCAGGAAGCTCGTGTCGTCGTTCGGGTTCTCGATCAGCCGCAGGTACGACAGCGCATGCTTGACTTCGGCGCGCTCGAAGAAGCGCAACCCGCCATAGACGCGGTACGGTATGCCGGCGTTGAACAGCGCCGACTCGATCACGCGCGACTGCGCGTTGCTGCGATAGAGCACCGCGATCTCCGAACGCGCGGTGCCGGCGCGGTGCAGCTGCTGCGCCTCCTCGAGGAACCACTGCGCCTCGGCGAAGTCGCTGGTCGACTCGAAGATGCGCACCGGCTCGCCGGGGCCCTGGTCGGTGCGCAGGTTCTTGCCGAGACGCTTGGAGTTGCGGTCGATCAGGTGGTTGGCCGCGTCGAGGATGTTGCCGAAGCTGCGGTAGTTCTGCTCCAGCTTGATGACCTTGTCGACGTGGAACTCGCGCTCGAAGTCGGCCATGTTGCCCACCAGCGCGCCGCGGAATCCGTAGATGCTCTGGTCGTCGTCGCCCACCGCGAACACCGCGCCGTCGGGGCCGGCGAACATCTTCAGCCAGGCGTACTGCAGGCGGTTGGTGTCCTGGAATTCGTCGACCAGGATGTGCTGGAAGCGATGCCGGTAGTGCTCGCGCAGCGCCTCGTTGTCGCGCATCAGCTCGTAGGCGCGCAGCAGCAGCTCGGCGAAGTCGACCACGCCCTCGCGCAGGCACTGGTCCTCGTAGGCCTTGTAGATCTCGGCCAGCTTCTGGGTCTGGCCGTCGTGGATCTGCACGTCCTTCGCGCGCAACCCGTCCTCCTTCGCGCCGGCGATGAACCAGCTCACCTGCTTGGGAACGAAGCGCTCCTCGTCGAGCTGCATCGCCTTGATGATGCGCTTGACGGCCGACAGCGAATCGGCCGTGTCGAGGATCTGGAAGCCCTGCGGCAGGCCGGCAAGCTTCCAGTGCGCGCGCAGGAAGCGGTTGCACAGGCCGTGGAAGGTGCCGATCCACATGCCGCGCACGTTGATCGGCAGCATCGCCGCGAGCCGTGCCTGCATCTCCTTCGACGCCTTGTTGGTGAACGTGACGGCCATCAGGCCGCCCGGCGACACCTGCCCCGTCTGCAGCAGCCAGGCGATGCGCGTGGTGAGCACGCGCGTCTTGCCGGAGCCGGCGCCGGCCAGGATCAGCGCGGGACGCGCGGGCAGCGTCACCGCGGCGAGTTGCTCGTCGTTGAGGCCGCGCAGCAACCGGTCGGTCGTCGGGGCTTCAGGATCGGCGTCAGAATGCTGGATATGCATCCACCTATTCTAGTTTCGCGGGCTCGTCGCCCCCGGTTTCTTTCCCGGGCGGCGCGCGGGGTGACGACGCTGGGCCTGCTCGCCTCGACGCTGGCGCTCGCCGCGCCGCCGAGCAATCGCGGCCTCGCCTTCAATTGCCCGGCGCACGCAACCGCGCTGGTGGAGCACTTCATGAGTGCCGACTGCATGGACTGCTGGAAGGCGACGCCGCCCGGCGCGGGCGCGGGCCCGGTCGGCGCCACCGAATGGGCCATGGACTGGATCGCCCCGGCCGCCGACGACGCGGCGATGGCGCCGGGCGCGCTGTCCGAGGCGGCCGACCGCCTCGCGCGCCTCGGCGCCGGACTGCCCGCGACGCTCAAGACGCAGCCGGCCGCGTTCGACGCCCATACCGTGCTCGAGACGCCGTCGGCCAGGCGCCGCTTCTACGTGCACTCGAGCCTGCCGCACTCGGGCTACATGGGCGTGCAGATGCACGCAACGGGCGTGTGGCCCGCGGGCAGCACCGGCTGGCTGGCGCTGGTCGAGCTGATCCCGGTCGGCGTGCGCGACACCGTCATCCCGCGCCGCCTCGTGCGCGTGCTGGTCGGCCCGCTGGCGCTGCCCGCCGGGCCCGGCGCGAAGAATGCCGTGGCGCCGTTGTACGGATTGCGCTGGCCCGAGAACGCCCACGCCGAGAACCTGGTGGCCACCGCGTGGATCGAGAACGCCGACGGCCGCATCACGCAGATCGCCACGGACCGCTGCGCCGATCCGAAATAAAGGAAGACCGCCATGGAAATCTTCGACTACGACAACATCCTGCTGCTGCCTCGCAAGTGCGTCGTCGACAGCCGCAGCGAGTGCGACACGAGCATCGAGTTCGGCCCGCACCGCTTCAGGCTGCCGGTGGTGCCCGCCAACATGAAGACGGTGCTGGACGTGCCGATCGCCGAGTTCCTGGCGAGCAACGGCTACTTCTACGTGATGCACCGGTTCGACCTCGACACCGTCGCCTTCGCGAAGACCATGCGCGACAAGGGCCTCGTCGTGTCGATCAGCGCCGGCGTGAAGGCCGAGGACCATTCGGTCATCGACCGCCTCGCCGAGAGCGGCGTCGGCGCCGACTACGTCACCATCGACATCGCGCACGGCCACGCCGAGAGCGTGCGCAAGATGATCGCCCACATCAAGCAGAAGCTGCCGAAGGCGTTCGTCATCGCGGGCAACGTCGGCACGCCGGAGGCGGTGATCGACCTCGAGAACTGGGGCGCGGACGCCACCAAGATCGGCGTCGGCCCGGGCAAGGTCTGCATCACGCGGCTGAAGACGGGCTTCGGCACCGGCGGCTGGCAGCTGTCGGCGCTGAAGTGGTGCGCGCGCGTGGCCACCAAGCCCATCATCGCGGACGGCGGCATCCGCCACAACGGCGACATCGCCAAGAGCCTGCGCTTCGGCGCGACGATGGTGATGATCGGCTCGCTGTTCGCCGGCCACGAGGAAAGCCCGGGGCAGACGGTGGAGGTCGACGGCAAGCTGTACAAGGAGTACTACGGCAGCGCGTCCGACTTCAACAAGGGCGAGTACCGCCACGTCGAGGGCAAGCGCATCCTCGAGCCGATCAAGGGGCGGCTGGCCGACACGCTGCGCGAGATGCAGGAAGACCTGCAGAGCTCGATCTCGTACGCGGGCGGCCGCTGCGCGACGGACATCCGCAAGGTCAACTACGTGATCCTGGGCGGCGAGAACGCGGGCGAGCACCTGTTCATGTGACCCTCCGCAGGCGTCGCGAGCCGACTTCATTCAAGGGTGGCCTCCGGCGAGACCCTGAGGAACGAAGCGCCCGGCGCCGGTTAGCATCGGCTCGCCAGACGGCTGCACGCGCGAGCGATGCACCGCGGCGCGCCTGGGGAGGGCCTGGTCATCGCACGGTTGGCGTGCAGCGACCGCGCCGTCGCCGGCGCACGAGTCACTCCTACCCGAGCACAGCATGACCGACTTCCCCGACAACAACCGTTTCGCACCGCCCAAGGCCCTCCTGGTCGAACCCGGCAGCCTGGCCGAGGGCCCCGTGCTTGCGGGACGCGGGCAGCGGCTCGTCGCCGCGATCCTCGACGGCCTGATCGTCAGCCTGATCATCTGGCCGCTGTTCTTCGTCTTCGGCAACATGAGCCTGGTCGCGCCGGCCGATCCCGCATCGCCTGCGCAGATGTTCAGCAACATGGGCCGGATGTTCGGCGCCATGATCCCCGGCTACCTCGTCGCCGGCGTGGTGCAGGCGTGGTCGCTGCACGCGTTCGGCGGCACGCTGGGCAAGAAGCTGATGGGCCTGCGCATCGTGCGCACGGACGGCAGCCGCGCCGGGTGGGTGCGCCTGTTCTTCGCCCGTGGCGGCGTGTGCGTGATCCCCGGCTTCATCCCGCTGCTGGGCGGCCTGTACCTGCTGATCGACATGCTGATGATCTTCCGCGACTCGCGCCAGTGCCTGCACGACAACATCGCCGACACGATCGTCGTCACCGCGGCGTCGTCGATGAACGCGAGCCTCGAGGCTTCGAAGGCGCGCTGACCGGCAGGCGTGCGGCGGCAGGCGCCGCCGCCGTGATTTCGGTCACTCCCTCTTCCGGGGGATGCCTGCATCGATGGGGCCGTGCGCGCGGTACGATGCGCGCATTCCACCAGGCACGCAACGACGTCGCCGGATCCAAGGGTTGAAAGAGGGAGAACGGACGATGTCCGGTGCCGTTGCACAGAACCGTTTCGCGCCGCCGCGCGCGGACGTCGAGGACCAGCACGACGAAGAGGCCCGCATGGTCGATGCGGGGCGCGGGGACCGGTTCCTCGCCGTGCTGATCGACGGCCTGGTGCCGGCGATCGCGGTCATCGTCATCCTCGTCGCCGTCGCGATTCCCGCGTACGAGAACTACAAGCAGGCCCACGCGCCCGGCATCGAGCCGCCGGCGCCGGGCAGCGGCCACCACCTGACGACGACGTGGGCGTTCTTCGGCGGCATCGCGCTGGCCGGATTCCTCGTCTACAACATCGTGCTCGTCTACCTGTACGGCCAGACCTTCGGCAAGCGGGCGATGAACATCCGCGTCGTGCGCGTCGACGGCAGCCGCGTCAGCTTCGCGCGCTTCGTCTTCCTGCGCTGGCTGCCGCTGGCCATCGTCGGCTGCATCCCGTTCGTCGGCGGCATCGTCGGGCTGATCGATCCGCTGCTGATCTTCCGCGACTCGCGCCGATGCCTGCACGACAACATCGCGGACACGCGCGTCGTCACCGCGGCGTCGTCGGTCGAGGCCACGCTGCAGGGCGATTCCAAGTACGCCGGCGCCGGCCTGCGCACGATCAGCTTCTGATGCCCGTGCGCCCTTGACGCTCGACACCACGCTCCTCGCCGAAACGCCCGAAGGCATCGCCATCCTGCTGCGTCCCGCAGGAGCGGTGCCGCGCGCGCTCGCCTACGCGCTCGACCTGTTCATCCGCTTCGTCGTCTGGACGGTCGCCGCGACCTTGCTCGGCACCGTCAAGGGCGTGGGCGTCGGCGTGATGCTGATCGTCCTGTTCGCGCTGGAATGGATCTATCCGATCGTCTTCGAGCTGCTGCCCGGCGCCGCGACGCCCGGCAAGCGCGTGCTCGGGCTGCAGGTGATGATGGACACCGGCCTGCCGATCACGCCGTCGGCGGCGGTCACGCGCAACCTGCTGCGCGTGGCCGACTTCATGCCCGTCGCCTACGCCTTCGGCCTGCTCTCGATGCTGCTGCGCAGCGACTTCAAGCGCCTGGGCGACATCGTCGCCGGCACGCTGGTGGTGCACGCCGGGCAGGTGCGGCTCGCCGGCGCGCTGCCCCAGGCCGAGCCGCTCGCGCCGCGCGTGCCGCTGACGCGCGCGCAGCAGGTCGCGATCCTGCACCTGGCAGGACGTGCACGCCGGCTGACGTCGGAGCGCGTCGACGAGCTGGCCGCGCTGGCCGAGAACGCGCTGCCGCCGCCCAACTACGCCCCCGGCGGCGCGAACCCGGCGCCGATCCGTCCGGGGCCGCGGCTGATCGCGGTCGCGCAGTGGCTCATGGGACAGCGCTAGGCCATGACCCCCCGCCAATTCGAATCGCGCTACGAGCCGTCCTGGGTCGAGCTCGAACGCGGACTCAACGAGATCGACGCCGGCAGGAAGCCGCGCAAGCTCAAGGCCGGCGAGTTCCGTACCGACAGCACGCCGGCGCCCGGTGCCGCCCGCGTCGCACAGCTCTATCGCCAGTGCTGCGAGCACCTGGCCCTGGCCCGCGAGCGCGGCTATCCGCCCTACATGGTGGATCGCCTCGAGAGGCTCGCCGCGCGCGCGCACCAGCGCATCTATCGTCGCCACGACTTCGGACTCGCCGCGCTGCGCGACCTGGTCCTCTACGACGCGCCCGGCGCCGTGCGCGCGCTGCGCTGGCACCTGCTGGTGGTCGCGCTCGTGTTCGTGCTGCCGATCGTGGTGGTGGGCGTCGCGACCTGGCTCGATCCGCACTTCGTGCTGACCGTGGTCGACGCCAGGCAGGTGCGCGACTTCGACGGCATGTACGGCCAGGAGGCCGGCGAGCACCTCGGACGCACGTCGGGCGACGACTGGCAGATGTTCGGCTTCTACATCATGAACAACGTGGGCATCGCGTTCCAGTGCTTCGCCGCGGGACTGATGCTGGGCATCGGCAGCCTCGTGATGATCGCCTACAACGGGCTGCTGTTCGGGGCGATCGCCGGCTTTCTCGTCACGCGCGGCGACAGCGAGCGTTTCTTCTCGTTCGTCGTCACGCACTCGGCGTTCGAGCTCACGGCGATCGTGCTGTCCGGTGCCGCCGGGCTGAAGCTGGGCCACGCCGTGCTCGCGCCCGGGCGCCTCACGCGCACGCAGGCGCTCATGCGCGCGGCGCGCGACACGTCGCCGGTGGTGTTCTGCTTCTTCGTGATGCTGATCATCGCGGCCGCGCTCGAGGCGTTCTGGTCGTCCGCCGGCTGGATCGCGCCCGGCGTGAAGTACGCCGTGGGCGGCTGCTGCTGGGCGCTGGTCTTCGGCTACCTGGGACTGCAGGGCCGAAGCCACGACACGTCCTCCGCGCGGCGAGGCGACACGCGATGAAGGCCGAGCAGCTCCAGCTCGCGCTGCGTCCGCGCCCGGCCTACGAGGCGGTCGATCTCGGCGTGCAGATGACCCAGCGCAGCAGGCGTTCGCTGCTGCGCGCGTTCGTGCCGATGGCGCTGCTGCTGGCGGTGGCCTGCGGCGCGACGATCGAGATCGCGCCGTGGCTGCCGTCGATGCTGCTGTGGTGGTGCAAGCCCTGGCTCGACCGCACGCTGCTCAACATCTACGCGCGCCAGGCCTTCGGCGAGGAGACGCGCTTCAACGACGCCTGGGAGGCGCGCGCCGCCACGCCGTGGACGCAGGCGCTGATGTGGCTGACGCTCTGGCGCCTGTCGTTCTGGCGCGCCTACTCGATGCCGGTGGCCCAGCTCGAAGGCCAGGCGGGCCCGGCGCGCCGCCAGCGCGTCAAGGCGATCCTGCGCAGCCAGCGCGGCGCCGCGACGATGGCGCAGGGGACGTTCGGCTGGATCGAATTCTTTCTGTGGGCCGGCCTGGTGTCGCTGGTCCCGTGGATGACGCCGGGGCTGCGCAACTGGGATGCGCTGCGCTGGATGTTCAGCGACAGCCTCTTGGCCAACGGCATGATGTACGTGGCGTACGTCGCCGCCGTGCTCTTCGTCGAGCCCTTCTTCGTCGCCTCCGGCTTCGCGATGTACCTCAATCGCCGCGTCGAACTCGAGGCCTGGGATGTCGAACAGGATCTGCGCCATGCGTTCGCTCCGCGCTGACCTCGCGCGCGCGCTGGCGCGCGCCGCCCTGCTCGCGGCCTGTGTCTGCGGGAGCGCCGGCGCGTCGGCGCAGGTCGCGATCTCGGGGCCGGACGCGACGTCGGCGGCCGGGGCTGCGGCGTCGGCGCCCGACGCCGCGGCCTCGAGCGCCACGCCGGCCGGCGCGGCCCGGCCCGCGCGCGGATCGCATCGAGACGGCGGTCGAGAAGCTGCGCACCGACCCGCTGCTCTCGGGCAAGCACGTGGAGCACCGTCTGCGCTGGAAGGGCGACGGCGAACCCGAGAAGAAGGCGCGCAAGCGCGCCGACGACGCCTCGTGGCTGGCCTGGTTCGCCTCGCTGGCGCGCTTCATCAACGACACCAGCCGCTTCCTGCTGTGGGGCATCGTGGTCGTGCTCGTGGCGCTGGCGCTGGTGAGCGCGCGCCACCTGGTGCAGCTGCGCGCGTTCCGGCGCGCCAAGGTCGCGTCGGCCGTGAGCCATGTGCGCGATCTCGACGTGCGCCCCGAAAGCCTGCCCGACGACGTCGGCGCCGCGGCCTGGGCGCTGTGGCAGGCGGGCGAGGTGCCGGCGGCGCTGTCGCTGCTCTATCGCGGCGCGCTGTCGCGGCTGATCCACAAGTTCAACGTGCCGATCACCGCGTCCGCCACCGAAGGCGAGTGCCTGGACCTGGCGCGCGGCCGGCTGGAGACGACCGCGCTGCGCTACGTCACGCAGGTGGTGCGCGCCTGGGAGGCCAACATCTACGGCGGCCGCACGCTGTCGAACGCGATGGGCGAGGCGCTGTGCACCGGCTTCGGCCAGCGCCTGGACGCCAGCGCGCCCGTCGGCACGGAGAGCGGGACATGAAGAGCGCCGCGCTGATCCGCACCCTCGTGGGCCTGCTCGTGCTGGCGCTGTTCGGCTGGGTGGTCTGGCACACGCGCTGGGAAGAGGTCGAGATCGACGATCCGGCGCGCGGGCTCGCCGCCACCGACGAGTACTACTCGCTGCGCAAGGTGCTCGAAGGCGCCGGCGCCACGCTGGAGGTGCGCACGGCGCTCGAGCCCATGCCGCCCGCCGATGCGACGCTGGTGCTCGAGTCGAGCCTGTGGGACATCTTCCCCGAGCGCGATGCGCGCCTGAAGGCCTGGGTCGAGAACGGCGGCCACCTGGTCGTGACCAATTGGAAGGCGAACAGCGACGACCTGCGCTGGGTGCCGCTGTCGTTCGTGCAGCCGCACCGTCGCGCCAAGCCGCACGACGACGCCGCCTCGGACGCCGACGACGCGGACGACGACAGCAACGACAACCAGCAGGCCCCGGCGACGCGCAAGAAGCCGCCCGTCAACGACGGCCAGAAGCGGCTGCAGAAGCTGCTCGACCCCAAGCAGGCGTGGCGCGACTGCGCGGACTTCGAGGAGACCGCCGCCACCAGCGAGCCCGCGTTCGCGCCGGGCCGCGTCTATCGCGGCTGCACCTACGCCGGCCCGCTGCGGCCGCTGAACCACGTGCTGCCGTCGTGGCAGCTCACGAGCGCGCGCGGCACGCTGGCGATGCGCGTGGCCGTCGGCCGCGGCAACGTCACCGGCGTCTCCACCATACAACCGGTGACCGACAATCACGGGCTGCTGCACGGCGACAACGGCCTGATCGCCGCCGCGATCCTGCAGGCCGCGCCCGGCCGCGCGATCTGGATCATCGGCGACGAGGCGCGCGAGCCGCTGCTGCAATGGCTGTGGCACGAGGCGCGGACGCCGTTCCTGCTGGCCATGGCCGCCATCGGCCTGGCCCTGTGGCGCCTGATGGTGCGCCTCGGCCCGCGCGAAGCCGTGCCGCCGCAGGCGCGCCGCTCGATGGGCGAACAGGTGCGCGGCACCGGGCAGTTCATCGCCGGCTCCGATTCGCGCGCGCTGCACGCGGCCACGCGCAAGGCCTTCGAGGACGTGGCGCGCAAGCGCGTCGAGGGCTGGGCCGAGCTCGACGACGCCGCCCGCATCGCCGCGCTGGCCGCCACGCTGCAGCCGCCGAACTTCCTCGACCAGCCGGCGCTGCTGGCCTCGCTGAACATCGGCGGCGGCGCGACGCCGGCACAGATCCTGACGGCGACCGCCGTCCTCGAGCAGGCCCGGCGCGCGCTGCTGCACGTGCCCGCGGCGCCGCCCAACAACTGATCACTTCACCGGACATCACCATGGCCATCGACTCCCAGGAACTCGAATTCATCGGCACGGCGCTGGGCAAGCTGCGCACGGAAGTCGGCCGCGCGCTCGTCGGCCAGCAGGAGGTCGTCGACCAGACGCTGGTCGCGTTCGTCGCCTCCGGCCACATCCTCTACGAAGGCCTGCCGGGCCTCGGCAAGACGCTGCTGGCGCGCGCGCTGGCGCAGGCGATGTCGCTGCAATTCTCGCGCGTGCAGTTCACGCCCGACCTGATGCCGTCCGACCTCACCGGCCACGCCGTGCTCGAGCCGGGCGCCGACGGCGGCATCGGCCGGCTGCGCCTGCGCAAGGGGCCGGTGTTCACCAACCTGCTGCTCGGCGACGAGATCAACCGCGCGCCGGCGAAGACCCAGAGCGCGCTGCTGGAAGTGATGCAGGAGCGCCAGGTCACGCTGGAAGGCCAGACCGTCTCGCTGCCGCGGCCGTTCATGGTGCTCGCCACGCAGAACCCGATCGACTCCGAAGGCACGTACCCGCTGCCCGAGGCGCAGCGCGACCGCTTCCTGTTCAAGATCGACATCGGCTTCCCGACGCAGTCCGAGGAGGTCGACGTGGTCAAGGCCGCCACCGGCCACCAGGTGGGCGACGCGCTGCCCCTCGACAAGGTGCAGCGCTGCCTGACGGAAGCCGACGTCGCGCGCATCCAGCAGTGCGTGAGCTCGGTGCTGATCGACGACCGCGTGGTCGACTACGCCGTGCGCCTGACGCGCGCCACGCGCGGCGCCGTGGGCCTGGGCAACGGCGCGGGCTCGCGCGGCGCGATCGCGCTGGTGCGCGCAGCGCGCGCGGCGGCGTTGATCAACGGCCGCGACTACGCGACGCCGGACGACGTCAAGCGCCAGGTGCTGCCTGCGCTGCGCCATCGCGTGGTGCTGTCGCCCGACGCGCAGCTGGAAGGCCGCGCCGTCGACGACGTGCTGCGCGAGATCGTCACCCGCGTCGACGCGCCGCGCCTGTAAGAGAAAGCGCGCACGTGCCACGCCTGCCGATACTTCTGCCCACGCGGCGCAGCGTGATCGCGGCGGCCGCGATCGCCACCGGATCGGCCATCGCGCTGCTGGTGGCGAAGGCGCGCGACATCGCCGACACGCATCTCGCGCTGGTCGGCGGCGGGCTGTTCGGCGCGCTGTGCGTGCTGTTCCTGGCCGACGCGGCGTTCACCGCCTGGCAGTTGCGCCGCCATCCGGTCGCGTTCGAGCGCCAGATGCCCAGCGCATTCGCGTTGGGGCAGCCGCACGGCCTGGTCGTGACGCTCATCCACGAAGGCCCGCGGCCATGGCACCTCGAGCTGTTCGACCACGTGCCGGCCACGATGACGCAGCGGCTGCTGCCGGCATCGGTGGTGCTGCCGGCCGCGAGCAAGCTGGACGTGCGCTACGAGATCACGCCGACGCAGCGCGGCAAGGTCGTCTTCGAGCCGGCCGCGATCCGCGTGCGCTCGCGCCTGGGCCTGGCCGACCTGCAGCTGCGCGTCGGCGCGGCGCAGCCGGTGCAGGTCTATCCGAACTTCGCGGCGCTCACGCGCTACGCCTGGCTGGCCGGCGACCGGCGGCTCGCCGAGATCGGCATCAAGAGCTACATCGCGCGCGGCGCCGGCACCGACTTCAAGCAGCTGGGCGAATACGTGCCCGGCATGCCCACGCGCCACATCGACTGGAACGCGTCGTTCCGCCATCGCCGCGCGGTGGTGCGCGAGTTCCAGGACGACCGCGACCAGTCGGTGATGTTCCTGCTCGACTGCGGCCGCCGGATGCGCGCCGACGAGCGATCGGGCCGCGACGGGCCGCCCCCAGCGGCCCAGTCCCCGCTCGGGGGGGCGGACGCCGACAGGCGGCCTCGGGGGCCTGTCTACGACGGCAGCCACTTCGACCAGGCGCTCAACGCCGCGATGCTGCTGGCCTACGTCGCGCTCAAGGACGGCGACGCCGTCGGCGCGATGACCTTCGGCCACGACCCGTCGCAGCAGCGCCATTTCGCGCCCGCCAAGGGCATGGCCGCGCTCAACGCGCTGGTCGCGCGCCTGCACGACATCGAGCCGAGCCCGACGCACTCCGACTACCTCGCCGCCGCGCGCGACCTGATGCTGCGCGTGCGCCGCCGCTCGCTGGTGGTGGTGCTGACGAACTTCCGCGACGAGGACTGCGAAGAGCTGGAAGACGCGCTCAGGCTGATGCGCACGCGCCACCTGGTGCTCCTGGCCAGCCTGAAGGAAGGCGTGGTCGCCGAGATCGCCGCGCAGCCCATGAACGACACCCGCGGCATCATCGACGTCGCCGCCGCGCACTGGTTCCAGAACGCGCGCGCCGAGGCGTTCCGGCGGCTGGCGGGCAAGAACCAGCTGCTGGTCGACGTCGAGCCCGAGAAGCTGGCGGCGACGCTGGTCAATCGGTATCACGCGGTGAAGCGGGCGCGGCTTCTTTGATCCCATGAGCTCGAAACTCACCCTCTTCGTCGACGCCCAGTACGCCAGCCCGTATGCGATGTCGGTCTTCGTCGCCCTCACGGTCAAGCAGCTGCCGTTCGAGCTGCGCACCGTCGATCTCGCGGCCGCGGCGCACCTCGCGCCCGCGTTTGCCGACCTGTCGCGGACGCGGCGCGTGCCGACGCTGGTGCATGGCGGCGACTTCGTGCTGTCGGAGTCCTCGGCGATTGCCGAATACATCGAGGACGCGTTCCCCGGCGCGCCGCTTTACCCGGCCGACCCGCGGCTGAAGGCGCGCGCGCGGCAGGTGCAGGCCTGGCTGCGCAGCGACCTGATGCCCGTCCGCGTGGAACGCGACACCGAGGTCGTGTTCCTCCGCAAGCCGGTCGCCGCGCTGTCGCCGGCCGGCGCGGCCGCGGCCGCGAAGCTGTTCGCCGCGGCCGACGCCTGGCTGCCCGCCGGCGCCGAGCACCTGTGCGGACAGTGGTGCCTCGCCGACGTCGACCTCGCGCTGATGCTCAACCGCCTCGTGCTCGCCGGCGACGCCGTGCCGGCGCGGCTGGCCGAGTACGCGGCGCGGCAGTGGGACCATCCCGCCGTGCGCCAATGGGTCGGTTTCGAGAGGCCGCCGCTCTGACCGGGCAACCGGGCGCCGCCTACAATTGGGGCAACCCCCGGCACGACGCGCCCTTCTTGCGTCGCCCTTCCGAGTCCGGGGTCAGAAATCACTGCTGAGCCCCCATGTCCGAACTCGCCAAGTCGTTTGAACCCGCTGCCATCGAGGCCCGCTGGGCGCCGCTGTGGGAACAGAGCGGCGTCTACGAGCCGACGCTGGACACCGGCAAGCCCTCGTTCGCGATCCAGCTGCCGCCGCCCAACGTCACGGGCACGCTGCACATGGGCCATGCGTTCAACCAGACCATCATGGACTCGTTGACGCGCTACCACCGCATGCGCGGCTTCAACACGCTGTGGGTGCCGGGCACCGACCACGCGGGCATCGCCACGCAGATCGTCGTCGAGCGCCAGCTGCAGGACCAGGGCACGTCGCGCCAGGAGCTCGGCCGCAAGAACTTCGTCGCGCGCGTGTGGGACTGGAAGCAGGAATCGGGCTCCACGATCACGCGCCAGATGCGCCGCATGGGCGACTCGGTGAGCTGGAAGCACGAGTACTTCACGATGGACGAGGGGCTGTCGAAGACGGTCACCGAGACCTTCGTGCGGCTGTTCGACGAAGGCCTGATCTACCGCGGCCGCCGGCTGGTGCACTGGGATCCGGTGCTGAAGTCGGCGGTGTCCGATCTCGAAGTGGCCAGCGCCGAGGAGGACGGCTTCCTGTGGCTGGTGCGCTATCCGCTGGCCGACGGCACGGGCGACCTCACCGTGGCCACCACGCGGCCCGAGACGATGCTGGGCGACGTCGCGCTGATGGTCAATCCGGCCGACGAGCGCTACGCCGCGCTGGTCGGCAGGCAGGTGATCCTGCCGCTGGTGGGCAGGCAGATCCCGGTGATCGCCGACGACTACGTCGACAAGGAATTCGGCACCGGCGTGGTGAAGGTCACGCCCGCGCACGACGCCAACGACTACGCCGTCGGCCTGCGCCACGACCTGCCGGTCATCGGCGTGCTCGCGCTCGACGCGACGATCAACGACAACGCGCCCGAGCCGTACCGCGGCCTCGACCGCTTCGTCGCGCGCAAGAAGGTCGTGGCCGACCTCGAGGCCGGCGGCTTCCTGGTGGAAGTGCGCAAGCACAAGCTGATGGTGCCGCGCTGCGAGCGCACGGGCCAGGTCATCGAGCCGATGCTCACCAACCAGTGGTACGTGGCGATGACCAAGCCGGGCGCCGACGGCACGTCGATCGCCGACAAGGCCATCAAGGCGGTCGCGACGGGCGAGGTGAGGTTCTACCCCGAGCAGTGGGTCAACACGTACAACCACTGGATGAACGACCTGCAGGACTGGTGCATCTCGCGCCAGCTGTGGTGGGGCCACCAGATCCCGGCCTGGTACGCGGACGACGGCCGCATCTTCGTCGCGCGCAGCGACGAGGAAGCCGCGACCAAGGCCGCGGCCGCCGGCTACACCGGCAAGCTGGTACGCGACGAGGACGTGCTCGACACCTGGTACTCGTCGGCGCTGGTGCCGTTCTCCACGCTGGGCTGGCCCGAAAAGACGCTGGAACAAGATTTGTTCCTGCCGTCGTCGGTGCTCGTGACCGGCTACGACATCATCTTCTTCTGGGTCGCCCGGATGATCATGATGACCACGCACTTCACCGGCAAGGTGCCGTTCAGGGACGTCTACATCCACGGCCTGGTGCGCGATGCGCAGGGCCAGAAGATGTCGAAGTCCGAAGGCAACGTGCTCGACCCGGTCGACCTGATCGACGGCATCGCGCTGGCGCCGCTGCTGGACAAGCGCGTCGTCGGCCTGCGCAAGCCCGAGACCGCGCCCAGGGTGCGCGAGAACACGAAGAAGGAATTCCCCGAAGGCATTCCGGCCTACGGCGCCGACGCGCTGCGCTTCACGTTCTCCGCGCTGGCCACGCTGGGCCGCAACATCGCGTTCGACTCGAAGCGCTGCGAGGGCTATCGCAACTTCTGCAACAAGCTCTGGAACGCGACCAAGTTCGTGCTGATGAACTGCGAGGGCCAGGACTGCGGCATTCTCGAAGGCGACAAGACGGCATGCCCCCCGGGGTACAACTCCTTCAGCCAGGCCGACCGCTGGATCACCAGCGAGCTGCAGCGCGCCGAGGCCGCGGTCGCGCAAGGCTTCGCCGAATACCGCCTCGACAACGTCGCCAACACGATCTACCAGTTCGTCTACGAGTACTGCGACTGGTACATCGAGATCGCGAAGGCGCAGCTCACCGAAGCGAAGAATGCGGGCGACGAGCCCGCCGCCCGCGGCACGCGCCGCACGCTGATCCGCACGCTGGAGACGGTGCTGCGCCTGATGCACCCGGTCACGCCGTTCATCACGGCGGAACTCTGGGAGACCGTCGCGCCGCTGGCCGGACGCGCGCCGGCCGCCGGCGGCACGATCGCCACCGCGCCCTACCCGGTCGCGCAGCTGGAGCGCGTCGACGAGGCCGCCTGCGCCTGGGTCACCCGCTTCAAGGCGCTGACCGTGGCCTGCCGCAGCGTCGCCAAGCAGATGAACATCTCGGACGCGAAGCGCCCGCCGCTGCTGACGTTCGGCGACGCCGAGTTCGTCGTCCAGGCGGCGCCGCTGCTGAAGGCGCTCGCCAAGGTCGGAGAGGTTCGCGTCATCGCGGACGAGGCCGCGTTCGTCGAGGCGACCCGGTCGCTGCCGGTCGCGGTCGAGGGCGGCGTGCGCCTGGCGCTGCACGTGGAGATCGACCTGGCCGCCGAAAAGGAGCGCCTGACCAAGGAAATCACGCGCCTCGAGGGCGAGATCGTCAAGGCCAACAACCAGCTGGGCAACGAGAACTTCGTCTCGCGCGCGAAGCCGGAAGTGGTCGATCAGATGCGCACGCGCCTGGCGGGCTTCGTCGAGACCGTGGCGCGCATGAAGGCGCAGCGGGAGCAGCTGGGCGGCTGAGCGCGCGGCCGAAGGCGAAAAAGGCGCGGCCATCGGCTGCGCCTCTTTTCATGGACCGAGCGGCCCGCGCCGCGCCGCTCAGCGCCGCCGCAGGAAGTGCGTGTACTCCGCCTTGTCCTGCGACTGCTCCAGCAACTCGTTGCCGGTCTGGCGCGCGAAGGCCTGGAAGTCGCGCGTGGAACTCGGATCGGTGGCGACGACCTTCAGGATCTCGCCCGTCTGCATCTCCGCCAGCGCCTTCTTGGCCTTCAGGATGGGCAGCGGGCAGTTCAGGCCGCGCGTATCGATTTCCTTGTGGGCTTCCATTGACTTGACCTCGTGAGCGAAGCTCATTCTATGACGCGTCGGGCCTGGCGGCGGCCAGCGCCGCGCGCTCCTCGAAGCTCATGAACTTCGGCTCGATGCCCTTGCCGCGCAGCCACTCGGCCACCGCGTAGCCGGTGCCGGCCGGCCAGCACACGATGTCGCCCGGCGCGAACATCTTGTACTCGGCCAGTTCGGGCGACAGCCTGACCTCGCCGTGCGCCACCACGTGGTACGCGATGATGACCTGGTTCATGCGCTGGAAGTCCCACACGCCGATCAGCTTGACGGACTCGACCGTCAACGCCGTCTCTTCCAGCACCTCGCGCGCGATGCCCGCCTCGGGCGTCTCGCCGGCCTCCATGAAGCCCGTGATCAGCGCGAACATGCGGCCGGCCCAGGCCGCGTTGCGGGCGAGCAGCACCTTGCCGTCCTGGTCGGCGCATTCGACGACGGCCGCGAGCACCGGCGTCGGGTTGTTCCAGTGCGTGAAGCCGCAATGCGCGCAGCGCAGGCGTTCCTTCGGGCCGCCGTCCTCGTGCTGCGTGACGAACGCGAGCGCGTTGGCGCACTGCGGGCAGTAGCGCCACGGCGTGCCGTGCGTCATGCAGAGGCCTCCGCGCTTCGCGCTGCGGCATTCGCCGCGGGGGCGGTCCTTGGCCTCATGCCGGGAACACGCCGGTCGACAGGTAGCGGTCGCCGCGATCGCAGACGACGAACACGATCGTCGCGTTCTCCAGCCGCTGCGCGACCTGCAGCGCGACCCAGCACGCGCCGGCCGCCGAGATGCCTGCGAACAGGCCTTCCTCGCGCGCGAGGCGGCGCGCCATGTCCTCGGCGTCGTCCTGGCTCACCAGGATGAGCTCGTCGACGCGCGCCGGCTCGTAGATCTTCGGCTGGTAGGCCTCGGGCCACTTGCGGATGCCCGGGATGCGCGAGCCCTCGGCCGGCTGCGCGCCGAGGATGCGCACCGCCGGGTTCTTCTCCTTCAGGAAGCGCGACACGCCCGTGATCGTGCCGGTGGTGCCCATCGCGCTGACGAAGTGCGTGATGCGGCCGCCGGTGTCGTTCCAGATCTCCGGGCCCGTGGTCTCGTAGTGCACGCGCGGGTTGTCGGGATTGGCGAACTGGTCGAGGACGAGGCCCTTGCCGTCGGACTGCATCTGCAGCGCGAGATCGCGCGCGTATTCCATGCCGCCGGACTTCGGCGTGAGGATCAGCTCGGCGCCGTAGGCCTTCATCGTCTGCACGCGCTCGATCGACAGGTCCTCCGGCATGATCAGCACCATGCGGTAGCCCTTGATCGCCGCGGCCATCGCCAGCGCGATGCCCGTGTTGCCCGACGTCGCCTCGATCAGCGTGTCGCCCGGCTTGATCTGCCCGCGCTCCTCGGCGCCGCGGATCATCGAGATGGCCGGCCTGTCCTTGACCGAGCCCGCCGGGTTGTTGCCCTCGAGCTTGCCCAGGATCACGTTGCCGCGCGCCGCGATCTCCGCGCCGATGACACGCTGCAGCCGCACCAGCGGCGTGTGGCCGATGGCCTCTTCGAGAGTCATGTACGTCGGCATGGGGGCTGAGATTCCGGGGCTGGGTGCTGGACAGGACGCCTTCATTGTCGCAGCGCCCGCCAAACCTCGCCTTCGCCATGTGATAATCCGCCCCCTGCGCAGGCACATCGCCAGCGCGGCATCCCCAGCCTCGGTGGCGTAATCGGTAGCCGCGACGGACTCAAAATCCGTTCTCGAAAGGGGTGTCGGTTCGAGTCCGACCCGAGGCACCAGGCCGCCGCCCCGCGGCGTCCGCGCACGGCATGCGTCCGCTCGGAGGGATGGGTCGGCCGGCTCGCGCAGCCAGAGCCCGACCGGCCGACGCGCGACCCATGGCACACTGGACGCCCACCGAGTCGCCCGCCATGCCCCTGCAACTGCCCCCGCCCGTCACCCGCGCCCTGCTGATCGCGTGCAGCGTCCTGCTGTTCCTGGGGGCTGCGATCCGCCCGCTGCAGGCGCTGGAATTCCAGTGGATGACGCTGTATCCGGCGCTGTCGGGCGGGTTCTGGCCGTGGCAGATCGTGGCCTATCCGTTCGTGCACATCGACGGCATCGCCTGGTTCTTCAACATGCTGATGCTGTACTTCATGGGCTCGCGGCTCGAGGAGATCTGGGGCGTGCGGCGCTACATCCAGTTCCTGCTGGCCTGCGTGGCGGCGTGCGCCGCCGTGTACCTGCTGCTGACGCTGCTGTTCGCCACGGCCTTTCCGCTGTTGGGCATGGCCAGCGTCACGTTCGGCATGCTGGTGGCGTTCGGCGTGCTCTTCCCGAACCAGCGGATCATGCTGTACTTCGTCGCCGAGGTGACCATGCGCACCGCCGTGTGGGTGTTCGTCGGCATCCAGCTGATCCTGATGCTGGGGGCGGCGCTCAGCGGCTCCGGCGCCTGGGTAACGGCGGTCGCGCAACTGGGCGGCGCGCTCGGCGGCTACCTGATGATCCTGTACTGGCGCTGGCGTCCGCCGTCGTTCAAGCGCAAGAAGCCGCCGTCGCACATCCGGCGCGTGCACTGAGCAACGCTAGTCGGCGAGTCCCTCGCGGATCGTCGGGCGCGTCAGCTTCAACCGCAACTCGCGCTTCATGCGCGCGTTCGAGAGCCGTCGCGACTCGTTCAGGAAGCTCCATTGCGCGGCGCTGAAATGCTCGGCCGCCTGCGCGCGCGTCACGCGCGCGGGGCGCGGCAGGCCGCTCAGGTCGGCGACGAGGTCGTACCAGTCGCCGGTCTTCATGTCCGAGTCGTCGCACACCTGCACGACGCGCTGCGGCGTCCCGCGCCACAGCGCGGCGACGCAGGCGCGGGCGAGATCGTCGGCGTGGATGTGGTTGGTGTAGCCGTCGTCGGCGGCGGCCAGCACCGGCGTGCCGCGCTTGACGCGATCGGTCGGCCGGCCGCCCTCGCGGTCGTTGGCGTAGATGCCGGGGATGCGCAGCGTCGTCACGCGCACGCCCGTCGCGCGGCCCCACGCGCGCAGGCGCGACTCGGCGTCGACGCGGCGCCGCGCGCGATCGGTCGTCGCGTTGAGCGGGCGCGTCTCGGTCACGCGGTCGCCCCGGCAATCGCCGTAGACGCCCGTGGTGCTCGCATAGACCACGCGCGACGGCCGCGTGCGCCGGCTCAACGCGGCGAGCAGCGCCCCCAGGCGCGGATCACCCGGCCCGCTCGCGGGCGGCGGCGCGAGGTACAGCACGGCGTCGGCCAATCCCGCGAGGCGATTGAGCGAGGCGGGATCGTCGAGATCGCCGACGACCGGCCGCACGCCGGCCGCGCGCAGCGCGTCGCAACGCGCGGGCGACGAGGTCAGCGCGAACACGCGCAGCCGCCCGCCGAGCGCGCGCACGACACGCAGGCCGACGTCGCCGCAGCCGACGATCAACAAGGAGGATGGATGCGCCATGAGGCGCTCATTGTCGGCGCTCGCCGAGCACCACCAGCGCCAGCCCGGCCATGATCAGCGCGATGCCGGCCAGCCCGCTCGCGCGCAGCGGCTCGCCCAGCAGCAGCACCGCCAAGGTGAACGCGGTCAGCGGTTCGCAGAGCGCCAGCGCCACGCCGGTGGCCGCCGAGATGAAGCGCAGCGCGCTGCTGAACAACAGGTAGGCCACACCGGTGGCGACGACGCCCAGCCACGCGACCACCCCCCAGCCGCGGCTGCCCGCGGCGGCGAGGTCGGCCACGCCCGACGGCACGATCAGCCACGCCGCCGGCAGCGCGATGGCGGCCGCGATGGCGAACACCCACAGGCTCGCGCGCGCCGGCGACGCGTGCGTCGACAGCGACTTGGCCGTCAACGTGTAGACGGCGTACGCGAAGCCGGCGGTCAGGCACAGCGGCAGGCCGTTCGCGTCGACCGGCGCGCCGCCGCCGTTGCCCAGCGCGATGGCCGCGCCGCCGACGACGGCCAGCGCGGTGCCGATCCACCACCACGCGACCGGCGGCCGGCGCGTGACCAGCGCCTGCAACGCGCCCGCGAACAACGGCCCGCTGCCGATCGCGATCGTCGTGCCCACCGCGACGCCGGCCAGGCGCACGCCGGCGAAGAACGCGAGGTTGTAGACGGCGATGGCCGCGCCGGCCAGCAACTGCCGGCGCCACAGGCCTGGCACGCGCGGCCGCGCGGCGCGCTCCCGTTCGGTGACCGCCACCAGCAGCGCGAAGAACACGGCGGCGATCGCGAGACGCAGCGCGCCGATCCAGCAGGACGACAGGCGCGCGCCGGCGAAGTGCTGGGACGTGCCGGTCGTGCCCCACAGCATCGCGGCGGACAGCGCCAGGACGATGCCCGGCCAGGAAGCGGTCTTCATGCGTCCATCGTGCCGCAAGCGGGACACCCGCTTTGTCGAGAGACTCTCGACTTCGTCAGCCCGCGAGATCGCGCACACCGACCGCGCGGTCGCGCCGCAGCGCATGCGCCAGCGCGCTCGCCGAGGCATAGCCGACGCGCGCCGCGGCGGCCTCCAGCGTCAGTCCGCGCCGCAGCAGGCGCTGGGCCTCGTCCAGCCGCAGCGTGCGCAGCCAGGCCTGCGGCGACCGGCCCGTCAGCTCCAGCAGCCGCGCGTGGAAGCGCTGCGGGCTGAGCAGGCAGCGTTCGGCCATGCGTGCGGTCGTCCACGGCTCGTGCAGCGCGCAGGCGAGCGCGGCCTGCAGCCGGTCGAGCGCGATGCCGCGGCGCACGCCCACGCGCGGGGTGTCGAGGATCGCATCGAGCAGGCGATCGGCGCGGCCGTCGGCGGCGAATCGCCGCACGGCCGGCGTCACCGCGAAGCGGCGCGCGCGGTCGAGGCCCAGCTCGGGCGGCGCGTCGATCACCACCATGCGCAGATCGGACGAGGCCGCGTAGGCGTGCGTGACGCCGGCCGGGATCACGAGGCCGCAGGAGTTGTCGGCGAAGCCGGCGGAGGCGCCCACTTCGAGCTCCATGCGGCCGCGCCAGGCGAACAGAACCTGCGCGTGGTCGTGCGAATGCACGGTCTGCTCGCCGCTGTAGGCGCGGACGCTCAGCTGCGGCTGGACGAGCATGGCGTGGTCGGACATGCGCCCAGTCTAGGGCGAGATGCGCCCGGCGCGGGATAATCCGACATTCGGTGCCGCCGCGCACCCACCGCGAATCCCCGCGTTCGTCGACCAGACCATGACCTTCACCGTCACCCTCCATCCCGCAGAACGGGCCTTCGATGTCGCGCGCGACGAGACCATCCTGTCGGCCGCGATCCGCGCCGGCGTCGGCCTGCCCTACGGCTGTCGCGACGGCGCCTGCGGCTCGTGCAAGAGCAAGCTGCGCGACGGCCGCGTCATCCACGGCGCGCACCAGCCCAAGGCGCTGTCCGAGGCCGAGGAGGCCGCCGGCCTGATCCTGACCTGCTGCGCCACGCCGCAGACCGACTGCGTCGTCGAGGCGCGCATGGTGGTGGGCGCCGGCGAGTACCCGATCAGCAAGATGCCCGGCCGCGTGCTGAGCATGGCCCGGCCGAGCGACGACGTGGCGATCATCCGCGTGCAGCTGCCGGCGACGCAGCCGTTCCGCTATCGCGCCGGCCAGTACGTCGAGTTCATCCTGCGCGACGGCGCGCGCCGCAGCTACTCGAT
>Ga0302314_10005768_pt1 | contig 22529 bp, 18 predicted proteins | sample III_Palsa_N2_3_FD_200533 | JGI IMG/M metagenome (GOLD analysis project Ga0302314, IMG submission 200533) | Peat permafrost microbial communities from Stordalen Mire near Abisko, Sweden - III_Palsa_N2_3 | ecosystem: Environmental > Terrestrial > Soil > Palsa > Peat permafrost | place: Sweden... | reverse complement strand
TGATCCGCTTCGGCGTCGTCCAGTGCGCCGCGGTGAACCAGATGAGTGAGCAACGGCAGGATGATGCTGAGGGTAATGCCGCCGACGACGATGGCGTTGGTCGTCCAGCTATCGTCCTCGAAAAACCACTCATACGCATAATCGACCAGCGTCCCGACCACGCCGCCGATGAACAGTACCACCAGGATCTCGGGCAGATGCCCGACCACCCAACTCACCACCGACATGATCCCTCCGGGAGTGCCCAGCGCTCCGGTAATAGAAAGTCCTAATATTATCGGAAAATCCGACCACGGACCACCGAAAGCGTCAACCGAAAGATGAGCCGTTTCAAGCGTATGCGGTGAAAATTGATCCTAATTTATCCTAATGTCGGACCGCTAGCGCCCAACCGCGTAGCCTTGCATGCCGCGCGGATTGGAACCGGCCTTGAGAATGCGGGCGTCGCCGTCCGCCTCGACCGCGCAGGCACTGAGCCGGCCTTCCGACCAGGGTTCGCCGACCTCGACCTGATGGCCGCGGCGCTTCAATTCATCGACCGTGGCGGTGGGGAAGCGTGATTCGAGCGCCAGCACGCCCGGGCGGGCATGGCGCGGCCAGAACGAGCTGGTCATGTGTTCCGTATGACAGGACGGCGCATCGATCGCCTCCTGCAGGTTGAGGCCGTGATGGGCATGGCGCAGGAAGAACAGCGTCTGCCATTGGTCCTGCTGGTCGCCGCCGGGCGTGCCGAACGCCAGGGTCGGCACGCCGTCCTTGAACGCCATCGACGGGCTGAGCGTCGTGCGCGGCCGCTTGCCCGGCGCCAGCGCGCCCGGCACCGTCGGATCGAGCCAGAACATCTGGCCGCGCGTATTCAGGCAGACGCCCAGTTCCGGCACGACCGGCGAGGACTGGAACCAGCCGCCGCTGGGCGTGGCCGCAATCATGTTGCCCCAGCGATCGATCACGTCGACATGGCACGTGTCGCCCCGCGTCGTGCCGTTGGCGGCCGTCTCCAGCTCGGCCACATTCGCCATGGTCGGCTCGCCGGCACTGCCGAACAGAACCGCGCGCGCGTCGCCGGTGAGATCCGGCCGCGCCGGCATCAGCGGCTTGCGCCCGTCGGGCGCCCCCGGCCGCTGCTCGAACGAGGCCGTGTCGCCGATCAGCGGACGCCGCTCGGCGGCATAGTCGCGCGACAACAGGGCTGCGAGCGGCACGTCGAAGAAGTCCGGGTCGGCGTACCAGGCCTCGCGGTCGGCCATGGCGAGCTTCAGCGCCTCGATCACCAGATGGACGAAGTCCGGCCCGTTCGGATCGAGGCTCGCCAGATCGTCGCGCGCCAGCATGGCCAGCACCTGCAGCAGCACCGGCCCCTGGCTCCAAGGCCCGCATTTCAGCACGCTCCAACCGTGGTAATCGACGCTGGTCGGCTTCTCGACCCGGGCGCGGAACCGCGCCATGTCGTCGCCGGTGATGAAGCCGCCCCGGCATTGGCCGGCGCCATCCATGTACTGGCTCTTGCGGCTGAACTTGTCGATCGCGTCGGCAACGAAGCCCTGGCTCCAGACCCGGCGCGCCCGCTCGATCTGCGCCTCGCGGTTGGAACCGACGGCCTCGGCCTCCTCGACCAGACGGCGATAGAAGCCGGCCAGGGCCGGGTTGCGGAACAGCTTGCCCGCCTGCGGCACCTTGCCGCCCGGCAGATAGACCGCGGCGGAGGTCGGCCAATGGGTTTCGAACAATTCCTGCACCGTGCCGATGGTGTTGGCGATGCGCGGCACCAGGGGATGGCCGTTCTGGGCGTAGCCGATGGCGAATTCCAGCACGTCGCGCAGGCGCCAGGTGCCGTTGTCCAGCAGCAGGGTCATCCAGGCGTCGAACGAGCCCGGCACGGTCGCCGGCACCAGGCCGCTGCCCGGGATGATGTCATAGCCGTCGCGCAGGAACGCTTCGATCGTGGCCGCGGCGGGTGCGGTGCCCTGGCCGCAGATCGATTGCGCCACGCCGCGCTTGGCGTTCCAGGCCAGGATCGGCACTTCGCCCAAGGGGCCGTTCAGATGCGGCTCGACCACCTGCAGCACGAAGGCGGCAGCGACCGCCGCATCGAAGGCATTGCCGCCCCGCTCCAACACCGCCATGCCCGCCCCCGACGCCAGCCAGTGGGTCGACGAGACGACACCGAACGTGCCGCGGATCTCAGGACGGGTCGTAAACATGAAGGCCTCACGAAGGACGGTCGGAAAAGCTGCATCTGCAACAATGCAACGATGATGCCCGGCGGTCGAGCAAGGAAAGTCGTTTTCCTGAGGGCGTTTCGGCATAAAGCTTGCTGACCATCGGTCTGTCCCTGCCGAGAAGCCGCTCGAACATCGGGCGCGCTTCGGCCATAATGTTTGCAATGACAAGAATTGCCGCTCGAACGGATGCCAGTGCCTGAAACTTCATCATCTTCCCGCCCGCTGCTCGAGGTTCGCGATCTCGCCATCGAGTTCGCGACCGAGCACGGCATCGTCCGCCCGGTCGACGGCGTGTCCTTTTCGGTCGAACCCGGCCGGACTTTGGGCATTGTCGGCGAATCGGGGTGCGGCAAAAGCGTCACCTCGCTCGCCATCATGGGTTTGCTGGCGAGCCCGCCGGCCCGCGTCGCCGGCGGCGAGATCCGGTTCGACGGCCAGGATCTGCTGACCCTGTCGGCCGGCGCCTTGCGCGACCTGCGCGGCGATCAGCTGTCGATGATCTTTCAGGAGCCGATGAGTGCCTTGAACCCGTCGCTGACCATCGGCGATCAGATCGGCGAGGTGCTGGTCCGGCACCGCGGCCTGAAGCCGGATGCGGCGACGGCGGAGGCGGTCAAGCTGCTGCGCCTGGTCGGCATTCCCGGCCCGGAACGGCGGGTTCATGAATACCCGCACCGGCTGTCGGGCGGCATGCGCCAGCGCGTGGTCATTGCCATGGCGCTCGCCTGCCAACCCAAACTCCTGATCGCCGACGAGCCGACCACGGCGCTCGACGTCACGATCCAGGCGCAGATCCTGGATCTGTTGCGCCGCCTGCGCGACGAGACCGGCACCGCTATCATTCTCATCACCCACGACCTGGGCGTTATCGCCGAATTGGCCGACGAGGTCGTGGTCATGTATGCCGGCCGCGTGGTCGAGCGCGCGCCGGTGGCAGCCCTGTTCGACGCGCCGCAGCATCCCTATACGATCGGCCTGCTGGGCGCGGTCGCGCGTCTCGACACGCCGGTCGATCGACTGGCGGTCATCGCCGGCACCGTGCCCAGCCCGCACAAGGCGCCATCCGGCTGCCGCTTCCATCCGCGCTGCCCATTCGCGATCGACCGCTGCCGGACCGACGTGCCGCCACTGGCACCGCTCGGCCCCAACCATTGGGCCGCCTGCTGGATGGCACCGCTGGAGGCTGCGGCATGAGCGCGCCGATCCTGAAGGCGACGGGCCTGACCAAGCATTTCCCGACCGCGGGCGGCCTGGTCCGGGCCGTGAGCGACGTCGACTTCACGCTCCATGCCGGCGAGACGCTGGCGCTGGTCGGCGAGTCGGGCAGCGGCAAATCGACCATCGGCCGGCTGATCCTGCGCCTGATCGAGCCGACCTCGGGCCAGGTCGAGATCGACGGCAAGCAGCTGTTCGCCCTGAAACCAAGGGAACTCAGAGCCTTACGCCGCGACGTTCAGATCATTTTTCAAGATCCTTACGGCTCGCTCAACCCGCGCATGACCGTGGGTGCGATGCTGGCCGAACCGCTGCGGCTGCACGGCCTCGCCAGCGGTCGCGCGGTCGAGGGTGCGGTCGCCGACCTGATGCGGCTGGTCGGATTGCAGCCCGACCAGGCCAACCGCTACCCCCATGAATTCTCCGGCGGCCAGCGTCAGCGCGTCGGCATCGCCCGCGCGCTCGCCGTGCAGCCGCGCATCATCGTCTGCGACGAGGCGGTGTCGGCGCTCGACGTGTCGATCCAGGCGCAGATCGTCAATCTGCTGGCCGACTTGCGCAAGGCGCGCGGCCTCGCCTATCTGTTCATCTCCCATGACCTGGCGATCGTCAGGCACATCGCCGACCGGGTCGCCGTGCTGTATCTGGGCCGGATCGTCGAACTGGCGCCGGCGGCGGAGCTGTTCGCCCATCCGCGCCATCCCTATACGCGAGCCCTGCTGTCGGCGATCCCGACGCCCGATCCGGGAGCCCGGCGCGAGCGCACGCTGCTGACGGGCGAGCCGCCGAGCCCGATCAACCTGCCCGGCGGCTGCAGCTTCCATCCGCGCTGCCCGTTCGCGGTCGAGCGCTGCCGAACCGAGGTGCCGGTGCTGACGGGCGATGGCCCCGGAAACGCCCATGGTACCGCCTGCCATCTCTGGCCCGAGTTGCCGCCCGCCCCCGCGGCGCCGGCCGAACCCGATGCATCCGACCGACTGAAGCGCCTGCAGGCGCGGTTCCACGACGAGCGGCCGCTGGCCGTATCATGATGAGGAGAAGCACCATGCGCGGATTGATCCGATCCGGCCTCGCGGCCCTGGCGCTCGCCGTCGCCGTCAACCACGGCGCCCAGGCCCAGCAATTGCGCGTAGGATTGCAGGACGATCCGGATGTGCTGGATCCGACCATCAGCCGCACCTTCGTCGGCCGCGTCGTGTTCGCCTCGATGTGCGACAAGCTGTTCGACATCACGCCCGACCTCAAGATCGTGCCGCAGCTGGCGACCGGCTACGAATGGTCGCCGGACCAGAAGAGCCTGACCATCAAGCTGCGCGACCGTGTGCTGTTCCAGGACGGCACCAAGATGGACGCCGCGGCAGTCAAATATACGCTCGACCGGCATCTGACCCTGCCCGGCTCGACCCGCAAGAGCGAGATGGGCGGCGTGACCGCCGTCGAGGTGGTCGATCCGTTGACCGTCAAGATCGCACTGTCCGCGCCCTTCGCGCCACTGGTGGCCGTGCTGTCCGACCGGGCCGGCATGATCATCTCGCCCAAGGCGGCCGAGGCCGGCGCCGCCGCCTTCGGTGCCCATCCGGTCTGCGCCGGCCCGTTCAAATTCGTCGAACGCGTGCCGCAGGACCGGATCGTGCTGGAGCGATTCCCGGATTATTGGGACAAGAGCCACATCAAGCTCGACAAGATCACCTTCCTGCCGATCCCGGATTCGGCCGTGCGGCTCGCCAACTTGAAGTCGGGCGACCTGGATCTGATCGAGCGGGTGGCGCCGACCGACCTCGACGATGTGAAGTCGAACCCGAAGCTGATCACCGCGTCGATCGGCGAGCTGGGCTACCAGGGCATCACCATCAACACCGACAATGGCCCGAAGGCGAAATCGCCGATCGGCAGCGATGAGCGGGTGCGCCAGGCCTTCTCGCTGTCGATCGATCGCGAGGCGCTGGTCCAGGTCGTCTATAATGGCTTCTTCATCGCCGACGACCAATGGACCGGCCCGGCGAGCCCGTTCCATATCAAGCGTCCGGTACCGGTCCGCGACATCGCCAAGGCGAAGGCGCTGCTGACCGCCGCCGGACAGCCGCACCCGACCGTCAACCTGACCGTGCCCAACACGCCGACGCTGATGCAGGTCGGCCAGGTCATCCAGTCGATGGCCGCCGAAGCCGGTTTCGACGTGAAGCTGCAGGCGATGGAATTCGCCAGCGGGCTCGCCGCGTCGTCGAAGGGCGAGTTGGAGGCCTTCGTGCTGGCCTGGAGCGGCCGCACCGATCCGGACGGCAATATCTTCAGCTTCGTCAGCTGCGGCGGTGGGCTGAACGACGGCAAATATTGCAACAAGGAGGTCGATGCGGCCCTGCAGACCGGCCGGACCGCCGACGATTTCGCCGCCCGCAAGGCGGCCTATGACAAGGTGACGGAGATCACCGACAAGGAACTGCCGATCATCTACCTGTTCCATCAGCAGTGGCTGTGGGCGATGGCGAAGAGCGTCAAGGGATTCACGCCCTATCCGGACGGCATCCTGCGCTTCAACGACGTCACTAAAGGTTAGTATGCGCCGCTTCATCCTGCATCGGCTGGGGATCCTGATCCCGACACTGATCTTCGTGTCGATGATGATCTTCGCCCTTCAGCAACTGCTGCCGGGCGACCCGGCGCTGGCGCTGGCCGGCGAGGAGCGCGATCCCCAGGTGATCCAGTTCCTGCGCGCCCGCTACCACTTGGATCAACCGCTTCCGGTCCGCTACGCCTATTGGATCGGTGGCGTGCTGCATGGCGATCTGGGTGAATCGATCCGCATCCAGCGCCCGGTCGCCGAGCTGGTGCTGGAAAAGCTGCCGGTGACCGGGGAATTGACCGTGCTGGCCATGATCATCGCGCTCGCGATCGGCATCCCGGCCGGCATCGTGGCCGCGGTCAAGCGCGGCACCGCCTGGGACGTGGCGGCGAATGCGGTGGCGCTCTGGGGCCTGTCGACGCCGAATTTCTGGCTCGGCATCCTGATGATCCTGCTGTTCTCGGTGCATTTGGGCTGGCTGCCGGCGTCGGGCTATGTCAGCCCGTTCGAGAGCATCTGGGGCAATCTATCGACCCTGATCATGCCGGCCTTCGTGCTGGGCAACGCCATCGCCGCCGTGATCATGCGCCATACCCGCAGCGCCATGCTGCAGGTCATGCGCTCCGACTATGTCCGGACCGCCCGCGCCAAGGGCTTGAGCGAGCGGGTCGTCATCCTGAAGCATGGCCTGCGCAATGCGCTGGGTCCGGTCATCACCCTGGGTGCGCTCGAATTCGGCCAGCTGCTGTCGGGCGCCGTGCTGACCGAACAGGTGTTCACCATCCCGGGCTTCGGCAAGCTGGTCGTCGATGCCGTGTTCAATCGCGACTATGCCGTGGTCCAGGGCGTCGTGCTGTGCACGGCGAGCTTCTACATCCTGCTCAACCTGGCGGCCGACCTGCTCTATGCCGCGATCAATCCGAGGCTCAGGGCATGACCGAGGCGACCCTGCCCGTCCGCGCCGAGGCCGATCCGCGCATCCGCGAGTTGAAGCGTTTTCTGTGGCGCCTGGGCCGGCGCAAGACGACGATCGTCGGCGGCGCGGTCGTCGCGCTGTTCCTGGCGCTCGCCATCTTCGCGCCGCTGCTGGCACCCTACGACCCGATCGCCGGCAATTGGGGACTGGTGCGCAAGGCGCCGTCGGCCGCCCATTGGCTGGGCACCGACGAGTTGGGCCGCGACCTGCTGTCCCGCGTCATCTGGGGCGCCCGCGCCTCGCTGTCGGCCGGCTGCGTCTCGGTCGGCCTGGCCTTGGCGCTGGGCGTGCCCATGGGCCTGGCCGCGGGCTATGCCGGCGGCTGGACCGAGGGCATCCTGATGCGCCTGACCGACGCCATGCTGGCGATCCCGTTCCTGATCCTGGCGATCGCATTGGCGACCTTCCTCGGCCCGAGCCTGACCAATGCCATGATGGCGATCGGCATCTCCGCCACGCCCGTGTTCGTGCGCCTGACCCGCGGTCAGGTCATCGCCGCCAAGGTCGAGGATTATGTCGAGGCGGCGCGCGCGCTGGGCAATCCACCCCTGCGCATCGCCGTCCGCCATATCCTACCGAACGTGCTGCCGCCGATCCTGGTGCAGGCGACGCTGACCATCGCGGCGGCAATCATCGCCGAGGCGAGCCTGAGCTTCCTCGGCCTCGGCCAGCAGCCGCCACAGCCCAGCTGGGGCAGTATGTTGAACGTGGCCAAGGGCTTTCTCAATCAGGCGCCCTGGATGGCGCTGTCCCCGGGTGCCGCGATCTTCGTCGTGGTGCTGGCTTTCAACATGCTGGGCGACGGCTTGCGCGACGCGCTCGATCCGCGGGATTAGGCTAGAGACTTCCTCGATCGCGGAGCGGCAGCAAGGCATCGGCAATCGCGCGTCCGGCGGCGACATGGTCGGGGTTGCTTACGTCGAAAGCTTCCTCGGTCGCGCTCATCAGCAATCCGCCGTCTGCCGTGCGTTCGGTCGATACACCAGGAGTCCAGCAACGGCCCCAGCGTGCCGAATGCCTCGATCATCCGCAGCCCGCGCGTCGCGATTGCGGCGGGATTGTCGTTTCTTTGGCCCCAATAGGCTTTGACGTTGAATGAGGGCGACTCCATTTAGTCCTCCGTCCAGGTGTATAGACTACCTGTATGTTGAACCCCGCGCCGCCGAAGAGCTTCCGCGCGTCATCGGCGGCGACCCGTTCGGCGAAATGCCATTGGATCGGCCGCCCGCCGCTGGCGTTGATTTGCCGCCTGGCCTGACCCAGCCAATCTTGCTCGAACATTTTCTTCATGAAGTCGCTTCGAAGCATCGGTTCCGCATAGCCGGTTCCCTTGGCCTCGATCAGGATTCCGCAAATCGGGCGAGAGTTAGCCACTGGGCCGGCGTGACGCGGGCGAGAAACTTTGGGGTGCCCGCAGCGTCGCGCGCCCAGCGGCCACTCTCCCGACCGTTGCCGGCCAGCACCCTTGTTTCCGCCTCGTTATAGAACTTGGCCAGAGACTGCTCCGCATCCGGATCGTCGCCGAAGCTTGCAAGCACGTCGGCCGGCGGCACGCCGTCAGCAATGAGTTCATCTGCCAGAAATAGGCGCCACGCCACGGCTGATGACGGCTCGAGCTTGGGCAGACCGGCGAAGACCAGGTGAAGCGCGGCCTGACACTCCTCGCCCTGGCTCCATTTCTCGGCAGCTTTCCGAATACGACGCAGCGTCGAAGGCGAGACCGGCCTCCCGTAGGCGACCGACAACAAGGCCGGCAATCTTTCGCCATCGAGCCGGAGCCGACGACGATCGGGCCGGTCGTTTTCCCTAGAGGCAAGGACCGTGCCCCGACCGAGAACCAACCCTGCCCGTTCGAGGCTCAAGGTGGCGGCAAAGGGGCGATGCCGCCCGCTGTCCATCCAATTGCTCCTCGCCCGCTCGACCAGCATGTCCTCTCTCACTACAGCGAAGAGTCATCGGAACATAACGAAAACATTATCGCAACTTCACGTAGGCTCTTTTTGGGCTCGGGCGGCAATGGCCAGGCACGCTGACCTACGACACGACCCCCGATTAGATAAAATGCGAGCTGTCCTTTACTGGACATTCACCGGCCGCTCGAATACTCGGGACCATGCTCCGCGTATATGCCTGCATCACTCAGCAGCACGACCTGCGCCTCGTTGCACTGGCCGGTTTGATCTGCCTCCTGGCGTCCTACACTGCATTCAGCCTGGCTGGACGCGCAGTCGAGGCTTCGCGCCGCTCGCGCCTGGCCTGGATCACGACCGCCGGCGTCGCGACCGGCAGCGGCGTCTGGGCCACCCATTTCATCGCCATGCTGGCGTTCCAGCCCGACCTGCCGGTGAGTTACGCGCTCGACCGGACCATCCTGTCGATCGTCATCGCCGCCCTGGTGTCAGGCCTGGGTCTGGCGATCGCCATGATCCCGTGGCTGGCCACGCGCATCCTGGGCGGCCTGATCATCGGCGCCGGCATCGGCGCGATGCATTACACCGGCATGTCGGCGGTGCATCTGCCAGGCGAGCTGGTCTATGACGCTACGCTGCAGAACGCCTCCTGGGCCATCGGCATGGTGGTCGGCGCCGTTGCAACGGTCGTAGGCTTCGGCTCGACCACGTCGCTCCGCCGAGTCGCCGCCGCCCTGTTGCTGACCGTCGCCATCTGCGGCCTGCATTTCACCGGCATGGCCGCCGTCCATATCATGCCTATCTCCGGCATCGAGGTGGCGGGCGGCGCGATCGAGCCGTTCTGGCTCGCCACCGCGATCACCGCGGTGACCATCCTGATCCTGGGCCTGGGTCTGGTCGGGTCCACGGTAGACGAGCATCTGACCAGCCGCTCGCAGCGCGAGGCCGAGGGTCTGCGCGCGAGCGAGCGCCGGTTCCGGCAACTGGCCGACGCGACCTTCGAAGGCATCGTCATCCATATCGCCGGCGAGATCGTCGATGCGAACCAGACCATGTGCCGTCTGCTCGACCAGCCGGTCGATTGGCTGATCGGCCGCCATGTGACCGAGATCGTGGCACCCGGCAGCCACGACATGGTGCACCAGCGCATGATGGACCAGATCGACGAGATGCAGGAAATCGACCTGCGCTACGGCGATCGCGGCTCGATCCCGGCCGAAATCCTCACCCGGACCATCGACTACGGCGGCCGCACCGCGCGCGTCGTCGCGGTGCGCGACATTCGCGAACGCCGGGCGGCCGAGGCGAAGATCCGCCATCTGGCGCATCACGACACGCTGACCGGCCTGCCGAACCGCATCCTGTTCCATGACCGCCTGGCCCAGGCGGTCGCGTTCGCCCGCCGCAACAATGTGGCGCTCACGGTGCTATGCCTGGATCTGGATCGCTTCAAGACGGTCAACGACCTGACCGGCCATACCGGCGGCGATCTGTTGCTGAGGCAGGTGTCCGAACGGCTGCGCGCCAGCGTCCGCGACCATGATACCGTGGCCCGCCTCAGCGGCGACGAATTCGCCATCATCCAACTGGGCGCCGCCGCCAGCGATTCCGCCACCGCGCTCGCCGAACGTCTGGTCAACACCATGTCCCTGCCCTTCGATCTCGACGGCCAGCAGATGGTGATCGGCACCAGCATCGGCGTCGCGATCTTCCCGACCGATGCCGAGTCCGGCGAGGATCTGGTCCGCGCCGCCGACACGGCGCTCTATCGCGCCAAGACCGCCGGCCGTGGCACCTATCGTTTCTTCGAGGCGGATATGGACGCCCGCCTGCAGGAACGCCGCGTGCTGGAGCGCGACCTGCGTCAGGCGCTCGCCAGCAACCAGTTCGAACTGCATTACCAGCCCTTGGTTGGCTGCGGCACCGACGACGTGCTGGGCTTCGAGGCGCTGGTTCGCTGGCGCCATCCGGAGCGCGGCCTGGTCTCGCCGGTCGAGTTCATTCCGGTGGCCGAGGAATGCGGGCTGATCATGGGGCTGGGCGAGTGGGTGATGCGCACCGCGTGCGCCGAGGCCGCGAGCTGGCAGAACGGCAAGAAGATCGCGGTCAACCTGTCCCCGGTCCAGTTCCGCCATGCCGATCTGGCGAAGCAGATCCTGACCATCCTCGCCCAGACCGGCTTGGCGCCGAGCCGGCTCGAGCTGGAAATCACCGAGGGTGTGCTGATCGAGGAGACCGAGCGCACGCTCGAGACCCTGGGCCAGCTCAAGGTCGCTGGCGTCAGCGTTTCGCTCGATGATTTCGGCACGGGCTATTCCAGCCTGAGCTATCTGCAGCGCTTCGCCTTCGACAAGATCAAGATCGACCGCTCGTTCATCTGGGAGATGGAGCGCAACGCCGATTCCATGGCGATCGTCCGCTCCGTCATTGCACTCGGCCGTTCGCTGCGCATCACCGTCATCGCCGAGGGCGTGGAAACCGCGACGCAGCTGGCGCTGCTCCAGGACGAGAATTGCGACCAGGTCCAGGGCTTCCTGCTGGGCCGCCCGGTCCCGGCCAAGGAACTCGGCAGCCTGATCACCGCCGCGGCGGAATAGCCGCCCGGATCAAAGACGACGGTTGGTTCGTTTGCAGCCAGGACCGCATGGCTTCGACAACTTCGGTCTTACGCTCCAGCGGCAGCCAGTGTCCGCCGTCCAGGTTCGTCACGGAAAGATCCCGGCAGGCGTTGCGCATGGGTTCTCCGAGGCGGCTGCGGTTGATGTCGCAGATCGCGTCCCATTTGCCGTTGATGTACAACACGGGCTGGCGAAGGCGGCCGCCATCGGCTGCTGCCTGGGTGTAGGCCATGTTGGCGGCGTCGTTCAAATACCAAGCGTTGACCGGGCGGAAACCGCGCGGATGGAACGCATCCACCAGCGCGTCGAAGTCGGCGGACGGCCAGAGCGTCGGGTCCGGCACCGTCGGCGGGGCGCGATGCGTCGAACCGTACCGGCCGCCGTTGAGCGTCAACAAGGCGGACGGGGAGACTTTGCCCGCCGACGCGGGGTTTCCAGGCCGATAAAGCGATGCCAGGGCCGCGGCAATGTCCGCATCCATGTCGCTGACCGCCTGATCGAAATGGGTCAGGTAGAAGCGATAATAGTCCCACTGCCCGTCCGGATAGCGGTCGGCGGGATAGAGCTCGCGGTCGATCAGGGGCACGAGGTTCGGCAACGCGAAGCTCCCGGGTAAATACGGAACCGAGATCAGCACCAGGCCCCGGCTCCGTGCCGGGTAGTGCGCCGACAAGGCGCCCGCCACCGGGCTGCCCCAGTCGTGACCGACCCAGATGGCCGGACCCGCGCCCAGATGGTCGTGAAGCTCCACCATGTCGTCGACGATCTCCTTCAAAGCATAGGCCGCGGGATCGGTCGGCACCGACGACCCGCCATAGCCGCGCATATCCGGTGCCACGCAGTGCCAGCCTTCGGCCGCAAAAGCTTCAATCTGCGCGCGCCACACCAGACCGATTTGCGGCCAGCCGTGGAGGAACATCATCAACGGCCCGTCGGTGGGGCCGGCTTCCCAATAATGCGTCTCGTGACGGGACGAGCGAAAGCGGTGGCCGATGAGAGTCATCATCGATACTCCGATCTAATTCTGAACGATCGTGCCAAAGGTCTGAGCACAGGGCTTAGCGGTCGCCCTTGTCATCTGTCGGACGGATGTAAGTGACGGTCGAAGCGATCACGCGATCGCAAGCAGGATGCGGGCGACGTCGGCAGCCGCATCGATCTGGGGCCAATGACCTGCGTCGAGGATGCGAAGGGCCGCATGCCGAGCGTTGGACCGCATGTATTCGGCGACGCTGACATGCAGGTACGGGTCGTACTTTCCCCAAATGAGCAGGAGCGGAACGTCGGAGCGCCGGAATTCGAGTAGGCGGGCTGTATTGGCAGCGACCTCGTCGGTCAATTGATAGGTCATCTGCGCAAAAGCGGGACCCGCACTCGGCCGTTGCCGGAAGTTGTTGTCGATGATCGGCCCGAGGAAATCCGCGTAGCGGGCCTTCTGCGCCTCGGTCAGGCCCACCTGCATCTGGTCGCGCTGAAAGCCCAGTAGCCAGGCGAACTGCTGCGGGCTCGCCAGGAAATGCTGGGTCAGCGCTTTCAGGCCCTTGTTCGAAAACAGCTCGATGAACTCAGGCACGCGCAGGCCGGGCGCATCGCCGTAGAACGCGTTCATCAAGCAGACGGCGGCCGTGCGCTCCGGATGCTTCAGGGCGAAGTTGACAGCGGCTGGACCGCCCGCGTCGTGGCCGACCGGAATGATCTTATCCAACTTCAATGCTTCCACGACCGCTACCAGGTCGCCCAGTTGTTGGTCGAAGCTATAGCGAGCCCCCTCCGGCTTGTCGGACGCGCCGAAGCCCAGGAAGTCGATCGCGACGGTTCGCCGCCCCGCCGCGGCCAAATGCGGGACCAGGTCGTCGTAGATGTGGGAGTTGTCCGGAAATCCATGCAATAGGACGAATGCTGGCCCGTTGCCTGGAAAATCGCGAACGTAGAGGCTGCCGCGATCACGTTCAACGCGATGTTCGGCAAATGCAGGCACGGCGGTTGCAGAATCGGTCATCGTCCGCTCCTTCGCGGTTGGTAACGGGCGCTCGAATTTTTGACGAGGTGCGTCTCAAGCAGGTTTCACGGTGTGGAGGAACGTCACGAGCTGTTCGCTGACCAGGTCGGCGGCCTCGTGCTGGACCCAGTGGCCGACATTGTCGAGTTCGAGCCCGCCCACGAGGCCTGGTAGACCCGTGCGCATCTGGTCAATCGTCAGCGGATAGAGTTCCTTAAGCCCGTCCGCCTTGCCCCAGATGAAAAACGAGGGCTGCGCGATCTTCGCGCCTTTGAAAGCGGCGGACAGATCGAAATACGGCTCGGCAGCACGATAGTAGTTCAGGCCGCCATGGAAGCCCGTGCGCTGGAACTCGGCGACATTATGCTTGACGTAGTCCGGCTCCGCCCATGACGGCAGAGGGCCTGGCGCCGGGCGATGAAGGCTGCGAGCCGGATCTAGCGGGCTCCATTGTTTCCCGGCGGGGGCAGACCCGGACGCCCAGAACAGGATACCGGGAATGGTCACCGCAGCGTCGGCCCAGATCTGATCCGCGTCCGGCCGGATCTGCTCGAACATGTAGAAATCGTCTTGATGGCCCGACTTCCGCATACGCTCAAACACGCTGACCTCCCCGCGCGGCACGTAAGGCACGCTCAGACAGAACACGGCGGTAAAACGATCGGGCCGCATCATCGCGGCGTTCCAAGCATGCGTGGCGCCCCAGTCGTGACCGACGAGGACCGAGCTTGGAATCTTCAACGCGTCGAGCAGGCCGACCAGGTCGCCGGCGGTCTGTAGCGGCGTGTACTGGCTCGCATCCGCAGGTGCCGAGCTGCGACCGTAGCCGCGCATATCCGGAGCGATCGCCCGGTATCCGGCCGCCGCGATCGCTTTCATCTGCCGACGCCATGTGTAGGCGGTGTCAGGAAACCCGTGGCAGAACAGGACGACCGGCCCTTCGCCTTGCTCGGTCACGTGCAGGGTGATTCCGTTCGTCGTCACGTCGTATTCCTTGAGGCCATCGGTCTCCCCGGAAATTTGCGCTTTAGCCATTCTACCCTCCAACAGGCTTGCCGCAGCGGCAGTGCCCGCCACAAGCAACGTGCGGCGCGAGAGGACGAAGCTCGTGCCCGCATTCTTCTGATTGCCGCTCATGACGCCGATCTTGTCCCTTCCTACGTGATGCTTTGGCGTTCGCAGGACAGAGAATGGTGACTACCGATCTAAAGCATAGTCTCGTAAAGATGGGAGGCTTCCTTCCATTTTATGGAAACAACAATGGATCGCCTGGACTCGATGTCGTTGCTCGTGACGGTTGCCGAGGCGGGAAGCCTTTCGGCCGCTGCCCGGCTTCTCGACACGCCGCTCACCACGGTCAGCCGGAAGATTTCCGTCTTGGAGGGGCACCTCAAGACCCAGCTGCTGACACGGTCAAGTCGCAGGATCGGCCTGACGGATGCTGGCAAGGCTTACGTGGCCGCCTGCAAGCGGATCCTGGAAGATGTGGGCGAGGCCGAACGCATCGCGGCGGGGGAGTACACGGCGCCGAAGGGCGAACTCAGCTTGACGGCACCCATCGTTTTCGGTCGCCTGCATCTGGTGCCCGTGCTGGCTGATTTTCTTCGGGCCTACCCGGATATCGACGTCCGCCTGACGCTCAGCAACCGACAGGTCAACCTGACCGAGGAAGGGATCGATGCTGCCCTTCGCGTCGGCGACCTGCCGGACAGCGCCTTGATCGCCACGCGCGTCGGCACGATCCGTCGTGTCTTTGCTGCCAGCCCTGGTTATCTCAACGTCCGAGGCATCCCGTTAAAGCCAGCGGATCTTGTCGGGCATGACTGCATCGGCGTGCAGGGCTTTACCGGACCAGGTTTCTGGAGCGTTGCCGATGACGTCGAGATTCCGGTTCGCTATCGGCTCATCGTCAATTCGACCGATGCTGCCTGCGGGGCGGCGAAAGAGGGCATGGGGATCGTCTCGGTGTTTTCCCATCATGTCGCGTCGGATTTCCGGGACGGCACGCTGGTTTCGGTATTGCCGGACTTCAAGCGAGAGACGCTTCCGCTCAGCTTGGTCCGTGCGTCGGGAGAGTATCTGCCGCTAAAGCTGCGCGCTTTTCTGGACTTCGTCACACCGCGCTTGAAAGCGCGGCTATCTGCGGGCTCGTGACGGATTTGTCGGCCCTACTCGGGTCGATTGCCACCGTCGACCGAAGAACCAGGGTCGAGTAAACCGAGGATCGCGCCCGGATCGAGATCCCTGGGCGTTCCCAACCCCAGTCAAGCCTTGCTTCGGAGAAACCAATGCCCCTGACACCAGATGATTTGTTCGATTTCCTCGGATCTCATGGCATCGAGGTCACCACCGTCGATCATCCGCCGCTCTACACCGTCGAGGACGCCAAGATGCTGCGGAGCGCGCTGGAGGGGGCGCATACGAAAAACCTGTTCCTGAAGGACAAGAAGGGCCAGCTGTTTCTCGTTGTCATCGAGGCCGATGCGTCGGTCGATCTCAAGGCCATACCGCAGATCATCGGCGCCAACGGCCGGGTCTCGTTCGGATCTCCCGACTTGCTGCTGGAACTTCTGGGCGTCGTCCCCGGCGCGGTCAGTCCGTTCGGCGTCCTCAACGACGCCGGGGGCCGGGTCACGGTCGTGCTCGACGCGGCGCTGCAGCACAGCGAAAAGCTCAACCATCACCCGTTGGTGAACACGAAGACGACGACCATCCGGCGCGATGATCTGCTGCGGTTCCTCCGGGCGACCGGGCATGAGCCGAAGATCTTGCCGGTCGGCAGTGCCGCAACCTAGAGATTGTCCCCCTCCAACGCCGCGCACAGCGCCTCCGTCACCTGGCGCGTGGTGGCCGTGCCGTTGAGGTCGGGCGTATGCAGCGACGGGTCGGCGGTCACCCGCTCGATCGCGCGCATCAGCCGGGCCGAGGCGTCGCGTTCGCCCAGGTGATCCAGCATCATCACCGCCGACCAGAAGGTGCCGACCGGATTGGCGATGCCCAGGCCCACGATGTCGAAGGCCGAGCCGTGGATCGGTTCGAACATCGACGGAAAGGTCCGTTCCGGGTTGAGATTGGCGGTCGGCGCGATACCGAGCGAGCCGGCCAGCGCCGCGGCCAGATCCGACAGCACGTCCGCATGCAGGTTGGTCGCCACCACCGTATCGATCGAGCCTGGCTTCAGCACCATGCGCATGGTCATGGCGTCGACCAGCATCTTGTCCCAGGTGACGTCCGGATAATCCTTCGCCACCTCGGCCGCGATTTCGTCCCACAGCACCATGCCGTGGCGCTGGGCATTGGACTTCGTCACCACGGTCAGGAGCTTGCGCGGGCGCGAACGGGCCAGATCGAAGGCGAAGCGCATGATGCGGGCGACGCCGGTGCGGGTGAAGATCGAGACTTCGGTCGCGACCTCCTCCGGCAGCCCCTTGTGCGAGCGGCCGCCCTGGCCGGCATATTCGCCCTCGGAATTCTCGCGCACGATGACCCAGTCGAGATCGCCCCGCTCGACGCCGCGCAGCGGGCTGACGATGCCGGGCAGGATGCGGGTCGGCCGCACGTTGGCATATTGGTCGAACGGCTGGCAGATCGCGAGACGCAGGCCCCAGAGCGTCACATGGTCCGGCACATCGGGCGCGCCGACCGCGCCGAAATAGATCGCGTCGAATTTTCTGAGCGAGGCCAACCCGTCGGCCGGCATCATCTCGCCGTGGCGCTTGTAATAGTCCGAGCCCCAGTCGAAATTCTCGACCTCCAGCCGGAAGCCGCCGTCGCGCCGCGCGCAGACGGCGAGCGCTTCCAGGCCGGCCGCGATGACCTCGGTGCCGATGCCATCGCCCGGGATGGCGGCGATCTTGTGGGTGCGCATGCTCAAACTCCCAGCTTCGGTGTCACGGCGACCTCGCTCAGGCCGCGCGCCGCCAGATTGGCGATCAGCGCGCGCATGCCGAAGGTCCAGGGCGGCACCTGGTCGGTATGACGGACCCGGTTGACCAGTGCGCCCAGGTGGCGCGAGCGGATCACGACGATATCGTCCGGCTTATGGGTGAAGCCGCCGCCCCCGCCGGCGCGCTCCTGGGTCGGCGCGAACATGGTGCCGAGGAACAGGCAGAAGCCGTCCGGATATTGATGGTGGGCCGAGACGGTCTGGCCGACGATATCGGACGGATCGCGGCTGATCCGGCTCATCGACGACAGGCCGTCGAGCACGAAGCCATCGGTGCCCTCGACCCGGAGCGCCACGTCGGTCTGGCGGATGTCGTCGAGCGAGAACTGCTCGTCGAACAGACGCACGAACGGGCCGATCGAGGTCGAGCCGTTGTTGTCCTTGGCCTTGGACAGCAGCAGCGCGCTGCGGCCCTCAACATCGCGCAGATTGACGTCGTTGCCGAGCGTGGCGCCGACGATGCGGCCGCGGCTCGACACCAGCAGCACGATCTCCGGTTCCGGATTGTTCCAGTTCGAGGCCGGGTGGACGCCGATATCGGCACCGAATCCGACCGCGGACAACGGCTGGGCCTTGGTGAAGACCTCGGCGTCCGGGCCGATGCCGACCTCGAGATACTGCGACCACAGGCCGCGTGCGACCAGCGCGGTTTTCAACTGCGCCGCCACCTCGGACCCGGGTTTGACCGAGCCCAGGTCGACGCCGATTTCGGCCGCGAGCGCGCTGCGGATCGCATCGGCGGCCTTGGGATCGCCCTTCGCCTGCTCCTCGACCACGCGCTCGACCATGCTGGCGGCGAAGGTGACGCCGGCGGCCTTGATCGCCTGGCAGTCGATCGGCGCCAGCAGCCAGGGTGCCGTCGGATCTCGACCCAGGGGATCGCTGTTGTTCAGCAGCGCCTCGACCGATCCCAGGCGCGCACCGCGCTTCAGGCCGCGCAGAAAGCCCACCGGGTCCTGCAGCTCGAACAGGGCGGAGACGGTCGCGACGGAGGTGCTGATGTCGAACACGCCGTCGCTGTCGACCAGGACGACCGCCGGTCCACCGGCGGCGCCCGGCAACCAGGCCCGGCCGACCCAGGTGCCCGCGGCGAAATCGTCGGCGGGCGTATAGTGATCGAATAGCGTGGCCACGGCGTCTCTCCCAAACTCATTTGTCTGATGATTTAACCCGAAACTAGCGCGCTTCGCCGAGCCCATGCAACTTGGCTATGCGACCCCGGACGCGTCAGCGTCCTTGAATGTGCGCTGCAACAAAGGTATCTGCTGATGATGTTTGGGGAGTAGTCGCCCTGGGGTCGCATGTGGGGCCCAAGGGGCGCACGTCAACATTCTCGAGGGTCCGCCCTCGTGGCGTGCGCAGTTTCCGTCGGGTCCGCCCGAGGGTCGCTTGACGAGACCAGCAGGCCGGATGCATCCCGTTTTGGGTCAGGGGTGCCGGAGACCGGCCATGCTGCTTCTCGACCCCGAGAAAATATCTTCATGCCCAGCGCGAAAGAAACCGTCGCGTTCACCTCCATCCTCGCCAGCGGTCTGCTGACGGGGCTGAAGCTGACCGTCGGCCTCTTGACCGGCAGTCTCGGCATCCTGTCGGAGGCGGCGCATTCGGCGCTCGACTGCGCCGGTACGGTGCTGACCTTCATCGCCATCCGCATCGGCGACAAGCCGCCCGACGACGATCATCCCTATGGTCACGGCAAGGTCGAGAGCATCGCAGCACTCGCGGAAACCGCTCTGCTGTTCGCCACCAGCGCCTGGATCATCGCCGCCGCGGTCGAACGCCTGGTCCATGGCGGCACGGCGGTCGAGGCGAGCTGGGAAGCGGTCGGCGTCATGGCGCTGTCGATGGTCATCGACTTCTTCCGCTCGCGCAAACTGACCAAGGTCGCGCGCGAGACCAAGAGCCCGGCGCTCGAAGCCGACGCGCTGCATTTCCGTTCCGACATCTACAGCTCGGCCGTGGTCATCCTGGGGCTGGGCCTGGTCTATCTGGGCTATCCGCTGGGCGATCCGCTGGCCGCCATCGGCGTCGCGATCTTCGTGCTGCGCGCGGGCTATCGCCTGGGGCGCGAGACGATCGAGACGCTGATCGATACCGCCCCGGAAGGCATCGACACCGCCGTGCGCAATGCGCTCAAAGACATGCCCCATATCGGCCGGATCGAACGCGTGCGCGGCGGGCCGCGCGGCAGCTCGGTCTTCGTCGATCTGGAAGTCTCGGTCGGCCGCACCCTGCCGCTTGAGCGGGTCGCCGAGATCAAGGAAGAGATCACAGCGCGGGTGCAGCGGGATCTGCCCGGCGCCGACGTGCTGATCGTGACCCATCCGCTGGCGCTCGACGACGAGACCATCCTGGATCAGGTCCATGTCATCGCGGCCGCCCAAGGCGTGCCGGTTCATCACGTGACCGTGCAGCATGTCGAGGAGCGCATTTCCGTCAGCTTCGATCTGGAGGTCGACGGGCGCCAGAGCATGGCCCAGGCCCATGTCACCGCCTCTGCGCTTGAACGCGGCATCCGCCGGGAACTGGGCGACGAGATCGAGGTCGAAAGCCATATCGAGCCGCTGCAGACCGACGCCGTCACCGGCACCGAGCTGCCTTGGTCGGATTTCCGCCGCATGCGCGACGAAATCGAGGCGCTGGCCGAGGCGACGCCCCTGCTGATCGATGCCCATGAAATCCGCGTCCGCGCGACCGAAGCGGGCTTGTTCCTGTCGCTGCATTGCCATGTCCCGTCCGACGCCTCGGTCGAGGACGCCCATGATGCCGTCTCGGCACTGGAACAGAAGATCCGCCATTGCATTCCGGGTGTCCGTCGGATCATCGTACACGCCGAACCGCCGGCCATGGCAGCAACGATAGGACAAGCATGAGTGTCGACCGGGATCGGATTGCGCGCTGGACCAAGCTCCTCGCCGCCGGAGACACGACGGAGTTGCGGGCGGTGTTCGGCCCCCATGGCGCACGCGGCCCGACGGTCAAATGGCGACCGACGCCTGACGACATGGAGCAGCAGCCGCTGAAGTTCACGCTCGAGTATTGGAGCCAGGCGGCGATCGACGGCCTGCCGACGACACGCCTGGTCGATCCGCTGGCACTGGCGCCGGCGCTGGGCTATCTGCTGCTGGTCGACGTGATCGACGAGGGCATGGACTTCGCCTATCGGTTGTTCGGCAGCCGCATCAGCGCGGTGTCGGGCTTCGACATGACCCGCAAGCGGCTATCGGAACACCCGGCATCTGACTATATCCGGGAATTTTCCATGGCGCTCTATAGCGCCGTGCGGACACGGCGCGAACCGGTTTGGTCGAGCTACGGTCCGGCGGTCGCTAGCACCACGACCTCGTGGGACCGCGTCATCCTGCCGCTGGTCGATGAGGCCGGGACCATCTGCCGATTTCTGGTCGCGATCGTGCCGATCGGTCTCGACGGCACCATGCTGCGGATGTGAACCGGCTCTAATGAGTTGATTTAGAGAATGATTCGGATATGAGCCCGGATCGGCCTCGTATCGGCGCTCAAGTCGCAACGTTGTCGCGATACCACGCGTACGCCGAGCGGAGACCATCTTCGAGCGAGGTGGTCGCGCGCCAGCCGAGCGCGGTGAGCTTGCGCACGTCGACCAGCTTGCGCGGCGTGCCGTCGGGCTTGTCGAGTTCGTTGACGAAGCGGCCGTGCCAGCCGACCGTGCGCGCGACCAGGGCCGCCAGCTCGTTGATGGTCACATCCGTGCCGACACCGACATTGATGGGCCCTTCCTCGGCATAGTGCTCCATCAGGAACACGCAGGCATCGGCCAGATCGTCGACATGCAGGAACTCGCGCCGGGGCGTGCCGGTGCCCCACAGCGGCAGGGTCGGGGCGTTGGTCAGCTTGGCGTGATGCGCCTTGGCGATCAGCGCCGGCATGACGTGGCTCGTCTGCAGATCGAAATTATCGAACGGGCCATAGAGATTGGTCGGCATGACCGAGATGAAGTTCAGGCCATATTGCCGGCGATAGGCGTCGCACAGCTTGACGCCCGCGATCTTGGCGATCGCGTACCATTCGTTGGTCGGCTCCAACGGCCCGGTCAGCAGCGACGCCTCGGGCATCGGCTGCGGCGCCAGTTTCGGATAGATGCAGGTCGAACCCAGCAGCAGCAGCTTCGCCACACCCGACCGGCGCGCGCCCTCGATCAGGTTCGCCTCGATCGCGAGATTGTCGTAGAGGAACGTCGCCGGCCAGGTGCTGTTGGCCAGGATGCCGCCGACCTCGGCCGCGGCGATGATCAGCGCGTCGGGCCGATGCCGCTCCAGCCAGGCGAATGTTTGGGCCTGGTTGGTGAGATCGGCCTCGGCCCGGCCGAGCGGCAGCAGCTCGCAATCGACGCGCTCCAGCCGGCGCACGAGCGCGCGGCCGACCATGCCGCGCGGCCCCGCGACCGCGATCCGCTTGCCGGTGAGCGAAAAATCGACCACGCCCCTCTGCCTCAGCGATTGGCCGCGCCGCGCGCGGCACCGCCATGGCCGGCGTCGAGCAGCACGCGTTCCTGGCGGGCCAGATCATGGTCGTTGTCGACCATCATCTGGACCAGCTGGGCGAACGACACCTTGCGCTTCCATCCCAGCGCCCGCTCCGCCTTCGACGGATCGCCATGCAGCGCATCGACCTCGGTCGGGCGCAGATAGCGCGGATCCATCTCGACATATTTGGTCCAGTCGAGCCCGAGCCGGCCGAACGCCAGCTCGACGAAATGCTGCACCGAATAGCTCTCGCCGGTCGCCACCACGAAATCGTCGGGCTTGTCATGCTGCAGCATCAGCCACATCGCCTCGACATAGTCGCCGGCGAAGCCCCAGTCGCGCTTGGCGTCGAGGTTGCCCAGGAACAGCTTGTCCTGCAGCCCCTCTTTGATCCGGCCGACCGCGCGCGTGATCTTGCGCGTGACGAAGGTCTCGCCGCGCCGCGGGCTCTCATGATTGAACAGGATGCCGTTGGTCACGAACATGCCATAGGCTTCGCGGTAGTTGATGCCGTACCAATGGGCCGCGACCTTGCTGACCGCATAGGGGCTGCGCGGATAGAACGCGGTCGCCTCGCT
>Ga0302314_10005765_pt1 | contig 22538 bp, 15 predicted proteins | sample III_Palsa_N2_3_FD_200533 | JGI IMG/M metagenome (GOLD analysis project Ga0302314, IMG submission 200533) | Peat permafrost microbial communities from Stordalen Mire near Abisko, Sweden - III_Palsa_N2_3 | ecosystem: Environmental > Terrestrial > Soil > Palsa > Peat permafrost | place: Sweden... | reverse complement strand
GGCAAGCATCCCTCACGGCGACGCAAGAGCGCCGATGCATCGTCATTCGACGAAGGGGGAAACCAGATGAGTCAGCGCCTTTTCCTATCGACCGTTTCGCTCGCGGCCCTCGCCGTCGGCGGCGCGGCGCACGCCCAGACGGCCCCTGCCGGCGCGTCCGCCTCGACCCAGGTTCAAGAGGTTGTGGTCACGGCCGAGCGCCGCTCAGTCAACCTGCAGAAGGCCGCCGTCTCCGCAACCGTGCTGACGGGCGCCGACCTGGTGAAGAAGGGCGTAGTTGGCGTCGACCAGCTCCAATTCATCTCACCGGACCTGACCGTGAATGACTTCGGCCAGGGCAATCTGTTCAACATCCGCGGGATCGGCAGGTCCAACGGCAGCAGCACGGTCCAGTCGGGCGTGGTCACCTATCGCGATGGCGTCGCCACCTTCCCCGGCTACTTCCAGTCCGAGCCCTACTACGACATCGCCAACCTTGAAGTGTTGCGCGGCCCGCAGGGCACCTTTGCTGGCCAGAACGCCACCGGCGGCGCGGTCTTCGTCACCGAGGTCGACCCCAGCCTGGCGGCCGGCTATCACGGCTACCTGCAAGCTCAGTACGGCGCCTACAATGACTACGGCGTGCAGGGCGCGATCAACATCCCGATCAGCGACACCCTGGCGCTGCGGGTGGCCGAGAACACCGAATACCGCAGCAGCTTCTACAGCATCGCGGGTTCCCACACCGGCAACCCCGGCAGCCTGGCGGAGAACAGCGCGCGCATCAGCCTGCTTTGGGAGCCGACCAGCCACTTCAAGCTGCTGCTGAAGGCGGATTCGAGCGACATCAGCACCGGAGGCTATGCGGCCGACCCGGCGACATCGACCGAAAACCTCTTCCACATCACCAACAATGCCTACAACGAAGCCCGCGACGACTTCGGCCGCATCGTGCTCAACATGGCCTACACCTTCGACAACGGCATGGTGCTGCGGTCGATCTCCGGCTACCAGAAGGGCACCACGACAACCGCATTCGACTACGACGGAACCGACGCGGCCAGCGACACCTTCGTCGACCGCGGCGACGAGACCGTCTATTCCGAAGAGGTCAACCTGATCTCGCCGGACACCGGGCCCCTGACCTGGGTCGGCGGCGCCTATTACCAGTACGACCTGACCACCTTCCCGTCCGGCCATTTCGAGACGTACGAACCGGTTGGGTTCGGCCTTGCGGAAGCGATCACCCTGAATGGCAATAATCCGGAGACGACAAAGGCCGTCTTTGGCCAGGTCGGCTACAAGATCACGCCCGCGCTCCAGCTTCAGGTCGGCTTACGGTACACCGACTTCAGCCAGCAGAACGACGCCATTGCCGCGCTCTACGAAACCACATTCCCGTCCTCATCCTTGATGATTCCGCTGTTGGTGGAGCCGCAGCACGCCAGCGAGGAAGACAGCAAGGTTACGGGCAAAATTGCGCTGAACTGGACGCTCGATCGCGACAACTTCCTCTATGTTTTCGCCGCGACCGGCCACAAGGGCGGCGGCATCAACGGCCCGAACACCGCCGGCACGACGCCGACGGAGTTCAAGCCGGAAGACGTCACCGACTATGAGCTCGGCTGGAAGTCGACCCAGCTGGATGGGCATCTGCGCACCCAGCTGGACGGCTTCTACAGCGAGTACACCAACTTCCAGGTCAGTATCGAAAATCCGAATACGCCGACCATCAGCGATATCGAAAACATCTCGTCGGCCACCAAAATCTATGGTGTGGAGGGTTCGGCCCAAGCGGTGTTCGGCGACCTGTCGTTCGACCTCGGCGCCGCCTATCTTCACTCTGAACTGGGGAACTTCTCCGCCACCAATCCGTCCGACCTGCCGGCCGGGGTCCAGAATCTGAGCGGCAAATCCACCAGCTACGCGCCGGAATTCACCGGCAACATCGGCGGCCAGTACATCTTCCACCTGGCTAACGACGTGACCCTGACCCCGCGTGTGGACTACTCGCACACCGACGCTCAATGGGGCACGCTGTTCGAGGACGCAGCGGTCGGCGACCGCTTGCCGGCCCGCAACATCGTCAACGCCCAGGTAAATCTGGAGCACGAGGGTTGGCTTCTGACGGCCTACGCCACCAACCTGACCAACGATGAATATGTCGCGGCGGTGGGTAACAACCTCCGCTACGCTGGCGCCCCGCGCCAGTACGGCATTCGCCTGCGGAAATCGTTCTAGGCGTGGAACAGTTGGACGGATCCGTCTCGCGCACCTCCCCGCGCTGGCGCGGATCCGTCCTTGCCGACCCGTCGACGCGCCCAGCCCGCCATGGTCGGGCAAGATCGACAAGTCCTGGCCCCTGGCCGACTATCGGGGGACCTGACGTGGCGTCGCTTTACGAAACGGGCGGCGTCAGCGATCAACGGGACACAGAGCCAGCCCGAGAGACAACCGCCATGCCGCCATCGCCAGACGCCAAGCCCAAGCGATCGAAAGCCCAACAGCGCGCGGAGAGCCTGGAACAGATTCTGGATGCAGCCGAGTATCTGTTCTCGAAGCGCGGCATCTACGGCGTGACCTTGAAGGATGTCGCCCAGCGCGTCGGCGTGCACACCTCGCTGCTGCACTACTATTTCGAAGACAAGCGCGATTTGTTCGATGCTGTGGTCAAACGCCGCGCGCCGCTCACGGCCGAAGGGCGCATGCAGGCGATGGACGCCTACGAACGCCAGGCCAACGGCCAGCCAACCGTTGAGGGCGCGCTGCACGCCTACCTCGACACCGATCTCGATCTCTACATCAACGGCGGCGAAGGCTTGCGCAACTATGCCGCCATGGGCGCCAACATCGCCAATACGGTCGAGGGCGCCGAGGTGCTGGACACACATTTCGACGCCGTAGTGATGCGCCTGCTAGGTCTGTTGAAACAGGCGATGCCAGACTGCTCCGACGAAGACATCTTCTGGGGCTACCACTTCGTCAGCGGCGCCCTGATGCTGACGCTGGCGCGTACCGGGCGGATCGACAAACTGTCTGGCGGACTTTGCCGCTCCGACGACTACGCCGCCGTCAAGGCGCGGATGGCGACCTTCATGGCCGGCGGGTTCGTCGCTACCTGCAGGGCGCGGTTGGAAGCGCGGACATCGGAAAACCAGGCGGGCGACGTTTGACGGGCGCGCGACAGTTCAACCCGAGAGGCGACCGTCCATGACCGTACTTAGTCCCGGCGTCGTCATTGACGATGCGCCCATCCCGGAGCGCGCCAGCGCCTGGGGCGTGGTGCTGTTGCTGGCGCTGACCCTGTTCGGCGGGGCGATGATGCTGACGCTGCTGGCGCCGTTGCAGGAAGCCGCCAAACAGGACTTGAAGCTATCGGACTTCAACATCAGCCTCGTCCAGGGCGTGGCGTCGGCGGCGCCGGTAGCCATTCTCGCGGTGCCGCTGTCGTGGCTGATAGACCATGGCAACAGGATGCGATTGCTGATCGCCCTGTTCGCCATCAGCGTGATCGGCACCTTCTGGACCGCTTTCGCCACCGGCCTGGTCAGCCTGTCCTTCGCCAGGATGCTCGCCTCGCTTGGCGCCACCTGTGCGATCTCGGCGATCATTTCGTTATCGGCCGACCTATGCGCCCCGGGCAAGCGCGGGCGAGCCATCGTCATCCTGGGGCTGGGCACCTATGCGGGCGCCGCGGCGGCTTTTGTATTAGGCGGGCTTTTGCTGACCAAGCTTGGCGCGCATCCCATCGCCCTGCTCGGCTCGATGGCGCCCTGGCGGGCGACCCATCTCGTGCTGGGCTGCGCCGCGATGCTGCTGCTCTTTCCGCTCATCTTTCTTCGTGAGCCCGCGCGCCACGAGGTCGAGGTGAAGACCGCGGCCGTGGGGCCGGCCTTCCGGGCGCTCTGGGCCAAGCGGGGCTTCCTCCTCCCCCTGTTCGCGGGCCAATTGGGCGTCACCATGGCTGACACCGCCGCCGGCATCTGGGCGTCCCCGGTCCTTATCCGCGACTTTCACCTCCAACCGGCCCAGTTCGCCGGCTGGGTTGGCGGGATGCTTTTCGTCGCCGGCGTTATCGGTTCGGTGATTGGCGGCCTGATGGCCGATTGGGGCCATAAGAGCGGGCGGCGCGGCGGCCTGCTGTTCAGTGCGGTGATCGCCACGGCGATCGGCATTCCAGCCGCGCTCTTTCCAATCATGCACACGGTTGGCGGCTTCCAGATCCTATTTTTCCTGTTGCTCTTCAGCGGCACGGTCACCGCCATAGTCGCCTCCACCGCCGTCACGGTGTTGATCCCCAACGAAGAGCGCGGCGCCTGTATGGCGGCCTTTGGCATCATCAGTTCGCTGGTCGGCAAGAGCCTTGCGCCCATGATCGTTACCCTGGGCAGCCTCGCCCTGGGTGGCGAGAAGCATCTGGGCGGCGCCCTGGCCGTTACCGGCGTGGTGACGGGGGTGATCTCGCTCGGTGGCTACATCCTGGCCATGCGCCACGCCCCGCTCAGCGCTACCGATCCTGGCCCCGCGCACGCCTGAGCTCCCTCATCCGACAAGGAATCCGCCATGCCCTTCGCCACGAACAAAGGCGTCCGCCTTCACTGGGATGAGAAGGGCCAGGGCACACCCGTCCTCCTGGTGATGGGCCACCGCTATTCCTCGGCCATGTGGTACCCGATGATCCCGGCGCTCGCCGCCGAACACCGCGTGGTTTGGTTCGACAATCGCGGCACGGGCGAGAGCGATGCACCACGCAAGGCCACGGTCGAGGATCTGGCCAATGACGCCTTTGCGGTGATGGACGCCGCGGGAATCGAGCGCGCCCACCTTTTTGGCGTCTCCATGGGCGGCGGCGTTGTTCTGGAGATGGCGATGCGTCAGCCCCAGCGGGTGATTTCACTGATCCCCGGCTGCACGGGCATGCTGACGGCGGAGAAGCCGCGGACACCGGCCTTCGTACGGGCGCTCTATTACCTGCCGCCGTCCATCCTCAAGCTGCTCATGAACCGACGGGGCGACCACGGCTATGGCAGCGCGGCCAAGCCCGAAGCCATAGCCGCGGATCAGGCGGTGTTGTCCAAAGACAAGTTCAGCGTCCCCGGCGTCGTCGCCCAGGCCGCCGCCATCGCTGGCTACTGCACGACCAAGGAGGCGGTGGCCAAGCTGACCATGCCCTCTCTGGTGCTGCACGGCGACGAGGACAGCACCGTGCCCTTCCAGTGGGGCGTAGAGCTGGCCGAGACCCTGCCCAACAGCCGATTCGTCCGGTTCGAGGGCGCCGGCCACAACTTCTTCGTCGCTCGTGGGGACGAGGCCAGGCAGATCGTCGCCGACTTCATCCGTGAGGTCGATCAAGGGGCATGGACCAAGCCGCCCCTGCCCTAGTCCGGCAGAGATTGAAAGCTTCGCGGCTCGTGCACCTTGACTGCGTTATGGTCGGTCCGAAAGCGAGCCGACTGCTCATAGGCCGCCTTCCTCGCCCGCATGATCGATCCCAATGGTCGATGCGCAGCCAAACCGTGCCAAGGGCTGAAGGAAAGACCATCGTCAACGGCGGTGCTTCTCGCCTCGCTCCAGGCGGTTTGCGGCGCGACCTTTATCTTGGCCACGGTGAGGTAGGGACTGCGGTCCTCCGGCCAGACCTTGGCGGCGTCCTCGATAGGGGTGTGCTCATGGTCGATCGCCAGTTGAACCCGCACCTCCCATTCGCCTCCATGCTGACGGAAAAAGTCGACCACCGCCTCACGGATGGCGTTGGGCTTGCCGGCGAACTTGAGCGCCGCATCGGTCAGCGCCTTGAGCTCGGGCGAAACCGGAAATACGCCGATCTTGGCCATGTAGTCGCCGTAGAGGATGGGCGTCTGGCTGTAGAAGCTTTCGCCTAGAATATGGGTCTCCGGCTGACCACCCAGGGCGAGCGCCGTGGCGCTCTTACCGCCCGCCGCCTCGATGGCGCTCTCAACCCCACGCATGGCCGCTGAGACCACCTTCTTGACGCCTTCCAACTTGTCAGTGGTGGCGGCGACCAGCTTCAGATTGGCGAGAAACGCCTTGGCGTTGGGCGTGCCAAACGCCGGTCCGTCGACCAGAACGAAGTCCTGGGTGGTCCCATCGGCGCCGGGAAGTCGTTCGCCGTCGACGCCAATCACCTTGATGGCCAGGCCACGCGGCGTTGACACGCTATCATCGAGCATGTCCCCCGGGATGGTCGACAACCGCATGATCACTGGATAACGGCCGCCCCTCGCAAAGAGGCCCTGTTTCAAAACCTGTGACAGGTCTTCGAAGACCTCAAGTTCACCCTCAAGCAGCCCATGGCTTTTGGCGTGCACGCTGCGGATCGCGTGTCCTCCATCAGCAAAGGTCTTCTCCCGGATTTTGCCCATGGTCTCCAGCAGCCCCTGCTGGGTTTTCGCTTCGTCCTTCTCAGGCTTTTCGAGCGAGGGATCATAGCGAAGGGGAACTGGGGGATCGAACATATTGGCGGGGCTCTCTGCGGGGGTTTCCCGAGGCAAAGAGCCGAACAGGCCAAATGTTCCCGACGAACTGGTGAAGAGGTCGACCGTCGCGCGATCGTTCCGCCGGCTGAGCGCGGCTTATCGCCACCAAAGAATGGTAGGCCGGGAGGGAATCGAACCCTCGACCATTCGATTAAAAGTCGAATGCTCTACCGCTGAGCTACCGGCCCGCATTGGGCGACCGGACTGGCTCGCCAAAGCGGCGCGGACCATAGTCGGGCGGCGCCTCAGCGGCAAGTCATCGCGGGGTGGTTGGCGCCATCAGAATGGCCACGCTAGAAAGCTGGGATGCGCCACGCCCTCCTGACCCTTTCCGCCGCCCTCGTGATAGGTGGTTGCTCGAGCCAGATGGCGCCGCCGAAGCCCATGCCTGGCCAGCCTCAGCCGACCAATACCCAGGCCGCCGAACAGCGCGTCGGCGGCGCGCTGGCCGCGCCTCTGCACGATGTGAACCTTGTCCGCACCAAGATTCCGGACGTGCTGCTGGACGCCATCGACGCCCCTTATGCCCGGCCAAGGCCCGTGACCTGCATCGAGATCGCCGCCGAGATCGCACCGCTGGACGACGCCCTGGGCGCCGACCTTGACCGCCCACCGACCAAGACCAACCCGGGTCTGGTCCATCGCGGCGGCAACCTCGCCGGCGACACCGCGGTGGACGCGCTCCGGGCGACGGCCGAAGGCATCATCCCCTATCGCAGCTGGGTGCGGAAACTGACCGGCGCCGAACAGCACGCCCGGCTGGTGCAGGCGGCGATCGAGGCCGGCGCGATCCGGCGCGCCTATCTGAAGGGCCTGGGCCTGGACCGCCGCTGCCCGAGCTCGGCGACCCCCACCGACGCGGCCCAGAACGCCGTTGCCGGCGCCCAGCGTCTGCAGCGGGCGGCGGACGCGGCGGCGGCCAGCCGGTAGGGCCTGGCTACCTCGCCTGCCGCGCCTTGAACGCCGCGCGCCATGCGTCGAACCGGCCCTCGGCGATGGCCGCTCGGATCTGAGCCATCATGGCCTGGTAGAAGGCGATGTTGTGCCAGGACAACAGCACCTGACCGAGGATTTCCTCTGCCTTCACCAAGTGGTGCAGATAGGCCTTGGAATAGTCGCGGCTGGCGGGGCAGTCGCTGTCCGCATCGAGCGGTGTCTCGTCCTCGGCGAACCGAGCCGATTTCAAGGTGATCGGGCCGTCCCAGGTCCAGGCCTGGCCGTGGCGGCCGGACCGGGTCGGCAGGACGCAGTCGAACATATCCACGCCCCGCGCCACCGCCTCGACGATATCGATCGGATTGCCGACACCCATCAGATAGCGCGGCCGGCGCGCGGGCAGCATGGCGGAGGCGTAGTCCAGCACCTCGCACATGGCCGCGTGCCCCTCGCCAACAGCCAGGCCGCCGATGGCGTAGCCGTCGAAGCCGATCTCGGTCAGGCGCTCGGAGGACTCCTTGCGCAGGGCCTCGATGGTCGAGCCCTGCTGAATGCCGAACAGGGCTTGGCCCTCGCGCTCGCCAAAGGCGGTCTTGCAACGGGCGGCCCAGCGTGCGGAGAGCCTCATGGCCTCGGCCGCCCTCGCCTCCTCGGCGGGCCAGGAGACGCACTCGTCGAGCTGCATGACGATGTCCGAGCCGATCAGGTCGGCCTGGATCTCGATAGACCGCTCAGGCGACAGCACATGCCGCGAGCCATCGATATGGCTTTGGAAGGTGACCGCCTCTTCGTTGATCCGGCGGATCTTCGACAGCGACATGACCTGAAAGCCGCCGGAGTCCGTCAGGATCGGCCCGGCCCAGCCCATGAACTTGTGCAAGCCGCCCAGCCGCGCCAGCCGCTCCGGCGTGGGGCGCAGCATCAGGTGGTAGGTGTTGCCCAGGATGATGTCGGCGCCGGCCTCCTTCACCTGTCCGGTGGTCAGCGTCTTGACGGTGCCCACCGTGCCCACCGGCATGAAGGCCGGCGTGCGGATATCGCCGCGAGCGGTCTGCAATACACCGGTGCGCGCGGCCCCGTCGGTCGCCTGAATCAGGAAAGGAAATTCGGCCATCAGGTCGCGCGGAAAAGCAGGCTGGAGTCGCCGTAGGAATAGAACCGATAGCCTGTTTCGATGGCGTGGGCGTAAGCCGTGCGCATGGTCTCAACCCCCGCGAAGGCCGAGACCAACATGAACAAGGTCGATTTCGGCAAATGGAAGTTGGTCATCAGCACATCCGCCGCGCGGAAGCGGTAGCCCGGGGTGATGAAGATCGAGGTCTCGGCGGCGAACGGCCAAACCGTCCCATCCTCGCCCGCGGCGCTTTCGATCAAGCGCAGCGAGGTGGTGCCGACGCAGACGATCCTGCCGCCAGCGGCTCGCGCGGCATTCAGGATGTCAGCCGTGTCCTGTGTAACCTCGCCATATTCCGCGTGCATATGATGCTCGGCCAGGCTTTCCGTCTTCACCGGCAGGAAGGTGCCCGCGCCCACGTGCAGGGTGACGAACTGAAGGCCGACGCCGGCCGCCTTCAGGCGTTCGAGCAGATCGGGCGTGAAATGCAGCCCCGCCGTCGGCGCGGCCACGGAACCATCCTCGCGGGCATAGACGGTCTGGTAGTCGGTGCGGTCGCGTTCGTCCTCGCCCCGCTTGGCGGCGATATAGGGCGGCAGGGGCATTAGGCCGCGCTCGGCGATGGCGAGGTCCAGGTCCGGTCCTGACAGGTCGAAGGCCAGGGTCACTTCGCCGCCGTCGCCCTTCTCGGTAATGGTCGCGTCCAGCGCGCCGAGCAGACAGGCGCGGTCGTCGCGGTCGCCGAACTGGACACGATCGCCGACCTTCAGCCGCTTGCCCGGGCGCATGAAGGCGGTCCAGGCATGAGGCGACAGGCGGCGATGCAAGGTGGCTTCCACCGCCACCGTGGTCTCCTCGCGCACCCGGCTGCCGAACAGTCGCGCCGGGATGACGCGGGTGTCGTTGAACACCAGCACGTCGCCGGGGCGCAAAAACGCGGGCAGATCGGCGACGGCGTGGTCTTCCAGGCCTGCACCCGGCCGAACCACCAGCATCCGCGCGCTATCCCTCGGCGCCGCCGGCCGCAGCGCGATATGGCTGTCCGGCAGCTCGAAGTCGAAGTCGGAGAGTTGCATCAGGTCCAAACCCGCCCATCCCGCTGTTGCAGGAATGAGCGGATTAAAATCACGCGTCCGCCGCCACTTTCAGCGAGACGATCTTGCCGGGCGCGCGCGGCGGCTCGCCCTTGGGCAGGGCGTCGACGTTGTCCATGCCTTCGCTGACCACGCCCCAGACGGTGTACTGGTTGTCCAGGAAGGTGGCGTCGTCGAGGCAGATGAAAAACTGGCTGTTGGCCGAGTGCGGATTGCTGGTCCGCGCCATGGAGCAGACACCGCGCACGTGCGGTTCATCGGAGAATTCGGACTTCAGGTTCGGCTTTTCAGACCCGCCGCCACCGGTGCCGGTGGGGTCGCCGCCCTGGGCCATGAAGCCCGAAATCACTCGGTGGAAGACCACGCCGTCATAGAAGCCTTCGCGCGCGAGCTCCTTGATCCGCGCCACGTGGTTGGGCGCCAGGTCGGGCCGCAGGTCGATGACCACGGGGCCGCTCTCCAGAGTCAGGATCAGGGTGTTTTCGGGATCGGCGGCCATGAACTTCTTCCATGAAAAAGGGGATTTGCCGGGCCTTCTAAACATCCTTTGGGGGTTTGTCGCGGGCAAGGTCGCGTGAACGCCGACAAGACGCCTTTGCGTAACACCGATCAGGGCCTACATTACGAGTCCCTGTCCAACAGCTGAAAGGAGGTGGTCCAGTGTCTCATTGTCTCCAACCGTGGTCGCAGAGCGTGACCTGGAGCCTCGATACTGAGGTTCGCGCCTAACAGCGCTGAGTGCTTAAGGCGTAAAGGTTTCGCGATCGGCTTGGGGAAACCCGGGTTTGACCGCGGTACGACGATGGAGGGCCGTCCGAGCAATCGGGCGGCCCTTTTCGTTTCGGCTGGCCGGTTCGTTTCGACTGGTAGGCGGCGCGCCTAAAAGTCCGCCGTCGCCGGGTTCGGCCCGATGCGGCCCTCGGCTTTGTCCAGGCTGGCCAGCCGGTCCATGTCGGACGCGTCCAGCTTGAAGCCGAACACATCGATGTTCTCGCGGATGCGCGATGGTGTGACCGACTTCGGGATGACGATCAGGCCACTATCCAGGTGCCAGCGGATAACGACCTGGGCCGGTGTCTTGCCGTATTTCGCGGCAATCTCGCCGACAACAGGCTCCTCCAGCTGCTTGCCTTGGCCCAGCGGGCTCCAGGATTCGGTGTGGATTCCGTGCTTTTCGTGGAAGTCGCGAAGTTCGCGTTGCTGGAAGCTCGGATGCAACTCGATCTGGTTCACCGCCGGCGTCACGCCGGTCTCGCCGATGATCCGCTCAAGGTGTTCGGGCAAGAAATTCGATACCCCGATGGAGCGCGCGCGGCCCTCCTTCTGCAACCGCACCAGGGCCTTCCAGCTATCCAAATAGAGGCCCTTCTTCGGCGCCGGCCAATGGATCAGATAAAGATCGATCGCGTCTAGGCCGAGGCGCTCGCGGCTCTTCTCGAAGGCGGCAAGGGCGGCGTCATAGCCCTGATTGTCGTTCCAAAGCTTGGTGGTGACGAACAGGTCCTCGCGCGGGTGCGATGTCAGCCCTTCACCCACCCCACGTTCATTGGCGTAGGCGGCGGCGGTGTCGATCGAGCGGTATCCGGCGTCTAGCGCGGTCTTTACGACCTCGGCGGTGTCGTCCTTCGGCGTGCGCCAAACACCTAGACCGAACTGGGGCATCAGGCGGCCGTCATTGAGGGTGACTGTGGGCTGATCGGTCATGACGGGCGTCCATACAGTATCGGGGAAGGCAGGATATGGTCCTTGGCGAGCCAGGCGTTCAAGCGCGGTCAAGGCGCCTTGTCCCGGTCATCGACCGGGCCGCCGGCGACCGGCATTGGTTGAGCCTCAACGCCGACCGCCGGCGCCGCCAGGAGCAGCGCGGCGATGGCGATCGTCTTCGACGTTAAAATAGGCCTTGAGAGCCTAGTGGTCTTTGACCACCTGGCCACGGACCTCGCCGCCGGGATTGGCTGCAGTGTGGATGTTGAAGTACCACAGGCCGGCCTCAAGGCCGGAAATCTGGGCGTCGCTGAGAACCGCCTCGCCCTTGATCGGGCTGGCTGTCGCCTTCACCGGCAAGACCGGCGGTCCCTTGGCGCCGACCGCGGCCGGTCCGTGGAAGTGGGCGGCCATCGCCGGTCCCGTCAGGCCAGAATAGGTGACGGTGTAGTCGAAGGTTTTGGTGGCGGTGTCGAGGGTCGCCATCACCATTCCGGTTCCAGCGGATCCTGTCGGTGGCGTTTCTGACGCACCGGACAGCGTCGCCATAAAGCTTTCCGTGGCGGCCTGCGCCGCGCCGGCGGCGAACAGCGATAGCGCCATGGCGGCGCCGATCAGCTTGATGGACATTGGCTATGCTCCCTTGAGCCCCACGCCGTTCCAGCGGCGTCGGTTGAGCGAGACACTACGACAGCGCGCCGAATTGTCCACCAGCCCGAGGGCGCCTTAGGGGACCACAGGCAGCAGGACCTGGCTGGCCTGGTCCGCCGAATGCAGCACCGTCACGGTGGCCTTCTGGTAGTCGTCCGGTTTGGCGTAGAGCGGATTGGCCACGTAGGTCTGCGGATTACGGTCGTACAGCGGAAATAGGGTCGACTGAATCTGAACCATGATCCTATGCCCGGGCAGGAAGACGTAGTTCTGGTTCGGCAGGGCAAACCGGTAATGTTGCGGAACGCCCGCCGGGATCGGCGAAGGATGGTCGAATCCCTCGCGATAGCGGCCACGGAAGATGTCCGTCCCGATCGGCAGTTCATAACCGCCCAGCTCCGGCTGGCTGGGATATTCCGAGGGATAAACGTCGATCAGCTTGACCACGACGTCGCCGTCCGTGCCGGTGGTCGCCGCGACGATGTCGGCGATCGGCGCGCCCTGAATTTTTACCGGCGCGGTTAAGGGCGCGGTTTCATAAGTCAGCACGTCCGGCCGGCCGTCCACAAACCGCTGGTCGCGCACCAGCCATGTGCGCCAGGCGTCGGTGTCAGAGAACCGCACCGGGCGCGGCAGATAGGTCACCGGCTTGGCCGGATCAGAGACGTAGGAATCGCCATCGCCGCTCGTCGCGGGCCCACCTTGCGTCGGTTTGTCGAACGACAGGCCAAAGCCAGGTTGCAGATAGAGAGCCGTCAGCGGCTGAGCGCAGCCACTGACGCAGGCGCTTGGCCAGTCACTGAACTTTTCCCAGTGGTTTTCGGCCGCATTGTAAATTGTCGCCCGCGCCAGGTTCGCGGGTGGACCGTCCTTCAGATACTGGTTGAAGAAGGGCAGCGTCATCTCGCGGCGGAACTGCAACGCCGTGTCGCCCTCCCATTTGAACGGCCCGAGCGCCCAGCCCTCGCGATTGACCTGGCTGTGGAACCACGGCCCCATCACCAACCAGTTGTTGGCCTCGTGACCCGCCTTCTTCAGCGCCAGCCAGCTGTGATTGGCGCCCCACATGTCCTCCTGGTCCCACAGTCCCTGCTCCCAGAGCGTGGGCACATTGGAGGGATGGGCGGCGAGCAGCTTGTCCAGCGCCTGGGCCTGCCAGAAGGCGTCATAGGCCGGATGGTCGGCCATCTTGCGCCACCAGCCCAATTGATCGAGGCCGTTGGCGGTCGCATAGGCGCCCGGCGAGCCGACCTTCAGGAAGGTCTCGTAGTCGTCATACGCGACGTTGGGGACGCCCGCCCCCTCGCCCTTCTGCTCGGTCTGGCCGGCGATATAGTCGAAGTTGGGCATGCGGAAGGCGCCGTAGTGGTACCAGTCGTCACCCATCCAGCCGTCCACCATGGGACTTTCCGGCACAGCGGCCTTTAGCGCGGGATGCGGATCAAGCAGAGCCTGCACCACCGTCCAGCCTTCATAGGACGAACCGATCATGCCGACCCGGCCATTGGATTCGTGGACGTTCTTCACCAGCCAGTCGATCGTGTCCCAGGCGTCCGTTGTGTCGTCGGTTTTCGAGGCGTTGAAGGGCCCGCGCACCTGACGCGTCATTTCGTAGGCGCCTTCCGATCCATACTTGCCGCGAATGTCCTGGTAGACGCGGATATAGCCGGCGCGGACATAGTCCTCGTCCGCCAGCGGCAGCAGGGCGAGCATGGATGGGCCCGCCTTGCGCTCGGCCCTCTTCTTGGCGTTGTAAGGCGTGCGAGTCAGGATGATCGGCGCATCCTTGGCGCCCTTGGCGATGACGATGACGGTGTATAGCTTCACTCCGTCCCGCATGGGTATCATCGCGACGCGCTTGACGTAGTCGTTGTCCGCCTCGGGTTTGACGAACTTGGCCGGAACGTCGCCGCCAGGCGCAGCCGGCTTGGTCTCATCGGCGCTTGCTATCGTCGGCGCCGCGATCAGTGCAACCATCGCGCAGAGTATCGCCCGCGCCCCCGACGTGAACTTCGACATGATCAACCCGCCTGAATGAATCGTCCCGCGACGATATTCAGCACAGACCGGCGTCAGCGCCTAAATGAAACCCCCACGCTGATGATGCGCGGCTCGCCATAGCTCACCGTCCCATCGGTGTTCACCGCCGTGGCGACCCTGGCGTCGGACAGGTTCTCGCCGTTCAGGAACAGCTCTGCGTGGCGATTTAGCGCCCAGGTCAGGCGTGCGTTTTCCGTCAGCGCCGTCCCGAGCGAATTCTGATTCAGATCGTCGTCGAACCGCCCGCTCTCATAGCGAACCACCGCCGAGAGGGTCAGCCGGTCGATGATCCGCCAATCCGCGCCCGCGGTGGCCGTCCAGATCGGCGCCTGGGCCGGACGCTTGCCGCTGAGCTGAGGCTCGATCGAACCGCCATCCACCCGCGCATCGGTCGCAGAGAGCGCCTGGTGCAGGACCAGTCGGTCGTCGGCTACATGCTCCTGCGCTTGAATTTCCACACCCAGCGCGTTGATCTGCGGGACGTTCTCTCGTTCCAGCGTCGTCGCGCCCGTGGTCACATTGATGATCGGGTCGACCATTCGGTTGGCGAACACATCCGCGTCGATGGAGCCGAAGCCGAAGTCGCGGCCCAGGCCCGCCTCGGCGCCGTAGAGCTTCTCGGGCTGCAGCGCCGCGTTGGCGCTGATCGACTGGTTGCCGACGCGATATGGGCGATAGAGCTCGTTCAGGCTGGGCGCGCGAAAGCCTGCGTAGGCTGCGGCCCTGGCATAGAAGCCGTCACCTAGATCCCGCTTCACCCCCGCACGTGCGGTCGGCACCGCCCCGCCCTTCGCCGCCGGCCGGCTGTTGGTGGTCGCCGCGCCGGTTGAGAGCAGGGTCTCCAGCAGGTGGCCGTTCCAGTCGCGCCATTCGTCGATACGGGCGCCGCCGGTGAAGGTCCAAAGACCGTAGTTGGCGGAACCTTCGGCATAGACGCCCGCCACCAGATCGCGGCCGCCCGCGACCCGACGCTGGGTGAAGGCGCCGGAGACGTATTTGAACAGCTCGTGGGTCTCGCCCTCAGCCCCGCGCGCGTCGAAGCCCAGCTCCCAGCTGAAATGGCTGGTCGCGCGCCGCACAGCGCCATTGACGCCTAGGCCGTCCGCGGGCGTGGCGTATTGCAGATCAGCGGGCGTCGCCGTGGCGTGGCCAACGGCTTCCGACGAGGACAGCTGCGAAAAGCCGGTTTGCCGCGCCCAGATCTGGAGCTGGGCGCCCAGGGCGTTGGCCGTCGGCTGCGCGGCCCAGCTCAGACTTTCGGATGTCCCATTGGCGCGGGCGAAGCCGTTCCCAACGCCGGTGGCCTGGTCCTGGCCGTAGGCGGCCACCCGGGCTGACAGGACGCCCTGACCGAGCTCGGTGTTGTAGCGGGTCGCGAACTGGCGATCGTCCAGCTCCAGCGGCTTGTCGGCCGCGCCCCGGCCAGCAATCACGGGGACCCAGCCGTTCGAATGTTCACCGGAAGCGCTGACGAACAGGTCACCGGGGCCGATCCCGACATCGCCCACGAACGAGCCGCGTTCATAGCCGAGGCCGCCTGCCTCCCCATCCGCCGCCCAGTCACCAGGCTGCAGCACACGTTCTTTCATCGCGATCGAGCCGGTGAGCGCGCCCGCGCCGTAGGGCCCCGCCCCCGCGCCGCGAATGACATCCACACCCTGGACCGAATCGGATGGCAGCCCGCTCCAGATCACCCAGCCACCGAAGGGATCGCCTTGGGGCACGCCGTCCAAGGTCACCAAAGCCCGCCCGGCGCCGGTGGGGCCGATCTCGCGGAGCGATATGCCCTCGACTGTCGGATTTGCCGACAGACTAGACGAGCGCCGGAATAGCGACAGCCCCGGAACCTCCTCCAGCGCCTCATCCAGCCTGGGCTGGGTCTGCAGTGCGACTCGATTGACCTGGACAACCGAAAACACCCGCTCGGCCTGCGCGGGCGCCAGGCGGGCGGCGCGCACGGTGACGGTTTGCACGACCGCCGGCTGATCCGGCGGGGGGGCTGCGGGCGGTGTCATGGCGTCTCATCCCCAGCGCCAAGCAATCGCGCTTAGCGCACGTTAGCGCGAACAAGCTGAGGGTTACACGCCGCAGGCCGAACCAAATTGCCGCGCTGAAACTCGGGCGCGTCGGCCGCTACCGTCCCGTGAAGACCGCCGGCCGTTTTTGCAGGAAGGCGGTGACGCCCTCGCCGAAGTCCGAGGTCCGGCCCGCCGCGTTCTGGACCTTGGCCTCATAATCCAACTGGTCGGAGAAGTCCGAGTCCATCGCCGCCCACATGGCCTTGCGGATCATTCCCAGCGACGCGGGGCCCTTGGCCAGCTCGTGGGCGAAGGACAGCGCCGTCGGCATCAGTTCGGCGTCAGGGACGCAACGATTGATCAAGCCCCACTCCAACGCCTTGGCCGCCGGCAGCTTGTCGCCCAGCAGGGTCATCTCCATCGCCCGCGCTCGGCCGATCATGCGCGGCAGCAGCCAGGTCGAGCCGCCGTCGGGGATCAGGCCGATGCGCCGGAACGCCTGCAGGAAGTAGGCGCTCTCGCCCGCCACGATGATGTCGCCGAGCAGGGCCAGGGAGCAGCCGACGCCCGCCGCAGCGCCATTGACCGCGGTCACGAACGGCACAGGCAGGTCGGCGATCATCTTCACCAGCGGATTGTAGTGGGTGATCAGGGCGTCACCCGCGCCCCGCGGCGCCTCGCCAGTAGCGGAATTGCCTCGGCCCGACAGGTTGGCGCCGGAACAGAAGCCCCTGCCCTCGCCAGTCAGGACGATGGCCCTGGCCGCGTTATCGCCGGTGCTTACCGACTTGAAGGCGTCGGTCAGCTGTTCGGCGGTGTCGACGCCGGCGGCGTTCATGGTCGCCGGATCGTTGAAGGCGATGATGGCGACGTCGCCGTCGGACGACAGTTTGATTTTGGTGTAGTCCATGGCGTTTCCTCCGTCTTTCGCGGCCCGGCGCCGGGGGCGCGGGTTGTCTAACGCTGAGCGTAGCCTAGCCTGACGTTAAGTTCGTCAAGCAGCTTGATGGCGGCGTCCGAGACGACCGTCCCCGGCTGGAATACCGCCGCGACACCTTCGTCATAGAGCGCTTTCAGGTCTTCGTCGGGAATCACCCCGCCCACGACGACCATGATGTCGGGACGACCGAGCTTGGCCAGTTCGCTCTTCAACTCAGGCACCAGCGTTAGATGTCCTGCGGCGAGCGAGCTGGCCCCAACCACATGCACATCGTTGGCCACCGCGTCCCGAGCGGTCTCGGCAGGGGTCTGGAACAGCACGCCGACGTCGACGTCAAAGCCCAGGTCGGAAAAACCGGTGGCGATCACCTTCTGGCCGCGATCGTGTCCGTCCTGGCCCATCTTGGCGATCAGGATGCGTGGCGCGCGGCCGTCGGACGACTTGAAATCCGCCACCAGCGATTGGGCCCGCGCCACCTTGGCGTCGCCCTTAGTCTCCTTGGCGTAGACGTCGTGCAAGAGGGCCGTCTTGGCCTGATGCCGGCCAAAGACCTTTTCCAGCGCCAGGCTGATCTCGCCGACCGTTGCCTTGGCCCGCGCCGCCTTGACCGCCAGGGCCAGCAGGTTGCCAGTGGCACGGGCGCCGGCTTCGAGCGCCGCCAGTTTCGCTTCCACGTCAGCCTGATCGCGTTCGGCCTTGAGCTGCTTGAGTTTTTCCAGCTGCTGGGTTCTGACGAAAGCGTTGTCCACCTTCATGGTCGCGATCTGGTCGGTTCCTTCCGGGCGATATTTGTTCACGCCCACCACCGTCTGGGCGCCGGAGTCGATCCGCGCCTGGGTCTTGGCCGCCGCCTCTTCGATCCGCAGTTTAGGCAGGCCCTGCTCGATCGCCTTTGCCATGCCGCCGAGGGCTTCGACCTCCTCGATGTGCCCCATCGCCCGCGCGGCCAAGTCAGCCGTCAACCGTTCCACGTAGTAGGACCCGCCCCAGGGATCTATCGTCCGCGTCTGGCCGCACTCGTTCATCAGGACCAGCTGGGTGTTGCGCGCGATGCGGGCCGAGAAATCCGTCGGCAGGGCAATGGCTTCATCCAGGGAGTTGGTGTGCAGGCTCTGGGTCTGGCCGTTCACCGCCGCCATGGCTTCCACACAGGTACGGGCGACATTGTTGAACACGTCCGTCGCCGCCAGCGACCAGCCGCTCGTCTGGGTGTGGGCGCGCAACGAGAGCGAACGCGAATCTTTCGGGTTGAAGTTCCGCTTCATAAGCGTCGCCCAGATCAGCCGTCCGGCGCGCTGCTTGGCCACCTCCATGAAGAAGTTCATCCCGGCGTTCCAGAAGAAGGACAGCCGGGGCGCGAAGGCGTCCACATCCATGCCGGCGGCGATCCCGGCCCGCACGTAGTCGATCCCATCCGCGAGCGTGTAGGCCAGCTCCAGGTCCAGCGATGCGCCGGCTTCCTGCAGGTGATAGCCCGAGATGGAGATGGAGTTGAACTTCGGCATCTCCTTGGCCGTGTAGGCGAAGATGTCCGAGATGATCCGCATCGAGGGGGCCGGCGGGTAGATGTAGGTGTTGCGGACCATGAACTCCTTCAGGATGTCGTTCTGGATCGTTCCTGAAAGCTTGGCCGGCGAGACCCCCTGCTCTTCCGCTGCGACGATGTAGAGGGCCAGGATCGGCAGCACAGCGCCGTTCATGGTCATCGACACGCTCATCTCATCGAGCGGGATGCCGGAAAACAGGGTGCGCATGTCGAGGATGGAGTCGATGGCCACGCCGGCCATGCCCACGTCCCCCTTAACCCGTTCGTGATCTGAGTCGTAGCCCCGGTGGGTGGCCAGATCGAACGCAACCGACAGGCCCTTCTGCCCGGCAGCGAGGTTGCGGCGGTAGAAGGCGTTAGACTCTTCCGCCGTGGAGAAGCCCGCATACTGGCGGATGGTCCAGGGGTTGGTCGTGTACATGGTCGGATAGGGGCCACGCAGGAAGGGCGCGAGACCAGGGTAGCCGCCAAGGGTGTCGAGGTCAGCGATGTCGGCGGGGCCGTATGTGGGCTTGATGTTTATCCCCTCCGGCGTGCTCACCATACCTTCCCCCTGAGGGGCAAGGAGGGGCCCGCTCGCGGAGCGAGTGGGAGAATGAGGGGTTAGGGATTTGTCCGTAGAGGTCCCTACGCCCTCATCCTCCCACGCCATAGGCGTGGGCCCCTCCTTCTCCTCACGGGAGAAGGTAAGTTGGGCGAAGTCCGGGAACTTGCTCATGCGCCCACCTCAAAAGGCTCGGCCAGCCGCACGGGCATCAGCGGCGGGCAGCGGCTGTCAGGGCCGGGCAAACGCGGCGATGGCGCCTCAACGCCGACAGCGGTGATCGCCTCGACCGGCGTCGGCGTCGGGTCGGCGTTGGGAAACACCGTCACGCCGATCATCTTTTCCGTCTTGTCCGCTAGCGCGGCGCGGCGCGCCGCCAGCGATGCAGCCGCCTCGGCGGCGATCCGGCCGGACGACAGCGAAGCGAGCAATCCGCCTTCCGCCTCGATCGCCTGGAACGCCGCCCAACCGGCCCGCGCCAGTTGGTCTGTCAGCGCTTCGATCGCCCAGGCTCCGCCGGCGGGATCGGTGACCCGGCCGAGGCCCGCCTCATCCATCAGCACCAGCTGAGCGTTCCGTGACTGGCGTCGCGCGAGCGCGGCGGAGTGGCCCAGGGCGTCGGTGAAGGTCCCCAGCATGATAGCATCCGCCCCGCCCGCCGCCGCGCCGAAGCCGGCCACAGTGAGACGCAGCATGTTGGTCCAGGCGTCCATGCGGCTCAGCATCCGCTCCGACGACCGCACTTCAATCACCGCCGGCGCCGAGACGCCGCAGGCCTCAACGATCCGCACCCAGATTGCTCTCGCCGCACGCAGTTTGGCGATGGTGAGGAAATAGTCCTGGTCAGCGGCTAATCCGAGCGTAATCCGCTGGAAGGCCTGATCCATCGTCAAGCCCCCGCGCACCAGCGCCTTGGCATAGGCGACCGCGCTAGCCGCCATGAAGCCGAGTTCCAGGGCCGCTTCACCGCCAGCCTCGTGCACGACCCGACCGCTGGCGAGAAACAGGCTGGCGTCCGGATAGGTCTCGGTCAGCCGTGCGCTCACCGTCGCGGCGGAAATCAGGTGCGCTTCCAACGGGCCTGGGCTGACGCCGGTCTCGGCCAAGGCGCTGAAGGGATCGAGGTGGAAGGCCAGCTTGGCCGCGGGCGAGGCTTTCGCGGCCACCGCCAACCAGTCGGCGGCCTTGGGCCCGAGGAAGCCGGCGTCCAGAGCGATCGTCGCCAATTCCGGCTCGACCTGATCGAGGACCCGCGCCATCGCCTCGGCCGAGCCGATGGCGATCCCCGCCGCGCCCGTGGGATCGACCCGCAGCAGGATCGACGCCGCGCCGCCCTCGAGGTCCGCCAGGGCCTCTGAATTGGCTTGCGCCGGATCGGGATGGGCAATCGATGTCCGCACGTCCCACGGCCGCTCCACATCCCGCGCCGGCAGGACCGGGACGACGGACGCGCCGTTCTCCTCAGCCGTGTAGAGCGCCTTGACGCTCACGCCGCCGACCTTCGCCTCGGGAAGCGGCTGGCCTTTCAGGGTTTTCTCGACCAGAGCCGCCCAAGCCTCGCGCGTGGCGGGCGGGAAGTCTTCAGCAAGGGCGTCCGCCGTCATGTTCAGACGAACTCCACCAGAACCTCGTCGGCGGCGACGCTGTCGCCAGCCTTGGCGGAGACGGATTTGACTACCCCATCATGCTCCGCACGCAGGATGTTCTGCATCTTCATGGCTTCGATGACGCAGATTACCTCACCCTCGCGGACGGTCTGACCCTCGGCCACCTCGATGGTCACCACCAGCCCCGGCATGGGGGACAGCACCGACTTGGAGGTGTCGGCCTTCTTCTTCTCCGGCAGCCGCTCATGCATGTCCGCCGACAGCGGCGTCAGCACCAGAACGCGCGCTTTCGCCGCCCGGTGACGGATGACGAAACCTTCCGCGGCCGGTTCTACCGTCACGGTGAAAGGCTTCCCGTCCAGATCGCCGCTGAACAGCGCCTGCCCCGGACGCCAGCTGATATTCGACAGCCGCAGCCGCCGCGCCTCGTCTGGCAATTGAACATCAAGACCGTCATCGGAGTCCGACAACACCACGGCGCGTTTGGCCTTGCCCACAGCCACGACCCAGTCGGCGCGGGTCAGCGGGCCGGCGAGACCATTGCCGATCTTGCGCGCCCGCGCCGCCAGGGCGCGGTGCATGTAGGCGCCGGCGGCGGTCAGTACGTCCGCCTGGAATGGCGTCGGTGTAGTCCCGTCGAAGCCGTCCGGAAACTCGTCCTTGATGTAGTTGGTCGACAACTCTCCGGACTGGAACCGGGCCTGGTCCATCACCGCCGCCAAGAATGGCAGGTTGGTCGCCACGCCTTCGATATGGAAATCTTCCAGCACGCGCCCCATGCCGGCGATGGCCTCTGCGCGGGTGGGCGCCCAGGTGCAGAGTTTGGAGATCATCGGGTCGTAAAACATCGAGATCTCGTCGCCTTCGCGAACACCGGCGTCGTTACGGACCGTGTAGCCCTCCCGCGCCCCCTCTGTGGGCGCTTCGTATCTGACCAGGCGGCCGATGGAGGGCAGGAATTTGCGGTAGGGGTCTTCCGCGTAGATGCGGCTTTCGATGGCCCAGCCGTTGATCTTCAAATCGTCCTGGCCAAACGCCAGCGGCTCGCCAGAGGCCACCCGCATCATCTGCTCGACCAGATCCAGGCCGGTGATGAGCTCGGTGACCGGATGCTCTACCTGCAGGCGGGTGTTCATCTCCAGGAAGAAGAAGCTCTTGTCCTGGCCGGCGACGAACTCCACCGTGCCGGCGCTGTCGTAGCCGACGGCTTTGGCCAGGGCGACCGCCTGGGCGCCCATGGCCGCCCGGGTGTCTGGATCGAGTAGCGGCGACGGCGCCTCCTCGATCACCTTCTGGTTCCGACGTTGGATCGAGCACTCGCGCTCGAACAGATAAACCAGCCCGCCGTGCTTATCGCCGAGCACCTGGATCTCGATGTGACGCGGGCTGACGATGAACTTCTCGATGAAGATGCGGTCGTCGCCAAAGGCGCCCTTGGCCTCGGCGCGGACGGCGGGGAAGCCCTCCTCCACCTCCTGGCGATTCCAGGCGACGCGGATACCCTTGCCACCGCCGCCCGCCGAGGCCTTGATCATCACCGGATAGCCGATCTCTTCGGCGATGCGGATGGCGTGCGGCACATCGTCGATCTCGCCGATATGGCCAGGCACGCAGGAGACGCCGGCCTTTTCAGCGAACTTCTTGGACTCGATCTTGTCGCCCATGGCCCGGATCGCTTCCGGGTTCGGGCCAATGAAGACGATGCCCCGCGCGGCGCAGGCGGCGGCGAACTCGGCGTTCTCGGACAGGAAGCCGAAGCCGGGGTGAATCGCTTCCGCGCCGGTCTGGTCGCACGCGTCGAAAATCTTGTCGGCGAGCAGGTAGGATTGGTTGGCCGGCGGCGGGCCGATGAAGACAGCCTCGTCGGC
>Ga0302314_10005764_pt1 | contig 22538 bp, 22 predicted proteins | sample III_Palsa_N2_3_FD_200533 | JGI IMG/M metagenome (GOLD analysis project Ga0302314, IMG submission 200533) | Peat permafrost microbial communities from Stordalen Mire near Abisko, Sweden - III_Palsa_N2_3 | ecosystem: Environmental > Terrestrial > Soil > Palsa > Peat permafrost | place: Sweden... | reverse complement strand
CGCCGTGGCCGCCGCGCTGCTGTTCTACAACCGGCCCGCCACGCCCGCCAAGCGTCCCGCGACGAAGCCCAAGCCCCGCCCCAAGCGGACCGCCAAAGCGACCGTGAAGCCCGCAGCGAAGATCGCCGCCGCGCCCAAGCCAACCCCCGCAAGCAAGCCGGCGTCGTCGACCAAGATCAAGTCCACGACGGCCAAGTCAGAAGCGCCCAAATCCGGAACGCGCAGCAAGGCCAAGTCGAAGCCCGGCTCCTCGACCTGACGGCGGCTCAGACGCCCTTGCGCGTCTCGCCGTAGCGAAGCCCGATCCACAGCGTCCGTGGCGAGGCGCGCTCGACGATGTCGGCACCCGAAATGCCGGCATCGACCTGCGTATTGGTGATGTTCTCACCGCGCAGCTCGACCGTGAAGCCATGGGCGAGGGGCACCAGCGCGACCGCGTCGAGCGTCACCGCATGTTTGAGCACTTCGGTGTTCTGGTCATCCTCATATTGCGGCCCGGCATAGCGCAGCGTCCCCGACAGGCCGATGCCTGCGGGGCGTTGCCAGCCGAGCGTCGCCGATGCGCTGTTCTTGGCGGTCTGCGCGGGCCGCAGTCCGTCGAGCCCGGCCGCGACGCCGTCGGCGCGAACATGCGCATCGGTATAGGCATAGGAGGCCGACACGCTCCATGCGCCGAGACCGAGCCGCGCATCGAGTTCGGCGCCCTTCGAGGTGATCGCGCGGACATTTTCGCGCATCTGGAAGCGCCCGGTGACGAAGCCGACCTGCGGGAAAGTGCCGGGCCCCTCACCCAGCGTCACGTTGGCGATCGCGTTGGATAGCCGGTTGGTGAACAGCGTCGCGGCAACATGGAGGTTGGACAGCGGATCATAGTCGATCCCGCCGTCGAGCCCGCGCACGCGCTCGGGCGAGAGATCGGGATTGGCGGCGATCGCGTCGCTGCCGACGCGGTAGAGGCGGTAGAGCTCGTTGAGCGTCGGCAGCCGCCAGCCGAGATAGGCCGCGCCCCGAATCGTGATCGCGCCTTCGCCCGGTTTCCAGGCGACGCCGCCCCGCCCCGTCGGCCGCCAGCCGGCACGATTGGGAAAGGCGCTGTTGGTCAGCACCGCGCCCGTCGCCAGCGTGTTCTGATCGAGGAAGCCGTTCATGATGCGCCAGCGATCGATCCGCCCGCTCGTCGTCAGCGTCAGCCCGTCGAGCGGCTTGTAGGTCAGCTCGCTGAACGCCCCGACGGTCAGCGTACGACCGCCCGCCTGACGCGCGCGCGTCGGATCACCCGCCACATAGGTGTAGAGCTCGTCGCTCTCGCCGGTGACGTAGCGCGTATCGGCGCCGATGCGGAGCTGGAGCCGGTCGCCCACCGGCGGCCGTATCTCGAAGCGTCCGCCGAGCCCCGTCGAGGGCACGGTATATTGATCCAGTGTCTCGGTGACGATCGTCCGCACCGCATTGGCCGAGGAGAAGCCCGCCGAGAAATCGCGGAACTGGACGTAGGCGACTGCCTCATACCCCCAGTCGCCGCGGCCTACGAGCCGCAGGCTGGCGTCGGCGCCCTTGGTGCTGTTGGGGCTGCCCGGCAGCCCGCGCGTGCGATGATCGTAGAAGCCCAGCATCGAGGCCTGCAATTCGGTCCGGTCGCCAACGGGGATCACCGCGCGCCCCGCGACGCTGGCCTGCTCATAGGGTGCCGCCTCGTCGACGATTCCGCGATCGGACTTGATGATCGGCACGAACCCGTCGCCGCGCGAATAGCTTGCGGTGAGGAAGCCGAAGCCGCCGCCGGCGGTGGTCGAGACGCCGGCATGCGCGTCGACCGAGTTGCGGCTGCCATAGGCGAGATCGGCCCAGAGCGGCGAGAGCTGCGCCGGCCCAGCGCTCTGCAGGTCGATCGTGCCCGCCAGTGCGCCGGGCCCCGCGACGCCGCTGCCGCCGCCCCGCGTCACGCTGACCAGCCCGAGCCGCTGCGGATCGATCGCGCTATACGTCACCCAGCCGCCGAACGGATCGAGGAAGGGCACGCCGTCGAGCGTGACCAGCGCGCGGCTCGATGCGTTGCCGCCGAGCCCGCGCAAGGTCGCGCCCTGGCTGGTCGGCTGCGCAGAACGCGAGTCCGAGCGGCGATATTGTGCGAAACCCGCGACGTCGCTCAGAATGTCCTCGATCCGGTCGCTGGCGGTCGCGGCGAGCCGGTCGCGGTCGATCGTCGCATCGTCATAGGCGGCCTCGCCCTGCCCGCGCGGCAGGCTGGCACCGGTGACGACGATATCCGGCGCGACGGCGGGCGCCGGCGATACGTCCTGCGCGACGGCGGGCGCCGCCACGACGAACCCGGGCAGCAGAGCGAGCGAGACGAGTTTGGCGTTCATGACGCCCGCCTTAGCGGCCAAAGCGTTAAAAGCGACGCCAGCTTGCCAGCAGAATTCGAATAATCTTCGCTACTCAGCCCCTTGCGGCGCAGGCCTCGGCGAAGGCGATCGTGCGACGCGCCTCGTCGAGATGCAGACGTTCCGCCATCGCGCCATCGACGCGCAGCGCGCCCTTGCCCGCATTCTCGGGCGCGGCAAACGCCGCGACGATCGCCTGCGCGCGCCGCAAGGCGTCCGCATCGGGGCTGAAGGCGGCGTTGCAGGCGGCGATCTGGCTGGGATGGATCAGCGTGCGACCGTCGCAGCCATAATCGACGCTCTGCGCACAGGCCGAAGCGAAGCCCTCCGCATCGTCGATCGCATTGTAGACGCCGTCGAGCACGGCCAGCCCGTGCAGCCGCGCAGCGGCGACCGCGAAGCTCAGGAAGGGCAGGAACGGCGCGCGATCGGGGCCGGGCCGCACGCGCATCTCCTTGGCGAGATCGTTGGTGCCGAGCACCATCGTCGTCAGCCGGGTCGAGGTCGCCATCGCGGCGATCGGCTCCAGCGCGAACAGGCTGCCGCAGGTTTCGATCATGATCCACAGTTCGGCATCGCCGACGCGCGCGGCATAGCGGGCGACATCGTCGGCGGATGCCACCTTCGGCACGAGGATCGCGGCGAAACCGGCCCCCGCCAAAGCCGCGAGGTCCGCCTCGCCCCATCGGGTATCGAGCCCGTTGGCGCGCGCGACCAGCAGACGCCCGCCGAACCCGCCTTCCCGGGCGGCGGCGACGGCCGCATCCCGGGCGCGCGCCTTCTCGTCGGGCGCCACGGCATCCTCGAGATCGAGGATCACCACGTCGCAGTCCAGCGTCCGCGCCTTGGCGATCGCGCGCGGATTGCTGGCGGGAAGATAGAGCGCGCTTCGCCGCAGGTCCGTCATGCTCATTCTCCGCGCATCGCCGTTGCGCCGGTTAGGGGCGCCATGGCCGAATGCGCAAGCCCGCTCGCTTCGACGGCCGCACTTAACGGGTTGGCAAGCTTCGCTGCGTACGCGTTAGACGATAGTCGAACGTGGTGAACCAAAGATGCATTACGCCCCGGCCTCTTTGACCAAGAAGCGCACCCTGGTGGCAGCGGACATCGACGCGGCGATCGTCGCCACGGTATTGGATCCGCGCGCGCAGCTGCGTTCGATCCAGCTCGATGCACTTGCGCAATTCGCCCCGCTGCTGGCGGGCGCGGCGGTGCTGAGCTGCATCGTGCTCGCCGCGATCCTGGTCGGCCAGATCGGGACGGTGCATCTCGTCGGCTGGTCGCTGCTCGTCATCGCGAGCAACTGGTTGATGGTGCGGCGGCTCGAGATCAACGCGTTGCTGCACGTCCGCCGCGACCCGCCGCGTCGCACGCTGGCCGAGTCTGCGATGATGATCGGTATCGTCGCCGCACTGTGGGCGATCATCCCCGTCACCATCTACCGGTCGCAACCCGACGACATCCAGACCGTGCTGACGTGCGCGATCGGCGTGATGATGTGCGGCGCGCTGGCGATCGCCGCGGTGCCGGCCGCAGCCATGCTCTGGGCGGGCACGCTGGCCGGTGGGCTCGGCATCGCGCTGTATCTCGGCGGCGATCGCTTCTCGATCCCCCTGACGCTGCTAGTGACGTTCCACTTCGGCTTCATCGCCAGCGTCGTCCGCCGCAATGCGACGATCCTCGCCGTGCGCGCCGCGCAGGAAGCGCGCAACCAGCTCGACGTCGACACCGCGACGCGGTTGATCCGGGAATATGAGGAACGCGGCACCAGTTGCCTGTGGCAGACCGACGCGGACCAGATACTGACCTACGCCACGCCCAGCATCGCGGCACTGCTCGGCAACCCGGTGGCGCGCATGATCGGCATGCCGCTTCCCGCGCTGATCGGCGGCAGCGGCATGCTCGGCACCGCGATGCTGTCGCGCACGACGTTCAGCAGCGTCGAGATCGAGATCGGCGAGAGCCGGCAGCGCCGCTCGGTCGCTTTCTCCGGGACGCCGATCGTCGATTCGGCGGGCGCCTTCCTGGGCTTCCGCGGCAGCTGCTCGGACGTCACCGAGACGCGCAGTTCGGAACGCCGCCTGCGCCAACTCGCCAGCCTCGACGTGCTGACCGAATTGCCCAACCGGATGCGGATGCGCGAACTGCTCGGCGAGGCGCTGCTCGGCGCGCGCGCGTCGGGCCGCCCCTGCGCGATCCTGCTGCTCGACATCGACGGGTTCAAGCCCGTCAACGACACGTTCGGCCATCCCAAGGGCGACGCGGTGCTCAAGACCGTCGCCAAGCGGCTGGTCACGCAGATCGGCAATCACGGCATCGTCGGCCGCCTGGGCGGCGACGAGTTCGGCGTCGTGCTCCACGATGCGCAGAACCGGCGCGCAGCGAGCGACCTCGCGCATCTGCTGATCGCCGACGTGTCCGAGCCCTATGTGCTCGACGGCATCTCGGTGCGCGTGGGCCTGAGCGTCGGCGGCGCGTTCGGCCCGGTCGACGGCGACACCGTCGACGATCTCATCAAGCGCGCCGACCTCGCGCTCTACGAAGCCAAGGCGGCCGGGCGCGGCACCTATCGCCATTTCGAGCGGGCCATGCAGACCGAGGTCGAGAACCGCCTCAAGCTCGAGCACGACCTTCGCCAGGCGCTGCCGCTCAACCAGTTCCGCCTCTATTATCAACCACTGATCCACTCGCAGACGCAGGAGGTCACCGGCTTCGAGGCGCTGATCCGCTGGCAGCATCCGGTGCGCGGCTTCGTGTCGCCCGCCGATTTCGTGCCGCTCGCCGAGGAGATCGGGCTTATCCACGAACTCGGCGAATGGGTCGCGCGCACCGCGATCAACGATTGTGCGAAATGGCCTGCGCCGATCAGCGTCGCGGTCAACGTCTCGCCGGTGCAGCTGCTCTCGCCCGGCCTGCCCGCGATCATCTCGGACGCGCTGTCCCGCGCCAGACTGCCTGCCAACCGGCTTGAGCTGGAGGTGACCGAAAGCGTGTTTCTGCGCGATTCGGACGGGTCGCTCGACGTGCTGCGCCGGCTGCGTGCGCTGGGCGTGCGGATCGCGCTCGACGATTTCGGCACGGGCTATTCGTCGCTTGGCTATCTCAACCGCACGATCTTCAACAAGCTCAAGATCGACGGCAGCTTCGTGCGCGCCGCCGCGACCAGATCGGAGACGATCTCGATCATCCAGGCGATCGTCACGCTCGCCAACTGCTTCCAGATGACGATCACCGCAGAAGGCGTCGAGACGCAGGACGACTATCGGCGGATGCACGAACTGGGTTGCCACCAGATGCAGGGCTATCTGTTCGGCCGCCCCGTCCCCTTCGAGCGCGCGACCGAACTGGTCGGCACGCACTGGAGCGAAGCGCGCAGACTCGCCAGCGCCTGAAAGAGCTAGATACCCCCCCGGAGGGGGAGGGGGACCGTCGGCGAAGCCGATGGTGGAGGGGTATACCACCCCTCTTACGAGCGCCCAGTCTCGAACCGCGGACATCCCTCCACCACTCGCTGCGCGAGCGGTCCCCTTCCCCTTGCAAGGAAGGATTTTTCTTGGCGCTTCCCATAGCCAGCGATTGCTCCCCCACGCCCGCAAGCGCACAAGGCGTGCAAACGCATAAGGAGAGGGCATGAAGCTCGCATCGTTGAAAACCGGCCGTGACGGTCGCCTCGTCGTCGTCTCCGACGATCTCGCCTGGTATGCCGATGCGGGGCATGTCGCGCCGACGTTGCAGGCCGCGCTCGACGATTGGGAGCAGGTTGCCCCCGCGCTGGAAAATCTCGCCACCGATCTCGCGCACGAGACGATTCCGATGCGCCGCTTCCGCGAGCATGAGGCCGCCGCTCCGCTGCCGCGCGCCTATCAATGGGCGGATGGCTCGGCCTATGTGAACCATGTCGAGCTGGTACGGCGCGCGCGAGGCGCCGAGCTGCCCGAGAGTTTCTGGACCGATCCGCTGATCTACCAGGGCGGCTCGGACGGTTTCCTGGGGCCGCGCGACCCGATCCCGCTACCCGATCCGGCCTGGGGCTGCGACATGGAGGGCGAGGTCGCGGTGATCGTCGGCGACGTCGCGCAGGGCGCGAGCCGCGCGGACGCGCTCGCCGCGATCCGTCTGGTCTGCCTCGTCAACGACGTCTCGTTGCGCAACCTCATCCCGGGCGAACTCGCCAAGGGCTTCGGCTTCTTCCAGTCCAAGCCCGCCTCCGCGCTGTCGCCCGTCGCGGTGACGCCCGATGCGCTCGGCGAGGCGTGGCGCGACGGCAGACTGCATCTGCCGCTGTACGTCACGCTCAACGGCGCGCCATTCGGCAAGGCCGACGCGGGCGTCGACATGACCTTCGATTTCGGCACGCTCGTCGCGCACGCCGCGAAGACGCGCGCGCTGGGCGCCGGGACGATCATCGGCTCGGGCACCGTCTCCAACCGCGGCGCCGACGGCGGCCCCGGCAAGCCCGTCGCCGAGGGCGGGCTCGGCTACAGCTGCATCGCGGAAGTGCGGATGATCGAGACGATCGTCGGCGGCACGCCCGTCACCCCCTTCCTGCAACCGGGCGATACGGTGCGGATCGAGATGAAGGACGCGCAAGGCCACGCCATTTTCGGCGCGATCGAGCAGACCGTGGAGGGCTGAGACATGGTGACCAAGCTCGACGAGACCCAACGCGCCGCGCTGCTGCCGGCGCTGACCGGCTGGGCGCACGACACGCAGCGCGATGCGCTGACGCGCCGCTTCGTCTTCGCCGATTTCGTCGCCGCCTTCGGCTTCATGACGCGGGTAGCGCTGCTCGCCGAGAAGGCGGACCACCATCCGGAATGGTCCAACATATGGAACCGCGTCGACATCCTGCTGACCACGCACGATGCCGACGGCTTGTCGCTACGCGATATCGAACTGGCGCGCGAGATCGACGCGGTCGCACAGGGCGCGAAGGCGTAGCTCAGGCGGCCTGGAACACGCCTTCAAGCCGCTGGAAGAGTGTCCGCGCGGGGCTCAGCGCGGCGTCGGAACGTACCATCTCCGCATCGAGCCGCACCACGCGCGCATACAGGTCGCCGGTGGCGGCGATGATCTGGCGCGCGATCTCGGGCAGGTCGACCGCCATGTCGGGATCGCTGGCCTGCGAGTGACCCAGCCGTCGCTCGGGCGCGATCGCCTGCGCCTCGCTGATCTCGCCCGCGGCGACCGCCTTGCGCGTCAACAGCCATGCGATGATGTGCATCAGCCTCGTCGTCACGCGCAGCGACTCGCACGAGAAGCCGACCCTGTCGATCGGCGCCAGCGCGTCGCGATCGGCACGGCTGTAGATATCGAAATAGCTTCGCGCCTCGTCGGCGAGCACCATCGCCTCGACATAGAGCGAGTCGATCATCATCCGGCTGAGCAGGGAGTGGGTGCTGGCGATCATCGATCGGATCTGTCACCCCTGCGCTGGCGATGGAACCGGCAGTCGCGCGGGATCGTCCCAACCTCGCACACCTCTTGAAACCAGCGCGCGCGCCATCCATTTTCCGTGCCGTCGACGCGTGCCCAACAGGGGCGCCGAGACGAGCCCGGCGGATCGCCGCGGGCCACTGGTCACTCGCTTTGAAAGAGGTTTGAACCCATGCGCACCTTAGATTTCGCGCCCTTGCTGCGCTCGTCGATCGGCTTCGAGAATCTCAATCGGCTGGTCGATTTCGCCACCCGCGGCGATAGCGACGCCTACCCCCCCTATAATATCGAGAAGCTCGCCGAGGACGCCTATCGCATCTCGATGGCGGTCGCCGGTTTCGCGCGGGACGAACTCGAGCTCACCGTGCAGGACAATGTGCTGATCGTCCTCGGCAAGACCGAGAAGGCCGACGAGATCGAGCGTCAGTTCCTCCACCGCGGCATCGCCAAGCGCGCGTTCGAGCGTCGCTTCCAACTCGCCGACACGATCAAGGTGACGGGTGCCGGCTATAGCGACGGGCTGCTCAACATCGAGCTCAAGCGCGAGGTGCCCGAGCACAAGAAGCCGCGCCGCATCGCGATCGACGGCGAGACGTTCGACGGCGACGCACCGGTGCTCGCCGCGGCGTAAGCGCCGATCGCCGAAACCTATGGGGTCGGGCCGGTACGCCGGTCCGGCCCTTTTTGCGTCAGGCGATGATATCGGGGATCAGCTCGTCGCCAAGCTGCGAGATCTCGTCCTTGATGCGCAGCTTGCGCTTCTTGAGCCGCGCGATCTGCAGCTGATCGGGCATCGCGGACATACCCAGCGCGACGATCGCGGCGTCGAGATCGCGGTGCTCGGTCCGCAGCATCGCCAGCCTGTGCCCGATATCGTCAGCGTCCATCGCGATCTCCGTCTGGCCCACCGCGCGACACCGCCGGCACGCGTATCGCGATGCCCCGCGGCGCAAGCACAGGCAAGCGCGGATTGGCGCCGTCGATCCGCACGACTGGTCGCACCGATCGCCGCGCCCGTCGCTTTCGACCTTTGTTCACGAGACAGAAGCGCAATTCGGTGGTTTACTCGTCACCCCTAACCAAGCCTACGAGGAGGTTCCTATGAACAATCCGCATTCCAACGCTTTGGTTTCCCGCCACGCAGGCCTCGATGCGCGAATCGCCGACGAGTCGCGGCGTCCCTCTCCCGATCATGTCATTCTTGCAGCGCTCAAGAAGCAGAAGCTGCGGATCAAGGAAGCGCTGACCGGCCTCTAGCCGCGTCGCGGTCCGCCTGCGCGATCATCCGCGCGGCGGGCCGCCCTACTCAGCGCGGTTTGAGCCCCGGCCGCCGGAAGCTCGCCGGCAATGGGCGAAAAAGTTCATCGTCGCCCTTCGCCTTCGATTTGCGCGCACGCGACTTGTCGATCGGATGATCGAAGGCGATGCCGATCCGGCCCGCCTCGGACCAGGCGATCGCGCCGTGCATTGTGCCAATTCCCTCGAGATCGATTTCGACGCGTCCACCCGGCCGATATTGATCGCCGGCGTCGGCCATCAGCCCGCCCGACGATACGTTGCGGACGCGCACGGTGTCGCCCACGCCGACGTCGCCCTCTTGGCGAAGCTGGGCGAGCACGAACAGACTGTCGCGCTCGTCGCGGCGCTGCGAGTCCGGTCCGAGGTTCGCTGGCTGGCTACCGATCGGAGTTTCTTCCACGTGGACAGTCCCGCACTTTGATACGTTGCCGATAGCGCGACCATCACCGCTCAAAAAATCCGGAGAGCCATCGCAAGGAGCTTAATCGGCCATCGACGGGCCGGGATCAATCGTCCCGCGAGATCTTTTCGTTGCGTTCGTGCTTTTCCTGCGCCTCGACGGTCATCGTCGCGATCGGTCGCGCCTCGAGCCGGGCGAGCGAAATCGGTTCGCCGGTCACCTCGCAATAGCCATATTCGCCCTCGTCGAGCCGGCGCAGCGCTGCGTCGATCTTGGAGATAAGCTTGCGCTGCCGGTCGCGCGTGCGCAGTTCGATCGACCAATCGGTCTCGCTGGAGGCGCGATCGGTGATGTCGGGTTCGCGCAGCGAGTCGGTCTGCAGCTGCGCTAGCGTCTCCTTGGCCTCGATCAGGATCGAGTCCTTCCAGGCCAGCAGCTTGCGACGGAAATAGACGGTCTGTCGCGGCCCCATGAAGGGCTCGTCGCCAGACGGGCGATAATCATCGGGCAACGCGGCCGTTCCCGGCTTACGTTCGCCCACGGTGTCCGCCGCCGTCGCCATGCAACTCTCCGCTCCAATTGGAGCCTCCGGTCAGGCGATACTCGCCCGGACACGAGATGCCCCTGTCCCCGGGCCGGCCCTATAACCAGACGCGCGGACGCACACAAGCATCGCCAACGTCTCGGGCCGGATCGCGCAATATGAGGAAGTCGTAGTGCGGCGATCGGGCCACGGTCCGCCACGGCGATACTGACGCAAAACGGGACATTGCGGGCAAACCGCGCGAAGCCGGTGCTTTCCAAATGCGTCGTGACAGGCGAAGGACGATACGGAGTTTGCGATTAACTGATAATTTCCACTGCGACGGGCAAGATGCCTGCCAATGGGGCGAGCCGAGCGTAGACCTGGCGTGGATCGATAGTGAATCCGACCGAAGAGGGGCAGAGAAGCAGCGATGTCGGTAAGAATGGCCATCGCCAAATTGTGCGCATGTGCATGCGGAGGCGCCGTCATCGGCGGCGGCGCGGTGCATTATGCTGAGCACCCGCACCCGCGCGCAGCCGTCCGCCACGTCGCCGCGCGCCGTCCCGCGGCGGTCCGCGTCGCACATCGCACCGTGACGACGACGACGACCTGCACGCCGATCACGCTCGCCTCGGCCGGCCCCGCGCCCATCGAGGCACCCGGCTTCGGCGGCGGTGCGGTCGCGCCGTCCACTCCCGTCATCGGCGGCGGCGGCTTCTTCGGGGGCGGCGGCTTCGGTGGCGGCGGCTTCTGGGGCGGCGGCGGAGGCGGCAGCAGCTTCCTGATTTCGTCGACCTCGTCGAGTTCGACCAGCGGCGCGGTCACCACCAGCGGCTCGGTCTCGACGAGCAGTTCGACCGGCGGGAGCTCGACCTCGACCGGTGGCAGCTCGACTTCGACGGGTGGCAGTTCGACCTCGACCAGCGGCGGCTCGACGTCGACCAGCGGCGGGTCCACCTCGACAAGCGGCGGATCGACCAGCACGAGCAGTTCGACCAGCGGCAGTTCGAGCACCTCGTCGAGCAGCAGCACGAGCGGCTCGTCGAGCACCAGCACCGCATCGTCGACCAGTGGCGGCCACGGCCACGGCCATCCGGATGGCCCTCATGGACCGCATGGGCCGCATGACGTTCCCGCTCCCCCGATGCTGCTGTTGTTCGGCGGAGCGGCAGCCGCGCTCGTCGCGCGACGTCGGCTCGCGAAGCGCGCGGACGCCTGATCCTGCGACCTGCCGGGTGCCAATAGGGCCGCGACGCATGGGCGCCGCGGCCCTTTTCCTACGTCCGAATGCTGTTACTTGGCGGCGCCGGCGGCGGCGCTGAGCTGTGCAGCGGTCATCGCGACTTTGAGGCCGCCATCGGTCCCGGCGGCGAAGGCAGAGACCGGCAAGCGCACTTTGGAGCCCGTGGTGAGTGTCACCGTCGCGATCTGTCCCGCCACCGCGCTGACGCTGCCGACCGCTCCGCCCTGCGTATCGCTGACCGAGGCGCCGGCCGTCACGCTCGCCTTGGCGGGCGTCGCGGCAGCAGCGGGGGTCGCCTGTGCGGCGGCGGTGTCAATCTGCGCTGCGGTCATCGCGATCACCGGACCGTTGGGCCCCATGGCGAAGCTGGTCTTGGGCAGCCGCACCTTGCTCTTGGCGGTCGCCAGGACGACATAATCGCCATCGACGCTCTCGATCGTACCGGCGGTGCCGCCCGCGGTATCGAGCACCTTGCTGCCTGCCACGATCGACGCCGTCGATGTGGCGGGCGCCGTGGCGGCCGATGTCGTCGCAGTGCTATCTGTGGCCGCAGCGGCGGGCGTCGTTGCACCATTCGCGGGCGGCGAAGACTGCGCGAACGCCGCGGCGGGCAGCAGCGCACAGGCACCCAGCATCAGCGCGTTTCGGGTAATGTTCATGATCGGACCTCTCCTGTTTCGATCGGCATGACAGGTATCACTTGTGGCATTCGCCCGCGGGGACAACGTAATTCGGGACGAAACGGTTTCGACGCCAGTCGAACCGGTTGCGGGACAAATCGAATGCGCCCAGCATCTTCGCGAGATCGGGCGCCGGATGCGCGGCACCATCCCGATCGATCACGCGGTGGATCCGCTTGTCGGTGTCGACGTACAGGGTCTCGCAAAATCGGTGCGGCGTCTTGAGCGGCGGGGCGAGAAGCAGGTCGCTATAGTGCTCTCGTCCTCCGCATCTCCTATCGGGAGCGCGCCGCGAGGGTTGCGAAGCCGCCACGCCGCCGCCATAGCCCAGCCATGCACGACATCCGCCTGCTCCGCGACGATCCCGCCGCCTTTGCCGCCGCCCTGGCGCGGCGCGGCACCGCCTTCGACGTCGCCGGCTTCGCCGCGCTAGACGGCGAGCGCCGCAGCGCAGCGCTCGCCGCGGAAAGCGCGCAGGCCGAGCGCAATCGCTTGTCGAAGGAGATCGGCAAGGCCTTCTCCACCGGCGATCGCGCCGGCGGCGAGGCAATGCAGGCGCAGGTCGCCGCGCTTAAGGACACGATCGCCGCGGAGGAGGCGCGCGACGCCGATCTCGGCGCACAGGTCGAGGCGCTGCTCGCCGGCCTGCCCAACCGCGCCGCGCCTGACGTGCCTGAGGGCGCGGACGAGGACGGCAACGTCATCATCAAGCAATGGGGCGAGGCGACCGATCTCGGCTTTCCGCCCAAGGAGCATGACGAGATCGGCCGCGCGCTGGGCATGGACTTCGATGCCGCCGCCACCGTCTCGGGCGCGCGCTTCGTCTATCTCAAGGGGCCTATTGCCAGGCTCAACCGCGCGCTCGGCCAGTTCATGCTCGACCACCAGACGCAGCAGCACGGCTATACCGAGGTCGCCCCGCCGCTGCTGGTGCGGACCGAGGCGCTGTTCGGCACCGGGCAGCTGCCCAAGTTCGCCGACGATCTGTTCCAGACCACCGACGGTCGCTGGCTGATCCCCACCGCCGAGGTGAGCCTTACCAACTACGTCCGCGAGCAGATCCTGTCCGAGCAGGCGCTGCCGCTGCGCTTCACCGCGCTTACCGACTGCTTTCGCGCCGAGGCGGGTGCTGCGGGTCGCGACACGCGCGGAATGATCCGCCAGCACCAGTTCGGCAAAGTCGAGCTCGTCTCGATCGTCACGCCCGAACAGTCCGACGCCGAGCATGAGCGGATGACGCTGGCGGCCGAAAGCGTGCTCGAGGCACTCGCCCTGCCCTATCGCCGGATGCTGCTCTGCACGGGCGACATGGGCTTCGCCGCCGCGCGCACCTTCGATCTCGAGGTCTGGCTGCCGGGCCAGCAGCGCTACCGCGAGATCAGCTCCTGCTCGACCTGCACCGATTTCCAGGCGCGGCGGATGAACACGCGCTTCCGCCCCGCCGCCACCGACGCCGTGGGCAAGAAGGCGGGCACGCGCTTCGTCCACACGCTCAACGGCTCGGGGCTGGCGGTCGGCCGCACCTTGGTAGCGGTGATCGAGAATTATCAGACGGCGGACGGCGCGGTGCGCGTGCCGGACGTGCTCGTGCCGTACATGGGCGGGCTGACGGTGCTCGAGCCGGTTTGATCCGAAACCCCGTTCGTGCCGAGCAAAGTCGAGGTACGGCTGTCGCGCGCCGACGTACGAAATCGGTCCCTCGACTTTGCTCGGGACGAACGGAAAGAAGACGTGATGCGCATCCTGGTCACCAACGACGACGGCATCCACGCCCCCGGGCTCAAGGTCGCCGAGGCGATCGCGAGAAGGTTCAGTGACGACGTCTGGGTGGTCGCCCCGTCCGAGGAGCAATCGGGCGCGGGCCATTCGCTCACGCTGTCGCGCCCGCTCCGCTTGCGCCGCCACGACGATCGCCGCTTCTCGGTAAGCGGCACGCCGACCGATTCGGTGATGATGGGCCTGCTCGAAGTGCTGGACGGCCCGCCCGACCTGATCCTTTCGGGGGTCAATCGCGGGGCCAATCTGGGCGAGGACGTGACCTATTCGGGCACCGTCGCCGCCGCGATGGAGGGCGCGCTCGCGGGCGTCCGTTCGATCGCGCTGAGCCAGGTCTATGCGCGCGAGGGTGCGGGCGACGAAATCCCCTTCGCCTGTGCCGAAGCGTGGGGCGAGCGCGTGATCCGGCCGCTGCTCGACGCGCCGTTCGCGCCGGGGATGCTGGTCAACGTCAATTTCCCCGCGCGCGCGGCCGATGCAATGAAGGGGATTCGCGTCGTCTCGCAAGGCGTGCGCGACTATGGCCGCGCCAGCATGGTCGAGCAGCGCGATCCGCGCGGCTTTCCCTATTACTGGCTGTCGTTCCACGGCGTCGTGCAGGGCGGCGGCCACGATACCGATCTCGATGCCATCGCCGACGGCTATGTCGCGGTGACGCCGTTGCATCTCGACCTCACCCACCGCGACGCGATGACGGCGCTCGCCGCGCGCTATTGATCGCGGGCCCTTCGTCGGCGTAAGGATTTCCGGGGCTTTTGCGGGGTAGTGAATGTCGTCGCGTAGCGGGCGTTGGATGGCGGCGGTCGCGCTTCTCGGGACGGGCGGCTGTATTCCGCGCGGAGAGCCACCCGAGGGCTATGGCGTATCGCCAGCACCGCAACCCGCGCCACGTACGAGCTATCGTCCGGCACCGCGCCATGCCGATCGCGACCTGAAACCCCTCTCGACCGAGACGCCCGACGTCGAGGGGCACATCCGCACCACCGACATCCCGAGTTCGGTCCGCCAGCCGACCCCCGCATGGATCGCGCAAAAGGTCGATCCGGACGCGCAGACGATCCCCGATCTGAACTATATCGTGAAGCCCGGCGACACGCTGCGCTCGATCGGCAACCGCACCGGTGCGGGATCGGAGGCGATCGCGCGCGCCAACCATATCGACGCGCCGTTCGACGTGCGATCGGGGCAGAAGCTCAAGATCCCCGGCGGCCGCTACCATCTCGTCCGCCAGGGCCAGACCGGCGTCGCGATCGCGCGCGCCTACGGGGTCGGCTGGTCGACGCTCGCCGATCTCAACGACATCCAGCCGCCCTATATTCTGCGCAACGGCCAGCGCCTGCTGCTGCCGAGCGTCGCCGAGACCGCGCAGATGTCGCCCGAACAGCGCGCGCAGACGTTCAGTCTCGACATCGACGATCTCGCCACCGGCTCCGAGCCCGCCATCCCGGTCAAGGAGGCTCCCAAGCAGGCGACCGCCACCCCCAGGAAGCCGCTGCACACCGATGTCGCGGTCGCCGCGCCGAGCGCATTCACCGGCCGCTTCCAGTGGCCGCTTACGGGCGAGATCATCGGCAAGTTCGGCCCTGCCGGCGACGGTCGCCGCAACGACGGCGTCAACATCGCGGCCGAGCGGGGCGAGGATATCCATGCCGCCGCCGACGGCGTCGTCGCCTATGCGGGCTCTGCGATCGCGGTCTATGGCGGGCTGATCCTGATCAAGCATGGCGACGGCTGGATCACCGCTTATGGCCATGCCGAGCAATTGCTCGTCACGCGCGGCCAGACGGTCAAGCGCGGCGACGTGATCGGGCGTGCGGGCGCGACCGGATCGGTCAACAGGCCACAGCTCCATTTCGAGATCCGCAACAAGCGCACCCCGGTCGATCCGCTGCGCTATCTGCCGCCGACGCAGAACCGGCAGGAGCCGTAGGCCGGTGCAGGTCGGGATCATCATCTCCGCGTCGATGTTCGTCATCAGCCTTGTGCTGGCGATGAGCATGGCGATCGCCTGGGCCTGTTTCGGTCGCCCGCGCCACGCGCTGAGCTGGGCGATCGCCTATCTCTTCTACGGCGCCGAGATCATCTTCGTCGCGCTGGGCACCGCGATCCCGTCGCTCGAGCGATGGACCGAGCCGTTCGCCTTCATCGGCGTCCTTGTGCCCGCCGTGCTGATCGCGGTCGGCGCCCGGCAACGTGTGGGGCTTCCGTCGTGGTGGCGTGGCCTGACGGCCATCGCAGCGGCGGTGTTCCTCGTGTCGGAGGCCTTTCGGCAATTCCATCCGATCCCGTGGCTGAACGCGACCGACGGCCTCTTTACCTCGGCGATGCTCACCGTCGCTGTCGCCGCGATCCGGCCTCGGAACCGCGAGGCCGAACCGGCCGAGGTCGTGACGATCGTCTCGCTCGGCGCGTTCATCCTGTTCGAGCTGCTGCTCGTCGGGACCGACATGCGCAGCATCGCACGGCCCGACGATGCGAACGCCCGCGCGCTGTTCGAGATGCTCTATCTCTCCGGCCTGACACCCGTGTTCGTTGCCACCGGCGTCAGCGCGATCCTGCTCGTCGCGTCGGATCTCGCCGTCCGCCTGCGCGCGCTCGCCTCGCACGACCCGCTGACCGGCGTGCTCAACCGTCGCGGCTTCCACGACGCCGCGGCGCGCGCCATCGCCAATGGGCGGCGCCAGCGCCAATCCATCGCGATCGCGATCGCCGACATAGATCATTTCAAGAGCATCAACGATCGTTTCGGCCACACCGCGGGCGACCGCACACTCCACTATATTTGCGGCCGGCTGGCGAGCGGACTGCGCACCGGCGATCTTGTCGGGCGGATCGGCGGCGAGGAATTCGCGCTGCTGCTCGTCAATTCGAGCGCGGAGCAGGCCGCGCAGGCGATGGAGCGCATCCGGATCGAGGTCGCCACCGGCTTCTCGGAGGATGGCGCACCGGTGCCCGTGACGATCAGTTTCGGGGTGGCGCCCGTCGCGATGGGCACCGCCCACGCCGAGACCGCGATGGCCGATGCGCTCGACGAGGCGGATCGCGCGCTCTATCGCTCGAAGGTGGAGGGTCGCAACCGCACCACGCTCTCCGACGCCGCCTGAGCGCTACGGCACGGCCCTAGCAAAATCGCGCGCGCTGCCCTATGTGCGCGCGCTCCCATGGCAACTGTCCTCCCCTCCCCGCCGAAAGTCGGCATGGTCTCGCTCGGCTGTCCGAAGAACCTCGTCGATAGCGAACGCATCCTGACCAAGCTGCGCGCCGACGGCTATGCGATGTCGCCAGATTATGCCGGCGCCGACATCGTGCTGGTCAACACCTGCGGTTTCCTCGATTCCGCCAAGGAGGAGAGTCTCGAGGCGATCGGCGAGGCGATCGCCGAGAATGGCCGTGTCATCGTCACCGGCTGCATGGGCAAGGACGCCGAGGTTATTCGCGCGCGCTTCCCCAACGTGCTCGCGGTCACCGGCGCGCATGAATATGAGCAGGTCGTCGGCGCGGTGCACGAGGCGGCGCCGATGCCGCCGAGCGCGTTCCTCAACCTCGTCCCCGAGCGCGACCTCAAGCTGACGCCGCGTCACTATAGCTATCTCAAGATTTCGGAGGGCTGCAACCACCGCTGCGCCTTCTGCATCATTCCGAGCCTGCGCGGCGACCTCGTCAGCCGGCGTCCCGACGCGATCCTGCGCGAGGCCGAGCGGCTGGTCGCGGCGGGAACGCGCGAATTGCTCGTCATCAGCCAAGATACATCCGCCTACGGGCTCGACCTGCGTCACGCCTCGTGGCCGCTCAAGTCCGGCGGCGAGGTGCGCGCGCACATGACCGATCTGTCGCGCGAGCTCGGCAAGCTCGGCGCGTGGGTGCGGCTGCACTATGTCTATCCCTATCCGCATGTCGACCAGGTCATCCCGCTGATGGCCGAGGGGCTGATCCTCCCCTATCTCGACATCCCCTTCCAGCATGCCGCCCCCGCCGTCCTCAAGCGGATGAAGCGCCCCGCCAACGAGGCGCGCGTGCTCGAGCGGCTGCGCAACTGGCGCCAGATCGCACCCGACATCACGATCCGCTCGACCTTCGTCGTCGGCTTCCCCGGCGAGACCGAGGCCGATTTCCAATATCTGCTGGATTGGCTCGACGAGGCGCAGCTCGACCGCGTCGGCGCGTTCCGCTTCGAGCCCGTCGAGGGCGCGGCGGCCAACGCGCTGCCCGACCAGGTGCCCGAGGCGGTCAAGGAAGAACGCTACGCGCGCATCATGGAGAAGACCGCAGCGATCTCGGCGGCCAAGCTGCAGGCCAAGATCGGCCGCACGCTCGACGTGCTGATCGACGTCGCCGATGGTGAAGGCGCGACGGGCCGCTCCAAGGCCGACGCGCCCGAGATCGACGGCGAGGTCCATCTCCGCGATGCAGCCGGGCTCAAGCAGGGCGACTTCGTCCGCGTGCTGGTCGAGGACGCCGACGACCATGATTTGTTTGGGGTGGCGGTCTGACGTCTTGTTCCCAGCGCAGGCCGGGACCCAGGCCTCACCTCGCTGAACGGGCGTCGCGACCGCCCCCTGCTGCGGGCCTGGGCCCCGGCCTTCGCCGGGGAACAAAAAGACCGCGCCCGCCCGACACGCCGCGGATGACGCCGCGCGTTTCGCGCGTTACCAACGACATATGACCGATTTCACCGCGCTTTTGATCCCCGACCGTGGCCAGCCGGGTCACGTCATCCACCTCGTCCGCGCCGCCGGTCTCGACGAATGGCTGGCAGCCCAGCCCGAGCGTGTCCGCGCCGCCGCCGCCGCCGCGCGCTTCACCGCCAAGCCGGGCGCGTTCGCGCTCATCCCCGGCAACAAGGCCGACGAATGGTCGGCAGCGCTCGGCAGCCCCGAGACAGCCGGGCCCTGGGACCTCGCGCCCGCCGCCGCTAAGCTACCCGAGGGCCATTACCGCCTGTCCGATCCGATCCCCGGGCCGGCCGCGCTGGGCTGGCTGCTCGCGCAGCATCGCTTCGATCGCTACAAGCAGGGCGACCCCAATCCCCCGCGCGTGCTGCTCACCGGCGATCCCGCGCGGATCGACGAGACGATCGCGCTGGCCGCAGCGGTCGCGATGGTCCGCGATCTGGTCGACACGCCCGCCAATGATCTCGGTCCGGCCGAGCTACAGGGTGCGGTCGAGGACCTCGCCAACGCGCACGGTGCCAGCACGCGCACGACGCGCGGCGCGACGTTGGAGAGCGACTATCCGATGATCGCCGCGGTCGGCCGCGCCGCGGTCCCCGCGCGCGCGCCGCGGCTGATCGAGCTCGACTGGGGCGATCCCGCGCATCCCCGCATCGCGATCGTGGGCAAGGGCGTGTGCTTCGATAGCGGCGGGCTCGACATCAAGCCCGCCTCCGGCATGCGGATGATGAAGAAGGACATGGGCGGCGCCGCGCACGCGCTGGCGCTCGCCGATCTGATCATGCGGACGCGGTTGCCGGTGCGGCTGCACCTGCTCGTGCCCGCGGTCGAAAATGCGATCGCGGGCGACGCGATGCGGCCGGGCGACATACTGCCTTCGCGGAGAGGGTTGAGCGTCGAGGTCGCCAACACCGACGCCGAAGGCCGGCTGATCCTGGGCGACGCGCTGACCAGGGCCGCCGAGGGCGACTCAGGGATCAAACCGGAGCTGGTAATCGATTTCGCGACGCTGACCGGTGCGGCGCGCGTTGCGCTCGGCCCCGATCTGCCCGCGCTGTTTGCTAATAACGATCGACTGGCGGACGACCTGCTCGCTGCCGGCGACACGGCCGGTGATCCGCTGTGGCGACTACCGCTATGGGCGCCCTATCGCGAGATGCTCAAGTCCGACATCGCCGATCTCAACAATTCCCCCGACGGCGGTTTCGCGGGCACGATCACCGCGGCGCTGTTCCTCGAAAAATTCGTCCCCGCCGATCAGCCCTGGGCGCATCTCGACACGTTCGCGTGGATGCCCTCGGCCAAGCCAGGTCGCCCCAAGGGTGGCGAGGCGCTGGGGTTGCGTGCAGCATGGGCGATGTTGCGGACGCGTTACGGAACGCAATGACGTCATAAGACTGTCGCTATTTCTAACGGATAGGAAACGATCGGCCGTCTCGCGTGTTTTTCCTGCAAGTCCGGCGGCAACCGCCGCCTTGATCACAGGAATTCCCGGTGTGAAGAACGATACGCTCAGCACATGGATGGACGCGCTCGTTGCCTATGTGCGTTCCGGCCAGGCCGATCTCACCAACCGCCAGATGGCGCTTCTTTTGCTCGTATACCGCACCAGCGGCCCGCATACGGTGCGGGGTCTCGCCGCGATCCTTGGCGTATCGAAACCGGTCGTCACACGCGCCTTGAATACGCTGGGCAGGCTCGGCTATCTGCGCCGCGAACGCGACGAACGCGATCGTCGCAACATCTTCGTCACGCGCACCAGCCGGGGAGCGGATTTTCTTGAAGGCTTCAAGGGCCTCATCGCCGGCAAGGAACGTCGCCGACCCCAGAGCGTCGGCCAGCCCGCGCTCGCCTGAGCGGTTCACGCTGGCCGGACCGTCGCTCCGGCTCGACCGCCGCATCCACGCGATCCGCGGCGACGTCGCCGACGTCGCGCTCGCCGACCGTGTCTTCGCCCCGCATTATGCGCGTCCGCTCGATCATGGCTGTCTCGCCGTCGTAGCGCCGATCCGCCAAGGCCCCTCCTACGAATCGATCGCCGTTTCCGAATTGCTGCGCGGCGAATGTTTCGCGGTGGTCGATGCGAGCGGCGACTGGGCCTGGGGCTTCAGCGCGCACGACGGCTATGTCGGCTATGTCCCGCTCGATGCGCTGGGGCCAATCTGCAGCGCGAGCCATGTCGTCTCAAACGCCGCGGCGCTGATGTTCGCCGCGCCCGACATCAAGAGTCGGGTGATCGAGCGGCTGCCGATGGGTGCGCGCGTCGCGGTGACCGACGAGCATGGCGCCTTTTTCGCGGTCGCCGGCGGCGGCTTCGTTCATCGTCGTCATGTCGTCACGATAGATACCCAAGCGCCCGATTTCGTCGATGTCGCCGGGCGGCTGACCGGCGTTCCCTATCGCTGGGGTGGCCGCTCGGGCGACGGCATCGATTGCTCGGGGCTGGTCCAGCTTGCGCTCGGCTTCACGGGCGTCGCAGCGCCGCGCGACAGCGACCAGCAGGCGGCGCTGGGCGCACCCGTCGCCGACGGCGCGCCGCTGCAACGCGGCGACCTCGTCTTCCTGCCCGGCCATGTCGGCATCATGGAAACCGCGACCGACCTGCTCCACGCCAACGCCTATTGGATGGCCGTCGTCACCGAGCCACTGGGCGACGTGCTCGCCCGCCAACCCGAAGGACGCGGCATCACCGCGATCAGGAGAGTGCAATGACCGTCCGCGTCTTCGTCGACGGCGGTGCCGGCACCACGGGGATCGAGATCGTCGAGCGGCTCTCGGGCCGCGACGACGTCACGCTCAGCCTGCTCCCCGAAGATCGCCGCAAGGACCCGTCGGCGCGCGCGGACGCCCTGGCGGCCGCCGACGTCGCGATCCTGTGCCTGCCCGACGACGCCGCGCGCGAGGCCGTCGCGCTGGCGCGGGACCTGCCGGTCCGCTTCATCGACGCGTCGACCGCGCACCGCACCGATCCGGCCTGGACCTACGGCTTCGCCGAGATCGAGCCCGGCCGGCGCGAAGCGATCGCCGCGGCGCGCTTCGTCACCAACCCCGGATGCTATCCGACCGGTTTTCTCGCGCTCGTCCGCCCGCTGGTGCGCGCGGGGCTACTGCCGTCGGACACGCCGCTGTCGGTCAATGCCGCGTCAGGCTATTCGGGTGGCGGCAAGGCGATGATCGCCGAGTTCGAGCAGGGCGACGCGGGCACCGCCTTCCGCACCTATGGCCTGGGGCTGGCGCACAAGCACGCCCCCGAGATGCAGAGCCACGCCGGGCTGACGCTCCCGCCGATCTTCGCGCCCGCGGTCGCCGCCACCTATCGCGGGATGCTCGTCGAAGTGCCGCTGCACCTGACACAATGCGTCTCCGGCACGACGGTCGCGCATGTCCATCAGACGCTCGCCGATGCCTATACCGGCTCAGCGGTGGTCAGCGTCGCGCCACTGTCTGACGCCGCCGCGCTGACCGGTCTCACGATCGAGCATGTCGCAGGCACTGACAAACTCGCCCTGTTCGTCTTTGCCAATCCCGCGACCGGCCATATCCGCCTCGCCGCGACGCTCGACAATCTCGGCAAGGGCGCGAGCGGCGCCGCTGTCCAAAACCTCAATCTGATGGCGGGCCTTCCCGAGACGCGCGGGCTGCAGCTTTGACGACCCGCACACTCTTCGCGACGCGCTTCTACGAGGGCCTGATCGAGGAACGCGCGCTGATCGCCGAGCTCGATGCCGCCGCACTCGATCTCGCCGAGCAGGACCGCGCGGGTCGCGGCTGGTGCAAGGCGCACGCCTATCCCGGTTACACCTCCTACGCGTCGCTCAACGACCTGCCCGTGCGCAACCCGGTGTTCGACGACCTGCGCCGCATACTCGACAAGCATGTCCGCCGCTTCGCCGACGAGGCGTGGCTCGATCTCGGCGGGCGCAAGCTCAAGCTCGACAGCCTGTGGGTCAACGTCCTCAAGGGCAACGCCGGCGGCCATTCGGGGCATATCCATCCGCACAGCGCCGTCTCCGGTACGGTCTACGTCCGCGTGCCCCAGGGTGCCGCGGGGCTCAAGCTCGAGGATCCGCGGCTGCCGATGATGATGGCCGCCCCTTTGCGCCGCGACGATGCGCCCGAGGATG
>Ga0302314_10005763_pt1 | contig 22541 bp, 18 predicted proteins | sample III_Palsa_N2_3_FD_200533 | JGI IMG/M metagenome (GOLD analysis project Ga0302314, IMG submission 200533) | Peat permafrost microbial communities from Stordalen Mire near Abisko, Sweden - III_Palsa_N2_3 | ecosystem: Environmental > Terrestrial > Soil > Palsa > Peat permafrost | place: Sweden... | reverse complement strand
CCCTCTGAGCGCCACGTCCGCGAGGACTTCGGCCACTCGCGCGGAGCGGTCGCGGCGAGGGAGATCGGTGAGTTGCTCAAGCTGCTGGTCGATGATCTGGCCGACCGTCTTGCGCGGGTTGAGCGAGCCGTAGGGGTTCTGGAAGATGTACTGGACCCGCCGCAGCTGATCCTGGTCGCGCTGGCGGGCCTTGCCGGCCAGGGGGATGCCATCGAAGACGATCTCGCCGGCCCAGTCGCCGTGCAATCCGGCCACGCAGCGGGCGAGCGTGGTCTTGCCGGAACCGGACTCGCCGACGACGGCGACGCAGGCGCGTGGCGGTACCTCTAGGCCGACGTCGGACAGCACTGGAACACCGCCGTAACGGGCGGTGACGCCGCGGACCGACAGGACCGGCGTGCCCGGGGAGGGGGCCACCTCGGGTTGTGCGGGCGCCCGTTCGGGACGGGCGGCCTGGATGTCCTGGGCCCGCAGGCAGCGCACGGAACGCCCGGCCACAATGACCGGTTCCGGGACCTCAGTAGCGCAACTGGCTATGGCGTAAGCGCAGCGCGCCGCGAATGAGCAGCCGTCGCCGCGGCGGCCGGGCCGGGGCTGCTGGCCGTCAATGCCGGCCAGCGGCTCCGCGCGCTCGGGGGACGGCACGGCCGCGATCAGGCCACGGGTGTACGGGTGCGCCGGCTCCCCGAACACCCGGGCCGTGGGCCCGGCCTCCACGATGCGTCCCGCGTACATGACCGCGATGCTGGACACGAGGCCGCTGACCGTGGCCAGGTCGTGGCTCACGTAGACGGCGGCGACCTGGTGGGAACGGCACAGGTTCCGGACGGTGTCAAGGATGTGGCGCTGGGTGGTGACGTCGAGTCCCGTGGTCGGCTCGTCGAGCACGATGAGCGATGGCCGGCACGCGAAAGCCATGGCCAGCGCGATCCGCTGCTGCTGGCCGCCCGAGAGCTGGTGCGGGTACCGGCGCAGCATGTCCGGCGTGGGATCGAGGCGGACTTCCCGCATGACCTCCGCTACGCGCTCGGCGGCGTTGCCGGCGTCCCCGGCGTGGGCGCGCAGCACTTCCCGGATCTGGGTTCCCACCCGGAGCGCGGGGTTGAGGGCCGAGGCCGGATCCTGGGGCACGTAGCCGACGCGGGCGCCGCGCACCGCCCGCAGTTCGCGGGGGTTCAGCCCCAGCAGATCGGTCCCGTCCAGCAGGACCTGCCCCGCGGTGATGCGCAGCCCCCGGCGGGCATGGCCGAGCAGCGCCAGGGACACCGTGGTCTTGCCCGAGCCCGACTCGCCCACCAGGCCGAGCATCTCGCCGGCCGGGACGGCAAAGGAGATGTCGCGCACGACGTCGGCCCCGGACTGGCCCAGCCGGATCTCGAGCCCGGTCACCCGCAGGCGGACCTGCTGCCGGGGGGCGGTCGTCTGGGCCGGCGGCGGGGATGCGCTCTCCGCTCCCTGCGTCTCGCTGATGGCGCTACCTTCCCTCTTCAACGCGAGCACCCGTGATCGCCCACGGTACGGGATTTCCCGCTAACCGATGTCATCGATCAGCGCTGCCTCTTCGGGCTGGCGGTCGACGCCGATCGCCACGCGCGCGAACGCGTCCGTGAACATGTTCGTCCCGATCGTCAGCAGCGCGATCAGCAGGATCGGCACCACGACGGCCCACGGGTTCAGCGTCAGCCCGTCCCGGTTCTCGTTGATCATCGTTCCCCAGTTCGCGGCCGGCGGCGCCTGCCCGAAGCCGAGGAACGCGAGCCCGGCCATGATCACGATCGAGTAGGTCAGCCGGAGGCCGGTTTCCACCATCAGGGGACTGACCAGGTTGGGCAGGATCTCCTTCCTCATGACCTTGGCCGGCCGCATGCCCTGCAGTTCCGCCGCCTTGACGAAGTCCCGTTCCGAGAGATCGAGAGTGGCGGACCGCAGCACGCGGGCCACCTGGGGCGCGTGCGAGACCCCGACCGCGAGCGTGATCAGCCACAGCTTCGGACCAAGCAGGCTCAGCAGCAGGAGGGCGAACACGATCTGGGGGAACGACAAGATCACGTCGGCGGCCCGCATGATGATCCCGTCCCTGGCCCCGCGCAGGTAGGCGGCCGACACGCCGGCCGCGGCACCGCCGGCGATCCCGATGGCGGTCGCGCAGACCGCCATGATCAGCAGCAGCCAGCCGCCATTGAGCACGCGTGACAGCACGTCGCGGCCCAGGAAGTCGCCGCCCAGCAGGAACTGGCCCGACGGCTTGGCGAAGGTCAGGGTCACCAGGGCCGTCGGCGGATTGGGAGCGACGAACGGGCCGATGACCGCGACCAGCACGACCAGCGCGGCCAGCCCGAGCCCGATCGCGCCGCGCGGGGTCCGGGCCGCCGCCCGGAGCAGGGAACGCCGCGGGCGGGACCGCTGGACCGGCCGGGCCGCGGGGGCGGAGGGAGCGTTCACGGTCACGGGCTACCTGGCGATTCTTCGCCGCGGCGTGGCCAGCAGCGCGATCACGTCGGTGAGAATGTTCATGACCACGTAGAACGCGGCCAGGACGAGAACGATGACCTGGATCACGGGGATGTCCCGGGCGCTGACCGCGTTCACCAGGCCCTGTCCGATGCCGGGAAAGTTGAACACGTATTCAACGACGACGATGCCGCCTGCCAGGTACAGGAAGTTGAGGCCGATGACCTGGATGGTGGGCGCGATCGCGTTCGGCAGCGCGTGCACGAGCACGACGCGCCACTCCGGCAGCCCCTTCAGCCGGGCCATCTCCACGTAGTCGGACTCGAGGGCCTCGATCATCGCGGCGCGGGTCATGCGCAGGATATACGGCATGATCACGATCACGAGGGTGGCGACCGGCAGGACGAGCAGCTCCGGCTGGCTCCAGGCGTAGGTGCCCGGGGCCAGCAGCGAGACCGCGGGCAGAACGTGCCAGACCACCGTGGACAGGAGAATGATCAGGGCGATGGCCACGACGAACTCGGGAAGCGACGTCACCGCCAGCACGACCGCCGAGGTGACGTAGTCGAACCAGCCGTCCTTGCGCAGCGCGGTGATGACCCCGGCGGCCACGCCGGCGAGCGTGCCGATGACGCCGGTGACCAGGACCAGGAACGCCGAGTTGACCATCCTGGGCTCTACGTAGCCCCACACCGGCAGGTTGTTGGCCAGGGACTCGCCCAGGTTGCCGGTGAACAATCCGGATACCCAGACCCAGTACTGGTCGAACAGCCCCCGGTTCAGGTGCAGGGAGATCTCCAGCGATCGCACCTGGGCGGGGGTCGCGTTGTGGCCGAGAATCGCGTAGGCCGCGTTGCCCGGCAGCACCTCGGTGGCCAGGAACACGACCACCGACACCAGGAACAGGGTGACCACGCCGATTCCCAGCCGCCGCCGGATCAGGCGCGCGATCGGGTGCGCGCGACGAGAGCCGGCCGGGCGGGCGGGAAGCGTGAGCGACGCCATCAGGTGAACGCGAAGCGCATGAAGCCGTAGTCCATCAGCGGCTGGCCGAGCCGGGACGCCGCGTAACCGGTGATCTTGGTGCTGTAGGCGTCGAGGGTGTCGGTGAACGCGGGGATGATGTAGCCGCCCTGGGTGAAGTCGTGCTGCTGCATCTCGTACAGGAGTTCCTTGCGCAGCCCCGGGTTCGCCGTGCCCATGGCCTGGTTGTACAGGCTGGTGTAGCTGGGGACGTTGTTGTGGGTCTCGTTGTACGGGCTGGTGGGCAGCATCGACTGGGCGACCTGGGTCAGATAGGGGAAGTAACTGTAGTAGTCCTGGGAGAACCCCCACTGCAGGTAGTTCGGTCCGAAGAAGGTTCCGGTCGGGACGTTGTTGATGGTGACCGTCACGCCCGCGGCCTGGGCCTGCTCGGAGAAGACGGTGGCCAGCGCCACGACGCCGGACAGGACGGCCGAGGTGGTCAGTGTGACCTTGAGGTTCTCGTGGCCCGCCTGCTTCAGCAGGAACTTGGCCTGCGGGATGTCCTGCTGCCGGACCAGGGAATGGTCGAAGTCCGGGTCGTAGGGGGAGAAGACGTCGCTCGCGACCGTGCCGTAGCTGTCCAGGGCCGAGTCGATCATCTGCGGCCGGTCGACCAGCAGCCGCATCGCCTGCCGGACCCGGACGTCGTTGAAGGGCGCCTCGTTGACGCGCATCGTGAACGGGATGATGCTCCCGGCCTTGGAGACGACGACGTCGACGCCGCTGGCGTTCTGCAGCGCGGGGATCTGGGGCGGGTCGAGGGTCCCGGCGGCCTGGACCTGGCCGGTGGTCAGCGCGTCGGCCAGGGACGTCGTGTCCGCGAAGTCGATGATCGTCAGGGTGTCGGCGTAGGGCAGGCCGTGCTGCCAGTAGTGCGGGTTGCGGGCGAACACGCTGCGCTGACCGGGGGTGAAGCTCTGGTACTTGAACGCCCCGGTGCCGTTCGGCTTCGCCGGGTTGAGCGTCGTCGGCGCGATCAGCACGTTGAACGGGGCAGCCGCGAGCTGCTCGGCGTAGGCGGCGACCGGCGAGGTCAGCTTGACCAGGACGGTGGTGGTGTCCAGCTTCTTCGTGTTCTTGAGGTCAACGGGCCCCAGGAAGATCTTGCCCGGCGTGCCCAGGGTGAAGATCCGGTTGATGCTGAACAGCACGTCGTCGGCGGTGAGCGGTTTGCCGTCGTGGAAGGTAACGCCGGACCGCAGACGGATCACCCAGTCGGTGAGCGAGCCGTTCTGGGCGGTGATCGACTCGGCCAGCAGGTACTGCAACCCCGAGGCCTGGGAGTCGAGGGCGACGAGCGGCTCGTACACGGTCATGATGCGGGAGATGTCGAGGTCGGTGACGCCCTTGTGCGGGTCGAGGGTGTCGGATGACGATCCGCCGGTGAGGCCGACCTGCAGGTTCCCGCCGTAGCGGGGCTTGGCGGTGGTGGTGCTGCCGGCGGCGGACGCCGCCGGAGAGCTGCTGCTGCACGCGGCCAGGAGGCCTCCGGCGCTGACCGCCAGTCCGGCGCCGGCGAGCCCGGTCAGGACCCGGCGGCGGGAGACGCCGGCCTGCGGCATGCCGCCGCGATCTAGCTGATTCACGAAATGGCCTCCTTGGGAGAAATGGCATTTATTGATAGGATAATCAATGGCGGGATGGCGGCCCCGTCGTCGGCTCGCGGTCGGATCGGGCCGCGGCTCGGGCAATGCCGCAGGTCGGCTCGCGCCGACTCACTCTGATGAACGACCGTGGTTAAACCGGAAGCCAATCAACTGCTGTCCGCTAGTGGTTTAAGTGACATGATTCGCGATTGCGCCTGGCATTATGTAACGTCCACGTTTCACACTCGGACTTCGTGTTCCTTACGGATCACGAGCGGGTGAAAGGGCTAACCGGGCGCCATGGTGCTCACCGTCACCTGGCTGCCGATCATCCCCGAGTCGTACATCAGCGTGGCGACCCGCTGAACCTGTCCGGCGTTCAGGGACGCCGGGTACGTGCCCAGCGTGACCAGGTCGGCACTTCCCGCGCTCATCCCGGTGAGCTTCGGCAGCACCGCCTCTACCGGCCCGCGCTGGGCGCAGTCGGACGCGCCCTGGCTCAGCGCTTCCTGGAACGCCTGCACGGCCGACGGATTCGCCCGCGCGTAGGAGGCCAGGCTGAAGTAGCCGGACATCGGCAGCCCGGACGTCACCCCGCTGCTCGCGTCCACCACCTCGACGGCCCCCAGCTGTTCCTCGGCCTCGAGGATGTAAGGCTCGGTGGCCAGGATCGCCTTCACCTGACCGCTGCGGAGGGCGCCTATCATGGCCCCGGGCTGCATCTGCTTCCAGCTCACGCTGCTGGGACTCACGCCGTCGTTCTGCAGGACCTCCTCCGCGGCGAGAGTCTGGAAGTTATACGGAACGGTCTCGCTGTAGGGGGCCACCTCGGCCGGCGGCGTGGCCACTCCGCCGGGCAGGCCCTCCAGTTCCTGCGGCGTGGTGATGCCCGAGCCGGGCAGGGTGAGGATCGCCACCGAGTCGGAGGCGGTGTCGTATCCGTCGGCGATGAGCCGCAGCGAGGCGTGACCGACGGCCTGCTCGTAGAGGAAACCCGTGTAGTCGCCCGCCGCGACCTGAACCTGGCCGCTGGTGACGGCCCCGAGTTCAGCGCCGAGCGACTGGTAGTCCCGGACGGTCACGCGCAGGCCGTGCTGCTGGAACAGCCCGTCCCGGACGGCGACGCTCAGCGGGGCGTTGTCGATTCCGGGAACGACGGCCACCGTGATCGACGCGCTCCCGGCCGCGCTGCTGCTCAGGACATGGCATCCGGAGATCGGCGCCACCGACAGGGCGGCCAGTGCGATGGGCAAGGCCGGGACGCGGAGCCCGGCCCGGGTCAGCCGCATAGGGACCCCTTTAGAGCGGAGAAATGTGAACGTTGCGGGCATAACCGTAGCGCGCGACATATGCGGACGCTGCTAATTCGGTCGACGTCAATGACTGCAATCGATAGTGCAATCGTTCGCAGTCATGAGTATAGATATGATTAATTGTGGCTTGCGTCACTATTTGTGCATTGAGCGCATTAGGGTAGGCTTAACGGCGAATCCGCCTCTAATTGTCCACGCAGGATTTCCAGCTGGAAGGTGCAACCCGTGTCGTTTCCGCCGAGGCGTTCGCACGCCGCTGAACTCCTGCGGGGAGCACTGTGAGGAACAGCGGTGTCGTCCTGACCAGGGGAAGAGAGGCTCGCGGCCCGGCGACCGACTCCTTCCCTCCGGACGGCGGCGACGGCCGGCCCGCCGGGGGGAAGGAGCCGGAATCCCGGCCGCGATCGCGCCGCGCGCTGAAGAACTGGCGGGTTCGGTCGCGGCTGCTCTTGCTGGTGATCATCCCTACCGTCACCGCGGTGGCGGCCGGCGGCGTCTTCATCGCCTCGTCCGTGCGGAGCGCCCTGGTTAACCAGCGCGTCGTCGCGCTGGCCAACCTGAGCGGCACGATTACCGGCCTGGTGCAGGCGCTGCAGAACGAGCGCGAGGACACCGTCCGGTTCATCGTGCTGGGCAGCGGCGACGGCGGCCGGGGCGCCTCGCCCGCGTCGGCGATCCCGCCGGATCTGGAGCTCGGGCTGCTCAAGCAGGACTACGCGGTCAGCAACGGGTGGGCGAGCCAGGTGCGGGCCCTGGCCGGCGCGATCGGCGGCGCTTACCCGGCGCTGGCGCAGCAGGACACGCAGGCGGCGGTGACCGCGATTGGCGACCTGCCCGCCATCCGCGCCGCGGCGACCGGCACGCAGCTTCCCGCGCCGATCGTCATCAACGAGTACTCGACGGCGCTCAGCGCGCTGCTGGCCGTCGAGAGCCAGATCGCGGTGGGCAGCGGAGACTCAACGCTGGCAGGCTCGGTCCGCGTGCTCGGCCTGGTCTCCAGCATGAAAGAGGAAGCGTCGCAGCAGCAAGCGCTGCTCACCTCGGCTCTCGGATCCGACCTGGTCACCCTGGGAGTGTTCGGGCCGGCCCAGCAGCTGGCGATTACCGATGCGCAGGCCCAGCAGCAGGGCAACCTGGACGAGTTCGACACGGCGGCCACGCCGGCCCAGCGCCAGCTGTTCAACGAGGCCCTGTCGGGCCCGAACGTCGTGCAAGCCCAAGCGCAGGAGCAGCAGGCGATCTCGCTGGCCTCGAGTAAGTCGCCCATCGCCACCGACCCCACGATCTCCGACGCCAGCTCCGCGCTCTCATACGTGGTCAGCGGCATGCGGTCGGCGGAGCAGCAGTTCGCGGACGCGGTGATCTCCCAGAGCGGGTCGCTGCGCAGCGGCGCGATCGCCTCGGCGATCATCTACAGCTTCGCGGTGGCCCTGCTGCTGGGCATCGCGCTGGTCTCGACGATCCTCGTCGGCCGGTCGATGGTGGAACCGCTGCGCAGGCTGCGCAGCGGGGCACTCGAGGTAGCCGAAGTGGGGCTGCCGGAGACGGTCCGGCGGATAAGCGAGACTGACGCCGGCAGCGTCGCGCTCAGCATCGAGCCCATCGACGTGGATTCCTCGGACGAGATCGGCGAGGTCGCGCGGGCCTTCGACCAGGTCCACCGGGAAGCCGTGCGGCTGGCGGCCAACGAGGCGGTGCTGCGCGGCAACGTCAACGCGATGTTCGTCAACCTGTCCCGCCGCAGCCAGGCCCTGGTGGAGCGGCAGATTCGCGTGATCACCGGCCTGGAGCGGAGCGAGCAGGACCCAGAGCGCCTAGAAGGCCTGTTCCAGGTGGACCACCTGGCCACCCGGATGCGCCGCAACTCGGAGAACCTCCTGGTCCTCGCGGGCCAGGAGTTCTCCCGGCGCTGGGGCCAGCCGGTGGCGCTGGTGGACGTGCTCCGCGCGGCCGTATCGGAGATCGAGCAGTACGAGCGGGTCGCGCTCAACGTGCAGCCGGGCATCTCGATCCGGAGGGAAGCGGTCCGCGACGTGGTGCACCTAGCCGCCGAGCTAGCGGAGAACGCGACGTCGTTCTCGGCCGCCGAGACCCCGGTAACGATCGAGGCCTATTCGCTCTCGAGCGGCGGGGTGCTGATCGACATCACCGACCACGGTGTGGGCATGCGCGCCCAGGCGCTGGCGCAGGCGAACGAGCGGCTGGACAACCCGCCGGCGGTGGACGTGGAGGTATCGCGCCGGATGGGCCTGTTCGTGGTGGCGCGGCTGGCGGCCAGGCACGATGTCCGTGTCCGGCTGCGGCCAGTCGCATCCGGGACCGGCCTGAGCGCACTGGTCTGGCTGCCCTCCGAGGCGATCGCGGAGCAGTCGGGCGGCACCGGTCCGCTGTATATGGGCTCGGCGGCCGCGGGAAACGAGGCGCCCGCTTCCGTGACGACGCTAGGGCTGGTCGGCCGGGGCTCCGGCACCGGGCCGACGCCCGCGGCGGTGGGCGAGCACCTGAGCATGGCGGATTCAGTCAGGATCAGACGCCGCCAGCGCACGGCCGGGCTAGGCGCGGCGTCCTGGGCGAACGACGCCCCGCCCGCTGAAGTGACGACGCCCGCTGAGGTGAGGGTGCCGGCGACGGACGGCCTGGCGGGCGGCGACCGGCTGCCCATCTTCGAAGCGGTGGAATCGGACTGGTTCGGCGACGGGCCGCAGCCCCTAGTCCAGGCCGTCCCGCGAAGCGAGGACTGGTCCTCGCCGGCCGACGCGGGCTGGCGCGCGGCCGAGCTGGCTAACACCCCGACCTCCGACGGCAGCACGCGGTCCGGGCTGCCTAAGCGGGCGGCGGGGGCGAACTTCGTTCCCGGGACGGCTGCCACCTCGATGGCGGGCGAGTCGGCAGGCGAGCGATCGACCAAACCAAAGCAAGCCAGGTCAGCAGAAACAAACCGAAATCGTTTCGCAAGCTATCAGCGGGGCGTACAACAGGGGCAGGCCGCGGCGGCCAGCGGGAACCCCGGCAGCGGAGAGGGTACGGCTTCATGAGGCACTTTGACGTTGGCGGCACGCGGAGCCAGGAGGAACACCGGTGACTCCGGTAGTGCACCCGGTTCAGGACCTGAACGGGCTGGTGACGAACTTCGCCAAGCGGGTGCCCGCGGTCGCGCACGCGATCGTGGTGTCGTCGGACGGGCTTCCGGTGGCCTACTCGGAGGGATTCCCGGCCGAGCGGGCGACCCAGCTCGCCGCGGTTACGTCGGGCCTGACCAGCCTGACGCTGGGGGCGTCCCGGCTGATCGAAGGCGGCGCGGTCAACCGGACAGTGGTGGACATGGAGCAGGGGCTGCTGCTGCTCATGGTGATTGGCGACGGCTCGAGCCTCGCCGTGCTAGCGGGAGATGACGCTGACATCGAGCTCGTGGCGTACCAAATGTCGCTGCTGGTCGTGCAGGTAGGTGACGCGCTGACCCCCGAGATGCGCGGCGCTGAGTCACCCGGGTGATCCGTGGAGGGTAATCGACTGTGACAGGAGATGCCTGTGCCGGTCCCGAACCACGATAACTGGGAGCCCGCCGTCGACGGTCGCTATCCGCCGCCGAACAGCGGTGAACTTCCCGAGGACGACGAGGATTTCCTGGTCCGGCCGTACACGGTGACGAAGGGACGGACCAAGCCGCGGTATCACCTGGGGATCGAGGCGATGGTCGCGGCCTCGCATTACGGGGCGGGCGATCTATCCGCGCTCAGCCCCGAGTGCCAGGCGATTCTGGCTCTCTGCCGGGACTGGCGGTCGGTGGCCGAGATCTCCGCGGTGCTGCAGCTCCCGCTGGGTGTCGCCCGGATCCTGATCACCGACATGGCATCCGAAGGACTGGTGCGGATCCACCAGCTCCATCACGATCAGGGCCACCCGGATGTCAAGCTGCTTGAAAGGGTGCTCAGTGGAATTCGAAGACTCTGACGCGGCCGGGAGCGCGCCGTACAACTCCCCGGTGAGCTCCGTGAAGATCGTCGTCGCGGGCGGGTTCGGCGTCGGCAAGACCACGCTCGTCGGTTCGGTGTCCGAGATTACGCCGCTGACCACCGAGGCCGTGATGACCACGGCGTCGGAGAACCTTGACGACCTGTCGTACACCGCCGAAAAGACCACGACCACCGTGGCCATGGACTTCGGCCGGGCAACGCTCGATGCCACCCTGGTCTTGTACCTGTTCGGCACGCCCGGACAACGGCGGTTCTGGTTCATGTGGGACGACCTGGTGCACGGGGCCATCGGGGCGATCGTGCTGGTGGACACCCGCCGGCTGCCCGACTCGTTCGCGGCGGTGGACTACTTCGAGTCCACCGGGCTGCCGTTCATCGTGGCGGTGAACGGTTTCAACGGCGAGTTCCCGTACCCGCTCGCCGAGGTGCGAGAGGCGCTGTCGGTGAGCTCGCGTGTGCCGATCATCCAGTGCGACGCCAGGGAGCGCGAGTCGGTCAAGAACACCCTGGCGACGCTAGTCGAACATGCCCTGGCGGCGCAGCTCGGGCCCGCGCCGGTAAGCTGAGGCGAGCCGCGTAGAGCTCGGGGCGACGCTGCCCGAGAAGGGGCTTGTCGGCGACCAGCCGGCCGGCCGGGTCAGCCAGGTCAAGGGTGAGCGCCAGCGACGCCGCCCGCTCCTCGGCGCGGTCAAGGGTGACGCGCACGGCCCGCTGATCGTAGTAGTCGGGCCCGTGCAGCGCGCTGCCGCCGCCGCGGCCGTCCGGCAGCGTGGCGTTGGCCACCGCGAGGTAGCAGTTGTTCTCGCCGGCCCGCACCCGCCACAGGTCGAACGCGGGCACGCCGTCGGTTCTGACCGCCTCCACCGGCGGACCGGCGGTACGGCCGGCGGCGGCGATGATGTCGCTGCCGTTGATCGCCAGGCAGCGCATCGGCTCGGGACGGAGCAGCTCCGCGACGGTCAGCAGCCCGACGGTTCCCCACGAGCGCAGGACCGGGCGCAGCGGCGCCCCGTGGCCGGTTCGCGCCCCGTCCGGGCTGACCGTGACGGAGGTGACGACGGCGCCGGCGGAGGCGAGCAGCACTGTCGTCCGTCCCGACCGCTCGTCGAGGACGGAGAAGACGAACTCGGTGGGCGCGTAGCGGGCGCAGCCCCGGGCGAGACGAGACAGCAGGCCGGGGTCGGCGGCCAGGTCCGGCGCCAGCAGGGCCGGGAGCACGGCGAGGGCCGGACGCTCCTCCGGCGTACCGGGCGGGCCGGGCGGGCCGAGCTGCTCAGTCAGCGAAGTCAGCGCGGCTTCGGCGTCGCCGTCCGCGCTGCCCTGCACGACCGCCGTGCGGACGGGCGCGGCGGGCCGGAGGCGGCCGGCCATCCCGGGAAGCCGGGAAGACGCGAAGAGCTGGGCGTTACGGTCGAGCGCCTCGAACGCGTCCGATTCCGCCGTCAGCGCCTGCGCCGCTCGCGCGGCGCGCCGGCGCCGGCCCGCGGACAGGTCGACGGACGCGATGGCGAGGTCCTGGCCGTCAGCCGCGCGGCTGAGCAGGCGGCCGTCCTCGCCGATCACGCACGACCCGGCGGAGAATGTCACCCCCCACTCCGTGCCCGAGACGTTGGCGACGGCGACCGCGGCGGCGCTGTCGTGCGCCCGGGCGCGCCAGACCGGCGACGGCGTCGGCTCGTCCGACCAGCAGGTTGGCACGGCGATGACATCAGCCCCGGCCCGCGACAGCCACGACGCTCCCTCCGGGTAGTCCAGGTCGGCACAGATGAGAACGCCGACCCGGCCTAGTGGTAGCGGCCAGACGGCCGGCGGCTGGTCGCCCGCCGTCGCCCAGAAGGTATCCCAGGACCAGAGCTTGGCCTTGCGGTAACGGCCGACCAGGCCGTCCGGGCCGACCAGGACCGCCGTGTTGTACAGCGGCCTTCCGGCCCGCTCCACCAGGCCGAGAACGGCGTAACAGCCGTACTCCGAGCACCGCTCGGTCAGCCAGGCCGTCGCCGGGCCCGGGACCGGTTCCGCGAGCCGGCCTGCCTCGTCGGCGCTCGCCCAGGCATATCCGGTGGTCGCGAGCTCGGGGAGGACCACCAGGTCGGCTCCGCCGGCCGCGCCGCGCTCGAGCAGCCGGCCGATCAGCGCCAGGTTCGCGGCCACGTCGCCGTGGACGGGCGCGAACTGCGCGGCGGCTACTATAGCGTTGCCGAATTTGCTCATTTAGACGACCACTCTAACCAGCGTCGACCGGTTCGAGCGGGTAGATAACTATCGGGGGCCCAGCGTGAGCGTCCTTCAGGCAGCGGACGCTGCTGTCTACTACGAAGAGAGCGGCACCGGGCCCGATGTCGTCTGGCTCGCCGCCGGCGACCAGAAGGGGAGCATCTGGCGCCGTTACCAGACCCCGGCGTTTGACCAGGACTACCGCAGCATTACCTATGACGCCCGGGGGGTAGGCGGAACCACGTCGGCCAAGGCCGCCCCGTGGCCCATCGCCGACCACGCGGCGGACGTCATCGCGCTGATCGAGGCGCGGTGCACGGCGCCGGTGTCGCTGGTCGGGCTGTCAATGGGCTCGCTGATCGCGCAGGAAGTGGCATTTACCCGCCCGGACCTGGTCCGCGTGGCGATCGTCATGGGCACCTGCGTCCGCAAGACCGGCTTTATCCGTGAGTGGGAGCAAGCCGAGATCGACTTCCGGCGCGCGGGCGGGGCGCTGAGCCCGCAGTTCGCCCTCGCGCACTACGCCTTCCTGCTTTACCCGGCCAGCGCGCTGGGGGATGACGAGCTCTGGGAGAAGCTCCGCGGCCTGGTCGCCGACGACTTTTCCGAGCGCGACGGAGAAATGCTGGCCGCCCAGTGGGAGGCGTGCCTGGAGTATGACTCCACCGAGCGGCTGCCGAGGTGCCAGGTGCCGCTGCATGTCATCGGCTTCAGTGAGGACGTGCAGACGCCGCCGCGACGAGCCCGGCAGGTAGCCGAACTCGCCGCCAACGGAACGTTCCACTTGCTCGAGGGGCTGGGACACGGGTCCGCCTTCGGTCACCGTCCCGACATCGTCAACGAGCGGATCCGCGCCATCTTGACGGAGCACTCGTAGGCGATAGCCACCGGCACGCCCGGGACTATCTCGTCACTGTGCCCGGCTGAGCGGCCCTCCGCGTCTGAACAGTCGCTAATCGGCCAGGCCCGGGCCATCCGCTCCGCCGTCCGCTGCCGCGCGGTTCCAGTTCCGCCAGATCAGCTTGTGTACCGGTATCAAGCGCGGGATGTCCCGCAGGCCGGGAACGAACGGCACGAGCAGCAGCAGCAGGGTCGCCGCGCCGGTCAGGTAGATCGCGATCAGGTCGGCGTTGGCCGAGGTCCGGAAGCCGGGGAGCTGGTACCACAGCTGGTAGAGCCAGAGCCAGGGCTGGCCGGGGTAGCTGCCGGTCTCGTTCATGACGCCCCACTGGGTGCCGGTCAGGTTCATGGCGGTCGCCTGGTTGGCGAAGAAGCTGCCGTCTTCCAGGAACAGCAGCGGCTTGGTGAAGTCGGTGCCGTAGAACGGCTGCTGGGCGAGCAGGTCGGCGTCGATCGCCCCGCTGCGGGCGAGGGTCAGCTCGGTGGCGAGCATGACCGGGACCGGCCCGTCGTTCGCGGCCGGCACCACCGGGGTCCCGCCGGTGAACGTGACCTTGGTGACCGCGTTCCCGTAATTGGTCGCCCAGGTGACCTGCCTGGCCGGTGACGCCGCGTTGTAGGTGGCCAGCGCGGCCGCCAGCGCGGGGTCGGTTGGAGCCGACTTGGACAGCGGGGAAAGCACGAAGACCAGGGCCGGGTCGATGGGCTGCCGCACGCCGGCGATGTTGGCCGGGGCGAAGAGGATCTTCTGCGGGGTGCCGTCGGTGTTGTAAGGCGGGCCGTAGGTCGCGGTCTCGCTGGTGCCGTTCAGCTCGCTGGCGGCGGTGGCGAGGAAGTCGGCCGGGGCGGCCTGGACCCAGCTGGCCACGGTGACCGGGGGAACGTCGGGGGAGGACAGCAGGCTGGCCAGCCCGACGGTCAGCACCAGGATGATCACCGTCGCGATGGTGCCTTCCTTGAGGATGTCGTACCGCCTGGTCGGGCCGCGCCACGGTGCCCGGTCGGCCGCGCGCTCGGCCCGCCGGGCCGCGCGTCCCCGGACGTTCGCGGCGGGCAGCGGGTGACTGACGCCGCGCACCCGGACCAGCAGCACGTGCGCGCCGACGATCGTGATCAGGATGATCGGGATGAGCACGATGTGCCACATCAGCATCTGGCCGGAGTTCATCAGGTTGAAGAACGCGCCCACGCCGACGCCGTTGAACGCGTCCTTGCCGCTGGTGGAGATCCACTGGGAGTCGAAGTTCTGCTGCGACAGGTACCCGGTGAAGCACTCCACGATCGAGGCGACGAAGGCGACCACGCCGGTGATCCAGGTCAGCGTGCGGCGGCCGCGCCAGGCGGCCATCCAGAACTTGCCCCACAGGTGGATGACGAGCAGTGCCATGAACAGCTCGACGCTCCACAGGTGCAGGCTGTTGAAAAAGTGCCCGACGACGTTGGTGTGCCACCAGTCGGGCCCGCCGAGCGCGATCGCGAAGCCGCTCGCGATCGCCACGCCCAGCGCGGCCAGGGCCGCGACGCCGAACACGTACACCCAGGACGCGACGTAGGCCGGCTGGCGGTCGGGCAGCAGCTTGGACGGCGGCAGCGCGGACAGCGCGCCTCGCCGCACCCGGGCCGTCCACATCCGCGCGTCCGCCGGGTCCCCCTGGTCCGCCGCGGAGGCCGTCTCGGCGTCCGGGGCCGCGGGGCCGGCGGGCTCGGCGTCCGGCCGGCGCAGGGCCGGGAACGGCAGCAGCAGCGCGGCACCGAAGATAACGACCATGACCGCGATGAGGACCAGGTTCGCCACCGAGATCGTGAAAACATTCCAGTGCAGGTAGGAGCCGGTCTGGTTGAGGTCAATGGCGAGGGGTCTCACGAGTCCTCCAGTTTCCGGCCGTAAACCGGGCCGCGGCGGAAATGCGTATTCCGCAATTCTGCGTTCCCGGCGGGGGAAATTGAAGGGATTTGAGTCATTGATGCACGGGACCAAAGTCCCGCCGAAATTCAAAGAACTTATAAATTCGAAGATCCTTAATATGAACGGGCCGTGGTTTCCTGCCCACGGCCAACCGTTCCGGCCCCAGCGGCCGGCGGACGCGAGCGCGCTGATGAGTGACCTTGGTCCCTAGACCAGGCGTTCCGGCGGCGGCATGCTGCCCGTCATGGATACCGACACCCGCGTGCTTGAGCAGCTTTCCCGGGATGAGTGCATGCGGCTGATGGGATCGGTGCCCGTCGATCAGGCCGCGGCGCTACGCGGAGCGCTCGGGCCGCGGGTAAACGAGCCGGTCGCGCACGGCGACCACGCCCCGCACGTGCCGGGAGCGGCCGACGACGGCATGGCCGAGCGCGGCGGTCTCCGGGCTTCCCTCCAGGGTCACGATGCCGCCCTTGACCGTCACCTCGAACCGGTCCGGGTTGGCCCGGAGCTCGTTCGGGACCAGGTCTTCGGTGATCTCCTTGCGTATCTCCTCGTCCGGGCGGTCGAAAACCGACAGCACGTCGGCCCGGCTGATGATCCCGACGAGACGGCCCTCGGCGTCGGTGACCGGCAGGCGCTTGACCTTGCGCAGGTACATCAGCCGGGCGGCGTGCTCGACCGTGTCCTCGGGCGCGGCCGTGACGGCCGGCTGGGTCATCAGGTCGGCGGCGGTGACGGATTCCGCCTTCTCCTGATCCCGGCCGTACAGGATGTGGGCGGTCATTTCCGGTATCCCGGCGGCCCAGCCCGCGTCCAGCGTCTCCTTGGGCAGCATGTCGGCCTCGGACACGACGCCGACCACCTTCCCGTGGTCATCGGTCACGGGGAACGCGCTCACCCGCTCCGCCCGGAGCAGCGCGGCTATCTCCTTGAACGACGCACTCCCGGGCACCGCTACTACCCGAGCGGTCATGATGTCTTTCACGGTGGATTTCATCGCTATCACTGCCTTCCGCGCAGCCAGGGATTTACGCCGGGAGGATCCGGCGCCCGGTAATCCGGGACGGGGTGATTCGCACGAACAGTTCGCGTTGCCCGCCAGCCCAGGGCTCGACGCCCGACTGCCTGGCCGCGGCGAGCTCGTCGTCGGACTCGACGCGGTGCGCGGGTCCCTGGACCAGGACGCTCCAGCCCGTGTGGGCCGCGATGCTGAAGTCGTCGATCTCGAACGCCACCTTGTAATCGGCATTCCTGACCCCGGTCTGCAGGTCCTCGTCAAGCGGGCTGTGCCGGGCGGTGCGGAAGACGATCGCGCCCTCGTGCCACTCGTAGTTCACCGGCAGGACGGCGGGCCCGAACCGGCTCTGGAAAGCGATCCGGCCGATGCCGCCCGGCGCTATCAGCCGCAGGCATTCGTTCTCGGTCAGGTCCTCGATCGTCCGTTCTGGAGTACGCGATTGATTGGTCATGGCCTCAGCATCACTCCGCGGCGGCCGGCCGCGGCAGGGTACTTAGTCCTCTCCTCACGCGGGCGGAAGACCCGGCGCCCCCCGACTTGCGGCCCTGCCACCGGATGGCGCCGTCCATGAGGCTAGCGACAGGAACGCAAGCGAGACAGTGGAGGCTGCCATGCGAGCCATGGTTTACCACGGGCCCGAAAGCAAGGCCTGGGAAGAGGTAACGGACCCGGAGATCACCGACGAGGGCGACGCGATCGTCCAGGTGGATACGGTCACGATCTGCGGTACCGACCTGCACATCCTCAAGGGCGACGTGCCCGCCGTGACCCCGGGCCGGATCCTCGGTCACGAGGCCGTCGGGACCGTCGTTGAGCTGGGGGAAGGCGTTCACCGCGGGCTCCGGACCGGTGACCGGGTCCTCGTCTCCTGCGTCAGCGCGTGCGGAACCTGCCGGTTCTGCCGGGAGGGCCGCTACGGGCAGTGCCTGGCCTACGGCGGCTGGATCCTGGGCCACAAGATCGACGGGACGCAGGCCGAGTACGTGCGCGTGCCGTACGCCGCCCGCTCCCTCTACCCGGTGCCGGCGGGCGTGCCCGATGAGGAGATCCTCATGCTGGCCGACATCCTGCCGACCGGCTACGAGGTCGGGGTCCTGAACGGCGACGTCGGCCCGGGCGACGTCGTGGCGATAGTCGGTGCCGGGCCGATCGGCCTGTCCGCGATCACCGGCGCCCGGCTGTTCAGCCCGAGCCACATCATCGCCATCGACCTGGCCGACACCCGGCTGGAGGCGGCCAAGCGGTTCGGCGCCGACATCACCGTGAACAGCTCGCGCGAGGACCCGCTCCGCGTCGTCAGGGAGCTGACCGGCGGCCTGGGCGCCGACGTGACCATCGAGGCCGTCGGCGTGCCCGGCACCTTCGAGACGGCCGTCAGGCTCGCCCGCCCCGGTGGCCGGATCGCCAACGTCGGCGTGCACGGCGTGCCCGCGACCCTGCACCTGGAAGAGCAGTGGGCCAGGGACATCACCATCACCACGGGCCTGGTCGACACCTACTCGACGCCGACCCTGATGCGCCTGGTCGCCAGCCGCCAGATCGACGCCCGGCCCTTCATCACCCATCGCTTCGGCCTTGACGAGTTCCCCGCGGCCTACGACGTGTTCGCCCGGGCCGCCGACACCGGCGCGCTCAAGGTCGTCCTCAGCCGCTGAGCGGCGGAAGGAGGAAGTGACGATGAAATCCACCGTCAAGGATGTCATGAGCACCCACGTGATCGCGGTGCGGAAGGACGCGCCGTTCAAGGAGATGGCCGCGAGGCTGCGCGAGTTCCGGGTCAGCGCGTTTCCCGTCGTGGACGATGAGGGGAAGGTGATCGGCGTCGTCTCCGAGGCCGACTTGCTGACCAAGGAGGCCCTGGACGGCGGGTACGCGGGCATGCCCGGAATGATCAACGGCATGCTGCGCCGCCGGGAACAGGACAAGGCGGCCGGCACCACGGCGGGTGACCTGATGACCCACCCGGCGGTGACCATCGCCCCCGAGGAGTCCGCCGAGCAAGCCGCCCGGCTGATGTACGTGCACAAGGTCAAGCGCCTGCCGGTCGTCGAGGCCGAGGGCCATCTCGTCGGGATCATTACCCGGGCCGACGTGCTGGCCGCCTACAACCGCCCGGACGAGGGGATCCGCGGGGAGATCACCGACGAGGTTCTCCTGAACGGATTCTGCCTGGACCCGGCCGGCTTCACCGTGACCGTGCAGGACGGCATCGTGACCCTGGCCGGGCGGCCGGAGACCGCCGAGCTCGGCCGCCAGATCGTCGCCGGGATCCGGCACGTCCAGGGGGTGGTGGCCGTCCGCGACCGCCTCAGCTACCCGCCCCCCTGGCCGGCCAGCCCCGGGTCCCGCTGCTGAGCGCGGGAAGGCAACCGGCAGCTTGCCCACGGCTCCTCCCCGAGGAGGAGCCGTGGGCTGCTGGTTGTGTCCTCTGGCAGGTCGCGCCGCGGGCTCCGGGGACCTACGGCGGGAGCCGCTATCGAGCGAGTCCCGCCACGCTACCGGGAGGAACGTTGCTTTCTGAGCTGCCCTCCACCCGGGGGTACCGGTCCTGTGGATCCCCGACGTCTACGTCCTGGCGCTCGGGCAGCCGCCCAAGGCGGTCGCCGTTCTCTTCGTCGTGGATTAGATCTCCTCAGCCGTTTTCCGCCGGAACGACGACGACCGGGCAGTGCGCGTGGTGGGTTACCTGCGCGGCGACCGAGCCGAGCAGGAGCCGCTTGAAGCCGCCCGCGCCGCGGGAACCCACGACGACCAGGTCGGCGTCCGTAGCGCTCAGCAGCTCGCCCGCGGGGAAACCGTAGGCCGCGCGCACCGTCACCGACCGCGGCCGGGACGCGTCGTCCAGCTGGGCGAGAACCTTGTCCACCTGCTCCTGGGCGGCCAGGCGGGCCTGGTCGGTCAGCTCCTGATCACCGGCATAGGGGACCGGGACGCCCGAGTAGCCCGCGAGGGCCGGGCGCACGGTCAGCACCGTGAGCGGCACGTTCCGGATCGCCGCCTCGCGAGCGGCCCACTCCAGGGCCCGGCCCGAGTGGCCGGAACCGTCGATGCCGACGAGGATTCCGCTCATTGTCGATCACTCCTCTGCGTCATTCCTTAACGTCCGATTCCGACGCTAGGCGCCGCGGCGGCCGCCGATCAGGGCCGATGTTCCCTCAGGTGCGGGACGTTCGGCCCGTGCCCGCACGGGGGCGACGCGAGAGCCTGGAAGCGAGGAGGGCTCGTCCCGGCCCGCGAGGAGGCGCAGGAAATGAACGCACTGATCAAGGACGTGATGACCACCCAGGTGCTCTGGGTGCGGAAGGACACGTCGTTCGCCGCCATGGCGTCCGCGCTGCGCCGCTACCGGGTCAGCGCGTTTCCCGTCGTCGACGAGACGGGCCACGTCATCGGCGTGGTGTCTGAGACCGACATGCTCGCCAAGGAAGCACTGGGCCTCGACGAGGATGACGATCTGGCCGGGATGATCGGCGGCATCCTGCACCGCAAGCAGCGGGAGAAGGCGCACGCGGTCACGGCTGAGGACCTCATGACGGCCCCGCCGGTGACGGTCTCGCCTGACGACGCCGTGGATCATGCCGCCTACCTCATGTACGTGCGCGGGGTCAAGCGGCTCCCGGTCGTCAGCGACGACGGGCGCCTGGTCGGCATCGTCAGCCGGGCCGACGTGCTGTCGGTCTACGGCGGCGCCGACGAGGACATCCGCGCGCAGGTCGAGTCGGACGTCGTGCTGTCGGCCGGCCACCCGGAGACGATCACGGTGGCGGTTAAGGACGGCGTGGTGACGCTGGACGGGGCCGCCGAGTCGGGCGAGATCGCCCGGCAGATCGCCCGCCGGGTGCGGCACATCCAGGGAGTGGTGGCGGTCCGTGACCGTCTCAGCCGCCAGTCAGCTGCCCCCGAGAACTTCGATGTCCTGGCCAGCTTCTCGATCGACTGACGAGGAGAGAACCGCCGAGAGGAGACCGGCATGAACCCGGTACAGGCCCCCGCTAGCAGCGTGTTCGCGCTGCTCGCCGACGGGACGGCGGTCGAGATCCGGCAGGCCGCCCCGGCCGACTTCGACGCGGTCAAGTCCATGCACGAGGCGATGTCCCGCGACAACAGCTACCTGCGCTTCTTCAGCTTCAGCCGGCAGGAGGCCGGGACCGAGGCCCACCGGGTCTGCCGCGATCCGGGGCCTGGGCACGCGGCCCTGCTCGCGCTGCTCGACGGTGAAGTGATCGGAGTCGCCAGCTATGAGGCCGCGGGACGGTCCGCTGAGCCTGACGAAACCGCGGAGATCGCGTTCGCGGTGGCCGACCGGATGCACCGGCGCGGGGCGGCGACCCTGCTGCTCGAGCACCTGGTCTCGCTGGCCAGGAGCCGCGAGATAGCGAACTTCACCGCGACGGTCCTGGCCGAGAACGCGGCGATGCTAAAGGTGTTCGCCGACGCGGGCCTGCCGGTCCGGCGGCATTTCGCTGACGGAGTGATGGAGTTGACCTTCCCCCTTCCCCGCGCAGACGCGGCTCAAGCGCTTGACGTCTACCTGGAGACCGTCGCCGCGCGCGAGCGCGGCGCCGACGTCGCCAGCCTGCGGCACGTATTCGCGCCCGAGTCGATCGCGGTGATCGGCGCGGGCCAGCGCCCGGGCACGGTGGGCCGGGCGATCCTGGACAATATCCGCACCGGCGGATTCGCGGGCCGGGTGTACGCGGTCAATCCGCGCGTGCGGCAGATCGGCGGCGAGCGGTGCGTGCCGTCCGTGCTCGAACTGCCCGAGCCGGTGGACCTGGCCGTGATCGCGGTTCCCCTGGCATCCGTCCTTGACCTGGTGGACCAGTGCGGCCGGCGCGGCGTCCGGGCGGTCGCGGTGATCACGTCCGGGCTCGACACCCCGGCGAGCGCCAACGTGCTCGCCACCTGCCGGCGGCACGGCATGCGGCTGGTCGGCCCGGGCTGCTTCGGCATCGCCGTCCCGCGCATCGGCCTGGACGCCAGCTTCGCGGCCAGTCACCCGCGACCGGGCATCGCCGGGCTGGTCATGCAGTCCGGCGGGCTCGGCTTCGCCCTGCTGGATCAGCTGTCCCGCCTCGGCATCGGAATCTCCTCGTTCGCGTCGGTCGGCAGCAAGCTCGACGTGTCAAGCAACGACCTGCTGATGTGGTGGGAACAGGACGGGGACACCCGGCTCGCGGTGCTGTACATCGAGTCGTTCGGCAACCCGCGCAAGTTCGCCCGCACCGCCCGCCGCGTCGGCCAGACGATGCCGGTGCTCACCGTGTACGCGGGCCGGCCGGAATCCGCCGTACCGGGCACCCCGGTTCCGGGTACCACCACGGCGGCTTGCCCGCTGGTCAGCCGGCAAGCGCTGTTCGAGCAGGCCGGGATCATCGCCACATCAGGCCTCGGCGAGCTGATCGAGGTCACCGCGCTGCTGGCCGCTCAGCCGGTCCCGGCGGGCGGCACCGTCGCCATCGTGTCCAACGTGGGCGCCGCCGCGGCTCTCGCCGCGGACGCGGCCACGGAGATGGGCCTGACCGTGCACCAGCCGCGCGGCCTGGCCCGGCGCCGGCTGCGCGCGCTGATACCGGACGGGGGCACGGTCACCGGGCCGGTGGACACGACGACAGCGGTCTCAGGCGAGGCCTTCCGGCAGTGCCTGGAACTGCTCGCCGCGGACGACGGGGTGGACGCGATGATCGCGCTGGTCGAGCCGACCGCCGCCACCGGTGACCTGGTAGCGGCCATCCAGGACGCGGAGGTCGGCATCCCGCTCGCCGCCGTGCTGCTCGACCAGCCCGAATCGGTCCGGTTGCTGCCCCGGCCCGCGCCCGGGGCGGAAGGACCCGGGGCGGCAACGGACGGGGCGCGCCCGGACGCCGCCAGTCAGGTGCCCGCCTACGCTTACCCGGAGGCGGCGGCCCACGCGATCGCCCGCGCGGCCCGTTACGGGATGTGGCGGGCCGAGCCGCACGGCCAGGTGCCCGTCTTCCCGGACATCAGCGCCGGTGAGGCCCGGATGCTGGTGCGCGGCTTCGTCGGCCGTGCGCGGGGCGGCGGCTGGCTCTCCCCGGCCGACACCGCTGAGCTGCTGCGCTGCTACGGGATACCGCTGGCCGCGCCTGCTCCGGCCGCCGGCGAGGTGACGGCCGCCGGTGCGGTCAG
>Ga0302314_10005762_pt1 | contig 22541 bp, 22 predicted proteins | sample III_Palsa_N2_3_FD_200533 | JGI IMG/M metagenome (GOLD analysis project Ga0302314, IMG submission 200533) | Peat permafrost microbial communities from Stordalen Mire near Abisko, Sweden - III_Palsa_N2_3 | ecosystem: Environmental > Terrestrial > Soil > Palsa > Peat permafrost | place: Sweden... | reverse complement strand
GCTCACAAGCCGACATTCTGTGTCTGGGAACTGGTTCCGGTATGGCATGAGCAGCAGGCATGGCTGCGCTTTCTGGCAACAGCGCGTGATGCGCCAGCTGCGCGAGACTGGCTCCGTGACGTTTATACGGGGCCAGCGTGACGCATGATTGGGCGTCGGCGCGCCGCATCGCCCGCATGCAATCTCGAATCCGCATTGCGCTCAGGCAAAGTCATTGCATCAGCTGCCGGCGCGCGGCATGCAGCTCGCGACGCTGCTTCGCATCGATCTTCGGATAGGATGAGCCGAGCGCGCTCAAAGTATCGAGGATGATTTGCGAGACAATGAGACGTGCACTGGCTTTGTCGTCCGCAGGCACGATGTACCAGGGCGCAATGGCGGTACTCGTTGCGCTGAGGCATTCCTCGTAAGCACGCATGTAGTGCTTCCAGAATTCGCGCTCCTTGGCATCAGCCACGCTGAATTTCCAGTTCTTCCGCGGGTCATCGATGCGGCCAAGAAAGCGCTTGCGCTGCTCTTCCTTAGAGAGGTGCAGGAAAAACTTCACGATCCGAGTGCCGTTACGGTGCAAGTGCTGTTCAAAATTGACGATCGATAGGTACCGGCCTGCCCAGAGTTTATTCGAGTCCTCGCGCTGCGTGCCTCCAAACTCGGCATCCAGAAGTTGCGGATGTACTCGAACAATCAGTACTTCCTCATAGTAGGATCGATTGAAGATGCCGATATACCCGCGCGGCGGCAGCGCACGCGTGGTGCGCCATAAAAAATCGTGCTCCAGCTCCGTCGCACTCGGAGACTTGAAGCTCGTCACCTCACAGCCTTGCGGATTGATCCCGGACATGACGTGCCTGATCGCGCCGTCTTTGCCGGCCGCGTCCATCCCTTGAAAAATCAGCAGCAGCGCGTAGCGATTGGCCGCATAGTGGGTTTCTTGCAAACTGCTGAGCTGCTCGACGTGGCTCTCCAGGAGCTTTTGGCACTGACGCTTGGACCTATATGCCAGGCGTGCAATGGTCGCCCATTTACGCAGCCTTACTTTCGCGCCTGCTGGGACGCAATAAGCATGTGCATCGATTTTCATTCGCACCGGTCCGTCAATGAGTCGAGCGTTGATACTATCGCAGCCATTTGCCGGGTGCGCTTTTGACACAATACGCCAGTGGCAACAGATGGCCGAACTCGCATTCCTAAAAAGGGGTACTCATGACGACCAAACTTGAAAAACCGCTAAAGCGGCAGATCGACATCAAAGGCAAGCCTCACATTCTTACGATCACGCCTGAGGGGCTGAAGCTCACGGAGAAGGGCAAACGCAAAGGCCAGGAATTGCGATGGTTGGATTTCGCAAGCGGCCAAACAGCGCTCGCTGTCGCGCTCAATGCATCGCTCGAGCGCGTGAACTCCTAGATGGCAGCAACCGAGCGGTGCCTGCTGTTCCGCGGCCCATAGTAGAGCTTGAGGCCAAGCTAAACTCAACGGCACGCGGCATAGACGAGTTCGCCCCCAGGGCACAGTCACGACGGCCCCGCGGGGACAGCCGTTTATTTTCTTAACGATTCGATGCCGGGCCGCGGCATGCACAAGAGATGAGTCGGCCTCGCACAAGCTAGGCCGGAACCAAAGTCAGCGCCGGCCCGTTTATCTGTTTAGATCGCCACGCCGATTCCAGGCGCGTCGCAAGGAGTGCCTACATGAAAGCGAAGTACATCGTCACATTGGCTGGTCCTGCCCTGCTACTTGGATGGGCCATTGCCAACGCACAGGCCGCACCGCACGCGGCAGAGTCGCCACAGGCACCGGGTGTCACGTCGCATCCTGTCACGCCCACGGATGCGGACCCCGACCAGCCCGCCAACGATCAGCCCGCCAACAAGGTTCCGGATCCAGAGACACCTACTGCAGGCCATGACGATGTGACCGGCAAGGACCAGCCGTCCCCGAGTTTGTCGGCGCCCAGCAGCACGCAGGTCGAGAAAGCGACTAGCCATCATCCCGACTTTTTGACGCTGGATCCGAACAACCACGGTTATCTGACGATCGACGACGTCAAACACAACAAATGGCTGAGCAGCAACTTTGCGCGCTGCGACGTCAATCACGACGGCCATTTGAGTCAACAGGAATACGCCAACTGCGAGTAGCGTAACGCCCCGTCTGCAGGCGCGCATACGCGCGACAAGCCGCCTGACCTAACCGCGTTTACGCTGACTATCTGAGCAGGGCCGCCACGTGCTCGGCGATGGCGAGCGCGGCGGTCAAGCCCGGCGACTCGATGCCGAAAAGATTGACGAGCCCGGGAACTCCATGGTCGAGCTCGGCGTCGATGCGAAAATCCGCCGCTGGCTCCTGCGGACCCACGATCTTAGATCGCACGCCGGCATAAGCAGGCCGTAGAGCCCCGGGCGGCAAGCGCGGCCAATAGCGCGATATTGCGCGCTCGAAATCCCCGGCGCGGCGCGGATCGACGTCGTAGTTGAGCGAATCAATCCATTCAGTGTCAGGCCCGAAACGCGCCGCGCCCGCCAAATCAAGGGTCAGGTGCACGCCCAGACCTCCCGGCCCTGGAATGGGATAGATGAGGTGCCGGAACGGCACTTCGCCGGGAAATGCAAAGTACGAACCCTTGCAGAGGGAGGCGCATGGGATCTGGCGTGGGTCAAGGCCCTCGATATTTCTCGCAAGCTCGACACTGCCCAGGCCCGCGCAGTTGATCAGCATCCGGCAGCGCACCCGCGCAGGATCGGAGCCGCCGATCGTCAACTCGAACCCCGCGCGCGTTGCGTGTGCTTGAGTGATTCGGGTGTCGAACATCGTGCGTGCGCCGCAGGTTTGGGCATCCTCTAACAATGCCCGCATCAATGCCTGGCAATCGATGATGCCCGTTGAAGGCGACAGCAAAGCGGCATGCACGGCGAGCGCAGGTTCAAGATCCCGGACTTCTGAGCAAGTCAGCATTCGTACATCTTCAACGCCGTTGAGCCTTGCCTGCGAGTGCAGCCTTTCCAGCTCGGCGAGCTCTTGGCTCGAGCAGGCGACTATGAGCTTGCCCGTCTTGCGCACCGCGACACCACGATGCGCGGCGTACGCATACAGCAGTTGCCGTCCTCTGACACAGGTACGTGCCTTAAGGCTGTTGTGCGGATAGTAAAGTCCCGCGTGAATGACGCCGCTGCCGCGCGCGGACGTCCCCATGCCAAAGCCCGGATCGGCCTCGACGATTAAAACTTCGGCTGGAATCTGTGCGAGCGCGCGCGCCACTGCGAGTCCGACGACGCCCGCTCCCACAACGATGACCTGCGCCGATTCTGGCCGGCTCATCTTTCCTGGAAGGCGGCTACTTTCCCCTGCAGGAGTGCAGCGAGTGCTCGGGTCTTGACTCGATCAGGCCACCACAGGCCTTTGACGACCCTCGCGCCGTTGTCATTGGGCAGGAACACGCCGCGCGTGGGACTGAAGAGTTCCGGTGAATTCGGATCGCCTTTGGCGATGCTTAGAAGCTCACGCCCGCCATCTTTCGTCGTGATGAGCACACGGCTGCCCCAAGTGCCCGCGTTCAGCGGGATCACCATGTTCACGGCGGACAACGGATGCGTGATTAACTTGATTTCGACGATGTCGCCGAAGGGTATCGTTATGGTTTTGCGCTCGCCCAATTCGCCCGGCGCGAAGCCGACGCCGGTCAGAATCTGCAGCGAATCGTTGGTCACCGTCGCAGAATTAAGCACCGTAAACTGTTCGTCGCCGGTATCGAGGATGTGCCCACCCTCATCGACATTGCGGTGCCACTCGAGTCGCTCGAGATGCTGCACGCTGGCCGCTCTGCCTGCCACTGGCGAACTGTCTCTGATATCGCGCGACGTCACGCTGCAGCCTGTGCAGAACACCGTCAACGTCAGGAGCACGGCGGCTCGAATCGCAAGTCCAGACATCAAAATCCTCACCGCCCAAGGCCGCGCAGTTCAGCGCCGCGCGATGCTACCCGGAACGATGCGCAAATGGTATTGAGCGCCGACGGCGCAGCACGCGCCACCGCGGCAGTCCTCAATGTCCGCCCTGCACGAAGAGTCCAGCGTCTTGCAATGCTGTGGCGAGTTCGCCCTCGATACGGGCCGCATCGCGGCGCCGGATGTTCCGCAGGTGCAATGCCGGACCGGTCAGGACCTCAAGGCCACGCCGCAGTACGCTGCCGGCCGCACGGATGCCCGCTTTGTGCTGATCGAAGCGCTGATGGGCACTGTAGTGACTCATGCCGACATAGATGGCGTGGGGCTCGGCGCGGCTATCGCTGTAGTCGAGCAACACCAGATAGATATTGGTGCGGCCTCGGGCCTGCGCCTGGAACTGCGCGCAGATCTCATACACCATCGGCAGCCATTCGATGTCGCGCATCGGCAGCCAGTCGGGAATCGATGGCGCCGCCCTTCCCCATAGCTGATCCAACGCTGCGTCAATATTGACGGTCAATTCGCGCCGCATCCAAAGCTCGTGAATGCAATGCGCGCCGGTGGCGCCATCTGCCGCCGCCAAGGCTTGCGTGAAATGCCACTTGATCGCGGCGGCCGGCTCCAGTCGCAGGGGCCGCTCGGCCGCGGGTGTGCGCGATGCGGCCTGCGAAAATTCACGCCACCACGCCGGCGTGTGCGCTTGGTCGCGGCGCACGTCACATGCGCCGTGGTTCATAAAGGGGCTGGGCATCCGCCGCATCGCAGCAGCATGATAAGATGAAATCCGATGTCACAGACCCAGTCCCGATTCGAGCTGAAACTGGAGCTGATCATGCAGAGAGCGGTAGCATCCGCAGTAGTCGCAGGCCTGTTGGCATTGCCTCTGGCTGCGCCCGCGGATGACGCGCCGACCGCGCCGGCTGCGCCCGACACGCACGCTCGAGCCGCTGCGCCCAAGGCGAGCGCGGCGGTGAAACCGCCGGCCGCGTCCTCCCACGATGACAGTCACTCAGGAGTGGCTCCCGTCGCGATTACCGCAAAACGGACTCATCCTCGCCTCGATCTGCGACTCACTACCGACCGCCTGAATCGCGTGCTGGATGACTCAGGTGTCGAGCCAGTTGCAGAAGCGGATCCAGCGATCGACGCCATCGAGGTTACGGCTCGCCACGTGCAGGACGAGCCGATTACACCAGGAATACCCGCGATCTACTACGGCATTACTCATCCGACCGAAGCCTGGCGGATATTCGCGCCGATTCAGCCGTAGATGCGCTAGTCGGTCTTTGACGTAGCGGCCGGATCGCTTGCAGCGGCGGCGGCAGCTTTCTGGTGATGCTTCTTCATCGCCTTCTGCATATCCGCGACGGAGATCTGTCCGCTGGCATCCTTCGGCAGCAAGCTCCAATGGGTCGCCTCGTAGGACATGAATTCGTCTTTCGTGACGGTTCCGTTGTGGTCGGCGTCCATCGCCGCGGCTTTGACGTGCATGCCGCCACGCGCAAAGGCCGCACCCAAGTCGGTGACGGACATGGATCCGTTCGAGTCCTTCGTCATCTGGTCCCACATGTCCGAGTGGTATTTCATGAACTCATCCTTGGAGATCATGCCGTCATTGTCGGTATCCATCGCCTTGGCGCTGAAATGCATCCCGCCCTGGGCGAAGCTGGTGGATGAACTGGCTTGTCCGAAGCTGACACCCGTCAGAGCCGCAGCCGCGAGAAATACAAATAATCGAGTCATGGGCGTACCTCAATAATAGTGGAGCGATCGTCTGAAATGCTTGCCATCAAAGTGCAACCGGCCTCGCCCGGAGTTGATTGGCATCCCCGTGCGACCAAATAGGCGGTGAACTTATACCAGATCCGGCACTCTCCATCCCTCGGCAGTGGCGTCCAACTGCGGCGATCAAGCGTTCTTGAGAGCCTGCAAGATTGCCACACCATCCGGACTTCCCCAGCCGGTGCACGCATCCCACCCGACTCGCGCGGCGTAGGCGCCGTTGCTTCCGGATGTGATGTCGCGGCACAGGCCTTTGTCGGCCAATGATCCGTACAACAGCGGATTCAAGAAGCCGACCGAGGTCCCGAGGCTTTTATTGCACAGCGCGATCAGTCCCGCCCACAAAGGTGCAACCGCGCTCGTGCCCCCGAAAACCAGATTCTGCCCATCCACACGCACCTGATAACCCGTGTCGGGATCGGCATCGCCGGCCACATCCGGCAGGCCGCGCCCGATCCGACCGCCCGGATTGGCCGAGGGCGGTACTCCCGCGGAGTTCTGATAACTCGGTAATGCGAAGACGTCACTGATGCCACCGCCGGTCGCACTCGTGGGACCATCGTTCCAGACGACCTCGCTTGCGATGGCGTTGCCAGAGGCCGAGAGAGACGTGCCACCGCAGGCGAGCACATGCGGACTTGAGGCCGGGAAGTCCACATGCGCGAGGGAGTCGGTCTCGCCGTCCGCTGAACCGCCGTCGCCCGCCGCGACGCACACACTCACGCCCAGGGCGGCCGCTGCTTGGAATGCTGCATCGAACTGCTGCATCGCCTGCGCCGTCCAGGTGGCTTCGGCCCCTCCCCAGCTGATCGACAGCACGGAGGGCTTGTTGTGCGTATCGTGCAACGCTGTCGTAACGGCATCCAGAAACCCGCTGCTGGTATTGGGCGCAAAATACACGGCGATATTCGCCTCGGGCGCGATGGCCGCGGCGACTTCAATATCGAGCATCACTTCGCCGTCCGGCCCGTTAGCCGTCGTCGGACTATTGGCGCCGTGATCGACACTGACCGCCGTGACCGAGGGCACGGCAATCCCGAGTGCATTGAAGTACGCATCGATATCGGCCGGACGGAATCCGCCGCCGAGTTCGATGAGACCAATGCATTGTCCGGATCCACCTGCGCCGGCGGGAAAATCGTAGAGGCGCGCCAGTGCCGGCGCCGTAAACGATGCGCTCGCATGGCGTTTCTTCGTCGAATCCGCACTGACGCCGCCCGGCAGCTGGAAGTGCGGGGCCGCCTGCGGACGATTGTCGAGCCCAAATACGCCCTGAACAATTCCGGCGAGCGATTTTGGCACACTGATCGAGCCGACGCGTCCGCGGTAGCTGCCGTGCGGATGCGTGTAGTACTGAAGTTTCACGCCGAAGGCGGCGCTAAAAGCGGCCGCGGTGCCCGAGAGCACGCTCGTATGGCGCGCGGCGCTTTCGGCGACCACGACGAGACCGTATTTCTTTGCGAACGAGCGCAGTTTTGCGAAGTCCGCAGCGCGGGTGCCGTACTTCTTCGCGTAACTCGCGCGCGACAGGTAGCGCCGCCGCGCCGGCGGCACGTCACCGAAAAATTCCGCGCCCGCTGGCAGCGGCGCAGCCGGTCGAAGTCGGACGGTGACTTCAAAACGCTCCTCGGGTGAAATCTTGCCCGCGATGCGGGCGCCGGCCATGACAGTGCGTTCGCTGCCGGCAAGCTTCACACGTCGCACGGGTTGCATGGCCGGATTCCCTGACTTGCGAAGGATTTCACACGCTACTCTTGGCGTTGCGGCAATTCCAGGTGTCGCCAATGAAGCACAAGGCGGCCCGCCGCTACCTGAAGCGAGCGCATCGCGCGGTCTGCTAGGATCCGCCGCGCTCGATCACGCCATTGCCGCGCCCCCGGCCGCGGCATGTGACGAGTACCGCGCAACCGAAGATTCTCCCCAATATGGCGCACAGGCCTCGATTCCTCGATCTCACGGCGATTGCGATCTGCACGCTCGCTTGGGGCACGACCTGGTACGCCATCACCTTTCAGCTGGGCGTCGTGGACCCCGTCGTCTCGTTGACGTACCGATTTGCGCTGGCGGCGGCGCTGCTCTTTGGCTGGTGCGGGGTGCGCGGCCTGCCTGTGCGCCTCAATTTCGCGCAGCATGCGGCAGCCTTCGGCGTCGGACTATTCACCTTCGGCGTCGACTACACCTTCATCTACCTGGCGGAGGAAAGGATCTCCTCGGCGGTGGTTGCGGTCATATTCGCGACGCTGTCGCTCGTGAACCTCGCCGTGTTTCGGGTCGTGTTCGCGCAGCGTGCACCGCTGCGCGCCTGGGTGGCAGCGAGTCTGGGCGGCGCGGGTGTCGCCGTGCTCTCCTGGAGCGAGATCGCGACGGCGCATCTTGACGCCAGAGCCCGCGGCGGATTTGGCATGGCCTGTATCGCCATTTTGGCCGCATCGGTCGGCAACGCCTTCGCGCGTCGCGGTGAAGTCGCAGGGGCACCCGTCGCAGCCCTTACCGCGTGGTCCCTCGTTTACGGCACCCTCGTGCTTGCGCTCTACGCGCTCGCCACTCAGCGTCCCTGGATCTTCGAACCGAGCGCGGCCTACGTCGGTTCCCTCGTGTATCTCGCGCTCTTCGGTTCCGTCATTGCGTTTCTCTTCTATTATGGACTCGCGCGCCGGCGCGGTTATTCGGCGGCGGCCTACGTCTCCGCATTGACCCCGGTACTCGCCATGACGGTATCGAGCGTGTTCGAGGGCAAATCGTGGGGGCCAATGGCCTTGGGCGGGATCGTGCTGGTGCTCTGCGGCCAGTGGCTGTTGCTGCGCGCGCGGCACGCATGAGCGCGGCAGCGAAAATCAGGCCGCGCCGGGCCGCCTGTTGACGCGTTGCGAGCGCAGATCCGGCAGAAACGCCGTCAGCAATCCAATCAGGGGCAGAAACGAGCAAACGCTGTAGACGAATTCGATGCCGCGCACATCGGCGAGCTTACCGAGCAGCGCCGCCCCGATGCCGCCGGCGCCAAAAGCAAGACCAAAAAAAAGTCCGGAAACGGTTCCCACTCGTCCGGGCAGCAGTTCCTGCGCGAACACCAGGATCGCCGAGAAAGCCGAAGAAATAATCAGGCCGATGACGAAGACGAGCACGCTCGTCCAGGCAGCATCTGCGTACGGCAACACGAGCGTGAACGGCGCGACTCCCAGGATGGACACCCAGATCACGCGCTTTCTGCCGATGCGATCGCCCACCGGGCCGCCGACCAGCGTCCCCAATGCAATGGCGAACAGGAACCCGAACAGATGCAGCTGTGCCGACTGGATCGACATTTGAAACTTGCTGATGAGATAGAAAGTGTAATAGCTGCTCAAGCTTGCGAGATAAAAATATTTGGAAAACACCAGCGCAACCAGGATCGCGACGGACCAGAACACTTTCGTCGTCACCGGGCTTGATCGATCGCTCGCTGCGTGCGGCGCCGAACGACCCGGCGGGCGCGCATGCTGAGCGAGATACCAGCTCCCGATCCTCCACAGTACGAGGATGGCAACGAGCGCTGCTAGAGAGAACCACGCGATGCTCGTACGTCCGTACGGAATGATGATCCAGGCGGCGAGCAGCGGGCCTACCGAGGAGCCCGCGTTGCCGCCCACCTGGAAAATCGATTGCGCAAGCCCGTGCTGCCCCCCGGAGGCAAGGCGCGCCACACGCGAGGACTCCGGGTGAAATATGGATGAGCCCGAGCCGACGAGCGCCGCGGCGAGGATCACCGTGCCGTAGTTGGGAGCAACCGACAGCAGCAACAGTCCGATCAGCGTGAAGCCCATGCCGATCGACAGCGCACGCGGTTGCGGATGTCGATCGGTATACATCCCGATGAAGGGCTGCAGGACCGAAGCGGTGAGTTGGAATGTGAGCGTGATCAGCCCGATCTGCGCGAAACTCAGTTTGAAATCATTTTTGAGAAGCGGATAGATCGCCAGGATGAGCGACTGGATCATGTCGTTCAGAAAGTGCGAAAAACTGATCGCGCCCAGCACTCTGAAGCGCGTCGGCTGGTGAACGGGAGACTCGGGGGCAGGCAGCGCTTCGGTCAGCATGGTATCGGCAATCCGGCACCCTCGCGCAGTGCGGGATCGGCCGCGAGATCGTTACAAGGAGGAGAACCTCATTGTAGTGAACCGCCTGCCACAGCACAAATGACTGCGCGCGCCCCTGATCTTGCGAATGCGCGAAGATCATCTTAAGCCGCTGCTCGCCGCGCGCTGCTAACATAGGCCGGTTAGGGTTGCACGCCCGTGGCGCGCGACCTGTCGCAAGCGTACGACGTCTTCATGGCTGCCGACCGGCACAACTCGCACAACACAGTCAGCACCAAGGCGGCAAGCATCGTCGGGCTTGCGGTCATGTGCAGTCGTATTCTCGGCTTGATCCGCGAGCAGATCTTTGCGGCTCTCTTCGGTGGCGGCCGCGCCATGGACGCCTTCACCGTGGCATTCCGCACTCCGAATCTGCTGCGCGATCTATTTGCGGAAGGGGCGCTGTCGACCGCGTTCATCACGACCTTTTCCAAGACCATCGCCACCGACGGCGACGGCGCTGCCTGGCGCCTGGCGAACAAGGTGGCGACGATGGCCGCGGTCGTGCTGAGCGCGATCTGCCTGATCGGGATCCTGATCGCACCGCTGCTGGTGGATTTGTTCGCGCCCGGATTCGACGCCGACAAAGCTCATTTGACCGTGATGCTGGCACGCATCATGTACCCGTTCATCCTGCTCGTGTCGCTCGCCGCGCTCGTGATGGGAATGCTCAATGCCAAACATGTCTTTGGCGTGCCCGCCATGGCATCGAGCTTCTTCAATCTCGGCTCGATCGCCGGCGGCGTGCTCATTGGCCGCTGGCTTGACCCGCATTTTGGCGCGCGCGCGCTCGTCGGACTTGCCATCGGGACCCTCATCGGCGGCGCCCTGCAACTGGCAGTACAGCTGCCCTCGCTCGCGCGCTTGGGCTACATCTTCCGGCCGGATTTTCGCTGGCGCGATGCGGGCGTCAAAACCATCCTGCGGCTCATGGGCCCCGCCGTCATCGCTGCAAGCTCCGTGCAGCTGAACGTCATGATCAACTCCATGTTTGCGTCGACCCTGGGCGATGGGCCGATCTTCTGGCTCGCGATCGCCTTTCGCCTCATGCAACTGCCGCTCGGCGTATTCGGCGTCGCCCTCGCGACGGTCACACTGCCGGTCCTGTCGCGTCTCGTCGCCGCAGGCGACAGCGTCAGGTTCCGCAGCGAGCTTGCCCGCGGGTTGCGGCTGGCCTTTCTGCTGACGATTCCCGCGACCATCGGCCTCATCATCCTCGCGGAGCCCATCATCTCCGTGCTCTACCAGCACGGGCGCTTCAATGCCTTTCAAACCGAGCAGGCGGCCGCGGCTTTGCGCTTCTATGCAATTGGCCTCACCGCCTACTCGGCGATGAAGGTGCTGGTGCCGGCGTTCTACGCCCTCGATCGGCGCAAGACTCCGATGATCGTGAGCTTCATCGCCGTCGGCGTGAATCTATTCTTCAACTGGCTGTTCACATTCCGCTTAGGCTGGGGCCACCGTGGCCTTGCCTTGTCCACGGGCTGCGTGGCACTGACCAATTTCCTCCTGCTGTACGCGCTCATGCGCCGCCACGTGAGCCACATGCATACGGGTCTACTCGTGACGATGCTCGCCAAGGTGCTGCTGGCGGGCGTTGTCCTCGGCGCCATCTGCTGGGCCGGAGAGCATTGGCTTCTCGGGCAGTGGCAGGTGCAGGCCACCGCACCGAAGGCGGTCGCGCTTCTGGCCACCATTGCGGTGGCGGGGGCGGCGTTCTTTGCGGTCGCCGCTCTGCTGCGCATCAGCGAGGTCACGCACATCTTTGCCCTCGTCGGTGAGAAACTCGGCAGCCTGCGGCCGCGCTCGTAGAACCCGCCCGGCTTCGGTAGGCTCGCGCTATGACACGAAAATTGAATTCCGCCTGCGTGCCGGCAGCGCTCGGCGCAACAGCGCGCGCCACAGCGCAGCGCAGGTGGTTCTGCGCTTGCGTCGGCGCCGCGCTCGTTCTCGCCGCCGCTGTGCCCGCGCGTGCCGAGTGGCTGCAGCGCGACGACGCCATCATGGGCACGCGCATTACGGTCGAGCTGCAGGCGGCGGATGCGGCGAAGGGCTCTGCGGCCATCGATGCCGTCATGGCCGAAATGCGCCGCATCGATGAGCTCATGAGCCACTACAAACCCGACAGTGAGCTCTCGCAGATCAATCTGCATGCGGCCGAAGCGCCGGTGCACGTCGATCGCGAGCTCTTCGATCTCCTCAAGCTGTCGCTGCATTTCTCGGAAATCACCGACGGGGCCTTCGACATCACCTATGCCGGAGTGGGACGGCTGTATGACTACCGGCGCCACATCCGGCCCAGCGAAGCCGAGATTCGCGCGGCGCTGCCCACCGTCAACTGGCGGAACCTCATTCTCGATCCTGACAAGCTCACCGTGAAGTTTGCGATGCCGGGCATGCGCATCGATGTCGGCGGCATCGGCAAGGGATATGCGGTGGACCGCTGTATCGCGATCTTGCAGTCGCTCGGCATCACACACGCGCTCGTCACCGCGGGCGGCGACAGTCGCATCATCGGCGATCGCAACGGCCGTCCGTGGATCGTCGGCATTCGCCATCCGGACGATCCCAACAAGATCGTGACGCGGCTGCCGCTGGTGGATACGGCCATGTCGACTTCGGGGGATTACTACCGCTTCTTTGACGAGAACGGTGTGCGCTACCACCACATCATCGATCCGCACACGGGACACTCGGCGAGTCGCGTGCGCAGCGCCACTATTCTCGGGCCCACGGCGACTGAAACCGACGGCCTTTCAAAGACAGCGTTCGTGCTCGGAGCGGAGAAAACCCTGGAGATCATCAACCGCATGCCGAAATTCGATGCGATTTTCATTACCCCGGACGGCCGGGTGTTGTATTCGCACGGCCTTGAGCCACCCGTGGAGCAAGCCAAGGACGCCAAGAGCCCCTGAGGGCTCCCGGGCGGTGCGGCGCGCTACAGGCGCCGGCTACTGCGGCGCGGTGCCGTGATGCGCGGACAACAGCGCATCGACCTCGCATTCAGCGACGAGCCAGTCTTCGAGCTCGTAGCCGCTTGCGAAGCCACGCTGCTCCGCCCGCAGATACGCCGCCTCCGAGATCATCGCCCGGCGCACCTCATCAGGCACCGCAACGTTTGCCTGCAGGGTGGCTGGCAGCGGACTTGCGGTGGAGGACGTGCGCGAACGGGCGCGCTTTCTCTCCGGGATGATCTTTGGAGTTCGCGGTAAGTCGGGGGGTCGGCGAAGCGCCATACACGCCTCCTTTGCGATGGGACGCGCATAGCTTGCGGTGCGCGCGCCGCACATGCAAGCGCTGCAGGAGCGCATTTGACAGGCGTCAATGCGTCATAAGACGCGCGCGGTTATTTGCGCTTTTTCGGTGCGCTCGCGCGCGCGACCTCTTGCAGATATTTGCCAAACTCGCGCCCGAGCTGACGATGCGCCAGCGCATATTCCACCGTGGCTTGCAGATAGCCGAGCTTGCTGCCGCAGTCGTAGCGCTTGCCCTCGAAACGGTGCGCATAGACGGCCTCCTCGCGCATCAGCGCCGCGATGCCGTCGGTGAGCTGGATCTCTCCACCCGAGCCGTGCCCGATCTTCTCCAGATGCCCAAAGATCGCAGGCGCCAGGACATAGCGTCCCACCACCGCAAGTCGCGAAGGTGCATCGGCAGGCTTGGGCTTTTCGACGATGCTGCGGATTCGACTCGTGGCCGAATCCGGAGCTTCGACCGCGACGATTCCGTAGCGCTCGGTGTCACGGCGCGGCACGAGTTCCACGCCCAGGACGCTGGCGCGTTTTTCGGTGTATACCGCGGACATCTGCTGCAGGCAGGGGACGTCGCTGCGAATGAGGTCATCCGCCAGGTGCACGAAAAAGGGCTCGTTGCCGACCGCAGGCTGCGCGCACAGCACCGCATGGCCGAGCCCCAACGGCGCGGGCTGGCGGATATAGATGCAGGCGGCATAGGAGGGCAGCACGCTTCTGATCTGGTTCAAGAGATCACTCTTGCCCTGGGAATGCAGCAGCTGCTCGAGTTCCGGATCGGAGTCGAAGTGGTCTTCAATGGCGCGCTTGGATGCGCCGGTGATGAAGACCAGGCGCCGCGCGCCGGCCGCGAGCGCCTCCTCGACCGCGTATTGAATGAGCGGCTTGTCGACGACCGGCAGCATCTCCTTCGGGCTCGCCTTGGTCGCGGGCAAAAATCGCGTGCCGCGTCCGGCCACCGGGAACACCGCCGTACGGATCGCCGATCGCAGGTTCAAGCGACGCTCGCGGATGGGTAAATGTGATCGTTGCTTCATAGAACGCGTGCCGCCTCGTCGGTCCGCTCGGCCCATTTGAACACCACCGGATGCAAACTGTCCCACGCACGGCATTTGGGGCAGCGCCAATACCAGCCGACGCTCGGCAGGCCGCAGTCATCACACTGATAGCGCCCGCCGACATCTCCCATGCGCACCAGCAACGAGCGCAGCGACGTGAGCTCTCCCGCGCCCTCCGCGACGTCCTTCACCGGCACTGCCGTCGCCAGAAGCCACGCCAGCTGCCGCGTGCTCACTCGTCCGGTGGCGCGCAGCCGCGTGCTCACATCCCCTAAGAGCTGCGTTTCACCAGCGCTGCCGACTAGGGTAAGCACTCGCGGAATGATTTCGAGCGCAAGCTCCGGCGCGGCCTCGAGGGCCTGCAGATATAAATTGAGGGCGTCACTCGTATCACCGGCCGCGGCAGTCATGCGGGCGCTTAGGATCTGCGCCCGCGGCAGATCTTCATCATGGGCGCGCGCCTGCTTGAGCAGAGTCTGGGCACGTGCGGCATCGCCCTGCAGCACGGCATGCTCGGCAAGCTCGCACAGATAGTGCGCGGCAACCCGGCGGCGCTCGGTCTGCACGGTGCTCGGCAGCTCGTGAAACACTCGCAGCGCGTTCGCCCAGTCACCCGCCTGTTCATGGATACGCACCAGATGATCGAGCGCGGCGTGGCGGTACTCGCGGGTCGCGGCAAGCTCCTCGAAGAGCCGCTCGGCGCGGTCCATGAGACCGGCGCTCGAGTAATCGAGCGCCAATGCGAAGGCGCCGCGCTGTGCCACGGCCGCGACCGCATCGCCGCGCAGGCGCGTGTGGATGGCGATCGCCCGGTCCACCTCGCCGCGGCGCCTAAACACGCTGCCCAAGGCAAACTGGATTTCCACCGCGTCGCCGTCGACCTCGGCCATGCGCGCGAAGACTTCGGCGGCACGGTCGAAGCGATCATTGATGAGATGGTCGAGACCAACGTAGTAGTCGCGCGGCAGTCGCACCGTGCGCGCCATGCCGCGGCCGTGGCCCAATCCCCAGGCGATGCCGCCGACCACTATGAATGCGAGCGCCAGAAGGATCGGCGACAGCTCAATCATCGTGGCATTTAATCACGGATCGGCCGGTCGGCTCCGTCGTTGACGCGTTCACGCAGATCCTTGCCTGGCTTGAAGTGCGGCACGTATTTGCCCGAGAGGGCCACCGCCTCGCCCGTCTTGGGATTGCGTCCCTGGCGCGGCGGGCGAAAATGCAGTGAAAAACTGCCAAAACCGCGGATCTCGATGCGCTCGCCCTGCGACAGCGCGTCGCTCATGATCTCGAGCATCTGCTTCAGAGCAAGCTCGACATCCTTTGCGGGCAGATGCTTCTGCTTCGCGGTGATGATCTCGATGAGTTCCGATTTCGTCATGGCTCGCCCGAGTTGCGGTGGAGCGTTCTACTCAGTCCTGCTCCGTGCCGATCTGCTCCTTCAGAAGATCGCCGAGGCTGGTGCCGGTGGAGGCCTGGTCGGAGCGATAGCTCTGCACGGCCTCCGCCTCCTCGTGCGCCTCTTTGGCCTTGATCGACAGCGAAATGGTGCGCGTCTTGCGATCCACTCCGGTGAACTTCGCTTCCACCTCATCACCGACCTTCAGCACCATGCGCGCATCCTCGATGCGGTCGCGGCCGAGTTCGGTGGCGCGCAGCTGTCCGTCGACGCCGTTGCCAAGGTCAATGACCGCACCGCGCGCGTCGACTTCCTTGACGAGGCCGCGCACGATGGTGCCCTTGGGGTTCTCGGCGATATACGCGGAGAACGGATCCTTGGCGAGCTGTTTGATGCCGAGGGAAATGCGCTCGCGCTCCGGATCGATCGCGAGCACCATCGCCTCAAGCTGCTGGCCTTTCTGGTAGTTGCGCACCGCCTCCTCCCCAGGCTGATCCCAGGAAATGTCCGAGAGGTGCACGAGACCGTCGATGTTGCCCTGCAGGCCGATGAATATGCCGAAGTCGGTGATGGATTTGATCTGTCCTGCGACCTTGTCGCCGCGGTTGTAATTCTCCGCGAATTCCTTCCAGGGATTGGCCTGGCATTGCTTGAGTCCGAGGGAGATGCGGCGGCGCTCCTCGTCGACGTCGAGCACCATGACCTCAACTTCCTGTCCGGTATGCACGACCTTCGCCGGATTGACGTTCTTGTTGGTCCAGTCCATCTCCGAGACGTGCACCAGTCCCTCAACCCCATCCTCGATCTCGACGAATGCGCCGTAGTCGGCGATGTTCGTGACCTTGCCAAAGACGCGCGTGTGCGGCGGATAGCGGCGCGCGATGTTCTCCCACGGATCCGCGCCGAGCTGCTTCAGCCCCAAGCTCACGCGCGAGCGCTCGCGGTCGAACTTCAATATCCGCACTTCGACCTCGTCGCCGACCTTCACCACTTCGGAGGGGTGTTTGACGCGCTTCCACGCCATGTCGGTGATGTGCAGCAGTCCGTCGATGCCGCCCAAGTCGACAAACGCGCCGTAGTCGGTGAGGTTCTTGACGGCACCGCGCACGACAGCGCCCTCCTGCAGATTGTCCATGAGCGCGCTGCGCTCGGCGGAGAATTCCTGCTCCACGACCGCGCGCCGCGAGACGACGACGTTATTGCGTTTCTGATCGAGCTTGATGACTTTGAATTCGAGCGGCTTGCCTTCGAGGTAGGAGGTGTCGCGCACGGGGCGCACGTCCACCAGCGAGCCGGGCAGAAAGGCGCGCACCGTCTCAATCTCCACGGTAAAGCCGCCCTTGACGCGTCCGGTGATCACGCCGGTGACGATCTCCTGATTGTTGAAGGCCGTCTCCAAGCGCGTCCAAGTGCGCGCGCGTTTCGCCTTCTCACGCGACAGCCGCGTTTCGCCCGTACCGTCTTCGACCGAATCCAGGGCAACTTCCACCTCATCGCCCGCCTTGACCTCGAGCACTCCCTGTTCGTTCTTGAACTGCTCAACCGGAATCACCGCCTCGGACTTAAGTCCGACATTGACGATGACGACATCATCGGAGACGTCAATCACGAGGCCGGTCAGAATCATCCCCGGGCGGATGCGCTGATTGGCAAGACTCTGCTCGAACATCTGGGCAAAATTTTCGGTCATACCTTCACTCGCACGCCAAATGCGTGCATACGCCTGGCCGCCATCCAGCGATCCAGGGATGATGAATACCGGCCCGGCCATCCGTTGGCCAAACCGCCACGACTACACAATAAGAACGGCCACCTAGCTCCACAAGGAGCGATTGCGACCGAACTCAAGCACGCGCTCAACGACCGCATCGATCGCAAGCTCGGTCGAGTCGATCACGTGGGCATCCGCCGCCGCCTTCAGGGGACTCGCCTTTCGAGTCGAATCCCGCAAATCCCGCTCGGCGATCTCGCGCGAAAGGGCGGGAAGGCTAACATCGGAACCCTTGTCTTTCAACTGCTTATAGCGCCGCAGCGCCCTCTCCGCTGCCGTCGCCGTCAGAAAGATCTTCAAAGTCGCCGCCGGGAAGACGACGGTGCCCATATCGCGGCCGTCGGCCACCAGCCCCGGAGGGCGGCAGAAGGCTCTCTGGCGCCCCAGGAGCGCGGTACGCACTCCCGGCCACGCCGCAACCCGTGAGGCGCCCTGACCGGCCACTTCCGAACGCACTTCGGACGTGACATCCCGGCCAAAGAGCGTGACCTCTTCGCCTCCGTCCGCGCGCGTCCCAAAACTGACCTCCATGATCGAGGCGAGCTCGGTGTGACCGGATATGTCATCCGGGTTGAGCCCGCGCTCAAGTCCCGCGAGCGCAACCAAACGATAGAGCGCGCCGCTGTCGAGAAGGTGCCAGTGCACCCGCCGGGCGAGCGCACGGCTGATCGTTCCCTTGCCGGAGCCGCTGGGTCCGTCAATGGTTACGACGCGGGCGTCGGACATAGCTCGATCTGCAAGCCGACTTCGCGGGCGCTCGTGACGAAGTTCGGAAAAGAGGTGGCGACGCTGGCGACGTCGCGGATCTCTATAGGCGCGCGCGCGCGCACCGCGGCCGTGGCAAATGCCATCGCGATGCGATGATCGCCGTGCGACTCAATCGTGCCGCCGCCGAAGCCGGTGGCCGCGCCGCGAATCCACACGCCGTCCGCCAAGAGCTCAAGCTCCACTCCCAGACGCGTAAGGCCCGCGGCCATGGCGGACAACCGGTCGCTCTCTTTGACCCGCAGCTCAAGCGCGCCGCGCACCAGCGTCTCGCCTTCCGCACACGCCGCCGCGACGAAAAACACCGGCAGCTCGTCAATGGCGAGCGGCACGGCGGCCTGCGACACCCTGATGCCGTGCAGAGCGCTGGCGCGCACCTCGATGTCCGCAACCGGCTCGGTCGAGGAATGAGTCCCCGAGTTCGCTTGATCCCAGGGACGCACGCGGATATCCGCACCCATCTCCCTGAGGAGGTCAAGGAGGCCCGTGCGGGTGGGATTCAAACCGACGCCGCGCACCAGAAGTCCCTGCCGGGCAGCCAAACAGCCGGCGACAATGAAAAATGCCGCCGAGGAGAAATCCCCCGGCACCTGCACGCGGGTCGCATGCAGCACCTGGCCGCCCTCAAGCGCGATGGCATCCCCGGTGTGCAGCAGCTCGACTCCAAAGGCGCCGAGCATGCGCTCGGTGTGATCGCGGCTCGGTGCGGGCTCGATGACTCGGGTGCGGCCGTCGGCGCGCAGCGCCGCGAGCAGGATGGCCGATTTGACCTGCGCGCTCGGCACCGGCAGCTCGTAGTCGATCGCAGTCAGGCTCGTACGACCGTGGATTTTAACCGGCGGCCGCCCGTCGTCGGTTGTGATGTCGGCGCCCATCAGGCGCAGCGGCACGGCGACTCGCTCCATCGGACGGCGCATGAGCGACGCATCGCCGACGAGTTTGGAGTCAAACGGCTGGCCGGCAAGAAGTCCCATGAATAAGCGCATGGCGGTGCCGGCATTGCCCATGTCGAGAGCGTCTGCCGCCGCGTGCATCCGCCCGGCCGCTGGTCCGTGCACAATGACGTGACCGTCGTTGGGCCCTTCGATGCGCACGCCGAGCTGCCGCAGCGCGACGAGTGTCGCCAGACAATCCTCGCTCTCGAGAAAGCCGTCGATATGGGTCGTGCCCTCGGCAAGACTGCCGAGCATCAGCGCGCGATGCGAGATGGACTTGTCGCCGGGTATGCTTGCCGCGCCATGAATTTGGCTGCTCGGCTGCACGAGGTAGCGCGACAGTGCGGGCGAGTTCAAGACAGCGCGCGCGGGTAGGATCCGAGGACTCTGTAGAGCGACGCGCGCCGCTTCAAAGCGGCGAGCGCCTGCGCCACCGGCTTATCAGCGCAGTGCCCTTCGAGATCAATGAAGAACACGTAATCCCACTTGCGCCGCCGCGACGGGCGCGACTCGATGCGCGTCATGCTGACGCGATGCCGCGCCAGGGGCTCGAGCAGACGAAAGAGCGCCCCCGGCGCCTGCCCGTGACTCACGGAAACCAACACGGTGGTGCGATCCTCGCCGCTCGGTTGAAAGAGCTTGCGGCCGAGCACCAGAAAGCGTGTCGTATTGTCGGGTCGATCCTCGATATCGGTGGCGAGCACCTCAAGTCCATAGACTTCAGCGGCGGTCTGGCCTGCGATGGCGGCGGTGCCGTCCTCATCGCGGGCGCGGCGCGCGGCTTCTGCGTTACTGGCCACGCTGACGCGCTCCACATCCGGCAGATGATCCTGCAGCCATGAGCGGCACTGCGCGAGCGACTGCTGATGCGAGCACACGCGCGCGATGCGCTCGAGGGAGGTCATCTTGCCCATCAGGAACTGATGGATGCGCAGCTCGACTTCGCCGCAGATTTTCAGCGGCGAGCTTAAGAAACGGTCGAGCGTGTGGTTGACCGTGCCCTCGGTCGAGTTCTCAATCGGCACGACGCCAAAATCCGCATTCGCCGACTCGACCTCGTGAAACACCTCATCGATCGAGGCAAGCGGCAGCGCGCGCACCGAGTGGCCGAAGTGCGTCAGCACTGCGGTCTGTGTGAAGGTTCCTTCCGGCCCGAGGAAGGCGACCTTGAGCGGTTCCTGCTGCGCAAGGCACGCCGACATGATTTCCCGAAAGAGCCGCAGCACCTCCTCGTCGCGCAGCGGTCCTCGATTGCGCTCGCGCGCCATGCGCAAAACCTGCGCCTCGCGCTCCGGCTTGTAGAAGTCGACCGTTTGACCGGCGAGGGTCTTCGACACTCCCACCGCCTGGGCAAGCTTCGCTCGCTCATTGATGAGCGCATGAATTTTCTCATCCACCGCGTCGATGCGCGCGCGCACCCCGGCAAGGTCAACGGCGGGGGCGCGCGCGGCCCGCGGCCGCGCCGCAGCAGCAGCGCTCCTCTTGATGGTTTTCTTGCGCGCCATGATTTCAGTCGACACCGATCAGATGATCCGTGCCGCGAGCACTCCTTCAATTGCGGCCAGCCGGCCGACGAGATCTTCGCTCACCATACCGTCCGCGTCGATGAGCGTATAGGCGTACTCGCCGCGCGACCTGTTGAGGAGCTCGGCGATGTTGAGCCCCGCGGCGGCAAGACAGGTCGAGATCTGGCCGACCATGTTCGGCACATTGCGGTTGGCGATCGCCAGGCGGCTCGTCTGCGGCGCGCGCGGCAGCACCGCTTCGGGGAAGTTCACGCAATTTCTGATATTGCCGTTCTCGAGATAGTCCTTCAGCGTTTCCACCGCCATGACGGCACAATTTTCCTCGGCTTCTCCGGTGGACGCACCGAGATGGGGCAAAGTGACGATCTTGGGGTGATCTTTGACGGCAGCGGCCGGAAAATCGCACACATAGGCGCGTAGATGGCCCGCGTCGAGCGAGCGCACGATGGCCTCGTTGTCGACGATGGCGGCGCGCGCGAAGTTGAGAATCACGCCGCCCTGCCCCATGAGCGCCAGGCGCGCATCGTTCACGAGGTGGCGAGTGGCATCGTTGAGCGGCACGTGCACCGTCACGGCATGCGAGCGCACAAAGAGATCTTCGAGCGACAGCGCCTGCTCGACGCTTGATGAGAGTTGCCAGGCGCGCTGCACGGTGAGCTGCGGATCGTAGCCCAAGACTTTCATGCCAAGGGCGAGCGCGGCGTTGGCCGCTTCGACGCCGACGGCGCCCAGGCCGACGACGCCCAGGGTCCGGCCCGGCAGCTCGAAACCAATGAAACCCTTCTTGCCCGCCTCGACTGATTCCTCGAGAGCCTGATCATCGCCCGTGAGTGCGCGCGCGAACGCCCAGGCCTGGCAGACATTGCGTGCGGCAATAAGGAGCCCCGCCAGCACCAACTCCTTCACGGCATTGGCGTTGGCGCCGGGCGCGTTGAACACCGGCACGCCGCGGCGGCTCAGCTCCTCGACCGGAATATTGTTGACGCCCGCGCCCGCGCGCGCCACCGCCAGCACCGAATCCGGGATCGCGTTGCCATTGAGGTCGGCCGAGCGCAGGAGGATGGCGTGCGGCCGATCAAGCCGCGCACCCACCTCGAAGCGCGCAGCGGGGAGCCGCTCGAGGCCACGGGGGCTGATGTGATTGAGTGTCAATACTTTGTAGTGCATGACGTTGACTATGCCGCGGCGTGCCTTCAGCCGTGGCGGCGCTCGAACTCCTTCATGAAGGCGGTGAGAGCTTGGACTCCCGCGAGCGGCATGGCGTTGTAGAGACTCGCGCGCATTCCGCCGACCAGGCGGTGGCCTTCAAGATGGGTGAGGCCCGCCGCCGCGGCCGCCTCGAGAAAGGCGCCATCGAGGCTGCGCTCTTGGAGCGTAAATGGGACGTTCATCCAGGAGCGGCAGTTCGGGGCCACCGGATTCTTGTAGAAGCCGGACGCATCGATCGCGGCGTACAGCATCTCGGCCTTCATGCGATTGCGCTCGCCCATCGCCACGAGGCCGCCCTGCGCATGCAGCCACTTGAAGACGAGGCCGGCGACATACCAGGCGAAGGTCGGAGGCGTGTTGACCATGGAGCGCTGCTCTGCCACGGCGCGGTAGTCCCACACAGCAGGTGTCCCGGGACGAGCGCGCCCCAGAAGCTCGTCGCGCACGATGATCACGGTAAGCCCGGCCGGGCCGATGTTTTTCTGCGCTCCGGCGTAGATGAGTCCACAGCGCGCCACGTCGAAGGGCCGCGACAGGAGCGTCGAGGACATGTCCGCCACCAGCGGCACCGCGCCCGAATCGGGAATGTAGGGAAACTCAACCCCGCCGATGGTCTCGTTCGGCGTGTAATGCAGGTAGGCCGCGCCGGCACTCAGCGCAAGGGTGCGCGCATCCGGGACCGTGCAGTAGCCGGATGCGGCTTCATCGGCGGCGACGTTTACGCGGCAGTAGCGCCGCGCTTCCTCGAGCGCCTTTTTCGACCATGCGCCGGTAACGATAAAATCGACG
>Ga0302314_10005760_pt1 | contig 22544 bp, 22 predicted proteins | sample III_Palsa_N2_3_FD_200533 | JGI IMG/M metagenome (GOLD analysis project Ga0302314, IMG submission 200533) | Peat permafrost microbial communities from Stordalen Mire near Abisko, Sweden - III_Palsa_N2_3 | ecosystem: Environmental > Terrestrial > Soil > Palsa > Peat permafrost | place: Sweden... | reverse complement strand
CCGCAGGCTGTGCGAGAGTCGCGCCAGGTTCGCGGCCAGCCGCCGTGCCTGGCCGGCGCGTGCCGGGATGACCTCATAGACGCCGTCGCCGAACAGAAAGCTGCGATCCAGCGGCGAAATGCGCGCCTCGCGTAGCGGCATGAAAGTGCCGTTCAGATAGCAGGTCGGCAGCGGTTCGGCCATGTGTGCCGTTACTTCTGGAACCAGAGCAGCACGGTGTCGCTAAGCCGCGTCCAGAGCCCACCAGCGGGCACATCCGCGATCGGGAACAGCGGTACCGAGGTGACCGGCTTGCCATTGACGACGACCTGCAGTTCGCCGACCCGCGTGCTGGAGCTCAGCGGCGCGATCAGCCGTCCTTGCACGGTCGCCGTGGTCATGATGCTGCCGGCCTGCCCGCGCGGCACGACGATGTTGATATCGCTCGCCGGTCCCACGCTGTAAAATTCCTCGGCCGCTTTGTAGACCCGCGGCTTGAGTACCGCGGTTCCGCGCCGCTTGACGTTGACCGTCTCATAAAAAGTAAAGCCGTAATTAACCAGCGCGGCGCTCGCGTCCTCCCGTGCCTTGATACTGTTGGAACCGAGCACCACCGTGATCAGGCGCATGTCCTGCCGTCTGGCCGAAGTCACCAGGCAGAAGCCCGCGCTGTCGGTGTGGCCGGTCTTCATGCCATCGACCGACGGATCGCGCTCGAGCAGACCGTTACGGTTCTGCTGCTTGATGTTGTTCCAGACGAACTCGCGCAACGAGAACCACGGATAGTACTCGGGAAAGTCGCGCAGCAGCGCAGTGGCGAGCAACGACATGTCGCGCGCGCTGGTGTAGTGCGTCGGCGAGGGCAGGCCGCTGCTGTCATCGAAATGCGTGTTGGCCATCCCCAGGCGCCTGGCGTAGTCGTTCATGAGCTGCACGAAGGCGCCTTCGGTTCCACCCACGCGCTCGGCGAGCGCGATGGTGGCATCGTTGCCGGACTGCACGATCATGCCCTTGATGAGCACCTCGGCCGGAATCTTGCTGCCGACCTGCACGAAGGTACGTGAGCCTTCAGCCTTCCAGGCGTGCTCGCTGATGGTGACCTGATCATCGAGTTTGAGCGTGCCGGCCTTGAGCGCATGAAACACGACGTAGCAGGTCATGAGCTTGGTGAGGCTCGCGGGCTCCATGCGGGCATCGGCATCGCGCTGCGCGAGTACCTGGCCGGTGGTGTAGTCGATCAGCACGTAGGCGCGCGCATCGACCTCGGGCGGGTTCGGGATCGCACCCGCAGCCGCCGCCGGCACCGCAGGTGCGGCTGCGACGCTGGCCGGGGTGCTTGCCGGGGCGGCAGTCGCGGCGTGCTTGTGAGACGTGGCAAGCGCCATGAGTGGCAGCAACAGCAACGGCATGCAACAGGCGGGCAGTAGTGCGGGACGTTTCATGCGCTGCAGGTTCCTCGACGGGCTAAAGCGCCAGTGTAGCGGCTGGTTTCAATCTTGTGCGAGCCTTGCGTTGGGAAATCCGAGCGTGCTCAGGCGCTCGATCAGGGCGTCAAACTCCTGCACGCTCGCGATCGGACCAATGCGCACGCGTTGCAGCGCTTGATGCGCATCGGGTCCGAGCGTGAATGCATTGTCGAGGCCCGCGCCGCGCAGCTTGCGCAGTGCACTGGCGGCGTTGTCCGGATTCGCATAGGCGCCTACCTGGATGTAAAAGCTGCCGGTGGGTGCCGGTATCGCAGCCTGAGCGGACAGGCCAGCCGGAGCGGCAGGCGCAGCAGAAGCTGCGGGTGCCGGCGGCTGGCTCGCGGGCGCGGGACTGAGCGCGGGCACGCTGCTCACGCCGACGCTGGCCGCCTGAGCAGCCTGCGTAGAAACCGGCATGGCGGCGGTCAGTGTGGGCGCGGCCGGTGTCAGCACTTCGACCTGAACGAAGGCGGTGCCGTTGCGAATCATGTCGAGCCTGGCAGCGGCGGAATACGACAGATCGATGATCCGGTTGGCGACAAAAGGACCCCGGTCGTTGATGCGCACCACGACGTGGCGGCCATTGGCGAGGTTGGTGACGCGCGCGTAGCACGGTAGCGGGAGCGTCTTGTGCGCGGCGGTCATCGCAAACATATCGTAGGGTTCCCCGGTCGAAGTGCGCAGCCCGTGGAACTCGGTGCCGTACCAGGACGCCACGCCGCGTTCGACGTAGCCGGCGGCGCTGTGCAGCACGACATAGCGACGGCCGCCCACGATGTAAAACGGCGGGTTGCCGAATGCGCTGCGCGGCTCATCACGCGGTACCGCATCCGGGATCTGCTCGACGTCCGGGGCGTTCTGCGGCAACACGGTCGCCGGCGGCGCGGCGGCGGGGGTGGGTCCGGGACTCGGATGACGCGGCGCATGTGCACAGGCGGCCAGCAGCAGCGGCACTGCCGGGATCGCATAGCGCCAGGTCCGCGGGGCGGACGTTGCCCGCAAGCTCAAAGCCCGGACTCCTGCGCGATCTGCTGTCCGATCGCCTGTGCGAGGTCGTATACCGCCATCGCATACAGCGGGCTGTTGTTGTAGCGCGTGATGACATAGAAATTCTGGAACCCGACGCGATAACCGTTGGCATCGGGTTGCGGGGCCGCCAGCAGCAATGCCGGCGTGTCATCGGGCAAATCGCTGGAAACCTTCAGGCCGCGCGCGCGCAGTCCGCCGAGCGTATCGTTGAGCGCCAGATGATCGGGCGGCAGCAGGCTCAGATCCGGCGGCAGCTGCGCCTCGGCCAGCACCGGGGCACCGTATTGCCAACCGGCCTGGTGCAGGTAGTTGGCGGTGCTGGCAAAGATGTCACCCCAATCGGCCCACAGATCGCGATGCGGCGCATGTTGCTCGCTGACTGCGAATTTGCGGTAGCTCGAGGGCATGAACTGCAACGCACCCATCGCCCCTGCGTAAGAGCCACGGATGCTCAACGGATCGAGCTTGTCCTCGCGCGCCAGCAGCAGGAACTCCGTGAGTTCCTTGCGGAAGTAACTGGAACGCGGCGGGTAGTCGAACGCCAGGGTCGCAAGTGCGTCGATCACGCGGTAGCGGCCGGTAATGCGTCCGTATTGGGTTTCAACGCCGAGCACCGCAACCAGATACTCCGGCGATATCTCGTATTGCGTGGCGACCTGGTCGAGCAGCTCCTTGTGTTCGTGCCAGAGCTGCACGCCGGCATCGACGCGCGCCGGTGTCAAAACGCGCGCGCGATATTCCCACCATTGCAGCGTCTTCTCGATCGGCCGGCTGATGGCATCGATGACCCTCGATTGCGGCTCGGCGGCACCGAGCAGCGCCGTCACACGCTCGCGATCGAACCCCTGTGCCGCCAGCTGATCGATGTAGGCACGGATCTCGGGTCGCGACGGATCGAAACGCAACAGCTCGGTTGTGGTGGACTCCGCGGCTGGGGCCACCGGCGCTGCCCCCGGCGCGGGTGCTGACTGAGGCGCCGGGGCCGCTGCCGGCGCAGGGATTGTCAGCGGCGCCGGCACCGGCGCCGTTGCCGGTACGGCTGCTGCCGGCGCATCGCCCGCAGCTTCGGCCGCGGCGCCGGGGTGCGCGCCGGCGCCGAGCATGATCAGAAGCAGCCAAGCCTGCCTCATGCAGTTTCTCCCTCGCATCAGGAGCCGACGAGCTTACGATGCGAATATAGTCCCATCAGGATCCCGAACCCCGCCAGCAGCGTCACGACCGACGTGCCGCCATAACTGACCAGGGGCAGCGGCACACCCACGACCGGCAGCAGTCCGCTGACCATGCCGGCATTGATGAATACATAGACGAAGAAGGTCAGGGAAATGCTCAGACCCAGCAGTCTCGAGAACGTGTCATTGGTCTGCATGGCGAGCCACAGCGCGCGCGCGACGATGAACAGGTACAGGGCGAGCAGCAGAATGAGGCCGATCAGGCCGAATTCCTCGCCGACCACGGCGAAGATGAAGTCGGTGGAGCGCTCGGGCAGGAACTGCAGCTGCGCCTGGCTGCCGTGCATCCAGCCTTTACCGAACACGCCGCCGGAGCCGAGCGCAATCTGGCTCTGGATGATGTGATAGCCGGCGCCGAGCGGGTCGGTCTCGGGATTGAGGAAGGTCAGTACGCGTTCGCGCTGGTAGTCGTGCAGGAAATGCCAGCCGGCGAAGGCACCGCCGATGATCAGCAGCAGCAGCAGGAAGACGATCCGCAGCGACAGGCCGGCCATCAGCACCAGCAGTGCGCCGCTGGCGGCGATCAGTGCGGCGGTACCCAGGTCGGGCTGCATCGCGACCAGGCCCGCCGGCAGGAAGATGATCACCACCAGAATCATCATGGCTCTCCAGTCCGGCGGCAGCGGGCGCTCGTGCAGGTACCAGGCTGCGAGCATCGGCACCGCCAGCTTCATCACTTCGGAGGGTTGAAAGCGGACGATGCCCAGATTGAGCCAGCGCTGCGCGCCCTTGCCGATGACGCCCGTGAGTTCCACCACCAACAGCAGCGCCACGCCGATGACGTATATCCAGGGAGACAGGCGGCGCAGCAGATTTGGACTGGCATGGGTGAGCGCCAGCATCGCTGCCGTACCGAGGGCGATGCGCACCAGGGTGCGCAGGATCGTATCGAGGCTCTGGCCCGACGCGCTGTAGAGAATCGCCAGGCCGTAGAGGGCGAGAAATCCCAGGCCGACGAGCAGCGGACCGTCGAGATTAAGTGCCGAGAGCAGTTTGGCGCTCGCCGACAGCGTGCGGCGCGTGCGCGCGTAGCCGAAATCGTCAATCACTGGCCTGGCTCTCGGGTACCGCGATCTCGACGGCCGGCGAAGTGGCCTCGTGCAACAGGTAGGCGTCCATGACCTTGCGGGCGATGGGCGCCGCGGCACTGGCGCCGAAGCCGCCATTCTCCACCAGCACCGCGATCGCGATTCGGGGCGCCTCCGCCGGCGCAAAAGCGATGAACCAGGCGTGGTCGCGCAGCCGCTCGGCGACGTTTTTCTCGACGTATTTTTCGTTTTGACCGACGGTGAACACCTGCGCGGTACCGGTCTTGCCCGCGATGCTGTAGCTCGCGCCCTTGCTGATCGCGGCAGCGGTGCCGTAGGTCGCCGCCCCGATCATGCCACGCAGCACCAGATCCCAGGCGGCGTCGCTGACGTCGTCTATGGCCGGTTGCGGTACCGGCGCAATCGCCTTGACGTTGCCCTCGAGGTCGCGCACTCCGGTGACCAGTCGCGGCCGGAAGCTCTTGCCGCGCTCGGCCAGCACCGCGGCTACGTGCGCCAGCTGCAGCGGTGTGACCAGCAGGTAGCCCTGGCCGACGCCGAAATTGACGGTCTCGCCCGGAAACCATATCTGGTCCTGCGGACGCTTGAAGGCCTGCCGCTTCCACTCGGGCGAGGGCAGCAGGCCGGGCTTCTCCCCGCTGATGTCGATGCCGGTGAGCTGGCCATAGCCGAACGGCGCCATGAAGTCGGCAATATGTTCGGCACCGATGGTGGCCGCGAGGCCATAGAAGTAGACGTCGCAGGATCTGGCGATGGCGCGTTCCAGATCCACGTAGCCGTGCTTGCCGCCCTTGCCTTCGCGATACAGATGACTGCTGCCGGGCAGGTGGAACACGCCATTGCAGAATTCCTGCTTGGCGGGATCCACGTTGCGATAAGTCAGTGCCGCCAGCGCGATGACCGGCTTGATGGTCGAGCCGGAAGGGTAGGTGCCGCGCAGCGCGCGGTTGAACAATGGCTTGTCGATATCATCGGCCAGCGCCGCGTATTCGCTGCGCGACAGACCGCGGGCGAAGGCCGCCGGGTCGAAGCCTGGCCTGCTGGCGAGCGCCAGCACGTCGCCGTTGCTGGGGTCGATCGCGACCACGGCACCGCGGTGATCACCGAGCGCGTCCTCCGCGGCCTGCTGCGTCGGCAGGTCAATCGACAGCACCAGGTCATCGCCGGCGATGGGCGCCTGCGAATGCAGTTCGGGGGCGAATATGCCTTCACGCTGCACCGAGCGCCCCTGCGCATTGACCAGTATTTCGCGGTAGCCATTCTTGCCATGCAGGGGCCGCTCATAGGTGCTCTCGATCCCGAGCTTGCCGATCAACGTGGTGCCGGCGTAGGACACGCGATCGATGTGCTCGAGGTCCTGAACGCTGATGGCGCTGACATAGCCCAGGGCGTGAACCGCGAGCTGGCCGAACGGATAGTGCCGGGTCTGGCGAGTTGCCAGATCGACGCCGGGGAACTGGTAACGGTGCACCGCGAAGCGGCCGATCTCCTCGTCGCTGAGCCGCAGGCGCACCGGCACGCTGTCGAAGGTGCGGCGCGAGAGGATCATGCGGCGGGTGTCGTCGAGTTCATCGCGGTCAATGAGTCCGAGCTTGGTCAGACGCTTGAGCGTGTCGTTGAGATCCGGGACCTGCTCGCGCACCAGCTCGAGCTGGTAGGCCGGTTCGTTGTCGGCCATCACCTTGCCGTTGCGGTCGAACACCAGGCCGCGGCTCGCGGGGATCGGATCCAGCCGCACACGATTGCCCTGCGAGAGCTCCGAGTAATAATCGTGGCGCCAGACCTGCAGGTAGGTGAGGCGGCCGATCAGCGCCAGCACCATGACGGCGATGACGACCAGGGCGCCGAGCGTGCGCTGCGAGAAGATGCGCTGCTCGTTCCAATGGTCTTTGATGCGAACGCGTGGATCCACGGAAGTCTTCGCTGCTAAGGTTCTAAGGTGATTACGATTGGTGTTGGGTCAGCCGCTCTAGCGCGAGGTGCGGAAGCGGCCAAGAATGCCGAAGACCAGCGGCCAGATCAGCCCGCCAGTCACGGCGTGCACCCAGCGCGCCGGCGTAGACAGAGGATGGCCGCTCCAGCCATCGATCACCCACAATACAGACTCATAAACCATCAGCGCTGCAAATACAAACAACGACTGCTCGAACAGCGGCTTGGCCCTCATCAGCAGGTGCAGGCGGATGGCAAGATACGTTACAAAGGCCAGAGCGAGCGCGTGTTCACCCAGCAGCGAGCCCTGAAACACATCGAGCGCCAGGCCGCTGGCATAGCCCAGCAGCACCCCGCCGGCGCGCGGGATCATGATCGACCAGTAGAGCACGGTGAGTACCAGAAATGCCGGGCGCACGATCGCGAGCCAGGTCGGCAGAGGCGCGACCGTGAACACCATGGCGATGATCGTGGTCGTGAGCACCACCAGGCGTGGATGCCGGTCGCTCATCGGCGGCGGCGCTGCGGTGCCATAGTCATTCGTCCGGAACCGCAATCTTTGGCGCCGGCTTCGGCGTCGGCGCCGCTTCCGGCGCGATCGGCGGGGTCGGCGCCGGGGCGGCTGGGCTCGACGGCTCGATCTGCAGCAATACCACCTCGCGGTCGCGCTCCACATGGGCGAGCGGCTGGGCGCGCACCTGCGCCAGCAGCTGATTGGCCTCGCGCCGCACGCCGGTGATGCGCGCCACCGGCAGCCCCGAGGGAAACACCCCACCCAGGCCCGAGCTCACCATCAGATCGCCGCTCTTGACGTCGGAATTGACGGCCAGGTACGGCAGCAGCAGCTCGCCGGTATTGCCGGAGCCCACCGCAATGGAGCGCAGGCTGTTGCGGATCACTTCGACCGGTATCGCGTGCTCCGGATCGGTCACCAGGATCACCTCGGCGCTCCAGGGTCCCACGCGCGCGACCTGGCCCAGAACGCCACTGCCGTCGACTACCGCCTGATTCACCACCACCCCGTCGGCGGCGCCCTTGTTGATCACGACACGCTGGCGCAGCGGATTGGTCTCCACACTGATGATCTCGGCGAGTTGCCATTTCTTGATGAACGGCGGCAACGCGGCACGCAGGCCGCGCAGCTCCGCGTTCTCCTGCTCGAGCGCATCTTGCCGCACGACGCTCATCTCCAGCGCCAGTACCTGATCGTGCAGGCGCTTGTTCTCGGTCCGCAGCGCATCGCGGGTCTGGAAGATCTGCGCCACCCAGTTCCACGCGGCACGTGGCGAGCTGACCGCGACCTGCACCGGGTAGGCCGCTGCGTCGAGCGCATAGTGCAGTCGCTGCACCCAGTGCCCGTGCTGGTCGTAGTACATCAGCGCGACCGACAGGATGGCGTAGGCGGTGAAGCGCAGTCCTGCCGACGGCCCGCGACCGTACAGGGGCCGATCGACGTCGCTGCCGAAGACCGCCATGGCGGCGCGCCTAGCAGCCTGCGCGGCTACTGCGCATGAGCGGCGACGCGCCCGGGGAGCGGTCGATGGCCGAGTATCGGCCCGCGCCGCGGTTCCACGGTGTTATTCCAAGCCGAAATGTCCAGGCCCCATCTGGTCCATCAACTCGAGGATGCGGCCGCCGCCCCTCGCGACGCAGGTCAGCGGATCGTCCGCTACCATGACCGGCAGCCCGGTCTCTTCCATGAGCAGCTTGTCGATGTCGCGCAGCAGTGCGCCGCCACCGGTGAGCACGATGCCACGCTCGGCGACATCGGCGCCGAGTTCGGGCGGGGTCTGTTCCAGCGCCTGCTTGACCGCGCTCACGATACCCTGCAGCGGCTCCTGCAGCGCCTCGAGAATCTCGTTGCTGTTGAGCGTGAAGCTGCGCGGCACGCCCTCCGACAGGTTGCGGCCCTTGACCGACAGTTCGCGCACCTGCTGGCCCGGATAGGCCGAACCGATCTCGATCTTGATGCGCTCGGCCGTGGCCTCGCCGATCAGAATGCCGTAGTTGCGGCGCACGTAGTTCATGATGGCATCGTCGAAGCGGTCGCCGCCGATTCGAGCCGAATTAGCATAGACGATGCCGTTCAGCGAGATCACCGCGACTTCGCTGGTGCCGCCGCCGATGTCGAGTACCATCGAACCGCGCGCCTCCTGGACCGGCAGGCCCGCGCCCACCGCGGCGGCCATCGGTTCACTCACGATGCCGACGTTGCGGGCGCCGGCGCCCTCGGCCGACTCGCGGATGGCCCGGCGCTCGACCTGGGTGGAGCCGAATGGCACGCACACCAGCACGCGCGGTGAGGGTTTGAGGAACCGGTTGCCGTGCACCTTGTTGATGAAGTACTGCAGCATCTTCTCGGTGTAGGTAAAGTCGGCGATCACGCCGTCCTTCATCGGTCGCACGGCCGTAATGTGGCCCGGCGTGCGCCCTAGCATGGCTTTGGCGTCGGCGCCTACCGCGACGATGATCTTGCCACCGCGCGACGGCTCGTCCTGCACCGCCACCACCGAGGGCTCGTTGAGCACTATGCCCTTGTCACGCACGTAGATCAGCGTGTTGGCGGTACCCAGGTCGATCGACAGATCGCTGGAGAAATAGCCGCGCAGGCGTTTGAACATGAAAGCGGCCGACCTTTTTGGGAGTTGAACAGGCGTCTTAAAAGCGGGCGCTAATCTAGCAACCGACAGGACATTCCACAAGGCGAGGTGTATGATTTCGCGCTGTTTTTTCTGCGAAATCCCAACCCTTTCACATGAGCCTCACTCGCAGCGACATCGAGAACATCGCCCGCCTGGCGCGTCTTGCGCTCACCGAGGAGGAGATTGCAGTCTATGTGGAGGGACTGTCGCGCATCATGGGGCTGGTGGGCGAGCTCGACCGTGCCGATACCAGTCAGGTCGAGCCGATGGCGCACCCGCTCCCCGGGCAGCGCCAGCGGCTGCGAGCCGATGCCGTCAGCGAGACCGACCGGCATGAGCTCTACCAGCGCAACGCCCCTCAGGTGGAGGCCGGACTCTACCTGGTTCCCCGAGTGATCGAATGAGCGACCTGCATGAAAAGTCCGTGGCCGAGCTGGCCACGGCACTGCGGGCGCGCCAGGTGTCGAGCGTCGAGCTGACGCAAGCCTTCCTCGAGCGCGCGACGCGCCAACAGCCGGAGCTCAATGCGTTCATCAGCATCACGGCTGAGGCCGCCCTGGCCGAAGCGGCCCGGGCCGATGTGCGGCTGCGCTCGCCGGAAGCGGGGCCGCTGACCGGTGTGCCCATCGCCCACAAGGACATTTTCTGTACCCGCGGCGAGAAGACCACGTGCGGCTCGCGCATGCTGGCGAATTTTGTTTCGCCCTACGATGCCACGGTGGTCGAACGCCTGCGGGCGGCCGGCGTAGTCATGCTGGGCAAGACCAACATGGATGAGTTCGCGATGGGCTCGTCCAATGAGACCAGCTTCTTCGGTCCGGTACGCAACCCCTGGGATCGCGAGCGCGTCCCCGGCGGCTCCTCCGGCGGCTCGGCGGCGGCGGTGGCTGCCCGCCTGGTGCCGGCGGCGACTGCGACCGATACCGGGGGTTCGATCCGCCAGCCGGCAGCGCTGTGCGGCGTGACGGGCCTCAAGCCGACCTATGGTCGCGTGTCGCGCTATGGAATCGTCGCCTTTGCCTCGAGCCTGGACCAGGCGGGCCTGCTCACGCGCAGTGCCGGGGACGCGGCGCTGCTGCTGGGTGCGATCGCCGGTTTCGACGAACGCGATTCCACCAGCGTCGAACTGCCGGTACCCGATTACAGTGGCGCGCTCGAACAGCCGCTCAAGGGCCTGAAGATCGGCGTGTTGAAGGAATTCTTCGACAAGGGCCTGGATCCGGCGGTCGAGCAGCTGCTGCGCGCCGCACTCGAGGTGCTGCGCTCCCAGGGTGCCGTGATCAAGGACGTCAGCCTGCCGCATCTGCCGTTGTCGGTGCCGACGTACTACGTGGTGGCGCCGGCCGAATGTTCCTCCAATCTTGCCCGCTTCGACGGCGTGCGTTATGGCTACCGCTGCGACAAGCCGCGCGACCTGCTCGATCTGTATCTGCGCTCGCGTGGCGAGGGCTTCGGCGCCGAGGTCAAACGCCGCATCATGACCGGGACCTACGTGCTCTCGGCCGGCTACTACGATGCCTTCTATCTCAAGGCGCAGCGCGTGCGGCAGCTGATCAGCAACGATTTCGAGCACGCGTTCCACGAGGTCGACGTGGTGATCGGCCCGACCACGCCGACCGCCGCGTTCGAGCTCGGCGCCAAGACCAGCGATCCGGTGACCATGTACCTGAACGATATCTATACGATCGGCGCCAATCTGGCGGGCCTGCCGGCGATCTCGGTGCCCTGCGGTTTCGCGCAGGGCCTGCCGGCTGGCATGCAGATCATCGGTCCGCATTTCGGCGAGGAGCGGCTGCTGAATGTCGCGCATCGCTACCAGCTCGAAACCGACTGGCATCGCCGCACGCCGCCGGGGTTTGCCTGATGGAATGGGAGACCGTCATCGGGCTCGAGATTCACGCCCAGCTGGCGACGCAGTCGAAAATATTCTCCGGCTCGTCCACCGCCTATGGGGCGCCGCCGAACGCGCAGGCGAATCTGGTCGATCTCGCCTATCCCGGCGTGCTGCCCGTGCTCAATGCCGAGGCGGTACGCATGGCGGTGAAATTCGGCCTGGCGATCAATGCGCGGGTGACGCGGCGCTCGATATTCGCGCGCAAGAACTACTTCTATCCCGATCTGCCGAAGGGTTATCAGATCAGCCAGTACGAACTGCCGATCGTCAGCGGTGGTGCGGTCGACATCGTGCTCGACGACGGCACCGTCAAGCGCATCGACGTCACGCGTGCTCACCTTGAGGAAGATGCAGGCAAGTCGCTGCACGAGGGCCTCGGGGGCTCGACCGGCGTCGACCTGAATCGGGCCGGTACGCCGCTGATCGAGATCGTCTCGGAGCCGGCGATGCGCTCGGCCAAGGAAGCGGTCGCCTACCTGAAGAAGATCCATACGCTGGTGCGTTATCTTGCGATCTGCGACGGCAATATGCAGGAGGGATCGTTCCGCTGCGACGCGAATGTGTCGGTGCGGCAGCACGGTGCGGAAAAGCTCGGCACGCGCGCCGAGATCAAGAACCTCAACTCGTTCCGCTTCGTGGAGAAAGCCATCAACTTCGAGGTCGCGCGGCAGATCGAACTGCTGGAGGGCGGCGGCCAGGTCGTGCAGGAGACGCGGCTGTACGATGCGGATCGCGGCGAGACGCGGTCGATGCGCTCCAAGGAAGAAGCCAACGACTATCGCTACTTCCCAGATCCGGATCTGCTGCCCGTCGAGATCGACCAGCTCTATATCGACACCGTGGCCGCCAGCCTGCCCGAGCTGCCCGATCAGAAGGCGCAGCGCCTGCGTCAGGACTATGATCTGTCGGCCTACGATGCCGGCGTGCTCACCGCCAGCGCCGAGCTGGCCGATTACTACGAGCATGTGGTGCGCGAGCTGGGCGGCAGTGCGCCGCTTGCGGTGAGTCCAAAACTCGTGGCCAACACGGTGATGGGCGAACTGGCGGGCCTGCTCAACCGTGACGGGCTGGAGATCACCGCCTGCCGCGTAGCGGCGCCGGCGCTTGCCGGGCTGCTCAGGCGCATCGGCGACAACACCATCTCCGGCAAGATGGCCAAGGATGTGCTCGAGGCGATGTGGGACGAAGGCCAGCAGGCCGATGCGATCATCGAGGCCCGCGGCTGGCGCCAGATCACCGATGAGCCGGCAATCGAAGCGGCGATTGATGCCGTCATGGCGGCCAATCCGACCCAGCTCGCGCAGTATCGCTCCGGCAAGGACAAGCTGTTCGGATTCTTCGTCGGCCAGGCGATGAAGGCGACGCAGGGCAAGGCAAACCCGGCGCGTCTCAACGAGCTGCTGAAAAAGAAACTCGGTGGCTGAGGTGCCGGCAAGCAGTGACGGTGAGCTGCGGCGCTTCATTCTCGAACGTCACCCGGTGCGCGGTTTCTGGATCCGCCTCGATGGCGCCTGGCGCGAGCTGCGCAGCTTCCATCGCTACCCGCCGCCGGTCGAGGCGCTGCTCGGGGAAGCGGTCACCGCCTCACTGCTGCTCGCCGCCACGCTCAAGTTTCAAGGCACGCTGACGCTGCAGCTCGCGGGCGACGGGCTGGTGAATCTGCTGGTCGCGCAGTGCACGCACGAATTTTCCATCCGCGCGGTTGCGCGCGCCGACGAGAACATCGACGCGGCGGTGAGCTTCCGGCAACTGGTGGGCGACGGCCGGCTGACCGTCACCATCGAAGCCGAAGAACGCGGCGCGCGCTATCAGGGCATCGTCGCGCTCGAAGGTGCGAATCTCGCGGCCTGCCTCGAGAACTATTTCGCCAGCTCGGAGCAGCTGCCGACGCGCATTGCGCTCGCCGCGGACGCCGTCAGCGCCGGCGGGGTGCTGTTGCAGAAGATCCCGGGGGCGAGCGCCCAGGGCGAAGCGCTGGCGGCGGTGTCACAGGAGGTCTGGGAGCACCTGCAGTCGCGCCTGGCGACACTCGAGGCCCCGCTGTTGCGACAGGGGACGGCGGAGCAGGTGCTGCAGCGCATCTGCGATGAACACGATTGCCGGCTGTTCCAGGGCTCCCCGGTTCGCTTCGCCTGTCGCTGCAGCGACGGGCGAGTCGCCGGATTGCTGCGCTCGCTCGGGCCCGAGGAGATGCGCGGCATCCTGGCCGAACAGGGCGCGGTGACCGTCACCTGCGAGTTTTGCGGCCGGCCGTATCGCTTCGATGCGATTGACGTCGAGCGGCTGTTCACCGATGGGGCGAATCCGGAGGCGCCCCGCTCAGTGAATTGAACGCCAGCGCCTCGGGTTCGCACCACGCGGCGCGATTATGGGTACTTGTTCTCGACGATGTCGCGGACCGGCTGCGTGTCGTAGACCAGCACGATCGATTCGATGCGTCCGGTATTGGCATCGAAATTGAAGACATCGGCGCAATCGAACGAGACGTTCGATCCGTCCTTCAGCGACCAATCGTAGAGATAATAGGCCACTGCGCGCAGATGACCTTCGGCGCTCACCAGAACGTCGTAGACCGTCAGCTTCGCTCCACTCGATGCGCGCGCCACCTTGGTCACGTAATCGCGCACCGGCAGGCGGCCCAGAAATGGTGACTGCACCCAGCCGCCGGGAACGAACAGGGCCGCGGCCTTCTCCGGGTCACCGGCTTCGAGCGCGGACAGGTATTTGCGTACGGCTTGCTGCATAGAATTCTCCGATCCCTGATGCCAACCAACACGCGTGCTTCATCATCATAATCGCCAAAGCTTCACTTGGACAGGGCGGCCAGCGAGGGGCTTCGTGCCGATATCCCTGTGCGGTGCAGACTCGCTCTCGGGCCGCTCGGGTCAGGCCTTGAGCGAAAATGGGCTGAAGTTCGTGTCGCGATCGTAATAGTCCTCGTGTTCGGAGCGCTTCAGGAAGCCGACCACGCGGTAGGTCACCGGCGTCATGACGATCTCCCAGCCGCTCTTGAGCACATATTGCGTGACCAGGGCGCCCTCCAGCGTCGCGTTGTCCCACAGGCCATAGAACGCGATGGTATAGAACAGCGCCGTGTCCACCAGTTCGCCGCACAGCGTCGAGCCGACGGTGCGAGTCCACAGCCAGCGGCCGTTGCTCCAGATTTTCATCTTCGCCATGACGAAGCTGTTGACGAACGAGCCGCACCAGAAGGCGATGATCGACGCGGCGACGATGCGCGGCGTGTTGCCGAAAATGGCCTCGACCGATGCCTGATGCTCGCGCCATTGCACCGCCGGCGGCAGCGCCACGATGACCGCGGCCATCAGTGCGGCAAACCCCAAGGCTGCGAAACCGGCCCAGACCACGCGACGATCGCGCGCATAGCCATAAACTTCGGTCAGGATGTCGCCGAAGATATAAGACAGCGGGAAGAACAGCACCCCGGCCAGGAAGGTCACGTCGCCGTAGATCGGAATGTGGACGGTCGACAACTTCGCGGGTCCGATCAGATTGGAGCACAGCAGGATGCACACGTAGGCGGCCATGAAAAAATCGTAGTAACGAAACTGCCGCTGATGCGGTAACGCCGCTGCAGGCTGCGGCGTGGCATCCGTGGATCGGGTCGATGTGCTGTTCATGCGCATTAGCCTCTATGGCGGTTCGATCTCTCGCAGATAGGCGGGGCCGCCCAGGTCCGCCATCTGCTTCAGGGTCCAGTCGCGCTGTGCGAGCACGTAGCTCGAGGGCGCATCGACGTGCAGGCGCAGCGGATTGGGCAACACGACGGCGAGCAGCGCGCTCTGCTGGCGCGTGAGTCGGGCCGCGCTCTCGAAGAAATAGTGGCGCGCGGCCGCTTCCACGCCGTAGATGCCGCGGCCGAACTGCACGATGTTCAGATACACCTCGAGGATGCGCTCCTTCGGCCACATGGTCTCGATCATCACCGTGATCATGGCCTCCAGGCCCTTGCGCACGAAACTGCGGCCCGACCAGAGGAACAGGTTCTTTGCCACCTGCTGGGTAATGGTGCTGGCGCCGCGCAGCTTGCGGCCCTGCTCATGGGCGCGCACCGCCTCGCGTATCGATTTCAGATCGAAACCGGCATGAAACGGAAACAGCTGATCTTCCGAGGCGATCACGGCGATGGCCGCCTGCGGCGAGATCTGCTCGAGGGCGACCCACTGATACTCGGTGTGATAACCATGCTCGCCATTGAACAGCGCCTCGACGCAGGCGCTGAGCATGAAGGCGCTGGTCGGCGGATTGATCCATCGCAGCGCCAGCACGCTGGCGGCCAGCAGCAGCAGCGCGCCCAGCAGCGCCAGACCCAGTGCGCGGCTGACGCGGTACCACACGGGGCGCTGCGACGGCTACTTGGCCGGCGGCACGCGCCGCGCCGAGGTGATCACGATGTCCTCCAGCGGCGCATCGGCATGACCCTTGCGGCGGCCGGTGCCGACCTTGGCGATCTGGTCGATCACGTCCATGCCATCGGCGATGCGGCCGAACACCGCATAGCCGTACTGGCCCGGTCGCTGGTCGAGAAAATCGTTGTCGGCGAGGTTGACAAAGAATTGCGAGGTGGCGCTGTGAATCTCGTCGGTGCGCGCCATCGATAACGTGCCGCGCTCGTTGCGTACGCCGTTGGCGGCCTCATTTTTCACCGGCGGACGGGTTTTCTTCTGCACGTAGTCCGCGGTGAGGCCACCGCCCTGGATGACGAAACCCGGCACGATGCGATGAAAAATGGTGCCGTCGAAGAACCCGTCATCGACGTAGCGCAGGAAATTCTCCACGGTCTGCGGTGCGTCCTCGTCGTACAGCTCGACGGTAAAGCCGCCGTGCGAGGTCTCGAATCGAACCATGGGCGTGTTCCTCATAATCGGCTTCCCGAGTGGGGGACGTCAGGGCCACTGCGCCTCGGTGACGCGGTCGCGGCCCGCAAGATCGGGATGGCAGCGTACGCGAGCATAGCCCGCGCCCACAAGCGAGCGTCCAAGCTCTTCGGCCTGGCCGGCGCCGTGCTCGAGCACCAGCCAGCCGCCTGGCAGCAGATAAGCGGGTGCCTCCAGAACAATGCGCCGCAGCGCCTCCATGCCGCTCGCGCCGGGGCTCAGCGCCATGGCAGGTTCGTAGCGCAGAGCGCCCAGGGCGGGGTCCCCCGCCGCAACATAGGGCGGGTTGCTGACGATCAGGTCGAAACGGCGCCCGGACAGCGGCGCGAACCAGTCACCTTCCAGGAATTCGACGTTCTGCACGCCGAGGCGCTGCGCGTTGGCGCGCGCCACCTGCAACGCGCCGGCGGCCCGGTCGGTGGCGACGATGCGCCACTGCCGCCGTTCGAGCGCCAGTGCCAGGGCGATGGCCCCCGACCCGGTGCCGAGGTCAGCGACGTCGGCCGGGGCGGCGTCGCGCAGCGCCAGGCAGCGCTCGACCGCAAGTTCGGTCTCCGGGCGTGGAATCAGCACCTCCGGCGTCACCGCCAGCGGCAGCGACCAGAACTCGCGCTCGCCGGTCAGGTATGCGAGCGGCTCGCCCTCCGCGCACCGGGCCAGCAACGATCGGTAGCGCGCGATGGTTTCCTCATCGACCCGATCGTCGTCATGCGCCTGCAAATAGCTGCGCGGCTGACGCAAGGCGTGGGCCAGCACCAGTTCGGCGTCCAGGCGCGCCGATGCGCTGGTGGCGGCGAGCTGGGCCCAGCCGCGCTGGAGCAATGCCCGCACCGTGGCCTGGTCGGCCACATCGGCCGTCTGGTCCGCATCGGCCGGGTGGTCCGCGCCGGCCGTGTGGCGCGCGGCGTCCGCGCGGTCCGCCTCTTCCCCGCGCTCTGATACATTGCCGGATTCCGCCATGGTGGAGACATTATGACCGCATCGATGCCGCCGCGGCCTGAGGCTAGCGTCAAAGCGCTGCTGGACGCGGCGACGGCGCTGTTTCGGGCGACGCTGCTCAAATGCCTGCCATTCGCGATGATCGGGGTGCTGTGTCTGGAGATCCCGAATTTCTACTGGGTGGCGAGCGGGCACACGCTGGAACACGGCATGCCGTCGGACACCCGGTATTGGCTGCTGGCGTTCATCGCTGCCGCCGTGACGCTGTTCATAGCCAGCGCCATGATGCTGCGACAGCGCGCCCTGGCCAGTGGTGGCATGGCCGATTCCCGCTCCGAGCTGCTCGCTGCGGCGCGCCGCATGCCGGTGATCCTGCTGGGCTGGATCCTGGCGCAGCTGAGCCTGTTCGTCGGCTTTTCGCTGCTGATTCTGCCCGGGGTATTCCTGCTGGTGTGCTACCTGGTGCTGCTGCCGGTGCTGTTGTTCGAGGACCGCAATCCCTACGCCGCGCTGGTGCGATGTGTGCAGCTGGTGCTGCCGCGATGGTGGAAGGTGCTCGCGACGATCGTGATCGCGGTGCTGGTGGTCTTGATCTGCTCGCTGGCCGCCGCCGCGGTGCTGAGCATCCTGGCGGCGCTGCTGGTCGGCCAGGGGCCGGCGGTGCAGGCCATCGTCGCCGCCGTGACCGTAGGGATCGGGGCGATCGGCTGCGTGTTCTTCAGCGCCCTGGCGCTGACGCTTCATTCCGCGGCCAGCAGCTCCGCCTGATATTCCTGCTGCAGGGCCTGCAGCAGCTCCTCGATGTGTCCCTGCATGATGTCGCCCAGGCGGTACAGCGTCAGATTGATGCGATGGTCGGTGACGCGGCCCTGGGGAAAATTGTAGGTGCGGATGCGCTCGGAGCGATCGCCGCTGCCGACCTGAAGCTTGCGCGACTGCGCCTGCGCGGCCAGCTGCTTTTCCTGTTCGGCGGCCAGCAGCCGCGCGGCCAGCAGCGACATGGCGCGCGAGCGATTCTTGTGTTGTGAGCGTTCATCCTGGCATTCCACGACGATGCCGCTCGGAATGTGCGTGATGCGTATCGCCGAGTCGGTCTTGTTCACGTGCTGGCCACCGGCGCCCGAGGCGCGGTAGGTGTCGATGCGCAGATCCGCCGGGTTGAGCTCGACCTTCTCGATTTCATCGAGTTCCGGCAGGATCGCGACCGTGACGGCGGAGGTATGGATGCGTCCCTGGGCCTCGGTCGCAGGTACCCGCTGTACGCGGTGGGTGCCGGACTCGAACTTGAGCTTGGAAAACGCTCCGCGACCGGCGATGCGGCAGATCACCTCGCGATAGCCGCCATGCTCGCCGGGACTCTCGCTCAGGGTCTCGACCTGCCAGCCCTGCGACTCGGCATAGCGGCTGTACATGCGCAGCAGGTCGCCGGCGAAGATAGCGGCCTCATCGCCACCGGTACCGGCGCGGATCTCGAGGAAGATATTGCCCTGATCGCGCGCATCGCGCGGCAACAGCAGGCGCTGCAGCTCGGCCTCCTGCTGCCCCAGACGCTGCTCTATCGCACGCAGCTCATCCCCCCCGAGCGCCCGCATTTCGAAGTCGGGGTCGGTGGACATCTCCTGTGCGCTGACAAGCTCACGCTCCAGGCGCCGATAGTCGGCAAACGCCGCGGCAGTAGGCTGCAGACGTGCGTACTCCACCGATAGTTCCCGGAACTGCTGCGCAATTCCAATGATTTGCGGATCGGCGAGCAGGTGTCCCAGCTCCTCGAAGCGCTGCTCGGCTTTTTCGAGTTTTTGGCGGATCGATGGTTTCATCTTCAGCTATAGTCTAGCGGCCATGAAGCCCCGTCACCTCACCGTTGCTGTGCTGCAGCTAATAGCTGCAGCAGCGCTAGCCTGCGTGCCGCTTGGGGTCGCGCAGGCCTCGTCGGCCTCCTCGGCCAGTCTGCGCGACGTGGAGGATTCCAACGCGCTGATCATGACCGCGGAGATCGCGCTGCAGCGCGACGACTGCGGCCGCGCCGCGGCGAACTACACCATAGCGGCGCAACGACTGACCGATGCCAAGCTCGCGGAGCGTGCCGCGGGAGTGGCCCTCGACTGCGGACAGTACCAGGCCGCCGAGCGCGCGGCGGCACGGTGGCGGCAGCTCACGCCCAGCGACCCCGCGGCGCTGCGCGCCACGATGCGGGCGGACCTCGGCCTCTACAAGATCGACGATGCCCGCAGCGCGTTCGAGGCCTGGATCAAGAACGGCGGCGGCTTTGCCGCAGCCAAGGGCAGCGCGCCCGCCGCCGACAACATTGCCGAGCAGGTCGGCCAGGTGGCGCTGGAGTCCGGGGTGCCGGCGACCCTGGCGATGCTGCGCAGTGCGCAGGTGCCGCGGCTGCAGACCGGCCGGGCCCAGCTGGCATTGGCCAGCCTCGCGTTCGACGGTTGGGATTATCGCGAAGCGCTGCAGTTCGGCCAGCGCGCGCTCAGTGCCGGCGCGGACCGTGCGCCGACACAGCTGCTGCTCGCGCGTGCACATGCCGGCCTGGGCGAGTCGGATCAGGCCGTGGCCGCGGCGGGCGCGGCGCGCACGGCCTCGCCCAAGGAGCTGAGCTTCGCCTCCGTCGACGTGCTGATCCTGCTGGGGCGCGAGCGCGAGGCGCGCATGGCGCTCGAGGGACTGCGCGATACCGCCGGGCTGCGGCCACAGGCTGAACGCCGCCTCGGGCTGCTGGCCTTCGATCGCGGCGACTACGACGAGGCGCAGAGCCTGTTCACGGCGCTGTTGAAGGACCCGGAATCCTCGGGTGTCGCGGTGTACTACCTGGCGGAGATCGCGGCGCGCCGCGGCGAGACCGCGACCGCGCTGCGTGGTTATCAGATGCTCGGCGGCACCGCGCTCGAAGGCGCCGCGCGCAGTCGCGCCGCCACCATTCTCTATAAAGAGGGTCAGCGCGACGATGCGCTGCAGCTGCTGCAGGCCCAGGACGATGCGACGCCGCCGGCCCGGCTCGAGGCCGAAATCGCACAGGCTACGCTGCTGTCCAATGGCGGGGAGGGTGCCCAGGCGCTGGCGCGCATCGACGATGCACTGGCGCGCTTTCCAGGTCATCCGGATGTGCTCTACCAGAAAGCGATCCTGCTGGAAAAGGCCGGGCGTACCGACGCCGCCATCGCCCAGCTCGAGGCGCTCTATCGCGATCGTCCGCAGGACAGCGCGATCAGCAACGCCCTGGGATTCATCCTCGCCGACCACAATCGGGAACTGTCGCGCGCGGAACGGCTGATCAACTCCGCGCTCAAATCCGAGCCCGACAATCCGGCCATTCTCGACAGCCTCGGCTGGCTGCAATACCGACGCGGCATGCCGCAGGCGGCGCTGCCGCTGCTCGAGCGCGCCTACCGCCTGGATCAGGACGGCGATATCGGCGCGCATTGGGGCGAAGTCCTCTGGGCGCTGGGCGATAAGAACAAGGCCCGCGAGACCTGGAACCGGGCGCTGATGGTCGATCCCGACAATGCGCTGGTCAAGGCTGCGCAACAGCACGCGGGCGTGCCCTCGCTGCCGGTTCAAGGCACGGGCACCTCAATCTGAGCGCAATGCAAGGCCGGGGCTGGAGTGCCGGCAGCTGGAGTGGCGGCACTGCGGCACTGGCCTGCCTGCTGCTGTGCGCCTGCGCCACGGTGCCGCGAACGACCGCCCCGCCCACGCCGTGGGCGCAGCGCCTGGCCGCGCTCCAGGCCATCAACCACTTCGAACTCTCGGGGCGCCTGGCCGCTGCCACTGCAACCGAGGGCTTCAGCGCTGGGCTGCGATGGCAGCAACAGGATGATCGCGCCAGCATCGACCTGTCGGCGCCGCTCGGACTGGGCGCCGCACACATCGAACAGACCGCTGCCAACCTCGAGCTGACGACCAGCACGGGACAGACGCTGCAGAGTGCCGCGGCCAGCACCGAGCTGCGCGCCAGGCTCGGTTTCGATCCCCCTCTGACCAGCCTGCGGTTCTGGATCCTTGGCGCCAGCGATCCGGCGACGAGCGCGCAGGAGTGGCTGGATCCCGAGCAGCGACTCGCGCATTTAGAGCAGGACGGCTGGCAGGTTGATTACAGCGACTATGTTCTGGTGCGCGAGCAATGGTTGCCGCAGCGCCTCAGCATGACCCGCGGATCGCTGCGGCTGCGAGTCGTCATCGAAACCTGGCGCCTGTGAGTGAGCTGACCTGGTGGCCGGCGCCGGCCAAACTGAACCTGTTTCTGCACGTCACCGGGCGGCGCCAGGACGGCTATCACGATCTGCAGACGCTGTTCCAGCTGATCGATCGCTGCGATCAGATCGGGCTGGCGGTGCGCGAGGACGGGCGCATCGAGCGCTGCGCCGGGCTGCCCGAGGTCGTCCCCGAGCAGGATCTGGCGGTGCGCGCCGCCGTGGTGCTGCAGCGCCACACCGGGGCCAGCCTCGGTGCGGACATCCAGGTGATTAAACATATTCCGGTCGGCGGCGGCCTGGGCGGCGGCAGCTCGGATGCGGCCACCGTGCTGCTGGCGCTCAATGAGCTCTGGCGCTGCGAGCTGAGCCTGCCGGAGCTGGCGCAACTGGGGGTCGGGCTGGGCGCGGATGTGCCGGTGTTTGTTTTGGGCAGCTCCGCCTGGGGGGAGGGCCGCGGGGAGCGGCTCACGGCCATGGAAACTCCGCCGCGCTGGTTTCTGGTGCTTCACCCCGGGGTCGGCGTGAGTACCGCGGAAATCTTCCAGGCCCCTGAATTGACACGAAATTCTACCATCATCACAATACGCGCCTTTGCGGAAAGCCGCGCCGTCAACGTGTTCGAACCGGTAGTATGCGCGCGCCGCCCGGAGGTGGCCGAGGCGCTCGGCTGGCTGCGCGCGCAGTTCGATCTGCACGGCGCGCCGATCGCGGCGCGCATGACGGGTACCGGCGCGTGCATCTTCGCCGGCTTCGAGCGCGTGGAAGAGGCGGAGCGCATCGCGGCGCGGGTTCCGGAGCGCTGGGACAGTTTTGTCGCGCGCGGACTGAATCGCTCGCCGTTGCATGCGATGCTGCGGATGCACGGCTGAAGGTTGCACGGCTGAGCGGTTGACTGCTGGGGTGTCGCCAAGTGGTAAGGCAGCGGGTTTTGATCCCGCCATTCGGAGGTTCGAATCCTTCCACCCCAGCCAACTCTTCGGTCGCTCCTATGCGCCCTGGTTCTGTTCCAATTTTACGAGTTACCCGAAAAGCGAGAGGAAATTCGGTTGCCCGTTGGACGCGTGGAGACCACCGTCTATCGGCAGGTTCACACCATTGATAAAGAGGGCGTCCTCACTTGCGAGAAACGCAATGACGCCTGCGACTTCATCCGGTGTGGCGGCCCTGCCGATCGGGAGGCGGTCACGAAAAGCTGATATCACGGCTTCACTCTTCGCCAGCTCGATAGTCGCTTCGGTGGATGTAAAACTCGGCGCCACCGCGTTGACCCGCACACCGCGGG
>Ga0302314_10005758_pt1 | contig 22547 bp, 18 predicted proteins | sample III_Palsa_N2_3_FD_200533 | JGI IMG/M metagenome (GOLD analysis project Ga0302314, IMG submission 200533) | Peat permafrost microbial communities from Stordalen Mire near Abisko, Sweden - III_Palsa_N2_3 | ecosystem: Environmental > Terrestrial > Soil > Palsa > Peat permafrost | place: Sweden... | reverse complement strand
GGCGGACGCCAAGGAAGACGCCGACGCCGCCAATGTGGCCAAGAGCGCCTTCCTGGCCACCATGAGCCACGAAATCCGAACACCGCTCAACGCCGTGCTCGGCATGGCGCAAGCGATGGAGGTCGGCAGGCTCTCGAACGTGCAGAAGGAGCGGCTGAAAATCATTCGCCAGTCGGGCCAGACCCTCCTGGCGATCCTCAATGACATCCTGGACCTGGCGAAAATCGAATCCGGAAAGTTGGCCTTGGAGGAGGTCGAGTTCGATCTTGAGGGGGTTCTGCAAGGTGTCTATTCCACCTTCACCCAGCTCGCCAACGCCAAGGGGTTGTCGTTCGGGCTGTCGCTCGGCAATGCGGGCGGTCGGTATCGTGGCGATCCCACCCGGTTGCGCCAGATTCTCTACAATCTGGTCTCCAATGCGCTGAAATTCACCGAACAGGGCGGGATCGCTGTGACGGTGTCGGCGGAGGCGACGGGGCTGTCGCTGCGGGTTGCCGATACAGGAATTGGCATCCCCCCGGAAGCGACGGCGACTCTGTTCGAGAAATTCTCCCAAGCCGACGCCTCCACCACCCGACGCTTTGGCGGTACGGGACTCGGGCTGGCGATCTGTCGCGATCTGGCCGAGTTGATGGGCGGCTCAATCGAGGTGCATAGCACCGTGGGCGTGGGCTCGAGCTTCATCGTGCATCTGCCTATTCCGTGTATTGGCCCCGCCATCAGCGTGGTTGCCGAAGGGCCGGCGGACGCGATCGGCGATCCGGACGGGTCGCCAGAGCCTACGGCCGCCGCTGATCTGCGCATCCTGGCCGCCGAGGACAACGCGATCAATCAACTGGTGTTGAAGACGCTCCTGCATCAGGCAGGCGTCAATCCGGTCATCGTCGACAACGGTTTGCAAGCCGTCGAAGCTTGGCGGGCCGGTCGGTTCGATATCATCCTGATGGACGTGCAGATGCCGGAGATGGACGGCCCATCGGCGGTACAGGCGATCCGCGCCCAGGAGGCGGCTGAAGGCCGACGGCGTACGCCTATCGTGGCCCTGACCGCCAACGTCATGCCCCCGCAGATCGAGCACTATCGCCAGGTCGGCATGGACGGCTGTGTCGCCAAGCCGATCGACGCGGCGCTGCTGTTCAGCACGATCGAGCAAGTGCTCGATGAAGCAGATCAGGCGAACGCCGCCTGAGGGAGCCTTCATCGCTTTTCCCTCTCGCCAGAGGAATAAGCCGGACCGCCCCGGCGTCTACATAGGCGGAGGTTTACCCCCACCTCCGAGCCCTCTGGCGAGTCGCTTCCCCCGCGATACGCCACCACGCAAAGCGTGGGAGGGCCTGGGGGCTTCCCTGTGGAAGCCCCCACTTTCCCTTCCACCGCCATGCGCTGCAGCCGCCATCGACGGGCTCGATCTCGATTGGAAGAGGCGAATTGAACATCCTTCGTCCTCGCCGGAATAAAATCCATCCCCTCCCGGTCTTGCTCTTTGAACGCCGCTGAAAGTCGCGGCTTGGGACAGGAGCAAACTAGTGGGCCACTCTGGCGATAACGAGAACGGCGAACGCGGCAGCATCGGCCGGCGCGGGCTTTTGAAGTGCATGGGGTGGACGGGCACGGGCGTGCTCTGGACCATCGCCGGGGGCGTGCCCAGCGCCATCGGGCTGGACCAGGCCATGGCCGCCGGCATGCCCGCGACCAAGGCCTTCACCTTCATGCAGATTTCAGACAGCCACATCGGCTTCATGAAGCCGGCCAATCCGGATAGCCGCGTCACCTATCGCGAGGCCATCGGCAAGATCAAAGCCCTGCCGCAGCGGCCGGACTTCATGATCCACACCGGCGACATCTCCCAGCTGTCGAAGCCGGAAGAGTTCGACGACGCCGATCAGATCGTCCGCGAGTCAGGCCTCAACACCTTCTATGTGCCGGGCGAGCACGACGTGTTGGATGACGACAACGGTAAGCTCTACCTCGAGCGCTACGGCAAGGGGTCCAAGGGCGCGGGCTGGTATTCCTTCGACCACAACGGCGTGCACTTCGTGGCGCTGATCAATGTGCTGAGCCTGAAGGCCGGCGGCGCGGGCAGCTTCGGTCCCGAACAGCTGGCCTGGTTGAAGGACGACTTGGCTGGGCGTTCGGCGTCGCAGCCGGTCGTGGTCTACACCCATGTGCCCATGTGGCTGATCTCCCAGGACTGGGGCTGGGGCACCGACGATGCGGCGGAGGCGCTGGGCTATCTGGCGCGGTTCGGCTCGGTGACGGTGCTGAACGGCCACATCCACCAGATCATGCAGAAGGTGGAGGGCAACGTGGCCTTCTACACCGCCAACTCCACGGCCTTCCCGCAGCCCGCGCCGGGCACGGCGCCGTCGCCGGGCCCGATGAAGGTGCCGGAGGACAGGCTGCGCAGCGTGCTCGGCATCCGCAAGGTGGACTTCATCAAAACCGGCACCCCGCTGGCGATCACCAACACGGCCCTCTCGGCCTGATCGCAACGACTTTCTGGAGAATTCTGATGCGCCTTCCCCTTGCCGCCGCCCTGTCGGCCGCAGCCGTACTGACCGTCGCCCTGCCTTTGGCCGGGGTCGCCATGGCGGCCCAGGCCACCGCGCCTGCAGCTTCGGGCCCGACGGTGAAGATCGACAACTTCGTGTTCGGCCCAGCCACCCTGACCGTGAAGGTCGGGACCACCGTCACCTGGGTCAATAACGACGACATCCCCCACACCGTGGTCGCCAACGACCATGTGACCTTCAAGTCCAAGGTGTTGGATACTGATCAATCGTTCTCGTTCACCTTCACCAAGCCTGGCGAATACCCCTACTTCTGCTCACTGCACCCGCACATGACGGGCAAAGTGGTGGTGCAGGCTTAAGCGCCTGATGAAAGACTTCCTTCCATGACCTTCGCAGCGGCCGCTCCCAGACGGCCGTGGTGGAGCCCCCCGGCCGTTCCCGCGGCCGGGGGAAGCGGCGCGGTGTCGCTGGCCACCCCCCCAGTCGCCCCTAGCGCACCGCGCCGCACCTTATTCCAGGGCCGCACGGCCCAAACGATCGGACCGTCGTTCGAGACCACCATCCTGGTGCATCTGGATGCGGCCTACAGTTTGGCCCGCTTCCTCACCCGTGACGGCGACGCCGCCGAGGACGTGGTGCAGGAGGCGGTACTGAAGGCATACCGCGGGTTCGGCGGTTTCCGTGGCGGCGACGCCAAGGCCTGGCTGCTCACCATCGTGCGGCGCGAGTTCATCGACTGGTCCAACACCCGGCGCGCGAGCCGGGCGGCGTTCGTCGAGATGGACCCCCAGATTGTAGAGGAGACGGTCGGCGGCGAAGACGAAAGCCCGGAGACCCTGCTCCTGCGTCAGGGCGAGATCGGCGCGGTGCGTCACGCCATTGAAGGCCTGCCGGAGCCGTTCCGCGAGGCGATTGTGTTGAGAGAGCTGGAGGAGATGTCATACCGCCAGGTCGCCGACGTCACGGGGGTTCCGATCGGCACGGTGATGTCGCGCCTGTCGCGTGCCCGCAAATTGCTGGCGCAGCGGCTCGACCCATCCTCGATCGCCGCCCCCGTCAGGGAGGCCGGACGATGAGCGTGTGCGACGACAAGATCGGCCTCTTGAACGCTTTCGTCGACAACGAGCTCGACGCCGCGAACACGGTGGCGATGGAGCAGCATCTGAAGACCTGTCCCGCCTGCGTCGCGGCGTTCGCCGAGATCCGCGCGGTGCGCGAGGCGATGCATGCGCCGGGCGTCGCCTATGAGGCGCCCGAGCCCTTCCGCCGCCGGCTCAATATCGCGCTCCAGGCCGAGGCCGCGCCGCCGCGGCGCCAGGCGCACCGGAAGCCCGGGTTCGGCTGGGCCGGATGGGGCCTGCTCGGCGGCGGTGGAACCCTGGCGTCGGCCGGTGTGGCGCTTACCCTGTTCATGGGCGTCCAGACTCCGGCCAAGGCGTTTGAGGACGAGCTGGTGTCTGACCATGTGCGGTCGATGCTGGCAGACCACCTGCTGGATGTGCCCACCTCGGATCGCCACACGGTGAAGCCCTGGTTCGACGGCAAGGTCTCCTTCGCCCCCATGGTGGTGGACTTCGCCGCTCAGGGTTACCCGCTGGCCGGCGGGCGGCTCGACTGGGCGCGGGGCCAGCGCACGGCGACGATCGTCTATCGGCGACGGCTGCACGTGATCAATGTGTTCGTCCTGCCCACGGCCTCGGTGCCGGCCGGCGCGGGGGACGGGTCCAAGGACGGCTACAATCTGGTGCATTGGTCGAGCGGCGGGCAGACCTGTTGGGCCGTGTCCGATCTCGACCGCAAGGAGCTGGTGCAGTTCCGCGACCTCTATCTGCGCGCCTTGAAAAGCTAGGGCGTCCGAAACGCCAGGGCTACGGCGAGCTAAATCCCGGAGATCAAGATGAGCGCATGCCCCACGACGCGGCTCCGGCCACGGCGGCGGTTCCTGCGGCTTTCCCGGATGCGGGGAATGACGCCGTTAGAGCGTGTTCCGATCTGATGGAATCAGATCGGCGCTCTAGGCTTTTGTTTTGACGCGCGTTTGATCGGAAAACCGGTTCCCACTTTTCGGAACGCGCTCTAGCTCCGACCGCACCGCGGGAAATATCGGGCTGCCGGTGTCCAGGCGGGTTCGGTTGGTCACCGACTATCCGCATAACGCGACCTGGCTCACGCCGAACGCCGGCGCTCCGGCCGTGCCGCACGGCCTGAAGAGAGGTGTCTCAAAAGAACGGCTACCGCCAAGGCGCACGGCCCTCTCGCAGCGATTTGCATCGCTCTCGCCAATCCAAGCCCGCCGTCGGGAATAAATCAGCCGCCCGGCGCGTCTACCTAGCTGAGCGGCGCCAAAGGCTCCGCCTGACATTGTTTGGGAGGGGAGATCGACATGAACGCCAGCAAACTCTTGGGCTATCGCCGTCACCTGACGATAGCAGGCCTCGTCCTGGGCGTGGCGTTGGTGATTTCAGGCGGGGCGGCCCTATTCGTCTATACCGGGATGTACGACATCGGGGCTGATGTTCCGCACACAAAGCCGGTCTTCTGGCTCGTTTCCCAGCTTCGTGACCGCTCCATCGCGGTGCGCGCCCAGAAGGTCATTGTTCCCACCGACCTGGCCGACCCACGCCGGCTCAAGGTCGGCGGAGCCCTGTATGGAAGCCTGTGCACCAGCTGCCATCTTGCCCCGGGCATGAAGAAAACCGATCTCAGCCGTGGCCTCTATCCCAAGCCGCCGCCGCTTGCTTTCGGCACCGACCTCACGCCCGCCCAAGAGTTCTGGATCATCAAACACGGCATCAAGCTGACCGGAATGCCGGCCTGGGGGCGCACCCACAGCGATGAAGAGGTATGGGACGTGGTGGCGTTCTTGAAGAAGATGCCGGATTTGGACCCGACGCAGTATCAGGCGGCGGTGCAGGGCGACGCACCGACCACCAAAAAGTAGGGCGGATCGAACGGAGCAAAAGGCGCTTAGGTTTCGGTCATTCGGCCCCCGCAGCCGAAGCCCTCCCGCCACCTGGAGCATCGTGCGGAAAAGCGGGGGCGCTGCCTACGGCGGTTCGCCCTTCGGGAATCAATGGACCGTCGGTCCGGTCTCTCCATGGGCCCAGTCTCTCTATGGGCCCAGTCTCTCCATGGGCCTGGGCTCTCCATGGGCCCGGGCTCTCCATGGGAGAAGCGGGCTTGTTGAACGCCATGACGACTGGAACAGCGGTCCACACCTGGCGCCGTCGCGCTCGGCGGCGCGGCCGTCGATCATGTTGGCACGCTCATCGTCGCGGTGCGCTCCATCGAACGCATTCGGCAGATCGAGGCGAACGCCTTCATGCAGCAAGTGATCATGCAGCCGCCCGCCGCCCTGCCCGTCGGTTTGGCTCGGCCAAACGCACTCTTGCCCACAGGGACGCGTTAAAGCGGCGTCCAGAGGTCCGGCCGAACCGGCTCTGAGCGCCAGCCGTCCAGGGTCGCGGCGCGGGCGGCGATCAGGCCGCCCGCCATCACCTGGCCGAGCTTGGTGAGCGAACTGGTGGAGGCGCGGCGGTCCATGCCGGCGGGCCCGTTGTTCAGGACGGTGACGCCGATCTGGCGATAGACGCCCCGCGCCGCGGCGATGGCCCAGGCCGAGCGGAAGCCGAGCGCGTTCAAGCCCCAGCGCGCGGACGCATAGTACGGCTCCGCCGCCGCCAGCAGCCGCGCCGTGGCCGCGAAAACCACCGCCCGGTTGGCCGGATCGGCGACCGCCGCCGGACCCTGCGCCGCCGCGCCAAGCCAGTCGGCCGGCAGGTAGACCCGGCCGCCCTTGGCGTCCTCGACCACATCCCGCGCAATGTTGGTCAGCTGCAGCGCGAGGCCGAGATCGGCGGCCCGGCGCAGGGTGGGAAGGTCGTGCACGCCCATCACCTGGGCCATCATCACGCCCACGACCCCGGCCACGTGATAGGCGTACTGAAGGGTGTCCTCGAGCGTCCGGTAGGTGCGCCCCTCCACATCCATGCGGAAGCCTTCCAGGAGGTCGAGCGGATAGCGCGCCGCGATGCCGTGCCGGAGCGCCACGCGCTGGAAGGCGGCGAAGGCGGAATCGTCCATCGTCTCGCCGGCCAGCGCGCGCCGGGTCTTGTCCTCGAGCTCGGCCAGCTTGGCGCCGGCCAGCGCCGGGTCGAGGCCGACCGCGCCGTGCCCCATGACCTGCCCGTCGATCTCGTCGTCGCAGTGGCGGCACCAGGCGTAGAGCAGATAAGCGTCCTCGCGCACCCTGGGATGAAACAGGCGCGCGGCGGCGGCGAAGCTGGACGACCCCTTCTGGATGCTGTCGCGGCTGGCGTCGAGGACGGCGTCGGTCATTGCGCGGCGACCGCCGGAGGTTCGACGTCTTCGAGCATCAGGGAGGCGGTGGCCTTGGCCGAGCCGATCACCCCGGGGACGCCGGCGCCGGGGTGGGTGCCCGCGCCGACGATGTAGAGGTTGTCGATCACGTCATCGCGGTTGTGCGCCCGGAACCAGGCGCTCTGGGTCAGGATCGGCTCCAGCGAGAAGGCGGATCCCAGGTGGGCGTTCAACTGGTCGCGGAAATCGATCGGCGTGAAGATGCGGCTGGTGACCAGGTCCCGCGTCAGCCCCGGAATGTAGCGTTCCTCCAGATAGGCGAGGATCTTGTCGCGGTAGGCCGGCCCGACCGTCTCCCAGTCGATGTCCGCGGACCCGAGGTGGGGCACGGGCGCCAGCACGTAGAAGGCTTCGCAGCCCGGCGGCGCCAGGCTTGGATCGCTGCGCGAGGGCGCGTGCAGATAGAGGGAAAAATCGGCGGACAGCGCCGGCCCCTTGAAGATCTCGGAGATCAGCTCCCGATAGCGCGGCCCGAACAGCACCGTGTGGTGAGCCAGGTTCGGGTGCTGGGTCTTCAGCCCGAAATAGAGCACGAACAGCGAGATCGAATGTCGCTTGCCCGCCAGCGCCCGGCCCTGGGATCGGCCCCGCGGATGGTCGGCCAGCAGCGTCTGATAGGTATGCACGACGTCGGCGTTGCTGGCGACGGCGTCGAACGCCAGCACCTCACCACTCGCCAGCCGCACGCCGGTGACCCTGGCGCCCTGCGTCTCGATCGCCGCGACCGGGGTGTTCAGGTGAAAGGTCCCGCCAAGGTCCTCGAACAGCCGCACCATGGCCTGCACCAGGGCGCCCGTGCCGCCCCTTGGAAACCACACGCCCCACTGGCGCTCGAGCGCGTGGATCAGGGCGTAGATCGAGGAGGTGGCGAACGGGTTGCCCCCCACCAGCAGCGAGTGGAAGCTGAACGCCTGGCGAAGCTGGTCGTCCTTGATGAACTCCGCGACCTTGGCGTAGACCGACTTCCAGGCCTGCAGCCGCATCAAGGCCGGCCCGGCGGCGATCATGCTGGAGACGCTGAGGAACGGCACGGCCCCGAGCTTCACATAGCCTTCCTCCAGCAGCTCTTTCGAGTAGGCCAGGAAGCGCTGGTAGCCCGCCACGTCGGCCGGCGACTTGGCCCCGATCTGGCGATCCAGCTCGGCCTGATCGTTCACATAGTCGAAGCTGTAACCGTCTTCCCAGCACAGCCGGTAGAAGGGCGTGATCGGCATCAGCTCCACGTAGTCGGCCAGCTTGCGGCCCGAGAGGGCGAACAGCTCTTCGACGCACGAGGGATCGGTGATGATGGTGGGGCCGGCGTCGAAGGTGAAGCCCGCGTCCTTGTAGACGTAGGCCCGGCCGCCGGGCTTGTCGCGGGCTTCGAACAGGGTGGTCTTCACCCCCGCCGACTGCAGGCGGATGGCCAGCGCCAGGCCGCCGAAACCCGAACCGATCACTGCCGCCGTCTTCATGCCCGCCCTTTTTCACCCCGCCCTTTTTCACGGAGACAGCGCAGCGCGGCGCCCACCGGCACCGGCGGTTTGCCGCTCAGGATTCGCAGCTTATCCAAGGCGGTGAGATTTGCGGCGTAGAATCGGCCGATCAGCGGTTCGGACAGGCCATAGAACCGTTCCAGGACGCGGTATCGCTCGCCGGGCCGGGCCGCCCGGAACAGCATGCGGTTCAACAGGCGGAAGAAGGCCCGCTCTCGCCAGAGCCGGATCGAGCGCGCCTGAACCAGCCGCTGCACCGAAGCGGCATCGATCACCGGCAGGTCGCAGAGGGAGTCGGCCAGGGCCACCGCATCGGGCAGGGAATAGCCGGTGGTGGGATGGAACAGGGCGGCGCGCAGGCCCGTCAGGGTCCGCCCCTCCGCCCGCCGCCAGTGCGCCTCGATGTCGCCGTCGAGGGCCACCGGCAGGACGCCCTGCTCCTCCGCGAGGATGGCGTCGATCGCCCAGCCCTGGGCGGCCGCATAGTCGCTGATCCCCCGGCGCATATCGTCGAGATCGAGGTCGTCCGCGTCGGTGTAGCGCGTATCCTCGATCAGCAGGGTGTTCGCATCCCAGGGCAGGACGTAGAGGAACCGGTAGCCGTCCTTCTGGTCCACCGTCGCGTCCATGATGATCGGACCGCCGAGGCCGTGATCGGCGTTGAGCCGCACCGTCTGGCCTACGAACTTCTGGTAGCCGAGCACCAAGTCCGGCATCGCTTCGGGCCCGCGCCCGTCGAGCGTCAGCGCCGCCCCCAGGCGACGGCCGTCCTGCAAGCTCAGCGCGCGGGCGTCCATCGATGCGATCGGCGCCGAGGTCAGCACCCGGTCGCCCAGGGCGGCGGCCAGCACGTCGTGGAACCGCTCGGAGCTGATGCTGCGATAGCCGCAGGCCACCTGGCGTCGCCGTCTGGGAAACCGGACCTCATAGCGATCCCACGCGCGGGTGACGAAGGGCGCGATCCAATCGCCTTCGGGGCCAAGGTCGGAGGCGAAGAAGGACCAGGTGTGGCGGCCGCCCAGGCGCGCGCCGCCTTCGACCAGCCTGAACGACACCTCGGGCCGCCTCTGCGCCAGGCGATAGGCGATCAGGCCGTTCGCGAGGCCGCCGCCGGCCAGAAGCAGGTCGAGCCCCCCGGTATCCGAAGGCGCGCCCGTGGCGGTCGTGACGCCATTCTCCTGCGGAACATCCATGGGTCAGGCGGCCGCCTGGTCGCGCGCGATCACCGTCCGCCGTGTGTTTCCCATGCCGCGCCAATCCCTCGTCGTTGGCTCGACCATAGCACGGCTTCCGGACCCGTCAGGGCGTTCGCCGTACCCGGCGGAACTGGGGTACAACCCACCCCTTCACCTCACCGTCGCGGGGCTGGCGCCATGGGCTATTCGGAAATCCTCTATGCGGTCGAGCACGGCGTGGCGACGATCACGCTCAATCGGCCCGAGCGGCTGAACGCCTGGACCGGGGTGATGGGCGCCGAGCTGCGCCAGGCCATGGTCGCGGCGGCCGACGACGCCCAGGTCCGCGCCATCATCCTCACCGGCGCCGGCAAGGGCTTTTGCGCCGGGGCCGACATGGCGGCCCTCTCCGCGATCAGCGCCTCCGGCGAGAACCAGACACGCCCGTTCGAACCGATCGACCCGGACGGCCGCGCCGACTTCCAGCATCCGATGACCTGGCTGCCGGCGATCGACAAGCCGGTGATCGCCGCGGTGAACGGCGCGGCGGCCGGCATGGGCCTGGCGCTGCTGTTGTTCTGCGACCTGCGCTTCGCCGCCGACAGCGCCAAGTTCGTCACCGCCTTCTCGCGCCGCGGCCTGATCGCCGAACACGGCTCGAGCTGGATGCTGACCCGGCTGGTGGGTCACAGCCGCGCGATCGACCTGATGTTCTCTTCACGCCGGGTCGAGGCCGAGGAGGCCTTCCGCATCGGCCTGGCCGACCGGGTCTTCCCCGCCGAGACGCTGATGCAGGAGACCCGGGCCTACGCCCGCGACCTCGCCGACAACGTCTCGCCGCGCTCGCTCAAGGTGATGAAACGCCAGCTGTGGGACGCCCTGTTCGAGGGCCTCCGCGCCTCCCTGGCCGACGCCGACCACGAGATGGCGCTGAGCCTCAAGAGCGACGACTTCAAGGAAGGCGTGGCCCACTTCCTGGAAAAGCGGCAGGCGCGGTTTACGGGGCGGTAGGGGCGATGATCGGGGATTGTTGCTTGGACTGCCCCCGTATTCCGAGTTGAACCAGCTTAAGCTTTCCTGCAGGCAGCCGAGGATGGGCACGAATGCCAATCAATCCACCCTGGGGCATAGTGGCGGTCCTAGCCATATTCTTGGCCATCGGCGTTATTTGGCAAGGCCTTCCCGGTCGTGCGGGCTGACCAGCCGCGCCAAGAATCCGAGATCATACTGGGTGCTAATGGGTCTGATGAGCGCAACAATACTTGCCTTCACCTGGACCGCTTTGACATTGCCCGTCCCTGTGAGTCACTAGGGTCCGGAATCGTAGAAATGGTCATTGCGTATATTGGCCCCGGATTTGGAGCGACTATCGCCGCGTGGCGCCCTACCGCGCCCTCTGCCAGGCGCTCGGCGTCGACCCCGCCCTTCTGGCCCACCGCTACGCCCTGGACATGGCGGGCGTGGATACGGTGGTGCTGGGCGTGAAGAACCGCGCCGAGCTGGCGCAGGGCCTGGAGGCCGAAGCGCAAGGCCCGCTCCCGGCCGCGCTGCGGGCGCAGATCGATGGCCTGGGGTTGGCGGAGGCGGGTTGAGGGTGTGGGCGACGATCGGAGAGGCTCCATGAGCGACAGCATGTCCAGCCCCAGGGTCGTCGTCGCCGGGACCGGCTTCGTCAGCATCCGCGAGCACCTGTTCGCCGTGGCCCCGCAGGTAAGGCTGGAGATGATCGAGCGGGCCGCGATCATGGCCGAAGGCGCCGAGGCGGACGTGCTGATCCCGACGATGGCGCGCGTCGACGGGCCGCTGATGGATCGGGTGCGCGGCCTGAAGCTGATTCAGCAGTGGGGCGTCGGCCTGGAGGGCGTCGACGTCGCCGCCGCAACCCGGCGAGGGATCGCCGTCGCGCGGGTGGCCAGCCACGGCACGGGCAACGCGGAGTCCGTCGCCGAATGGTGCGTGATGGCGGCGATCGCGCTCAACCGCCAGCTCTCGGCGGCCCAGGCCGGACTCCGCAGCGGCGGCGCCTGGGGCGGGCCGGCCGGCCGCGCGCTGCTCGGCCGCAGCGCCGGCATCCTGGGCCTCGGCGGCATCGGCCAGGCGCTGGCCGCGCGGCTGGCTCCGTTCGGCATGCGGGTCAGGGGCGTCGGCCGCCGGGCAGATCCGGTATTGGCCGGGCGCCTCGGGATGGAATGGGTTGGCGGCCGCGATGAGCTCGGCGAGCTTCTGTCCGCAAGCGACGTCCTGTTCCTCTGCCTGCCGCTGACCAGCGAGACCCGCCGCATCATCGACGCAGCGGCGCTGGAGCGCCTGCCGGCGGACGCCTGCCTCATCAATCCCAGTCGCGGCGGCCTGATCGACCATCACGCCCTGCTGGCGGCAATTGACGAGGGCCGGCTTCTAGGGGCTGCGCTCGACGTGTTCGACCAGGAGCCGCTGGACCCGGCGTCGCCGTTGCTGACCCGACCAAGGATCCTTGCCACGCCCCACATCGCCGGCATCACCGACGCCTCCTACGCAGGCATCGCGCGCCGCATAGCCGATAACCTGGACCGCCTCGCCGCCGGCAGACCGCTGGTGGGCTGCGTCAACGCCGAGGCGCCGGGCGGGTGATGACGGCGAGGGCATAGGTCTGTGTTCAGGCCGCTATCGGCAGCTTGGCGCTCGGAGCGGACGTTCCCTCGGTTCTAGGAACCAGAATCTCAAGACCGCCCTTGATAGGGCGACGTGTTATGCTGTCACCGAAACCTCAGTTCCGGAAACCTCAGTTCCGAAAGCGGACAGCGGCGTAAGCTCGCGTTGTCCAATATGGTTGGAAAAGATCTCATCAATCGCGAAATCCCTCCGCTGGGCACCTCCGCCCTACTCAATCTAAGCGGTCCGCAGCGTAGCGAACTTCGGGCAATGGGTCTGCTGGAGCTTCGGCGAGCCAAGCTTTGCCGCCCTCGCCCCCCTTCCCTGCGTCCTCCAAGGCGTGAGCCAACCGCACGCATCCTTGGCGCACAAGGGATACCGAAACCGCCTCCAACGTGCCCGTCCGCACCTGACTGTAGGCCGTCTCGTTGAGAAAATCCCCCAGCGGGGCGTCAAGACGGTCAAGCTGAGCCCCGCTCAGAGCACCGAGGGCGACGAGCTGGTTCACGCCGTGCAACACGGTCGACAATCCGGTCCACCGTCTCGTCTCGAAGGCCGAGAGCAGCACATCGATCAGGGTGTAGGGAACGGTGGTCGGGGATTGCCGCGCCCAGGCGACAACAGCGATCACGCTGGCCTGCACATACTCCCATTGACTGGCGAACAAAGCGCGGCGGAGGCGAGCCATGATCTGGGGTCGATAGGTTGGGACGGTATCAACGAACGCGATCGAGGCGGCGAGCGCGTCAGGGCTTTTAGCGTCATCCACGAAGGCGAACAGGGCCTCGAGGCGCGCGGCGGTTCGATCCCGTGATGCGAGGGCGGGGACCACGACGCCGCAGAGGGCGTCGGCGACCGCATTGGCCTTCAGGCTTTGTTCTTGGGCTTCAAAGGCGGCCTGCAACGGCGTCGAGGACGCCCTGGGTCTCCAGGCGACAAGGTGATCGAAGATCGCAACGGCGTCGATTGGTGTGGGCTTGAGAGTCGAGTCTCCCAGCAAAAGGAATCCCCGAAGGTCGGGCAGGGTCAGTTTGTCGGGCGTCTTGAACAGGCGCTGCTCAAGTCTCGCCTCCACATCCACCCCGTCCGGCCGCGGCAACCAGACCAGGGCACTCGGAAAATAAGGCTGAATATCGGGAAGTGGTGGGTCGCCTTCCGGCTTGCGCCAGAGCGCGCGGGCAAACCGCTTCGCTTCGGAGGGGCGTAAGAGATTGGCTTTGGCCAGCGGACCCAAGCGCAGCATCGCCTCCCTGTCTGGACGATCGCCGTCCATGCGCTCAAGCAGTCGATTGATGGAGCCGTTCCAAGCCGACTTGGGCCGCGACGCCCCGAGCGTCATCCACCAAAGCCAACTTGAGACCTGGGGATAGTGATGGACGTTGGCGCAGTCTGCCTCGTCAGCGGTCGAGAACGCCAGCGACGCAGTGATCAACGTGCCTCGGAGGTGCGGTGCGACAGCTTCCAGACTGCACTGGGCGAGATTGCTGACCGATTCGAAGAGCCACGGGTGCTTCACGCTTTGGTCAACCCCAAGTTCCAGCGCGAAATGGAATGCCTCCACCGCAGCATCGCTCTTAGCGCAGGCGGTGAAGCGGGCTAGCAGTTCGACGAGGAGAGCGAGCCGATCCACAACGAACGAGCGTCGTTTCGGAGTCGGCGCCGTCCGGCCGCGCCAGAACGCGATCTCCCGACGCAGGGCGATCACGATGCCCTCACGGACGTCCGGCGAAATCGCCGCCACGGTGACGCGGCCGAACAACTGCTCCAAGCTGGAGCCACGGCCGCGCAGCATGCTGATTAGACGGAGCCATTCGTAGGTCGTCGCCGGTGGATACAAGGTCGCCAGATCCTGCACCGCTTCGCCGAGCGTATTGACGTAGTCCAGATGAAAGGGGATGCCGGCGTCTTCAACGAGCCGACGGAACGCCTCCGCCGGTTTGTGCATATCGCCGACGAAGTGCACGGTGTTGGAAGGGTCGGTATAGCGTCCAGGCGCAAATTTGGGCTGGATGCTCTCGTCCTGCTTTCGCTTGTTCACGGCACCACGAAGATCGTCGGTCACCGCTTCGCGAAGCACCCAGGGATCGCAGAGCGAGATGCGGTATTCCTCGTTCCACCGAACGAAGCCGGTCAGCTTGTTCTGATCGAGCGCCCTGGCAAACCACTCCGCCCAGGCCCGACGGGAAATGACCCAGAGGGACGTCTCATCCAATCGCTGACGCTGCCGAAGGTCTGCGAGCGTATCGGTCACCTCCTCTTCCGCGCGTTCGAGTTCGCCGAGGTCACACCATAGGGCCGCCCGGCGTAGGCCCCAGACCGGATCCAGTCCCTGTATCTGGGGCAGCAGCGTCTCGACGGCCGCGAGATCGCGACTATCGCGCGCCGTCAAGGCGCGCTGATAGGCGGTGCCTGCGCGAAGGTCGCTTCCATCCGCGGCGAAAGCCTCGACACGGCCGATCAGACGTTCGAACGCAACACCATCGTCCGCTGCTCGCGCATGATCGGCCAGAACTAACGCCAGTGTCATCTGCTCCGCTTTGGTGAGGTCGCAGTCGCGCTCCGTGTGGGTGAAAGTCTCGGCCAGGTCAGCCACGACCGGATGGAGCCGGTTCAGCCCTGTATGTTGGCGCCAGACGTACTCAAATGCGACCCTGGCCCGCTCAGCGTCGGGCAGCGTACTCAGGTTAGCCGGTGTCGGCATGGGTGCCTCATGGATACCGCTTACCCAATGCCACAGGGTCTTTGGACAGATCAGCCAGCCCGGATAAGTCTGGCGGTCGCGTTGCCAGAGCGGAAGTTCCCGCCGGTAGATCTCCGCGGCGAAGGCCGGGTCGGTGCGGACACGACGAAAATCGTCGCCACTCATCGAGTTGGGCAACGCCGTGGGCTCCCAATCATAGGCGGGCTTTGGACGGGCGGCGTGCAGGTAATCCAAGAACAACATCGCCGCCCTGGCGTGCCGCTCACCAGGGTCGTGGCCATCCACCAGCGGTGCGAGGTCGATGGGCGCGATGTTGCGAAGCTCCAGATATTTGCGCTTCGCGGCGCTAAGATCGAGCAAGCCAACCAGATAAATCCGCCGCGTGCTGGAGCCCAAATGATCGCGTACCCAGCCCGACCACTGCAGGAAGTTAGGATCATCGCCCGAGAAGCCGAGCAGACAGAGCTCGTTCTCGATGAAGGATTGCCGAGCGAAATTGACGAAGGCGGCGTGGCGCGCGGGATAGGTCCTATAATCCTCTTCGGCCAGGATGAAGTGCTCGGAGGCACCGATGGAGCCATGGAGCTTCACGATGCGCGGCGCGCGCGCATGGGCGAGATCGGTCTCAAGCCGGACTGGTTCGTAGCGGATTCCGTCGATCTGCAGCGAGGTCCGCTCCAGGAGAGTATCGTAGTTGGTAGACAGGACATCCGACCAGGGCAGCTCAAGAAGCCGGCGGTGCGCTGCGCCCGGCGTCCAGACAATGTCGGGCACCTGATCGCGGACGAAGTCGTCAAGGGCGGCCTGCCCGAACAGGGCGCGAAATTCCTCCGCGAGCTTCAACGGATCGCTTGGGACGAGCTTCCGTTCGGTTCCGTAGAGCCTCGCGGTCATGGCCTCTTGCAAATCGGTCCAGAGCGGTGGCCATGGCGTGTGAGGCGACGCGCGTTCGGCGTTACGGCTGAAGCCGGCACCGACGAACGCTGTAGCGCGTCGGCGCCACAGAGCCATAGCGACTTGCTGAATCGCGGCGAAATCGGCCAAATCCTCGACTGACATGAATTTCATAGAATTGTCTTCACTTGCCGGTCAGCAAGGGTGGGCGAAAGATCATGTGAGTCGCTTCCGAAACTAGGTCTGAGGCGGGCGGGGTTCAGCTCCATCCCACTATGAGCTGTACTATTGGAGCGAGCGCTACTTAAACCCGCAGTCGAATTTACGAGAACCCATCTTCGACGCAACGAAAGCAGTGCCGATTTCGCTCATGCAGCCATTGGGTTCGCTCCAGATGGCGGGCGTTTGCCACTGCACTTCGGGGGGCCATCTCAGACAAGCCTGGAAGGGCGGCCAGCAGGCGAGACCGCGCTATGCTGCCTCAGAAACCGAAAAGAATCCGCCGGAGAATCCGGGGAATCCGGGGACACCACACATAAATCCCCCCACCTCGACGAAAAGATCATTGCGTATAGTGTCCCGGGATTCCAACCGCTCAGTCCACATCGTGGACTTACCGGAGCCGTTGTGGCCGGCGACGATAATCGCCAGCGGTTTTTCAGACGCAATTTGGGTTTGAAGAACCTGCTCGACCGCTTCGGCCAGCTCGGTCATGCGGTGACTTTGAAAACACCGTTCTCAAAAACGCCACGCTCGCGCTTGCCGTTGAGTTCCCGAATGAGCTGACGCGGATTGGAAGGATCAGCGTGGAACAGCGGCGCCGACTTCATACCCCGGAGCTTCACGCCCGGCTTGACCAAGCGGCTTTTGATTTTTTTGAGCGCGGACTGGCCCAGATCGACATTGTGCGCCCAGTCTCCCTGTGCGGCGACGCTGACGGTAAGCTTGGCTGTTCCAAACTGAAAGGTTTTGACCTTGGCGCGTCCCGCCGAGCCGGCCTTAATCACCAGCCTGGCCTTGCCCCGGCTCGCCTTTTGAGCGGCCTTTCCGGGCGCGATTTTGGCGGTCTCGGTCATGCCCCCAAGATAGGCGCCAGAGGTAGATTTCAGCAAGACGCTTGCGTGAAAACAGACCCTCGGTTCCCACTATCACCTCCTCACCCAGCCACCCGCCTCCCCCGCCGCAGCATCTGCGTCTGATACCCACTGACCTTCTCCGCCAGCACCGCCTGCCAGTCCGGCGACGCGGCGCCGCACAGGGTCAGGGCGTAGCCGTAGCCGGCGACGGCCTCCAGCTCTTCGGCCTCCAGGGAGCCGGCCACCCAGCTGAGCATCACTCCGGCGAAGGTGAGGTCGAGGCTGCGCAGCAGCAGGGTGGTGTCGATCTCGGGCGACAGCGCCCCGTCGCGGGCCGCGGTGTCGATCAGGGAAAGCCAGAAGGCGTCGCGCTCGGGCATGGCCAGGGCGGAGCGCACCTCCTTGCGGCTCATGTCGAACACCCCGGTCCACAGGGCGCGGTAGAAGTCCGGGTCGTCGATATAGTAGCGGATCGACATCGCCAGCACCTGGAAGATGCGCTCGACCCCGCTGGCCGGACGCAGCCGGGCGAACTTCTCGCTGAAGTCGCGGATGTCGGCCAGCACGGCCAGCACGATCGCCCGCTTGGAGCCGAACAGATTGTAGGGGGTCGAGAGGCTGACGTCGGCGCGGTCGGCGATGGCGCGCATCGACACCCCGGCGACGCCGGTCTCGCGGATCAGGTCGCGGGCCGCGGTGACGATACGGCGGCGCCGCTCCGCCTTGGCTTCCTCGCGTCTGCTCATCCCGCTCCCCGGCCGCGGCTGCGGCGCGGCGCGCCTGCTGACCTTGCGTAACCGCGCGCTTCGGTTTGGACAACACCCGCGCGGCCAGGGCCTCGCCGGCCCGCGGGCGGCCGGCGCCGCCGCCCAGAAAACATAACACGTTTCGAAAATGCATTGAATTCGGGCGCGCCCTGGTGAAGTCTCGCGGCAGGATCGGTTCGCCGCCAAGGACACCCCCGCCGTGCCTGACTTCCGCATGATCGACGCCGCAGGGACGGCGATCCGCGCCGCCGTCGCCGGGGAGGGCCCGCTGGTGCTGATGGTGCACGGCTTCCCGGAGAGCTGGTACAGCTGGCGCCATCAGATCGGGCCGATCGCCGAGGCCGGCTTCACCGCCTGCGCGATCGACGTGCGCGGCTATGGCGGCTCGCAGACGTTCCCCGCGGTCGCCGACTATTCCATGGAGGCCATCGTCCGCGACGTGGCCGGCGTGGCCCAGGCGCTGTCGCCGGGCCGGGGCGCCATCCTGGTCGGGCACGACTGGGGCGCGCCGATCGTCTACAATTCGGCCCTGATCCATCCGGAGATCTTCAAGGCGGTGGCGGCGATGTCGGTGGTCTACACCGGCGTGCCGACGCGGTCGTTCGACGACATCATCAAGGAGATGTTCGACGACAAGAACCTGTTCTTCTACCAGACCTATTTCCGCGAGGTGGGCAAGGCCGAGGCGGCGTTCGATCACGACCCGCGGGGCTTCCTGCGCCGGTTCTACTTCGCGATTTCCGGCGACGTGAAGCCGGGCTCCTGGCCGATGGACAAGGACGCCAGCGCCACCCTGCTGGAGGGGCTGGAGGATCCGGAGGTGTTCCCGGCCTGGCTGAGCGACGCCGACCTCGACTATTATGTGGGCGAGTTCGCGCGGTCGGGGTTCTTCGGCCCGCTCAGCCGCTATCGCAACCACACCCGCGATTTCGAGTACCTGCAGGCGTTCAAGGATCGGAAGATCGAGCAGCCCGCGCTGTTCGTCGCCGGGGACCGCGACGGGGCGTTCAACATGTTCGGGGCCGCCGCCGACCCGATCGCCATCATGCGCCTGTTCACGCCGAACCTGGAGGGCGGCCACGTGCTGCCGGGCTGCGGCCACTGGACCCAGCAGGAGCGGCCGGCCGAGGTGAACGCGCTGCTGATCCCCTGGCTCAAGAGCCTGAAGGCCCGCGCGATCGTCTGACGCCAGCCGCCGCCCATCCCGAGGGCAGCGGTCCGATTTACGCCTAGCGCTTCGGTTCTCCACACAAGGGACGCCCCATGCTCAAGCTCTACGACCACCCGTTCTCGCCCTACGCCCAGAAGGTGAAGATCGCGCTGCGTGAGAAGGGGCAGCCGTTCGAGGCGCCGCTGCCGCAGGGGATCGGCGTCGGCGGCGCGGCGGGGGAGTTCGCCGAGGCCAATCCGCGCGCCGAGGTGCCGGCGCTGATCGACGGCGAGGTCCGGGTGTTCGATTCCACCATCATCCTCGAATACATCGAGGACAAATGGCCGACCCCGCCGCTGCTGCCCAGATCGCCGGCGGAGCGCGCCCGGGTGCGGATGCTGGAAGAGGTGATGGACACCCACTACGAGCCGATCAACTGGGGGCTGGGCGAGGTGCGGGCTTTCAAGCGCGCGAAGGGGCCGCTCGCCGAGGCGATCGAACAGCGCGCCGCCGAGCAGACCCAGGGGTTCTTCCACTGGCTCGAGGGCCAGCTCGGCGACCGCCCGTGGTTCAACGGCGACGACTTCGGCTGGGGCGACCTTTCCGTCGTTCCCTACCTGAACGGCTCGCGCGGCCATGGCCATGTGGCGCCGGCGGGGACACGGCTTGCGGCGTGGCTGGAGCGGGTCAACCAGCGCCCCAGCGTCGCCGCCACCACCGCCGACATCACCCGCATGCTGCAGAGCGGCGCGCCGGGGATGGCCGACGTCGCCACCATGGTGGAACAGGGCCTGTTCAAGCGCGAATACCGCGATCACCGCCTGGAATGGATGGTCAAGGTCGGCGGGCTGGAGGTGGTGACCGAGGGCCTGAAGCGCGACAACATCCGCTTCAGCCCGGATTTCGGGTGAGGGTGCGTGGCATCGCCGTGCGTGCTTCGATACGCCCGCTGCGCAGGCTACTCAGCATGACGAAGGTGGGGATGCTGCGAAGGTTTGTGCAGCCCCCCGGTGGGCGCCCTAAGCCGCCAGCCTGGCCGCCCCCCGACGCTCCGCCAGCAGGATGATGTCGGCGTCGTGGGACAGGCCGAGCGCCTGCATCATCACCGCGCGTTCGGGGCCGGCCTTGGGGGGGTAGGCGTCGGCGTTGCGGGCCTTGCCGCGCGCCCAGTAGCGCAGGATCTTGAACAGGTTCCTGGGCCGACGGATCCAGGCGTCGGGGTGCTCCAGCATGTGGAAGCCGCGCATGGCTTCGCGCAGCAGGCCGGTGTCCTGGCGGATCGCCACGGCGATGCCGTCCTCGAAGAAGCTGCGCAGCACGCGGGCGCGGCGGCCGGGCTTGTAGTCGGGGGTCAGGGCCTGCTCGGCCCGCCGGATCGCCCCGCGGTCCTGGCGTCGCATCGCCAGGTAGTAGGGCCTGACCTCGCTGTGCAGCCGCTTGCCGTAGCTCAGCAGGCGCGCTCCGGGATCCGTGGTCTCGGCCAGCACGTCGCGCAGGATGTAGGCCTCGACGGCCGCCAGCGAGCAGCCCCGCCCGTAGAGCGGATTGGTGCGGACGAGGGTGTCGCCGACGGCGAAGAAGCCGAGCACGGCCGGCGCGTCGCCCGGAATCAGGTCGCGCCAGCGTCCCAGCAGGTCGCCCATGCCGAACACCTTGCTGACCGCCCCGGCCTGATCCGGCGCGGTCCACACCTTCAGCCCTGGCAGGTTGTCGATCATCCGGTCCCACTGTTCGGGGCGGACGATCGCCTTGCGAAGCTCGTATTCGATTTCGGGGACGCACATGGTGATGGAGAAACAGCCGTTGTCGCCCGGAAAGACCCCGAACTTGAGGTAGCCGAGGTCGCCGCTGAACGGGGGATTGCCCTCGCGCTGGGGCTCGGCGCGGCCGGGCGTCAGGCGGTAGTGGCGCGTGAAGTAGAGGATGCCGGCGGTCTCGCTCTCCTCCGGGATCCGCGCGCCCTCTTCGACGAGCTGCTCGATGCCGCCGCCGTTCTTCCCGCCGGCGTCGACGACCACATCCGCGAGCAGGTCGTGGACCGCATCGCCCTCTTCGACGCGCACGCCGCGGACGGTGATGACGCCGGACGGCCCTTTATCGGTGATCAGGCTCAGCACATTGGCGTTCGAGCGGATGGTCACGTTCGGCAGCTGCTCGACATAGCGTCGGATGACCAGCTCGAGCGTCGTCCGCCGGCTGGTCAGGAGGGTGAAGTCCACATCGACCGGCGCCGGCCGGTAGGTCTTGAGCTGCGCCGGCGACAGCATGGCGTCGAAGCCCAGCTCGCGCACGCCAAAGGCCAGCAGGGCGTCGCGGAGCGCCGGATGGTCGGTCCTGATGATCTTGCCGAGGCGCGCCAGGAAGGCGTGGCTCTGGCGCAGATGCCCGACGCCGCGGCGGCTCCAGTCGCGGAAGGCGTCGTCGGCATCGCCGGACGGCGGCGGGCCGTCCCGCTCGAGCAAGGTCACCGCGCGGCCGGTCGGTCCGAGCGCCAGGGCGGTGCAGAGGCCGGCGATACCGGCGCCGATGACAAGAACCCGTTCGCTCATCTTCCCCGTCCGGGCTGCCCCGCGCGACATTTTTATAGTGCGTTCCAAAACTCTCCAATACAAGTCATCTCGACCGGCTCGACAGAAGCCCACGGATGGAAGGAAACCGCATGCAGCCCGACGCCCGCGACGCGGACTTTCCGATGCGCAACGGCATCTTCATGGCCCCTTTCCATCCCCTCGACCGCGATCCGACCGAGGCGATCCAGCGCGATCTCGAGCTGATCGAGGTGCTGGACCGGTTCGGCTATGAAGAGGCCTGGATCGGCGAGCACCACTCGGCGGGCTTCGAGATCATCTCCAGCCCGGAGCTGTTCATCGCCGCCGCCGCCGAGCGCACCAAGCGGATCAAGCTCGGCACCGGGGTGGTGTCCCTGCCCTATCACAGCCCCCTGATGGCCGCGAACCGGATCATCCAGCTCGACCACATGACCCGCGGACGGGTGATGTTCGGGGTGGGGCCGGGGCTGCTGCCGTCGGACGCCATGATGCTGGGCATCGATCCGATGACCCAGCGCGACCGGATGATGGAGGCGCTGGATGTGATCCTGCGCCTGTTCCAGGGCGAGGTCGTCACCGAGAAGACCGACTGGTACGAACTGGTCAACGCCCGCGCCCACCTGTCGCCCTACACCAAACCCTATCCGGAAGTGGTGGTGGCCAGCGCCGTGAGCCCGTCGGGCGGCCGCGCCGCGGGCCGGTACGACCTCGGCATGTTGTGCGTCGCGGCGACCAACGCCGGCGGCTTCGATGCGCTGGCGACCAACTGGGGCATCGCCTGCGAGATCGCCCGGGAAAACGGCCGCGAGATGGACCGCCGGCGCCTGCGCCTGGTCGGACCCGTGCACATCGCCGAGACGCGCGAGCAGGCCAGGGCCAACGTGCGCTGGGGCCTGGCCAAGTGGGCCGACTATTTCGCGCGACTCAATCCGCTGGCGCCCCGCGGCGAGACCGACGGCGCCGACCCGGTCGACCAGATGATCGCCAGCGGCCAGGTGGTGATCGGCACGCCCGACGACGCCATCGCCCAGATCCACCGGCTGCAGGAAAAGCAGGGCCGGTTCGGCGCCTTCCTGCAGCTCGCCCACAACTGGGCGACCTGGGACAACACGGTGAAGTCCTACCAGCTGTGGGCCGAGCACGTCGCGCCCGTGTTCAAACAGGCCAACGTCACCCGCCAGGCCTCGTTCGACCACACCATGGGACACGCCGCCGAGTTCATGGGCAAGGCCATGC
>Ga0302314_10005756_pt1 | contig 22550 bp, 17 predicted proteins | sample III_Palsa_N2_3_FD_200533 | JGI IMG/M metagenome (GOLD analysis project Ga0302314, IMG submission 200533) | Peat permafrost microbial communities from Stordalen Mire near Abisko, Sweden - III_Palsa_N2_3 | ecosystem: Environmental > Terrestrial > Soil > Palsa > Peat permafrost | place: Sweden... | reverse complement strand
CCAGGCAGACGTACTCGCTGACGGGTAGGTCGACGTATTTGGCGGCGAATTCCTGCGGGGTGAGGACGCCGTCCCGGTGGAACTTCTTGTCCTTGTCCGTCCACTGCCAGTCGAAGCGCTCCGGCGGCGTGCCCAGGTGGATGCAGAGGATCCGGTAGACGACCTGCATGATCTCGGCCTTGGCGGCGCGGGCGGTCTCAAGGCCTTCGGCCGCGGCCGCGCGGACGGTCCGCGCGCCCTGGTGAAGCTGGTAGCGGAGGATCGAGTTCATCCGGGCCGTGTTCGACGAGCTCTGCGTCTCCGGCATGTAGCCCTTGGGGACCAGTCCGTGCTTGGCGACCAGGGCGGCGAACATGTTCCACTGGCCGCCGTCGCCGGCCACCGACGCCAGCAGGAAGTCGACGGTGCGGTCGTCGAGGTCGCGGCCCGCGGTCTCGATGATCGCCTCGAGGAAGTAGTTGGCGCGCTCGAGCTTGTCCCAGAACATCGCGTAGTTCTGCGAGAACTCGAAGTCCTTGAGCCCGGTCTCGCGCATGACGCCGACGCGCAGCAGGTTCAGCCCCGCGAAGAGCCAGCAGCGGCCGCTCTTTTCCTGGTTGGTGACCTTCCAGTCGTCCAGCGTGGTCGACTGCGAGTGGTCGATGCTGCTGACGATCTCCCGGTTGATGGCGACATCATCGACCGTCACCCGGGTCACGGCATTCTGGGCGAGCCGATAGGTCGGGTTGGCCGAGAAGTCTTTGCGTAGTCGTTCCAGCTCAGCGCCAGTGAGTGTTCCGTCCATCGCAGCATCCTCCGCGTCGCATCGTCGTCTGGGCCTGTCACCAGGTTAACTGCTGAACCGACCCCGACATTAGGGGGCGAACAGCTGTTTATGTCCATCCCGGGCGACGCCTCAGCGCTTACGGGCTAGCGCGCACCATAGGGCCGACCTGCCCGTCTCGTCTGTGCCCGCGGGGTCGGGGCGCCATTCCTCGACCCGGACCAGCCCGGGCGCCACCAGGTCCATGCCCGCGAAGAACCGCTCCAGCTGCTCGCGGTTGCGGCCTATGTACTGCTGCTGGGCCGACCGGCTGACGACGTCTTCGAAGCCCTGCTTCGCCTCCCCGGCCAGGAGTTCCGCTCCCAGGTGGGACAGGGCGAGGTAGCTGCCCGACGGCATGGCGTCCATCACCGCGGCCACCAGCGCCTGCGGGTCGTCGGAGTCCGGTATCACGTGCAGGATCATCAGCATCGTCACCGCCACCGGCTTGGTGAAGTCCAGCAGTCGCGCGGCCTGGTCGAGGATCGTCTCCGTGTCGCGCAGGTCAGCGTCGATGTACTGCGTGGCGCCAGCCTCGTGGCTGGTCAGCAGCGCACGCGCATGCGCGAGCACGATCGGGTCGTAGTCCACGTAGACCACCCGGGTCTCCGGCGCGACCGCCTGGGCGACCTGGTGGGTGTTGCCGGCCGTCGGGATGCCGGTGCCGATGTCGAGGAACTGCCGTATCCCGGCCTCTTCGGTACGGACCGGCTTGCGTCCCGCATCGGCGGGCTCGGTACCGGCAGCATTCTGCCACACGAATTCCCTTGCCTGGCGGGCGCTGCCGCGCTGCCGCACCCCGGCCGACGCCGCACGCGAGGTCGGCGCCGTGTAAACGAGATCGGTCTCGCTCGTGCTGGCGGCCGAGGAAGTACAGTGTGTCCGGATGGGCAGCGAGCAGGGGACCCAGAAAGCCCTAACAGGCGCGGAAGCTCGGCTGGGGCGGGATTTCTGGCTGTACTTCAGCGGGCAGGCCGTCTCTCAGCTGGGCAGCTCGTTCACCATCTTCGCCCTGCCGCTGCTGGTGTTCAAGCTGACTCACTCGGCCACCAACCTGGCGTTGACCACCGTGGCCGAGTTCGTGCCCTACCTGCTGTTCGGGCTCCTGCTTGGCGCGGTCGTGGACCGGTTTGACCGCAAGCGTCTCATGCTGGGCAGCGACATCGCCCAGGCGCTCGTGATCGCCGTGATCCCCGTCCTCGCGCTCAGCGGGTCGCTGCGGGTGGCGGACATCTACGCCGTGACCTTCGTGCAGTCGACGCTGGGGATCATCTTCAACTGCGGGGAGTTCGCGGCCATCCCCGCCCTCGTTGGCGAGCGGGAACTGGTCACGGCCAACGCCCGCATCATGGCGACGAACAACGCCGGCCAGATTCTCGGCCCCGGGCTGGCCGGCGCGCTGGTGGCCTTCGTGCCGGTCCCCGACCTGCTGTTCGTGGACGCGGGCTCCTTTCTCATCTCGTCGGGCTGCCTGGCCCTGATCCGCCGCAGCTTCAACGCCGCCACGCCGGCCGGGCGGCCGGCCGGCTCGCCGATCCGGGCCCTGCTGGCCGACGTGCGCGAGGGCCTGGCCTACGTGTGGTCCAACCCGGTGCTGCGCTCTATCTCGATCATGATGGCCCTCATCAACCTCGTCTCCTCGACCGCCAACTCCCAGCTCGTCCTTTTCGCCCGGCGCGCCCTGCACGCCACCAACTCCGAGATCGGCTTCCTCTACGCCGCTGGTGCCTTCGGCGTCGTTGCGGTCAGTCTCATGGCCGGGCCGATCCGCCGGCGGGTGTCCTTCGCCGTCGCCGCCCTCGGCGCCCTCGTCGTCGCCGGGCTGACCATGACCGCCATGGCCCTGGCCGGCTCGTACGCGGCCGCGCTGGTCCTGTGGGCGGCGTCCTCCGGCTTTGGCCTGATGCTCAACATCAACACCACCGCCCTGCGCCAGGCGATCGTCCCGCCTCAGCTCTACGGGCGGGTGGTGAGCGTCGCCCAGGTCCTGGCCTGGTCGGCCATCCCGGTCGGGTCGGTCGCGGGGGCGGCGGCGATCAACCTGAGCGGGAACGTCGCCGGCGTCTATGCCGTCATCGGAGGTCTCATCGTCGTCATCGCCCTCGCCTTCGCCTTCGGCCCGATCACGCACGGAGACCGCTATCTGGCCGAGGCAGCCGAGGCGGCCGGGCGGCGGGCGGGCTCGGCGGGCGCCGAACTGCCGTCCTGATCCGGGCGCGGCTCGCGCTAGCGAGTGGTACCTGAGATGTAGTCCGACAGCGCGGCCCGCTCGGTTTCCAGCTCGCCGATGCGGCTCTTGACCACGTCGCCGATACTCACGATGCCGCGCAAGCTGCCATCGACCGTGACCGGCGCGTGCCGCACCCGGCGCTCGGTCATCATGCGCTCGACGTCCTCCAACTCGGTCGCGGGCGTGACCGTGTGCACCTCGGCCGTGTAGATCGCGGTGACCTGCTCGGACAACACCGCCGCGCCGCGCCGGGCCAGTGCCCGGACGATGTCCCGCTCGCTGACGATCCCGTCGACCGAGGTGCCATCGGCAGAAACGACGACCGCGCCGATCCGGTGCTCGGCCAGAATCGCGAGCAGACGCCGCACGGTCGTGTCCGGGGTGATCGTGATGACCTGAGCGCCCTTGGCGCGAAGCACATCGCTGATTCGCATCCGGCCTCCCGACCTCGGCACAGCGTCGTCCGTGTGCGTATCAGTACCCAAGGCCAGACACTCCAATCCACGGCCGCGCCTCGGCTGGGACACCTCGGGTGGGAGAATTGTGGCCGTCCCACTTGCGCGCGCATCAGACGAGAAGGAGCGGCCCGGCATGCGGTATCTGGACATCGACACGGCCACCAGGATCTCCAAGATAGGGCTGGGCACGTGGCAGTTCGGGGCGAAGGAGTGGGGCTACGGTGAGGGCTACGCCGGGCCGGTGGCCCGCGACATCGTCCGCCGGGCGATCGACCTCGGCGTCACGCTGTTCGACACCGCCGAGGTGTACGGCCTCGGGCGCAGCGAGCGCATCCTGGGGAAGGCGCTCGCCGACCGGCGGGAATCGGTTTTCCTGGCGACGAAGCTCCTCCCCATCCTGCCCCTCGCGCCGGTTGTGGAGCAGCGCGCCGTGGCCAGCGCGAACCGCCTGAACACGCGCCTGCTCGACCTGTATCAGGTGCACGGGCCGAACCCGCTGGTCTCCGACCGCGCCACCATGCGCGGCATGAAGGCGCTGCAGCGGGTCGGGCTGGTCGGGGAGGTCGGCGTCAGCAACTACCCGCTGGCGCGCTGGCAGGCGGCCGAGCAGGCGCTCGGCGCGCGGGTGCTGAGCAACCAGGTCCGCTACAGCCTGGCCGACCGCACGCCGGAGAAGGACCTGCTGCCGTTCGCGGCCGGGGCCGGCCGGGTCGTGATCGCCTACAGCCCGCTGGCGCAGGGCCTGCTGTCCGGCCGCTACGACCGGTTCAACCGGCCCGCCAACCGGGTCAGGGCCGGGAACCCGCTGTTCCTGCCGGACAACCTCGACCTCGCCAACGAGCTGATCGAGGTGCTGCGCGAGGTGGCGGGCGCTCACCAGGCCACCCCCGCCCAGATCGCGCTGGCCTGGGTGATCCGGCACCCGGCGGTCGCCGCCATACCCGGCGCGTCCAGCGTCGAGCAGCTCGAGAGCAACGTCGCGGCGGCCGAGCTCGAGCTGTCCGACGACGAGTACGCCGCGCTGAGCGCCGCCTCCGACCGGTTCCGGCCGGTCACCGGCCGGGCCGCGATTCCCGCCCTGGCCCGGGCCCGGCTGCGCCGCTGAGCGGGCCCGGGCCGGTGGGTCGCCTCGTCAGCGGTAGCGGAGGGTCCCGTCATCGAGGTCGACGTTGGGCAGCACGTCGCGTTCCTCGTGATACTCGTGCATGTGCGTCCAGGGCGCCCCGCCGCCCTGCTTGAACAGGATGTCCTGTGACCGCATGATGTAGCCGGAGCTGAAGTTCTCCGGGTCGCAGAACGGGCGCCGTTCCATCTCGGCGTCGGCCGGGCGCAGGGTCGGGGTGACCATGGTGGCGTGCTTGTCGTCCATGTGCCGCAGCAGGCCGGCCACGAGGTCGCAGACCATCTCGGCCCGCAGCGTCCAGCTGTAGCGCAGGTAGCCGAAGACGTAGGCCATGTTGGGCACGCCGCTGATCATGATGCCGCGCCAGGTGACGCGGTCGGTGAAGTCGACCGGCTCGCCGTCCACGGTGAACGCGATGTCGCCGAACAAGGACATGTTGAAGCCGGTCGCGGTCACGACGATGTCGGCATCGATCTGCTCGCCCGAGCTGACCTCGATCCCGGTCTCGGTGAAGGTCGCGATGGTGTCGGTGACGATCGACGCCTTGCCCGAGCGCAGCGCCGCGAAGAAGTCGCCCTCAGGGACGACGCCGATGCGCTGCTGCCACGGGCGGTAGCGGGGCGTGAAGTGCTTGTCGAGGTCGAAGCCCTCGGGCAGTTGCGGTCGCATCGACTCGATGAAGAACGCGTGCAGCGCCTCGGGGTCCTCGAACGCCGTCTTCACGAGCTGGTCGGACTGCGCGATGTAGGCGCGGCGGAGGATCTCGTGCGTCCACTCCTCCGGGATGTCCAGGTTGCGCAGCGTCACCGCGAGCTCATTCTGCCGCGGCGGGGCGAAGAAGTAGGAGGGCGAGCGCTGCAGCATCGTCACGTGCGCCGCATCCTCCGCGATCGCGGGAATCAGCGTCGCGGCCGTCGCACCTGAACCGATCACGATGACCCGCAGGCCGGTGACGTCGAGGTCCTCGGGCCAGCTCTGCGGGTGTATCAGCACGCCCTGGTACCGGTCAAGGCCCTTCCAGCGCGGCTGGTACGGCTTGTCGTGGTTGTAGTAGCCGGGGCACATCCACAGGAAGCCGGTGCTGAACCGCAGCCGCTCCCCGGTGTCGGTCCTGGTGACCTCCACCGTCCAGCGCCGGTCGGCGGTGGACCAGAGCGCCGAGGTGACCCGGTGCTGGTAGCGGATGCACTCATCGAGGTCGTCCTCGTCGATGACCTCGTCGAGATAGGAGAGGATGGCCGCACCGGTGGCGATCGCGGTTCCGCGCCAGGGTTTGAACCGGTAGCCGTAGGTGAACAGGTCGCTGTCGGAGCGCACTCCCGGGTACCGGTGCGTCCACCAGGTCCCGCCGTGGTGGTCCTGCGCCTCCAGGACGAGCACGCTCCGGTCGGGGAACCGCTCCCGCGCATGATGAGCGGCGCCGATCCCGGAGAGCCCGGCGCCGATGATGAGGATGTCCACGTGCTCGGCGTCCTGAACGTCCGGGCTGGGAGGCGTCTCGGATGCGGTCGTGGACATGAGGCAGCCTCCGGATCATCGGTGATCAATTTTACCGTAAATGCACCGGCAGCCCCATGGCAACACAAAGTCATGGCTCGATTACTTTCTGATATGTTGGGTAATGTTCAAACGGGATCGGATTGATGTTCAATCAGCGGATGCTGAGTTCGGAGGGTCCTGTGACACACGACGACAAACCTGCTGCGGACGAGCTGGCGACCGCCGCCGAGCTGACCACTGGGTACTGGGGCGAGGCATTCAGGGCCAGTGAACAGCAGTCCTGGCGGCAGTTCGGCCGCGCGCCGTTCGGCCTGATGGTGGCAGGCCTGACGGCCGACCGCGGGTGCGTCTGCGTCGCGGTCAACGAAACGTACTGCGAGCTGTCGGGCTGCTCGCGCGGGGAGGTAAGCGGGGCGAACTTCCTGAGTTTTTTCCACCCGGACGACCAGCCCGCCCTCGACCTCCTGATTGAGGGCGTCCTGGCCGGCGCGACCGATCAGATTGAGGCGGAGGCGCGCCTGCTCCGCAGGGATGGGGAGATCGTCTGGGTCGGCCTGACCGGTTCGGTGATCCGCCCGCCCGTCGGCCAGCGCTACCTGGCGATCTTCATCGAGGACACGACCGCTCGTCAGCAGGCGCGGGCCGAGATACAGCGGCTGGAGCGCGAGTTGCAGCGGTCGCGCCGGCTGGCGAGCCTGGGACAGCTCGTGGGCGGCATCTCGCATGACTTCAGCAACACGCTCACGGTGGTCTCCAATTACGCCAGCCTGGTCCGCGATGAGCTGGTCATCGCCGAGGCAACCGAAAGCGCGGCCAAGTGGGGACCTGTCCGCTGGGACGTGGAGCAGATCGGGGAAGCGGCCGACCATGCCAAGAAGCTGATAAGGCACCTGGTCGCGTTCGCGAAACGCCAGGAAACCGAGCCCGCGCTGGTGGACCTCGGCCAGCTGATCAGCGACGCCACCGGTCTCCTGGGCGAGGTGCTCGGCGAGAACGTCCCCATCGTCACGCGGCATACCGATGGCCTGTGGGAGGTGCAAAGCGATCCTGGTCTGCTCCAGCAGGCCATTGTCAACATCGCCCTGAATGCGCGTGACGCCATGCCGGGGGGCGGCGAGGTCGTCATCGACACCGCCAATATCGACATGGAGAACCTTCCGGCCGACTGGCGGGGCACCGCTGAGCTAGCCGAACTGCTTCCCGGCCGCTATGTCGCGTTCCGCGTTAGCGACACCGGAAGCGGCATGGACGCGGATACCGTGGAACGGGCCTTCGAGCCGTTCTTCACCACCAAAGGCGGCGACTCGGCGGCGGGACTCGGGCTGTCGGTCGTCCGCCGGTTCGCCACGCAGTCAGGCGGAAACGCGTGGCTCCGATCCGAGCCGGGCCAGGGCACCACCGTCACCGTGGTGCTGCCCGCTGCGGCCGGGTCCGATTCCCCGGCGATTTACCAGGCCCGGGCGGCGGAATCGGCCGGCATGGTGCTGGTGGTCGATGATGAGCCCGCGATCAGGAGTGTCGCCCATCGGGTCCTGACGACCGCTGGCTACCAGGTCGTGACGGCCGCGAATGGTGACGAGGCGGTGAGGCTGCTCGGGAACCCGGAGCTGGCCGTCGATATGATCCTGACCGATATGGTCATGCCGGGGATGACCGGCGCGGCATTCGCCGCCCAGGCCAAGGCAATGCGCCCGGGCTTGCCGATCCTGTACATGTCGGGCTATGAGCCGCAAGATGTCGCCGGTGCAGTCGGGATCGATCCGCACGCGCAGATCATCAGCAAGCCATTCTCCCGGCCGGCGTTGCTGGCGAAAGTCACTCAGATGCTGACGGCCGAGTCTGCCATAGGCCGGGGGCAGTCATAGGCCGGGGGCAGTCATAGGCAGTCCTCTTAAGGCAGCCGGATATCACTGAAGGCGGGCGCCGGCGGCTAAGCTCCGCCGGCGCTGAGTGCGCGTATTGTACGAACCATGCGGACCGTTGTATTCGGTCGGCCGGGCGATCCCGAGTTCGACCCCAAGGTTCCCTCCGCTTATCCGGTTGAGGGCCGGGCTGGCCGCGCTGTGCCTGGGCGGCGGCATCGGGGGAGTGCTGCTCGGCCTGCTGCTCCCGGCGTCCGTGGGCGATGCCAGGAACCTGGTCGCGGCCGGGCTTGGCGTGGCCGGGGCACTGGCGGGCGGCTGGCTGTACAACGCCGGCACCCGTTTCGCGGCCGGCCTGATCCGCTGGGCGGTGGCGTCCCGCCGGGCCGGCTCTCCCGCCCCGGCCGGTCAGTTCCTCCAGGTCAGCGGGGTTAGTTCGTGGACCGAACTGGCAACCTCGGCCGTCCTCGCGGCGGCGGTCCCGGTCCTGGTCATCTGGGGCGTGGCGATCGAGGCGATCACGCTGTCCCGCGGCGGCGCCCTGTCCCACGGGGCGGCCCTGGCCAACGTGATCGCGGGAGCGGTGGCGATTCTCCTCACGCCGCCGCTGGCCCTGCTGGCGACTCGCCGGATCCTGGCCGCCCGCCACCGCGTCCGCGACGACTTCACCAGGAACCTCGCCTGACGGCAGTCGGGAACACCGGATCGGCCACTGCGCCCGGGAAAGGCGCGCCGCAATTCGGCGGCACTATACAGCACCAATGCGAGAAATTCTAGACCATGTGTCAATTAAGGTATTTTTATGCGTATCTTAAGGTAAATCTACTTGAAGTATCCAGCAGCCTCCCGTTATACTTGAAACATCAACATTCAAGTGAGCGATTGCTTACGTGGAGGTTCAGATGGACGCTGGCCCGCTCGATTACCTCATCATCGGCGCGGGGCCGGCGGGTCTTCAGCTAGCTCAGGAGCTTGGTGCGGCCGGGCATGACTACCTGGTCCTTGAGTCGGCGAAGGTCCCCGGAACGTTCTTCACCCGTTTCCCCCGGCACCGTCAGCTCATTTCGATCAACAAGGTCCATACCGGTACCGACGACGCTGAGCTCAACCTGCGAATGGACTGGAATTCGCTCCTTTCGCCGGACGAAAGCCTGCTGTTCACGCGCTATTCGGAGCGGTATTTCCCGGCCGCTGATGACCTGCTGCGTTACCTGGCTGACTATGCGAGCAGATTCGGCCTCCGCATCGACTACGAGACCACCGCGACCATGGTCAGCCGCACCGGCGACGGCCTGTTCGCGGTGGCGGACTCCCGCGGCCGCGCCCACCTGGCCCGCCGCGTCATCGTGGCGACCGGTGTCAGCAAGCCCTATATCGCGCCGATCCCCGGGATCGAGCTGGCCGAGCCGTACGCGACGATGCCGGTCGACCCGCGCGAGTTCACCGATCAGCGGGTGCTGATCATCGGGAAGGGCAACTCGGCCCTGGAGACGGCCGACAACCTGGTCGAGACGGCGGCGGTCATCCACGTCGCCGGGCCAGGGTCGATGCAGCTGGCCTGGCGGACCCACTACGTGGGGCACCTGCGCGCGGTGAACAACAACTTCCTCGACACCTACCAGCTCAAGTCGCAGAACGCGATCCTCGACGGCACGGTGCGGTCGATCGCTCGCGACGAAGACGGCCTGTTCACGGTGCGCTTCTCGTTCTCGCGCGCCAACGAGACGGTCAAGGAACTGCGCTACCACCGCGTTCTCGCGTGCACCGGGTTCCGCTTCGACGCGGAGATCTTCGACGACGGCTGCCGTCCGGCGCTGGTGCACAAGGACCGGTTCCCGAAGATCACCTCCGCCTACGAGGCCGAGGGCGTCCCCGGTCTGTACGTGGCGGGCACCATCACCCAGCCGCGCGACTTCAAGCACGGGACGAGCGGCTTCATCCACGGGTTCCGCTACGGTGTCCGCGCGCTCCGCAAGATCCTTCAGATGCGCTACCACCAGGTGCCATGGCCGTCGGCCGCGGTGGCGGGGACGGCCGACGACATCGCGGCCGCGGTGCTGGCCAGGGTCAACCGCACGTCGGCCCTCTACCAGCAGTTCGGCGTCCTCGGCGACGTCGTCATCCGCCCGGCCGACGGCGACGCCCGCTACCTGGAGGAGGTGCCGGTCGACTTCGTCGGCGACGGCGGGCTCGGGGAGCTGACGGACGGCGCCGACGTGCTGGTGGTCACCCTGGAGTACGGGCCGGACCACGACAAGGTCGACCCGTTCGACGTCAGCATCCGCCGCGTCGCCCAGGACGACGCCGAGCGGGCCTTCGACGCCGCCTACCTGCACCCGGTCATCCGGCTGTACCGGGGGACCGATCTGGTGGCCACGCATCACGTGGCCGAGAACCTTGAGAACGAGTGGGACAAGCAAGCGCACCGCGATCCGCTGATCGCGTTCCTGACCGCCCACGACCCGGCCGGGCTGGCGACCCCCGCCCGCTGACCCGCTGACGACCGCTGACCTGCGGGTCAGCGGGGGTCCGGGGGCCGGAAACTCGTTAGAGGGGAACCATGCACCAGAATCTGATTACTCTGCGTGACTTCGAGGAAGCGGCCCGCGAACGACTGGACCCGGTCTACTTCGACTACGTGTCCGGTGGGGCCAGGGATGAGATCACCCTGCGCGCCAACGAGGCGGCCTTCGCCCGGCTCAGCCTGCTGCCGCGGATGCTGCGCGGCAACGAGAAGCGGCCGCTCGAGACCACCCTGCTGAACAGCCGCGCGAGCATGCCGGTGGTGCTCTCGCCGACCGCCTTCCACAAGCTGATGACGCCCGAGGGCGAGCGCGCGACCGCTCGCGCGGCCGCCGCCGCCGGGGCGATCCTGATCACCAGCATGGCGGCCACCGTCGCGGTCGAGGACGTGGTCGCCGCCTCCCGCGAGGCGGCGGGCGAGGCCGCCCCTGACGTCTGGTTCCAGCTGTACATCCAGCCCCGGATGGACGTCACCGAGGCACTCGCGGACCGCGCCGCCAGGGCCGGGGCGACGGCCCTGGTGGTGACGGTCGACTCGCCGGTGCTCGGGGCGAGCGACCGCAACGAGCGGAACGGCTTCCACGACCTGCCCGCGGGGATGCGGTGCGAGAACATGCGCGGCCTGCCGGGGGACGACAGCGTCCGCTCGATCGAGATGTCGGCCGCGATGTCCTGGGAGCACGTTGACCGGCTGCGCGCCCTGACCGACCTGCCGATCGTGGCCAAGGGAGTCCTGCACCCCGACGACGCCCGGATCGCGTTGGACCACGGCGCGGACGCGATCATGCTGTCCAACCACGGCGGCCGGCAGCTGGACGGTGTCCCGGCCACGATCGACCTGCTGCCCGACATGGCCAGGGTGGTCGGCGGCCGGGTGCCGCTGCTGCTCGACGGCGGCGTCCGCCGCGGCGCCGACGTGGTGAAGGCGCTGGCGCTCGGCGCCACCGCGGTCGGCATCGGGCGCCCGGTGATGTGGGGCCTGGCCGTCGGCGGGCAGGACGGCGCCAGCCGGGTGCTCGAGATCCTGCGCGGCGAACTCGACCACACGCTCGCGCTGTGCGGCGCGGAAGGCCCCCGGACCCTCACCCCCGGGCTGGTGGTGAGGGTCCCGTGAGGCGGCCGCGGGCGATCGTCGGGCTCGCCGCCGCGGCGGCCGCGGCCGGGCTGGCCGGGTCGCTACCGTACTGGCTGCCAAGGCAGGTGGTGGCGCTCCGCGGTGCCATCTTCACCATGGTCAACGGCGAGGAAGGGATGCCCGTGCTGCAGCGGCCGGGCGGCCCGGCCGACTTCCTGCGCGTCTACGCTGACCCGGCCGCGAACGGCCGCAGCCACGGCGCGGGGCTGTCCGACCTGTTCTGGTACTGGCTGGCGCCCGGCCCCGAAGTGCACCAGGAGCACCTGGAGCCGGGGCCGCGCTACGACCAGGCCGCCCGCACCACCCGGACCATCCTGGCCAGCCTGACCAAGGCCGAGTGGGCGGAGCTGGTGACCCGCTGCACGGCGAAGGTGCTCGACGAGGAGACCAGTGGCGAGGAGACCAGTGGCGAGCGGACCAGTGGCGAGCGCACCAGTGGCGAGCGCACCAGTAAAGACGGGCCGGTCCGGCTGCGGGACGTGATGATGACCGTGTGGGCGGAGGTCTACTACGAGCTGGTGTTCCGCGAGCCGTGCCCCCGGCAGGCCCGCGCGCTGATCGTCGGCAACGCCGACGACGTCGTCAGCGCGCTCAAGTGCACCCGGCTTCGGCACATGCGCCGCCGGGACCGGCTGACCCGCTACCTGCGCGGCCGCATCGACGCGGGCGAGGTGCCGTTCGAGCTGCCGGGCCTGCTTAGCCGGGCCGAGCAGGCCTTTTACCTGCAGGGCGCGTTCTTCAACACGGCCGTGGTGCAGATGTCGGAGGCCATGGCGCACCTGCTGCTCGCCCTCGCGCAGCACCCCCTGGTGCAGGACCAGGTGCGGGCGGACGCGGGCGACGACGAGTACCTGTCCGATGTCATCAACGAGGCCATGCGCGTATGGCCGCTATTCGGCATCGCGCACCGGATCACGACCGGCGACATCGACGTCTGCCCGCCGATCGCGGCCGGATCGGTCGTCCTGTTCGACTACCTCGGCTTCCACCACGCCGGCGGCGACGACCGCGCGGAGTTCGACCCGGGCCGCTGGCAGCGGGAGAGCGCCCGGACGATGAACTTCATCCCGTTCGGGGTCAGCGCGAACCGTCCCTGCCCGGCCCGCGGGGTGGCGCCGGTCGGCCTGCAGGCGGCGGCCCGCGAGGTGCTGCGCCGGTTCGAGTTGTCGTCGGCAGTCCAGCACACGCGGTCGCTCGGCAACCGGGCGCCGGTCCTGCTGACCCCCGTCGGCGCGCCCGGGCCGACGCCCGGGCGGCTGGCCCTGATGAAGCTGGGCGACCGGTGGGAGGACGTGTCGCGCAGCCTCGCCCAGTTGGTGCTCGGCACCGTCATGGTCTGGGACGCGCGCCGGCTGGCGCTGTGCCGCACCTATTTCGCGCAGCACCCAGAGCACCTCCCCGTCACCACCAGCCGAGACGCCACCAGCCGAGACGCCACCAGCCGAGACAGCACCACCAGCCGGGATCGGGAGGCCGGGCAGTGCCCGGCCGCCGGCCGCCGTTGAGAGGGGATCCATGTCCGCCGCCGACCTGACGACGCGGTTTTTCCTCGCCGCCGTCATCATCCTCATTGTCTGCAAGCTCGTCAGCCTGCTCGTCGGCCGGGCCGGGCAGCCGCCGGTCGTCGGCGAGATGATCGCGGGCGTGCTGCTCGGGCCGTCCCTGCTCGGCGAGCTAGCGCCGCGGCTCGAGACCGACCTCTTCCCGAAGGCGCTGCTGCCGGTCATCTACGTGGCCGGGCAGCTAGGGCTGGTCGCCCTGATGTTCCAGGCCGGCCGCGAGCTGCGCAGCTACCTGAGACCAGGACTCGGCCGGACCGCGTTCACGATCAGCAGCCTGGGCGTCGCCGTCCCGCTCGCGGCCGGCGTCGGGCTGGCCCTCGCCGCTCACGGCCACGTCGCCATCTTCAAGCCCGGCGTCCACGTCGGGGTGACGGCGGCGTTCGTCGGCGTGACGCTGGCGATCACGGCCTTCCCGATGCTGGCGCGGATCATCATCGAGCGCGGCCTGTCCGGCAGCCGGTTCGGGTCGCTGGCGCTGGCCTGCGGCGGCATCGATGACATGGCCGCCTGGATCCTGCTGGCGGGGGTGCTCAGCCTGGCGTCGACCAAGCTGTGGCCGTTCACGAAGGCGCTGGGCGGCGCGGTGGTGTTCGCCGTCATCCTGATTCTGGTGATCCGGCCGCTGCTCGACCGGTACCTGCGCCGACTGGGGCTGTCGCCGCAGACGGTCCTGCTCATCACGATGGTGCTGGTGCTAGCCGCCGCCTGGTTCACGACCGACATCGGGCTGTACGCCGTCTTCGGCGCGTTCTCGATCGGCCTGGTGATGCCACCGGAGCTCCGCGAGCAGGACCCAGTGCGCCGGGGAGACAACCGGGGAGACAACCGGGAAGACGCCGGCAGCGACCTGGTCACTCCGACCATGGACGGGTTCAGCCGCCTGCTCGTCCCGATGTTCTTCACCTACTCGGGCCTGAACACGCGGTTCGCGCTGCTCACGAACCCCCGGGTGCTGCTTTTCTCGATCGCGGCGATCGTCGTGGCCGTGCTCAGCAAGGGCGGCGCGTGCTGGCTGGGCGCGTGGCTGGCGGGCGAGCGGGGCTCGGTGCCCGCGCGCGTCGGCACGCTGATGAACGCGCGCGGGCTCATGCAGCTCATCGCGCTGAACGTCGGCCTGCAGGCGGGCATCGCCAGCGACGACCTGTTCACCAGCCTGGTCCTGGTGGCGCTGATCACGACGATCATGACCGCGCCGGCGCTGAGCTGGATTGACCGCCGCGAGGTGACGACGGTGGCGGTCACGCGGATGGCGCCGGAACTGGGCGAGGCCGCAGGCTAGCGCCGCAGGCTAACTGGATCCTGGCGTCATTCAGCGTGGCAGTGCCCGGAGGCCGGGGGCACGTCGAGCGTGGGGTTGCGGTCGAAGAAGCCGGACGGCTTCAGCACGAAGCCGGTCCGGCTGACCGGCATCACCGGCCAGTCCTCGAGCCGGACGACGTGGGTCGGCCCGAACGTGTGCCACACGACGATGTCCTGGCCGTCGATGTCCCGGTCCCCGGCGATGTACGCGGGCAGCCCGCCGCCGGGGCTCTGGTTCACGAAATCGCCCGCCGGGTACCGCTGCGCCTGGTCATAGCGGGTGACCCACAGGGCGCGGGTAGCGAAGCCCGCCCGCGCCGCCAGCGGCGAGGCCGGGTCGGCCAGCAGGGCCGGGGCCGGCTCCGGGTACAGCGTGAACGCGGTCGGCTGCCCGAACCGGTTCACCGACGAGGTGCTGATCACCCGCCACACCCGGCCCCGGGCGGCGTCGCCGGGCCGGCCGGCCGAAGCCTCCGAGGACAGCCGCGTCACCTGCCGCGCGATCGCGTTGCCATACGGGTTGCCCGGCCCGATCGGCAGGCCGGTCACGTCGACCTCCTCGACCGCGTTGTCGTGCCCGTCCACCGACATGTCGAGCCGCGCGTTGAACAGGTGCTGGTGGACCGGCGCGCCCAGGCCGGGCGCCACCTCGGTCGAGTACGGGTGGTCGCCGCCCGGGTGGGCCGCGGTGAACACCACCCCGGTCATCTTGACCTCGCACTCGATCGTGCCGTCGAGGTAGAAGTACCAGTAGAAACCGTAGTCGTAGTTGCCGACGGTGGTGAAGAACGACACGACCAGCCGGCGCTGCCGTCGCGACTGCGCCGAGCCGTTGAAGATGTCGGTGTGCTTCCACAGGATGCCGGCGTCTTCCTCGTGGACGCAGATCGCGTTGCGCACCGTGCGCGGCTCGCCCGTCTCCCCGCAGATGACCGCGTCCAGGTAGGTGATGTCGCCCAGGCAGTCGCAGCCGAGCTCAAGCGAGTTGACCCACTTGCCGACCAGGTACTCGCCGGTGTCGAAGTACGCCTGCCAGTAGCGGAAGGCCGGTTCGCCGTACGGCACCACCATCTCCGGCACCGAGGCCCGGTACATGACCGGCCGCCCCGCCAGCGACACCTGGTGCAGCGTGAGCCCTTCGCGCAGGTCGAAGCCGACCCGCAGTGACCAGTCCTGCCAGCGCAGCAGGCCGCCCTCGACGGTGAAGCTCGGCCCCTCGGGCTGGGTGATCTCGATCGGCCGCAGCCCCGTGCGGAGCGGCCCGCGCACGGCCGGGTCGTCGTAGTCGCCCGATTCTGACGGCACCGGCAGCACGAACTCGTCGAGGACCCGCAGCACCTTCTTCTCGATCAGGTCCACGTGCGCGGTGACCCCGTCGATGGGATGCGCCCAGGCCAGGTCGTGCTCACCGGCCTGCAGGAAGGCGAGCACGCGGACCATCCGCCGCCCGTCGTCCTCGGCGGGCGCGCGGAAGGCGCCCGCCGTGATCGGACAGATCCTTATCACGGCCATGTCGGTCAGCCCGCGCCTGGCCATGGCCGCCTGCCAGTCGGGGTCGGCGTGCACGATCTCCTCGACCAGGTGGTACTCGGAGTCGATGATCGGCAGCTGACCCTCCGCCCCGGTGTCGATCGCCCGCGCGCTGACCACGCTGCCCCGCGTGAGCGACACCACGACGTCGGTGGACTCGCCGTTCTTGAGGTTGAGCAGGAAGGCCCGCAGCCGCCGGTCGGCGGCCGCGCCGCCAAGCACCTCGGCCTTGGGCGGCTCCTCAAGCCCGTAGTAAGCGAACCGGACCGGTTCCGCCAGCAGCCCGGCGGCCGCCATGATCTCCCGCCCGGCCAGGTACTCATCGGCTGTGGCGGGGTCGAGAGGGTGCGGGTGGGCGGCCATGGAAGCCTCCAAGCTTTATACGGAACGGACCGTGGCTTCGCCCGCCACGGCAATTGCCCCTGCTACTCGTCGGCGATGATCGAGCCGACTCGCTCGCCCAGGCCGGGGTCGCGACGGCTCAGCCAGACGGCGTAAGCGACGGACACCACGATCACCGCGAGCGCGGCGTAGGGGAACCAGTCGTACGGCGCGACCTGGCCGGGCTTGACCAGGTAGTACACCGGGACGGCGATGGCGATCATGCCGAGCACCGGCAGCACCGCGTGCTTGAGGATGTTGAACTCCTGCGGGCGGTACTTGCGGTAGTAGAACGGCAGCGCCAGGTTGGACAGGAAGTACACCACCAGGATGAGGATCGTGCCCATGGTGGACGACTCCACGAAGAAGTTCAGCGCGCTCATCGAGCCGCTGTCACCGCCGATCAGGTGCAGCAGCGCCCAGACGGCGATGATCGCGGTCGCGATGGCGATGAACGTGAAGATCGCGTTGACTGGCGTCCGCCGGGTTGGGTGCACCTGGCCGAGCCAGCGCGGCAGCAGCCCCTCGCGGCCGGCGTTGAAGATCAGCCGGCACTGCGAGTTCACCGCCGAGATCAGCACCCCGAGGGTAGAGGTGATGCCTGCGATCCAGGCGATCAACGCCAGCCAGGAGGCGACGTCATGCGACACGTTGATGAACGGGATGAGCGCGCTGTTGAGCGCGACGACGCTGTACTTGAATCCGGTCGCGGTGGCGTACGCGTACAGGATGTAGCCGACCAGCATCAGCGCGATCGACAGGTACACCGCCCGCGGCACGTTCCGCCGGGGGTTGTCGGTCTCCTCCGCCAGCGCGGCCGAGTTCTCCCAGCCGATGAACAGGTAGACGGCGAGCGGGAACCCGGCCGCCAGGCCGCTGAAGCCGTTGGTGATGTGGCTGGGCTCGAACGGCACCGCGGACAGGTGCCCGCCGTTCTTGATCAGCGCGGCGACCGACACCACGACCAGCACCAGCATCTCGAAGCCGAAGAAGAAGCCGGCCAGCTTAGTTGACACGGCCACGCCGCGGACCATCATGAAAATCGCGCCGATCGTGAAGACGACCGAGAAGAGGACCCACGGGATGCTCACGTTGAAGTAGTACGACAGCATCAGCGACAGGTAGCCGCCGCAGATGGCGAGCACCGAGGAGATCGCGATGATGTAGCCGGCCCCGCACAGCAGCGCGGTCGTCACCGCGCTGGTGCCGCCGAACGTCTTGCCCACGAACGAGATGAACCCGCCGGTGGACGGGAGCGCCCGGGAGAACTGCGACAGCGTGTTGCCGAGGAGCGCGATCGCGATGCCGGCCACGATGATCGTCAGCGGCGCCGCCACCCCCGCCGTCAGGAAGAGGAAGCCGGCGCTGAAGTAGAAGCTGTAGGCCGGGCCGATGTTCGCCATCGTCGAGGCGGAGATGTCGACGAGGCTGAGCGCGCCCTTATTGAGGCGGTCCGCTGATTCAGGTGCCTTTGTTTCCGAGAACGGAACAGATGCCGCTTCGCTCATGGTGTCACTCCCGGAGAGTTCTCCCCGGTGCGCTCACCATACTTGGCAAGCGCTTTCCGGTTTCCGTGAACTTATCCAATCGGGACAGGCCCGCGCAAGACTCAGCCTGCTCGGATCTGCTCATCGACGGTGGTCAGCGGGACGCCGGCGGCCGCGGTGGCCGGACCTGCGCGGCCGGCGGCCGGGGCCGCGTGCTGTCCCGCAGCACCACCTCGCCCGGCACCGGGACCACGCGCGGCTGCTGCGGCGCGTCGCCGCTGAGCACCAGCCGCGCGGCCAGCTCGCCCAGCCGCTTGAGCGGCAGCCGCACGGTGGTGAGCGGCGGGTAGACGTCGCGCAGGGTCGGGATGTCGTCGAACCCCGCCAGCGCGATGTCACCGGGCACGTCGAGGCCGGCCGCGCGCAGCCGCGCGAGGGCGCCGACCGCCATGATGTCGCTCACCGCGAACACGCAGTCAGGCAGCGGCTCGCCCGCGGCGAGGATCTCGCTCATGGCCGCGTAGCCGCCGTCCCGCGACAGGTCGCCGTGCACCACCCGGGCCGGGTCGACCGGCACCGACCAGGCGCGCAGCCCGCCGGAGAACCCCTCGGTCCGGTCCTGCCCGGTCAGCAGCGAGCGCGGCCCGGCCAAGATCGCGAACCGCCGGTGCCCGAGGGCGGCCAGCGCCCTGGCCAGGGCGTCCGCGCCGGTCCGGTTCTCCGGCATGACCGTGTCAACGCCGAGCAGGTCCTGCCCGACGCAGGCCGCCCGGCCGCCCGAGCGGGTGAACGCCTCGAGCTCCGAGCGCAGCGCTTCCCTGGCGGCGGGGCTGTCCGATCTGCTGCCGACCAGCACCACGGCCAGGGCCCGCTGGGCGCGCATCAGCGCGACGTACTCGCGCTCGGCGTCCTCGTGCGCGGCCGTGCTGGTCATGCACACCAGGTGCCCGCCCGCGCCCGCGACCTCGATCAGGCCGGCCGCGATCGAGGAGAAGTACGGGTCGGAGATGTCGCGCAGGGCCACTCCGATCATCGTGCTGTGGCCGGTCGCCACCGCCCTGGCCTGGAGGTTTGCCGTGTACCCGAGATCGGTGACCGCCTGCTGCACGCGGTCGACCAGTGGCTTGCCGACCCGGCGCGAGCCGTCGTTCACGACCCGGGAGGCGGTCGCCAGCGACACCCCGGCCCGGTCGGCGACATCCTGCAGCGTCACGTGCTGCGCCGCCCGCGCGGACGGGGCCGCGCCCGGCCCGCCGGGACCTACGTCCGTCACCGTGCCACTCCTCGCCGCTTGACCGCCGCCGCTTGACCGTCCGTACCGCCAAGCCTATTCTCGGGAAAGCCCTTTCCCAAGATAGTTCATGGAAGGCTGATCGATGGCGCGTAAGGTCATGCATGTCGCCCTGAACGGGGTCACCGGCCGGATGGGATACCGGCAGCACCTCGTGCGGTCCCTGCTCGCCATCCGCGAGCAGGGCGGCCTGCCGCTCGGCGACGGCAGCACGGTGCTCTACCCCGAGCCGATCCTGGTCGGCCGCAACGAGGAGCGGCTGCGGGCGATCGCCCAGCGGCACGGCCTGACCCGCTGGACCACCAGCCTGGACGAGGTGCTCGGCGACCCCGACGTCGACGTGTACTTCGACACGCAGGTCACCAGCGCCCGCGAGCCCGCGGTGGCCCGCGCCATCGCGGCCGGCCAGCACGTCTACACGGAAAAGCCCGTCGCCGCCTCCGCCGCCGCCGCCTTCGCGCTGGCCGACGCGGCCAAGGCGGCGGGCATCACGCACGGCGTCGTCCAGGACAAGCTGTTCCTGCCCGGCATGATCAAGCTGCGCAGGCTGATCCGCGAAGGGTTCTTCGGCCGGGTGCTGTCGGCGCGGCTCGAGTTCGGCTACTGGGTGTTCGAGGGGGACGGGATAGCGGCCCAGCGGCCCTCGTGGAACTACCGCGAGGAAGACGGCGGCGGCATCGTGCTCGACATGTTCCCGCACTGGCAGTACCTCCTGGAGGAGCTGTTCGGCCCGGTCAGCTCGGTCTACGCGCGGCGCGCGACCCACCTGCCGCGGCGGTGGGACGAGGCCGGCCAGCCCTACGACGTCACCGCCGACGACGCCGCCTACGGCATCCTGGAGTTCGCCAGCGGCGCCGTCGCGTCGGTGAACTCCTCCTGGGCGGTCCGCGTCAACCGCCGCGAGCTGCTCGAGCTCCAGGTGGACGGCACGCACGGCAGCGCGGTGGCGGGCCTGCGCAACTGCGCCATCCAGCACAAGGTGTCCACCCCGATGCCGGTATGGAACCCCGACCTGCCCGATCCGCTTGACTACCAGGCGATGTGGACCGACGTGCCGGACAACATGGACTACGACAACGGCTTCAAGGCGCAGTGGGAGCTGTTCCTGCGGGACGCCGCGCTGGGCAGGCCCTTCCCCTGGGACCTGTACGCCGGCGCCAGGGGCGTCCAGCTGGCCGAGCTCGCGAAGCAGTCCTCGGCCGAGGGCCGCCGCATCGAGGTCCCAGCGGGAGATACAGCGCGAGCGGGAGACGCAGCGCGAGCGGGAGACACAGCGTGAGCGCGCGCATCGCGCTGCCGGGGCGCGCGGAGCCGTTGGAGATCGCGCCGCCCGGCTGGGCGGCCGGATACCCGCCGCCCGCGTCGCGGCGGGTCTACGCCGCCGCCCACGTCGCCTCGATTGACGGCGGCGACCTGGTCGACTGGGCGGCGACCCTCCGCTTCCGCGATTACCTGTGGGAGCACGGCTTCGCGGTCGCGGAGGCGATGGACACCGCGCAGCGCGGCATGGGACTGCCTTGGGGGCTGGCCCGGGAGCTGATCGCCAGCTCGGCCGAGCGCGCGGCCGCCCGCCGCGCGGCGGGTCGCTTCGCCGGCCTCGCCTGCGGGGCGGGCACCGATCATCTGGCGGCGGGCAAGAGCCACTCGATCACGGAGATCATCGACGCCTACGCCGTCCAGCTGGAGTACGTGCAATGGGCGGGCGCGGGAGCGGGGCCCGCGGGGGAGGCGAGAGTGATCCTCATGGCGAGCCGGGCGCTCGCCGCGACCGCCCGCGGTCCGCGCGACTACCTGGAGGTGTACCGGGAGCTGCTGAAGCAGGCCAGCCAGCCGGTCATCCTGCACTGGCTCGGCGCCGCGTTCGACCCGGCCCTGCGCGGCTACTGGGGCGGCGCCGACTTCGAGTCCGCCGCGGCGACCGTGCTCGAGCTGATTCAGCAGGCCGGCGACAAGGTCGACGGCATCAAGCTCTCCGTCCTCAATGCGGAGCAGGAGGTGGCGCTGCGCCGCAGGCTTCCGGCCGGTATCCGGCTCTACACCGGCGACGATTTCGGCTACGCCGACCTCATCAGGGGCAGTGATTTCGAACACGGGGACGCGGACCACAGCGACGCGCTGCTGGGCGCGTTCGCCGCCGTCACCGCCCCGGCCGCCGCCGCATTGAGCGCCCTCGACGCGGGCGACCTGGCCGGGTACGAGGCCGCGATCGGCCCGACGGTCCCGCTCAGCCGCCTCATCTTCGAGCCGCCGACGTACAACTACAAGGCGGGCGTGGCCTTCCTGGCCTGGCTGAACGGCCTGCAGCCGCGCTTTTCGATGCTCGACGGCTTTGAGCGCAGGCGGTCGCCTGATCACCTGATCCGGGTCTTCGAGCTGGCGGCTGCGGCCGGGGCGCTGGCCGACCCTGACCTCGCGGTCAGCCGGATGAGCGAGTTCCTCGGGCAGCGGGCGTGACCGTGCTCGAGCGGCTTTCGCTCAACCAGGCGACGGTCAACCGGCTGAGCGTGCCCGAGGCCGCCGAGCTGTGCGCCCGGCACGAGATTCCGGCCATCGGGCTCTGGCGCGAGCATGTCGCGCGGACCGGGCTGCCCGCCGCCGCGGCGGCCGTGCGGGCGGCCGGGCTTTCGGTCTCCAGCCTGTGCCGGGGCGGGTTCTTCACCCACGCCGACCCGGCCGCCCGCCGGTCGGCGATCGCGGACAACAAGGCGGCGATCGCCGAGGCGGCCGCGCTCGGCGCCGGCACGCTCGTTCTCGTCTCCGGCGGCCTGGTCCCCGGCAGCCGCGACATCGGGCTCGCCCGGCGCCTGATCGCCGACGCGATCGCCGAGCTCGTCCCGGTCGCGCAGGCCAGCGGCGTGCGGCTGGGCATCGAGGCGCTGCATCCGGTGTTCGCGGCCGACCGCTGCGTGATCACCCGCCTGGGCGAGGCGCTCGACCTGGCGCTGGTGTTCCCGGCCGACGCCGTGGGCGTCGTCGTCGACACCTACCATGTCTGGTGGGACGCGTCTGTGCTCAGCGACATCGCGCGGGCGGGGGAGCGGATCGTCAGCTACCAGGTCTGCGACTGGATCCTGCCGCTGCCGGCCGACACCCTCCTCGGTCGCGGCCACGTCGGCGACGGCCACATCGACTTCCCCCCGATCACCGCGGCCGTGGCCGCCGCGGGCTACACCGGGCCCATCGAGGTGGAGATCTTCAACGAGGCGATCTGGGCCGCGCCGCCCGATGAAACAGCCGCTACGGTCCGCAAGCGATTCCCGTTGGCGTTCTGAGACGCGCCTTATGTGGGTTGCAGTGCACGCGTGGGGTCGCGGTACTGCTCCCCGCGCCGCCGGCCCGTCGGCCCGCGGGGCAGACCACGGTTCTG
>Ga0302314_10005754_pt1 | contig 22557 bp, 15 predicted proteins | sample III_Palsa_N2_3_FD_200533 | JGI IMG/M metagenome (GOLD analysis project Ga0302314, IMG submission 200533) | Peat permafrost microbial communities from Stordalen Mire near Abisko, Sweden - III_Palsa_N2_3 | ecosystem: Environmental > Terrestrial > Soil > Palsa > Peat permafrost | place: Sweden... | reverse complement strand
CCAAGGTGACCCGTCTGGCACTGCAGAATGCGGCTTCGGTCGCGGGTCTGCTGTTGACCACCGAAGTCATGATTGCCGAGGCACCGAAGGACGAGGCCGAGCACGGCCACGGCGGCGCCCCGGGCGGCATGGGCGGAATGGGCGGCATGGATATGTAACGCGAGCAGCGTTACTGCCGTCACAGGCCTTCAGAGCCTTAAGAGGGCCGGACGCAAGTCCGGCCCTTTTTTAATGGGCGCCCGGATATGCTGCCTGGGCCATATTTGCCGCACGGTTTAGCTAACAATCGGTAATGTACATGTAACGAATGGTTAACTTTACAAACCAAAATTCTTCGGTATAGTGGTGCACAGGGTGAGGCGGACGCCAGTTCGCTGAAGCCCTGAAAGTCGCGGAACAAGACCCCCCCGTTTCCGCGCAATACCTTAAGGCCCCGCTTTGCGGGGCTTTTTTTTGCCCGTGGCCGCCGCGCCGGTCAGTCGGAGCGCACCGTTTACGGGCCCGTGGCGGCGATGCTGCACCCGTAGTGGGCATTTGTGCGCGCGGTATCGCTATTGCGGCATGCTATTGCGGCATCATTGCCACATCGCTCACCCTGACCGCTCGAGGCATCACCGATCGTGTCGATCCATGTCGCACTGAATCACGTCAGCCACTACCGCTACGACCGCCCGGTGAGCCTGGGCGCGCAGCAGGTGCGGCTGCGCCCGGCCCCGCATTGCCGTACGCGCATCCTGTCGTATTCGCTGCGGATCGAGCCGGCCGAGCATTTCATCAACTGGCAGCAGGATCCACAGGGCAACTATCTGGCGCGGTTGGTGTTCCCGCAGCGCACACGCGAGCTGCGTGTGGAGGTGGATCTGATCGCCGAGATGGCGGTGCTCAATCCATTCGATTTCTTCCTCGCTCCGTACGCCGAGCAGGTGCCGTTCCAATACGAGAGCACCGAGGCGCTCGAGCTGGCGCCGTTCCTGGTCAAGCAGCCCGCGACGCCGTTGTTCGCCGAATATCTTGGCCGCATTGCGCGCACCCGGACGCGCACCATCGATTTTCTGGTGGCGCTGAACCAGCGCGTGGCTGGCGACGTTCGCTATCTGATCCGAATGGAACCCGGCGTGCAGACCCCCGAACTCACGCTGCAAAGCGCCGCCGGTTCCTGCCGCGACTCCGGCTGGCTGCTGGTGCAGCTGCTGCGTCACCTGGGGCTGGCAGCGCGGTTCGTCTCGGGTTATCTGATTCAGCTCACCAGCGACGTCAAGGCGCTGGATGGGCCCGTGGGTCCGGCGGCGGATTTCACTGACCTGCACGCCTGGTGCGAGGTGTATCTGCCCGGCGCGGGTTGGATCGGGCTCGATCCCACCTCGGGACTGCTGGCCGGCGAAGGCCATATCCCGCTTGCCTGTACGCCCGAACCCGCATCGGCCGCGCCGATCAGCGGCGCGGTCGATGAGGCCGAGGTGCAGTTCGAACACCACATGTCGGTGGCGAGGGTTTGGGAAGCCCCGCGCGTCACCAAACCCTACAGCGAGGCGCAATGGCGCGACATCGAGCAGCTCGGCACCGCCATAGACGCCGAGTTGCAGCGTGGCGATGTGCGCCTGACCATGGGCGGGGAGCCGACCTTCGTCTCGCTCGACGATCCGGAGGGCGAGGAGTGGAATACCGCGGCCCTGGGAGCGCAGAAGCGCCGGCTCGCGGCCGAACTGTTTCACCGCCTGCGCGAACACTACGCGCCGCAGGGCCTGCCGCACTTTGGGCAGGGTAAGTGGTATCCGGGCGAGCAACTGCCGCGCTGGTCGTTGAACTGCTTCTGGCGCCGCGACGGTGAGCCGGTCTGGAACGAACGCGCGCTGATCGCCGAGGAGACGCGCGACTACGGCGCAACGCCGGCTCTGGCGCAGCAGTTCCTGCGCGGCGTGGCCGAGCGCCTGGGTCTGGATCCGCGCCATGTGTTCGCGGCGTTCGAGGACGTGTTCTATTACCTTTGGCGCGAGCGCCGGCTGCCGATCAATGTCGATCCGCTGGACTCGCGGCTCGATAACCCGCTGGAGCGGGCACGGCTGGCGCGCCTGTTCTCCAATGGGCTCGAGCGCGTTGCCGGGCATGTGCTGCCGATCGCGCGCGATGCCAGCGGCCAGCGCTGGCGCAGTGGCTCATGGTTTCTGCGTCCCGAGCGCTGCTATCTGATTCCGGGCGATTCACCGCTGGGCCTGCGCTTGCCGCTGGATGCGCAGCCCTGGGTCACGCGCACGGACTATCCCTACACCTTGCCGCCCGATCCCATGCAGAGCTTCGCACCGCTGGCGCAGCACGCGCAGCTGGGCTCGCCGCCATGCGATGCCGGCTCTGCCGCAGCCACTCGCGCGCGCAGCAACGCTGGGCCGGAGCGGCGGCCGGCCAAGGCCGAATCGGCGGCCTGGGTTGCACGCACTGCGCTGTGCGCCGAACCGCGCAATGGCGTGCTGTACCTGTTCATGCCTCCGACCGAGCGCACCGAGGACTATTTGCAGCTGGTCAGCGCGATCGAGGCCACGGCCAAGGCGCTCAATCAGCCGGTGCTGCTCGAGGGCTACGAGCCGCCCAAGGACCCGCGCCTGAACACATTCCGGGTGACGCCCGATCCCGGCGTCATCGAAGTCAATATCCATCCCTCGCACGATTGGAGCGAGCTGGTCGAACACACAACTTTCGTATACGAGGCCGCGCGCGCATCGCGCCTGGCCAGTGAAAAATTCATGCTCGACGGCCGCCATACCGGCACCGGGGGCGGCAATCACCTGGTACTCGGAGGCGCCACCGCGGCGGACTCGCCGTTCCTGCGCCGCCCGGATCTGCTCGCAAGCCTGATCGCCTACTGGCACAACCATCCGTCGCTGTCGTATCTGTTCACGGGATTGTTCATCGGCCCGACCTCGCAGGCGCCGCGGGTGGATGAGGCGCGCAACGATTCGCTGTACGAACTCGAACTCGCCCTGCAGCAGATACCCAAGCCTGCGGCCGGACAAGTCGCGGCCGAGAACGTTGCGCCCTGGCTCACCGATCGCCTGCTGCGCAACCTGCTGATTGATGTGAGCGGCAATACCCATCGCGCCGAGTTCTGCATCGACAAGATGTATTCGCCCGACGGTCCGAACGGACGTCTCGGACTGCTGGAAATGCGCGCCTTCGAGATGCCCCCGCACCATCGCATGAGCCTGACACAACAGTTGCTGTTGCGCTCGCTGGTGGCGCGCTTCTGGAAGACCCCGTACCGGCCGGCGCGTCTGACGCGCTGGGGCACTGAGCTGCATGACCGCTTCATGCTGCCGTATTTCCTCGAGCTGGATTTCGGCGACGTGCTCAGCGAGCAGCGCGCCGCGGGCTATGAGCTCGACCCGGTCTGGTTCGCACCGCACTTCGAGTTCCGCTTTCCCAAGTGTGGCGATCTCTCGCTGATGGGCATCAGCCTGGAGCTGCGCCAGGCGCTCGAACCCTGGCATGTCATGGGCGAGGAGAGCGCGCCTGGCGGCGCGGTGCGCTACGTCGATTCCTCGGTCGAGCGCATGCAGGTGCGCGTGAGCGGTCTGCCTCCGGATCGTTTTGTGCTGACCTGCAACGGCAGGACGGTGCCGTTGCGGTCCACGGGTACCGTGGGAGAATTCGTGGCCGGAGTACGCTATCGTGCCTGGCAGGCGCCGTCGGCGCTGCACCCCACGATAGGAGCGCACTCACCCTTGACCTTCGATCTCTTTGACACGTGGATGCAGCGTTCATTGGGCGGCTGCCAGTACTACGTGGCTCATCCCGGCGGGCTCAGCTACAAAACCTTCCCGGTGAACTCCTTCGAGGCCGAAAGCCGGCGCCTGGCGCGCTTCTTTCGCATGGGACACACCCCGGCCGGTGAACTCGACAGGCCGCGCGGGCCGCAACCCGGGCGCGAGAGCCCGAATCCCGATTTTCCGTTCACGCTGGATTTGCGCCGCTCCGACTGAAGGGGTCGCTCAAGGCTGATCGCGCACGATGCCCACTTCGAAGCAGCTGCTCTATGCCGGCAGCGCACAGCGCTACGATGAGCTGCTCGAGCGAGACGGCTCGATCCGCGCTCATTGGCGGCCGCTGATCGAGCATCTGGCCAGTGGCGGCGCGGAAGCGGCGGCCCGCAGCGCCGAGATGACGCGGCGGCTGATCGTCGAGAATGGCGTGACTTACAACGTTTACGCCGATCCGCAGGGGCGCGATCGGCCGTGGCAGCTCGATCCGCTGCCACTGCTGATTGCCGCCGACGAATGGCGCGAAATCGAAGCCGGCGTGCAGCAGCGCGCGCATCTGCTCAATGCTCTGCTGGCCGATCTTTATGGCACCCAGAAGCTGATCGCGCAGGGCGTGGTGCCCGCGGAACTGGCCTTTGGACATCCGAACTTTCTCTGGGCGGCGCATGACACGCGACCGGCCGGCAACACCTGGCTGCATCTGTACGCCGCAGATCTCGCGCGTGCTCCCGATGGGCGCTGGTGGGTGCTCAGCGATCGCACGCAGACGCCGTCGGGCCCGGGCTATGCGCTGGAAAATCGCGCCATCATCGGCCGCGTGCTGCCCGGCCTGGTGACCGAACTCACGGTCCGGCCGCTGGCGGCTTTCTTCAATACCCTGCGCGAAAGCCTCATGGAGTTCGCCGACGATGACAGTGCGCCGCTGGTGGTCGTGCTCACTCCGGGCCCGTTCAACGAGACCTATTTCGAGCACGCGTACCTGGCGCGGCAAATGGGACTGCCGCTGGTGCAAGGGCAGGACCTTACGGTGCGCGCCGATACCGTATATCTGAAGACCCTGCCGGGACTGCGGCGCGTGCATGCCATTCTGCGACGGCTCGACGACGACTACTGCGATCCGCTGGAACTGCGCCCCGATTCGGCGCTCGGCGTGCCCGGCATGCTCGGCGCAGTACGAGCCGGGCGCGTGCTGCTTGCCAATGCGCTTGGAAGCGGCCTGCTCGAATCGGCCGCGTGGCAGGGTTTTCTGCCCGGCGCTTCGCAGTGGCTGCTCGGCGAACCGCTGCGCTTGCCGTCGGTGGCCACCTGGTGGTGCGGCGAGCCTCCGGCGCTGGATTACGTGGTCACCCATCTGGAGAAGCTGGTCGTCAAGGCCACCTATCCGAATCAGAAGTTCGAACCGCGCTTTGGCCGCGACCTCGGGATCAAGGAACGCGCGCTGCTGATTCGGCGCTTGCGCGGACGCCCTTACGCCTATGTCGCGCAGGAACGAGTGTCACTGTCGCAGGCTCCATCCTGGCTTCCCGGCGCGAACGTGCGGCTTACGCCGCGCACCCTGACCGTGCGTGTGTACGCGATCGCGACGCCCAGCGGCTACCAGGTCATGCCCGGTGGACTGGCGCGAATTGCCGCCGAGGGAGTGGTCGATATTGTCTCGAGTCAGCGCGGCGGCGGCAGCAAGGATGTCTGGGTACTGGCCGAGAAGGAAGCGCCCGCGGCGCTGGGCGAGCGCGCCGCGGCCGGCGAGGTGTACGCGCCGCCGCGACGCATACCACACGATGATCTGCCCTCACAACTGGTCGAGAATCTCTACTGGCTCGGCCGCTATTCGGAGCGCTGTGAGGACAAGGCGCGGCTGGTGCGCGCAACCCTGGCGATGCGCACCAATGCCACCGTGTGGCGCGGTGCGCTCGAACAATGCATCCACTACGGCGTGCTGCCGCCCGAGGGCGATCCGGCCCGGACCGTGTTTGATGACGCACACGAATTCGGCCTCGCGGCCGATTTGGGCCGGCTCGGGTGGTGCGCGGCGCAATCGCGCAGCCGCCTGTCGGCCGAGCACTGGCGATCGATCAGCGTCATGCAGCGCCAGTTCCACGACGCCGGGGTGACGCACAGCGATCCGCTCGAAGCGCTCGACCGACTGCTGGTGGCGCTGACTGCGCTGAGCGGTTTCGCGCTCGACGACATGACTCAGGATAACGGCTGGCTGCTGCTGATGCTCGGGCGGCGACTCGAGCGGGTGCAGTTTCTGGCCGCGCTGCTCGCGCAGAGGCTCGCCTCGGGCGCGCCCATACGCCAGGGCGAACTCGAGTGGCTGCTCGATGTGGGTGGCGTCAGCATCACCTATCGTACGCGCTACGTTTCAACGCCGCTGCTGGCGCCGGTGCTGCAACTGCTGGTGTTCGACGCGGGCAGTCCGCGCGCATTGGGCTATCAATGGAGTGCGATCCTCAACGCGCTGGCCGATCTGGCTCAATCCCTCGGCGCCGCTGCCGACGAGCAGCTGGAAGTGCCGATCGCGCTGCTGACCGAACTGTCGACGGTGGGAGTCGAAGTTGAAGGCGAAGGCGGCCCCGAGTGCAGAAAATTGCTGTCGGCGGCGCTCTCGGAGCTGGCTGCCGGCGCGGCCCGAGTGTGCGACCGGCTCGCATTCCGGCACTTCTCGCTGGTGGATCTGGATCTGCACACGGTGGCATCGTGAGTCCGGCGCGCTACGCCGTCCAGCACGAAACGCTGTATCAGTACCGCCGCGAAGTGGCGCATTCGCATCAGCAGCTGCATTTGACGCCGCGTGACAGTGCGCGCCAGCGCTGCCTGCAACATAGCATCCGGATCGAGCCGCAGCCCGCGGTGCGCAGCGAGCACCTGGATGCCTTCGGCAATCGCGTGACGCGTGTGGAGCTGGATCGGCCGCACGATCGGCTGCAGGTCATCGCCGACATGCAAGTCATCCTCGAAGCCCCGCCGCCGCTGCTGGCAGCCCAGGCCGAGGGCTGGGAGCGGGTCCGCGACCAGCTCGTCTACCATGCGCACGCGTGCGAGCAGCCGTGGCTGGACGCCATGCGCTTTCGCGGCGAATCGCCATTCGTGCGCATCAAGCGCTTATTCGGCGATTTTGCGCGCGATTGCCTCGCGCCTGGTAACACCGTGCCCCAGGTGGCCTCGGCGCTGATGAGCAAGGTGCATCAGGAGTTCACCTATGCTCCTGGCGAGACCGAGATCAGCACGCCGTTGCTCGAGGTTTTGGCCAAGCGTCGCGGGGTCTGTCAGGACTACGCGCATATGATGATTGCCTGCCTGCGCAGCGCGGGGCTGGCGGCGCGCTACGTCAGCGGCTATCTGCGAACTCACTCGGGGGACGCGGACGCGGACGCGGACGCGGACGCGGACGCATCGCCGGTGATCGGCGCGGATGCCTCGCATGCCTGGGTGGCGGTGTTCGCGCCGCCGTTCGGATGGGTCGAATACGATCCGACCAATAACGTGTGCGTACAGCAGGGGCATGTGGCGCTCGCATGGGGCCGCGACTTCGGCGACGTCTCGCCGCTACGCGGGGTGATTTTGGGCGGCGGCTCTCATACGCTCGAAGTGCGCGTCGCGGTCCGACCGCTGCACGCCTGATCTGCCGCAAATCATGGAAGCGGTGGAGGCGGCGCAGGCTCGGGCACTGTCGATGCTGGCGGAGCGCGCGCCCGAGGTAGCCGCGGGCTTGCGCGGCGGCCAGAGTGCGCTGGCCGCCAGCGCCCCCGGGGTATTGGCCGCCAGCGACTTCGTGCTCGACGCGCTGTGCCGCGATCCGGCGCTATGGCAGACGCTTGAGGCGCGCTCGGCGCAGCGTCTGGCCGGTGACTCGTTGCCGCTGCCGTCCTTGCCGTCTGCGGCGGCCGCCGATGCGGCTGCAATCACCGAGCAGGAAGCGCAATTCATGGCCGCGCTGCGCCGCTGGCGCCGCGCCGAATTCACCCGCATTGCCTGGCGCGATCTGGCGAAGTGGGCCAGCCTCGATGAGACGCTGACCGATACCTCGCGTGCGGCCGAATGCGCCTTGCAGCTGGCGCATGAGTTTGCACTGCGCGCGCTGGGGCGGCGCTACGGTCAGCCGCGCGACGCCGCGGGCGAGCTGCAACAGCTGATCATGGTCGCCATGGGCAAGCTTGGCGGCGGTGAGCTGAATTTTTCCTCCGACATCGATCTGGTGCCGTTGTACCTCGCCAGTGGCGAGACCGACGGCGCGCGTTCGATCAGCAATCAGGAATTCTTCACGCGCGTGGTGCAGCAGCTCATTCGCCTGCTCGAGCAGCACACCGATGAGGGCTTTGTGTTCCGCGTGGATCTGCGGCTGCGCCCGTTCGGTGACAGCGGACCGGTGGTCTCAAACGCCGCTGCGCTCGAGGACTACCTGCAGATTCACGGTCGCGACTGGGAGCGCTACGCCTGGGTCAAGGCGCGCGCGATCACTAACAGTGCCGGTTACTGCGAGCTGTTTCGCGCCGCGATCCGCCCGTTCGTATATCGGCGCTATCTGGATTTCGGAGTGTTCGAATCGTTGCGCGACATGAAGGGACTGATCGAACGCGAGGTGCTGCGCCGGGACCTGGCCGACAACATCAAGCTCGGCGACGGCGGTATTCGCGAAATCGAATTCATCGTGCAGTCATTCCAGTTGATACGCGGCGGCGCGGACCGGCGCTTGCAGGGCAGCTCGTTGCGTCAGGCGCTGCCGCTGCTGGCCGGCGCCAAGCTGCTGCCGGCCGCGGCGGTCGCGGAGCTCGATGCCGCCTACGTATTCCTGCGGCGGCTCGAGAACCGCCTGCAGATGCGAGCCGATCAGCAACTGCACCAGCTGCCCGGCGAAGTATTCGAACGCGAGCGGCTCGCCTGGAGCATGGGCTGCGCCGACTGGTCGCAGCTGGCTGCGCAGCTGGCGGTACAGCGCGCATGCGTCGCCGCGCATTTCCGGGCGGTGGTGTTCGGCGATGCACAGTCGCTGGCATCCGCGCCGCCGCTGCTGCCGCTCGAGGCCGGCGATCTGCAGACCCTGGCCGCCCGGCTCACCTCGCTCGGCTGGGCGCAGGCCGCCGAGGCAGCGCAGATGCTGCTGGCATTCCATGACGCAGCCTCGACGCGTCGGCTCGATAAGACCGGCGCTCGCCGGTTGCTCGCGCTGCTGCCAGTGCTGGCCCTGGAGGTCGGCGCGACGCGCGAGCCGGTGCGAGCGCTACGGCGGCTGCTGCACGTGCTCGAAGCCATCGGCGCTCGTTCGGCCTATCTGGCGCTGCTGCTGCATAATCAGCGCGCGCGCTCACGGCTGGTGCAGCTCGCCACCCATGGCGATTTTCTGATCAATCAGATCGCCGCGCATCCGCTGTTGCTCGATGAGCTCATCGATGAGCGGCTGTTCGAACAAACCCCGGACCGGACAGCGCTGGCGAGCGATCTGACCCAGCGCATGGACGGAGTCGATGAGGGAGATGAGGAGCAGTTGCTCGAGCGCTTGCGGCAGTTCCAGCGCGCGGCGATCTTCCGGCTGGCGGTGGTGGATCTGCTGTTGCGCCTGCCGGTCATGCAGGTCAGCGATCGGCTGACCGATATCGCCGAGCTGATCATCGAACGAGCGCTGAGCCTGACCTGGCAGCAGCTGACCCCTGTGCTCGGTGTGCCCATGTGCGGGGAGGGCGCGGCGCGGCGCAGCGTGCGCCTGTGCGTGGTCGGCTACGGCAAACTCGGCGGCATGGAACTCGGCTACGCGTCCGATCTGGATCTGGTGTTTCTGCACGATTCGAGCGGCACGCAGCAGGAAACTCAAGGCGGGCGCAGCATCGACAATCAGGTGTTTTTTCTGCGCTTTGCTCAGCGCATGGTGCATCTGCTGGCCATGCACTCGGCCGCCGGCCGGCTGTATGAAGTCGATATGCGGCTGCGGCCCAGCGGCAAGGCCGGTCTGCTGATCACCAGCATCGATGCCTTCGCCGAATATCAGCGGCGCGAGGCCTGGACCTGGGAGCATCAGGCGCTGTTGCACGCGCGTTCGGTGGCGGGAGCGGCCGAATTGATGCAGCAGTTCGAAGCCCTGCGCCTCGAGACATTGGCCCTGCACGTGCAGCGCGCGACGCTGCGCGAGGAGGTGCGGCACATGCGTAACCGTCAGCGCCGCGAGCTCTCACGCGCCGCGGCTGGCGAGTTCGATCTCAAGCAGGACCCCGGAGGCATCGGCGACATCGAATTTCTGGCGCAATACTGGGCGCTGAACTGGGTTCGGGAGTACCCGCCGGTGGCCTTCTACGCCGATACCATCCGCCAGCTCGAATCGGTAGCCTCGGCGAACCTGGTGCCGCAGACTCAGGTCGACGTGCTGACCGGTATCTACCGCGCCTACCGCACGCGTCTGCACCATCGCTGGCTCGATGGCCTCGGCGCCGTGGTCGCGGCCGGCGATTTCCTGTCGGAACGCTCGGCTGTCACGGCGATCTGGGACCAGGTGATGGGCGAGTAAGCGCGGCTGCGCATATAATGCTGCCATGACATCGAGCGCGGAACTGCGTACACCCAACGCCCAGCTGCATTACACCGTGAGCTGCCAGGACCTGCCGCTGTCCTGCCCGATGCCGGATATGAGTTTGTGGAATTCGCATCCGCGCGTCTACCTGCCGATCGAGGCGACCGGTTTCGCCAAATGTCCCTACTGCGGCGCCGAATACACGCTCAAGCGCTGAGCATTTGCACGGGCGCGATTCAACGATACGGACGGTAGGACTTTTCCTCGACCAGCGCTGAGTCGAGCTTGAGATTGATGCGCCGTTTGATCGCGGCGCGTTCATCGTTGAGCATGTAGACGGCGCGCGCCAGTTCGATGAACCCGGCGTCGAAGCGGCGCTGCGCTTCGTGCTCGCGAATGCGGTCCTCGATGTCCCAGAGCTGCGCATTGACGCGCTCGAGCGCGCTCTCCTCGGCCGCGAGATCGGCATCCACCGGCAGCGAGCCCTCACGACTGCGTTCCAGTCGGCTCAACTCCATACGCACATTCGCCTGCTTGGCGGCGTCGGCTATGCGCGCGCACTTGATGCGCAGAATCGTGATCTTGTCGAGCAGTTCGCCCGGAGAGATCGGCACCAGGATGTCATTCATGGCTTATCGTAGCAGGGGATGCGCGTGGCTCGCGCAGCAGCGCATCCAGGCGCTCGCGCACGTCCGCAACCTCGATCAGATCCATGACTCCGGGGACTTCGATCTTCTGATGCCACGGCAGCTCAGCGGCGCTGCGGCCGCGAAAGCGGCGCGCGGCGGCCTCGAAACGGTCGACGCACCACTGGCGCGACAAATATGGCCCGACCCGCTGCAGGCGCGTGGCCGCATACAGCCCGATGACCGGCGTAGCCACCATAGTGGCCATATGCACCGGTCCCGAATCCGGCGACAACAACACCCGCGCGCGCGCCAGCAGTGCCAGCAGTTGCGGCAGCGTATCCTGGCCGATCTGATTGAGCAGCGGCACGCTGGCGCTGCGCTCAATGGCTGCGCCCATCTCGCGCTCGAGGCGCGAGCGTCCGCCGCACAGCAGTACCCGCATGCCGTGACGTTGCACGGCATGGTCGATGATCGCCGCGTAGCGCTCGGGCTGCCAATTGCGCGCCGGGTGGCTCGAGCAGGGACTGACGATCAGCGTCGGACGGGCATCGGGAATCAGCGCGGCGGCGTATTGCCGCGCCTGCTGCGGCAGCGGCAGATCCCATGCAAGTGGTCCCGGCTCGATCCCCAGAGCGCTCAGAAAGCCCAGAAAGCTGTCGAGCACGTGCTGGTTGCCGCGCGGCTCTATGCGCGCATTGGTGAACAGCCACTGCAGTTCGCGCGCGCGCGCACGATCGAAGCCCAGCCGCAGCCGCGCGCGCACCGCGAGCGAGGCCAGGCTGGCGCGCAACGACAGCTGCATGTGCAGCAGCAGGTCGAATCGGCGGCCTCGCAGCGCGCGCCGCAATGCCGGTAGCGCCGCGATCCCGGCGCGCTTGTCGATGATGATAAACTCAACCTCGGGAAGCAGCGTCATGAGACGCGCCTCGGTGCGGCCGATGATCCACGTCAGCCGTGTCGTCGGCCAGACGTGCTGCAACGTGCGCACGATGGGCACGATGTGGCAGCTGTCGCCGATGGCCGAGAGCCGCAGAATGCACAGGCTCGCGGGCGGCGTAATGGGATGGGTCATGCGGAAATCATCGCGCTGGCCGATCGGGGCTGAAGTGCGGCACAAACCGATTCGCGGCGGCGCGATGCTATACGACGCCTCCCGCGCGGGCAACGCCGAGGCCTCGTGGTTCGATCCGCTGTGGTGGTCACGCCGTGGCGAGGTGCGTGTCAGCGCCGAGGGGCGCGGCGCGGCCGTGTTCATCGAAGCCGACGCGCGGCATCTGGTGCTGCGCCACTACCGGCGCGGCGGCTGGATCGCGCATCTGTCGCGGGACCGCTATCTCTGGCGCAACGAGGCGCTTACGCGCTCGTACGCCGAATGGCACCTGCTGTACGCCATGCAGCGCGCGGGTCTGCCGGTGCCGCTGCCGATCGCAGCCAGTTATTGCCGTGTCGGGCGCTTCGGTTATACCGCCGACCTGCTGACCGAGCAGATTCCGGCGACCGTGTCGCTGGCCTCGCGACTGCGCGCGGCGCCATTGGCGCTGACCGGCTGGATCGCCATCGGCCGTTGCCTGCGGCGTTTCCACGACGATGGCATCTGTCATGCCGATCTCAATGCCCACAATGTGCTGCTGGACGAGGGCGAACAGGTCTGGCTGGTGGACTTTGATCGCGGCCAACTGCGTCATCCGGGCTTCTGGTGCGATGCCAATCTGGTCAGATTGCGGCGCTCGATCGAAAAGATCACCGACGCGCTGCCGCCGGAGCGATTCTCCGAGGCCGATTGGGCCTCGCTGCTCGATGGCTACTTCACGCACGTTTCGCAGGCCTCGGCCGCGTAAATCCGTGCGCCGCCTCTATACGCTGCTGCTGTACCTGGCGCTGCCGTTCGCAACGCTGATCGTGGGCTGGCGTGGGCTGCGCACGCGCGACTATTGGCGCGGCGGCGCGGCGCGCTTCGGGCTCGGCGCGGCGCGCGCCGGCGGCGGCATATGGGTGCATGCGGTCTCGGTCGGTGAGGTGCAGGTTGCCGCCATACTGATTGCAGCGCTGCGCGAACGCGAACCGGGGCGCGAAATCACCCTGACCTGCGCCACGCCGACCGGGCGCGCGCGCGCGCGCGCGTTGCTGCCAGGGCTCGAGGTGCGCTATGCGCCCTACGATCTGCCGGGGTGCGTGCGCCGCTGTCTGGCGCGCCTGCGGCCGCGGCTGCTGATCGTGATCGAGACCGAACTGTGGCCCAACCTGCTCGCAGAGGCCAGTCGCGCGCGCGTGCCGGTGCTGATTGCCAGCGCCCGGATCTCGGCCCGTAGCGCAAAAATTTATCAGCGCCTGCCCGGGCTCATGCGCACCGCCCTTGCCGCCAACGTCTGGGTGGGGGCTCAGACCGTTGCCGATCTCGAGCGCTTTGCCGCGATCGGGGTCGCGCCACAGCGCCTGATGCTGTCGGGCAACGTCAAGTTCGACCGCACCTTGCCGGCCGACATCTACGAGCGCGGCGCGCTGCTGCGCGCCTGCTACGCCGCCGGCCGGCCGGTATGGGTGGCAGGAAGTACCCACCCGGCCGAGGAACTCATCGTGCTGAGGGCACACCGGCAGCTGCGCGCGAGTGAGCCGCGTGCGCTGCTGATACTGGCGCCGCGACATCCAGCGCGTTTCGCGGCCGCGGCGGCGGCCATTGCCGCTCAGGGATTTGATTGCGTGCGCCGCTCGAGCATTGGATCGGATCCAAGGGCCGCCGCGGTGCTCGATAGCGGCCATCAAGTGCTGCTGCTCGACAGCCTCGGCGAGCTGCTCGACTTCTACGCGGCCGCCGACATCGCCTTCGTCGGCGGCAGCCTGGTGCCGATCGGCGGCCACAATCTGCTCGAGCCGGCAGCGCTGGGCCTGCCGGTGCTGGCGGGGCCGCAGCAGTTCAATAGTCCCGACATCGCGCAGGTGCTGGCGCAGCAGGGGGGCTTGATCACGGTGCACGATGCCGACGATCTGGCCGCGGCGCTCGCGGGCTTGTTCGGCGATGCCGACCGGCGCGCGCTCAAGGGTGAGGCGGCGCGTCTGGCCACCGACGCGCATCGCGGTGCGCTGGGCAAACTGCTGCGGCTCATCGATACGCTGATGCAGCCGGCGTAGCGAGGGCTACTGAGCCGGGCCGGGCTGCCCGAGCCAGCCGTTGATCAGCTCGACCGTGTGGCGGTCGATGCTGCCGGCTGCCAGGCGCAACGATACGATGTCATCCAGATAGCCGTATTTGGCCTGTGCGTAGTTGGTTTCGGCCTGCACCAACAGCTCGCGCGAAGTCAGCACATCCACCGCCGTTTTTATGCCCACCGCGTAGCCGGCCTCGCTGGCCTGCAACGAGACACGACTGGATTCGACCGCCTGCTTCAATGCCTGCACCTGCGAGATCTGGCTGATCACGCCCTGATAGGCATCGCGGGTCTGCTCCTCGGTCTGGCGCGAAGCGAAGTCCAGACCCGCCTTGGCGGCGTCCCAGGTGTAGCGCGCCTGGCGTACCTTGGATTGGGTCGCGCCGCCGCTGAAGATCGGCACCGAGATTCCGACCTGCCAGATGGTATCGGTGTTGCCGCTCAGAGGTGCAAGCGTGCCGAGCAATGCATCGACTTCCGCCGGTGGCGTGAAATTGCCGTGCTCGAGCGCCCAATTGCGGTACACGTTGATACCGATGGTCGGCAAGTGACCGCCATAAGCCGCCAGCAGGCCATCGCGCGCGATTTCAGCGGCCATGCGGCTGGCAATCAGATTCGCGTTCTGTTCCATGGCAGTGGTCACCCAGGCATCTTCGCTGGCGGGTTCCGGACTCAATAACGGCATATCGTCGCCCGGCCCCGCTAGATTGGCATAGCTGTCGCCGGTGATTGCTCGCAGCAGGTCCTGTTGGGTCGCGAGTGCACGCTTGGCGGCGATGACTGCAGCGTTGGTGCTGTCGCGCGAGGCGCGTGCGATCTCGACGTCGGTGATGGCAATCAGGCCGACGTGGTAGCGCTGTTCAGCCTGGTCGAGCTGGATCTGGACCGATTGCAAAGCGCTTTGCTGGGCGCTCAAAGTGTCCTGCGCCGCGAGCACCGCGAAATACTGTGAGGTCACACGCTGCACCAGACTCTGCTGGGCGGCCAGGAAATTCGCCTCGCCCTGCGCCACGGTCGCATCGGCGGATTTCAACGCCACCCAGCTGTTCCACGAAAATAGATTGACCGCCAGGCTCAGGCTGGCCGTGACGGGAGTCGTGATCGGCAGGCTGCCGATACCTTGCCAGTATTTGTTGACGCTCAGGTCGATCGGCAGCAGACCGATCAGTGCCTGGGTCCGGGTCTCACGAATGGCCAGATGCGTGGCCGAGGCCTGCTGAATCAGCGGATCGGTGACTGTTGCGCGATCGTAGACCTGCAGCAGGTCGGCGACCGCGGCGCTGGCCGTGCTGCAGGCGCACACGATGCTGAGCATCCAGGAGGCCTTGCTGCAATCCACGCTGTTCGGCCCTAATAGCTGTCCAGGCTCGGATCGATGTCACGCGTCCAGGCGTCGATTCCGCCGGCGAGATTGGCGACGCGGCTGAAGCCATGATTCGCCAGGAATTCGGCCGCGCGGCGGCTGCGTCCGCCTGCCTTGCACATGACCACCAGCTCGGCAGCGCTGTCGAGCTCGTTCAGGCGCGATGGGATTTCATTGACAGGGATGTTGAGCGCGCCGGCTACGCGTGCAATCGCGCATTCCCAGGGCTCGCGCACGTCGAGCACGGTCAGCGTCTCGCCCGCATCGAGGCGGCCTTTGAGTTCCAGCGGCGTTATCTCCGGCGCGCGCGCCATACACTAGAAGCCGAAGACCGCAGGCCGGGGTGCACTCTCGAGCGATTCGATGCAAGTCTCGAACAGCGGCTCGCTGCTGCAATCGCCGCGGCCGGCGCAGCGTACCAGGCGCGCTTGCTGCGGCGCGTCGCTGCCGACCACGACGAACAGACGCCCGCCCGGGCGCAGTGCCTGCTCGAAGCGCGGTTGGTAGATCGGCAACGAGGCCGTCAGCACGATGACGTCATAGTGCGCGGCTTGGTCGAGCTGCATGCCGTCGGCGTTGATGACCTCGACCGGCGGGCAACCCGCGAGCGCCGCAAGGTTCGCGCGCGCCTGCTCGGCGAGCTGCGGGTGCAGCTCGAGTGTACGCACCTGGCCGCCCAGCCGCGCCAGACAAGCTGAGACATAACCTGAGCCGGTACCCACTTCCAACACCTGCTCGCCGCCGCGCACAGCCAGCGACTGCAGCAGTCGCCCTACCAGCATTGGCCGCAGCATGCGTTTTGCGCACGCCAATGGGATCTCGCAGTCGGCAAAGGACAGTTCGCGCCAGTGCTCAGGCACAAAACACTCGCGCGGCACGGCGCGCAGCGCGTCCAATATGCGTTGATCGAGCACGTCCCAGGCGCGCACCTGCTGCTCGATCATCTGCTCGCGGGCCTCTGGCATCAGCATTGAACGTAATCCCGAACACGCTACCGAGGCACGTTAAGGGTTTTTAGCGGATATGCCAAGCTGGCGCCCCACGATATGGTGAAATCCCATGGGTGCTACCCCGTACTCGGCTATGCTGGTGTTGCAGGTGATGGCAGAGCTTGGCCCTCCTACCAAGGAAAGCATCGCTTGAACAGACGACCTTGATGTCGATAATCGCGCTGCTCTGCCTGTTATTCGGTGTTGCCGCACTGTTGCTGCTGGTGCTGTACTTCCTGCAACGACGCCAACTCGCCGCCCTCGAAGAAGTATCGCGGCAGGTGCAACGCACCGCCATCGGCGGCTCTTTGAAAACCCGCATTGAACTGCAGACCGATCAGCCCGAGCTCGCGGTGCTGGTAACGGCCGTCAATCATCTGCTGGCGCGTGCCTCGGTGGCGGTCGAGCAGCCGCCGGCCACCAGTGCGCCCATCGGCGCGCTCGGTGATCGCGTGCACGAGGCGGTGTTGATTCACGGCAAGTCGATCCGCTACGCCAATCCCCAATTTGCGAATCTCATGGGCTGCCGGGTCGATGAGCTCATTGGCCGCCGGCTCGAGGACCTGGTGCCAGCGGAATACACCGAACTGGTCGGCGACAACATGCGCCGGCGCCTGACCGGCGAGGCTACCGCCGAGCGCTACGAAATCGATCTGAGCGGCACGCAGGGCAATAGCGCGCGGCTGGAGCTCTCAACCTGGCCGATCGAGCACGAAGGTGAGCAGGCGCTTTTGGTCGTGGGCGTGGAAGTGCTGCCGACTCAGAGCGTACAGGCATTGCAGCTGCCCGAGCGGCGCTCGCGCGCGCGGCTGGCACTGGAATCGCTGCCGGAAGCACTGATCACGATCGACAACGAGGGCAGAGTCGAGCATCTGAATCTGGCGGCTGCGCGCCTGCTCGGCATGGATGCCGCCGCCGCCGCCGGCAAACCGCTCGATGAGGTGGCGCGCGCGGTCGAGGATTCTGATCGCAAGCTGCTGACCGAGCCGGTCAGGCAGGCACTCGCGGTCGGCACTCCGCTCAACATCGGACGCCGCGCACTGTTGATTCGCTCGATCAACGGCGAACGCCTGGTCGAGCTGTCGGCAGCGCCGATCCGTATGGAAACCGGCGAGAGCGTCGGCGTGGTGGTGTTGCTGCACGATGTGACCGAGGTGCGCGGCCTGGCTCGGCAGATGTCCTATCAGGCCACACACGATGCGCTGACCGGACTGCTCAACCGGCGCGACTTCGAGCGCGTGTTGCAGGCGGCCACGGACATTGCCCATCGCGGTGACAGCACTCACGTGCTGTGTTATCTGGACTTGGACCGCTTCAAGAGCATCAATGACAGCAGCGGTCACCAGGCCGGCGATGCCATGCTGCGCGAGGCGGCCAAGATTCTGCGCGATGCGGTGCGCGATTCGGATACCGTCGCCCGAATCGGTGGCGATGAATTCGGCATGCTGCTGGTGGGCTGCCCGCTGGACAAAGCGCGTCAGATTGCCGACGACGTGTGCCGCGCGATCAAGGATTTCCGCTTTGTCTGGAAGGACAAGATCTTCAACGTCGGGGTAAGCATCGGTCTGGTCGAGATTGCGCGCGACAGCGGCAGCATCGAGGAGCTGCTGGCGGCCGCGGATTCTGCCTGCTACGTCGCCAAGCGCCAGGGAGGTCATGTGGCGGTGTACTCGGCGCGCGACGAGGTGTTTGCGCGCCAGACCGGCGAGATACACTGGCTGCAGACGCTGCAGGCGGCACTGCGCGACAGCCGCTTCGAGCTGTATTGCCAGCCGATCGTCGCCTCCTACGCCGCCAACGATGAAGGGCCGGCCATGGAAGTGCTGGTGCGACTGCGCAACGATCTGGGCGAGCAGCTCGTGCCGCTGGAATTCCTGCGTGCCGCCGAGCGATACCGGCTCATGGGCCTGATCGATCGCTGGGTGGTGCAGACCACCTTGACCGCGCTCGGGCGCGGCGCGATCGCACTGGCACCCAAACGCAGCATCGCGATCAATATCTCCGGACAGACGCTTGCGGATCTGCAGTTTCTCGAGTTCGTGGTCGAGTGTTTCGATTCCACCGGCGCCAGCCCGACGCAGATCTGCTTCGAGATCGCCGAGAGCACCGTAGTAGCCAACTTCGAGCAGGCGCGGCGCTTCGTCGGTGTGTTGCACGGCATGGGTTGCCGCTTTGCACTGGATGATTTCGGCAGCGGACTGGGCTCGTTCGCCAATCTCAAGACGCTGGCGGTGGACTACCTGAAGATCGACGGCTCGTTCTTCAAGAATCTGGCCCGCGACTCGGTCAATCAAGCCATGGTGACGGCGATGATCCGGCTCGCGCGTACGCTGAACTTCAAGGTTATTGCCGAGCAGGTCGAGGACGCGAGCACCATGGATGCCGCGCGCCAGATGGGCGTGGATTATCTCCAGGGCTTCGCGGTGGGGCGGCCGGAGCGCCTGGCTATGGCGGCCTAGCCGCAGCAAAGATCTCGTTGGCGCGCACGAACGACTCCAGGAACGGCTGCATCCATTGCATCTGCGAGCCATGAGCGCGCAGCGCCGCGAGTTTGCGCGCGCGCTGCGGTGCCGTCAGCGGCGCGGATTGCCAGGCGAGCGCGGCGGCGTTGGCCGGCGGCGTCATCTCCAGATCCGATTCAAGTCCGCGCGGTCGCGGCCAACCCGGGGCATGCACGATCCAATAGCGCAATGCGCCCAGTTCACCGCGGCGCTCGAGCACACGGCGCGCAAGCGCGCCGCTGGCGCTGTGATCGGTATGGCGATCTTGGGGCGCTGCGGCCAGCACCAGCGTCGGGCGAAACTCTGCGATTACGCGCTCGAGGTCGCGCTCGAGGTTGGCGCCGGTATAGCTCGCGCCCGGGTTCAACGCTGACGCATACGGCACGGCGCTGGCGTCGGTGTATTTCGAATGATAGGGCTGGTTGTAGTAGTCGCCAGAGAGCGCCAGCAGTCCGCGATCGGGATAGCCCAGAATGTATTGCGCGGCGCGCGGCACCCCGAGTTCATCGGCCGCGGCCTGGGCCTCGCGCAAACGCAGCGCCCCGAACCGCCGCATGACGGCGCTTCCGGGCCACAGCGTGTGCTGCACCAGCATGGCATCGAATTCGAAGCCGTCGCCGGCCGTGATCCACACCACGCCGATGCTCGCCCCGCGCTCAAGAGCCTGCTGCAACAGGCCGGCACAGCACAGACTCTCATCGTCCGGATGCGGCGCGATCACCAGAAGCCGATCGTCCGCGCGCAGTTGCGGCATGCGCGGTAATTCCGCCGCGGCCCAGGTCGGCGCCGGCAGTACTGCCGGCCCCAGTAGCGCCGCCAGTACCAGCCACGGGCCCAACATGATCGTCAGGCCCGCGAGCGCTAGAGCAGCGGCACCAGCAGCAGTGCCACGATGTTGATGATCTTGATCAGCGGATTGATGGCGGGTCCGGCGGTATCCTTGTAGGGATCGCCCACCGTGTCGCCGGTCACCGCGGCCTTGTGCGCATCCGAGCCCTTGCCGCCGAAATGACCCTCTTCGATGTATTTCTTGGCGTTGTCCCAGGCGCCGCCGCCGGTGCACATCGAAATGGCCACGAACAATCCTGTCACGATGGTACCGATCAACAGACCGCCGAGTGCCTTGACGCCGGCTCCGGGACCCATGAGCGCGTTCATGCCGAAGGCGATGACCACCGGCACCAGAATCGGCAGCACCGACGGCACGATCATCTCCTTGATCGCCGCGCGCGTGAGCATGTCCACAGCGCGTGAATAGTCGGGTTTGGCCGTGCCCTGCATGATGCCGGGAATCTCGCGGAACTGGCGCCGCACCTCGGTGACCACCGAACCGGCCGCACGTCCTACCGCCTCCATGGCCATGGCGCCGAACAGGTAGGGCACCAATCCGCCGATAAACAGGCCGATGATGACGGCCGGGTCCGACAGCGAAAAGCCGACCATGTCGCGGCCTGTGTCGGCCATGTGGGCCGCAAGGTTGTGCGTGTAATCGGCGAACAGCACCAGGGCCGCGAGGCCGGCCGAACCGATGGCGTAGCCCTTGGTCACGGCCTTAGTGGTGTTGCCGACGGCGTCGAGCGGATCGGTGACATTGCGCACCGACTTGGGCAGGTCGGCCATTTCGGCGATGCCGCCGGCGTTGTCGGTGATGGGTCCATAGGCGTCCAGGGCCACGACCATGCCGGTCATGGACAGCATCGCAGTTGCCGCCACGGCGATGCCGTACAGGCCCGCGAGAGAGTACGAACCCCAGATCGCCAGACACACCGCGAGCACCGGCAGAGCCGTGGATTTCATGCTGACCCCGAGGCCGGCGATGATATTGGTGGCGTGGCCGGTCTGTGAGGCAGCGGCCACGCCGCGGACGGGAGCATACTCGGTGGCGGTGTAGTACTCGGTAATGACGATCATGGCAGCGGTCAGCGCCAGGCCGATCAGCGCGCAACCGAACAGTGCATCGAGCTGCTGCGGCAGCAGCGAGCTCGTGATGAACCAGAAGGCGACCGCTGAGATCAGCCCCGAGACGATGACGCCCTTGTAAAGCGCGTTCATGATCTTGCCGCCGTCGCTGACGCGCACGAAGAACGTGCCGATGATCGAGGAAATGATCGATGCCGAGCCCAAGGCCAGCGGATATACCAGCACCGCGGAACCGGCCTGCGGCATCAACAGGCCGCCCAGCAGCATGGTCGCGACGATCGTGACTGCATAGGTCTCGAACAGATCGGCGGCCATGCCGGCGCAGTCGCCGACATTGTCGCCGACGTTGTCGGCGATCACCGCCGGGTTGCGCGGATCGTCCTCAGGGATGCCGGCCTCGACTTTGCCGACCAGATCGGCGCCGACATCGGCGCCCTTGGTGAAGATTCCGCCGCCCAGGCGCGCAAAGATGGAGATGAGGGAGCCGCCGAAGGCCAGACCCACGAGCGAGTGCAGCGCGGCAGTATCGCCCTGCGAGGAGCGCAGAAACGCGAAGTAGCCGGTCACACCGAGCAGCCCCAAGCCCACCACCAGCATGCCGGTCACGGCGCCGCCGCGAAAAGCGACCTGCAGCGCGGCGTTAAGCCCTTTGCGTGCCGCCTCGGCCGTGCGCACATTCGCGCGCACCGATATGTTCATACCGATGTAGCCGGCCAGTCCCGACAGCACCGCCCCGACCGCGAAACCACCGGCCGTGGGCCAGTTCAGCGCAAATCCCAGCACCACGAACAGCACCACACCCACCATCGCTATGGCGCTGTACTGGCGGTTCAGGTACGCCTTGGCACCGGTCTGGATGGCCGCGGCAATCTCCTGCATGCGCTCGTTGCCCGCGGGCAGCGCCAGGATCGAGCGTACCGACACCACGCCGTACAGCACTGCGACTACGCCGGCAGCTATGGCCACCCACAGCCAGTTCGTGGCACCCATGCAATCTCCTCCAGATCTCTAAATCGGTGTGTTGTAAAAAAGTGGAATGGGCCGGCCTTGGATCTTGTTCACCAGCCTGAAATCGCCGCGAAATATAGCACACGCCGCGGTAGCGGCCGCTGCAGTTCAGAGTATGAATTTGGTCTTGAGCCGGCGCCGGACCGGCACGCCGCCGATACGCACGTAGCGGGGCAGGCCGTCGCGATAGGGCGGGGGGTCCTCGCCGGCGATCAGCGGCTCGAGATAGCGCCGGCAGGCCGCGGTGATGCCGAACCCGTCGGCGGTGATGAAATGCCGCGGCACCTTCTTCTCGACGTTGGCCACGGCGCTCAGGGGCACCGGCACCAGTTTCCAGCGGTAGGGCTTGGACGAGAGGCGCTTGATCGCCGGCATCACTGCATTCATTCCCGCCAGCTCGTACTGCACCGCGGCTTTGCCCACTGCGTAGGCCTGCTCGACGTCGGTCCGGGAGGCGATGTGACGGGCCGAACGCTGCAGATAGTCGGCCACCGCCCAGTGATACTTATAGCCAAACGCCTCGCGCACCATGTTCGCAACCACCGGTCCGACGCCGCCGAGCTGGGTGTGGCCGAACGCGTCCTGCGTGCCCGACTCGGCCAGGAACTTCCCGTCCGGGTGGCGCGCGCCCTCGGATACCACGATCACGCAGTAACCGTAGTCGCCGACGCACTGCTGCACGCGTTTGAGAAACTTCGCGCGTTCGAAGGTGATTTCCGGAAACAGGATGATGTGCGGCGGTTGCGAGGCCTTGCG
>Ga0302314_10005753_pt1 | contig 22558 bp, 16 predicted proteins | sample III_Palsa_N2_3_FD_200533 | JGI IMG/M metagenome (GOLD analysis project Ga0302314, IMG submission 200533) | Peat permafrost microbial communities from Stordalen Mire near Abisko, Sweden - III_Palsa_N2_3 | ecosystem: Environmental > Terrestrial > Soil > Palsa > Peat permafrost | place: Sweden... | reverse complement strand
GCCGCGCGCCCCGCCCGCGGCTGACTTCGGCGTCGTCGACGTCAAGGCCATGCCCCGCGTGGTCCAGCGCATCATGGGAGCCGCCGTGCGCGAGGCGCCGGGACGCGTGGCGCTGGCGATCGCCGCCTCGCTCGGGTCGGCGGTGGCCAGCCTCGCCTTGCCGGCCCTGCTGGGCCGGGCGGTTGACCTCGCGCGCCGGCTCGCGCCCGGGCACGGCGCGCTCGTGCGCCAGGAGCTTCTGATCACCGCGCTCCTGGTCGTGGGGACGCTGGCGGTCCGGGGCGTCTTCACCATGGCCGCCAACTACCAGTCGGAGTGGGTGAGCCAGCGGGTCGCCTACCGCTACCGTCTCGATTTCTTCCAGCAGTTGCAGCGGCTGTCGTTCGGCTTCCACGACAAGATCCATTCGGGCGATCTCATCACCCGCGGCATGCTCGATCTCGAAGGCGCCAGGTCGTTCATTCAGAACGGCATGATGACCGCGCTGACGCTGGTGCTGCTGCTCGGCGTGACCGCCTGGCGGATGACCGTCGTCGATCCGGTGATGGCGGCCATCGGCCTGGCCTTCACCCCCGTCGCCGGCGTCGTGTTGGCGCGGATGGGCTTCCAGCTGCGCGTGACCTGGCTGCAGGTGCAGCGGCTGATGAGCATCCTCACCCTGACCATGGAGGAGAACCTCCAGGGTATCCGCGTGGTGCGCGCCTTCGCCGCCAAGCACTTCGAGATGGCCAAGTTCGACCGCGCCGCCAACGCCGCCCTGGCCTATTCCTACCGTCGCATCGTGCTGCGATTCCGCGCCGTGTCGGTCATGACGCTCAGCTTCTACGCCTCCATGGGCGTGCTGTTGTGGGTCGGCGGCCACCGGGTTGCCGCGGGAACCATGACCGCCGGTCGGCTGACCGAGTTCCTGGCCTATATGACCCTGCTGCAGTCGCCGATCCGGCAGATCGCCATGATCTTCGCCGCCGCGGCTCGGGCGACGTCGTCCGGGGGGCGTCTGTTCGAGATCCTCGATCTGAAGCCCGATATCGCCGATGCGCCGGGCGCGCCGGATCTCGCGGTCACTGACGACGTGCTCCGGTTCGAGCACGTGGATTTCGCCTACGATCCCGGCAAGCCGGTGCTGCACGACATCTCCTTCGAGGTGGGACCCGGCAAGACGCTCGGCATCGTGGGTCCGCCGGGCTCGGGCAAGTCGACGATCGCCAATCTCGTGCCGCGCTTCTACGACGTCACCAGCGGTCGTATCGCGATCGACGGCCAGGATGTGCGCGGCGTCACCCTGGCGTCCCTGCGCCGCTGCGTCGGCCTGGTGCAGCAGGAAGCGTTCCTGTTCGACGCCACGGTGACCAACAACATCGCCTACGCCGACCCATGGGCCGAGGAGGCGCGCATCGAGGGCGCCGCCCGAACCGCCCAGATCCACGACTATGTGGCGTCCCTGCCGGCCGCCTATGGGACCCAGGTTGGTGAGCGGGGCGTGTCGCTCAGCGGTGGCCAGCGCCAACGCATGTCCATCGCCCGCGGCGTGACGCCCGGTCCCGGCGTGATGATCTTCGACGATTCCACGGCCGCCATCGACGCCGTCACCGAGAAGAAGGTGCGCGACGCGCTGGCCCAGGCCATGGCGACCAAGGCGACGATCATCATCGCCCACCGTCTCTCCTCCCTCATGCACGCGGATGAGATTCTGGTGCTGGAGGAAGGCCGGATCGTCGAGAGGGGAACCCACGCCGAACTCGTCGAGTTGGGCGGCGAGTACGCCGACCTCTACGCCTTGCAGACGCGGGCCGAGCAGGGGCTGTCGACCGCCGACGCGCGTATCCGGCGCAAGCTGGAGGGAGCGGAGACGTCATGACCGACTTCGCCGCCGATCCTCCACGCCGCAACGCCAACCTCGGAACGGCCGACGCCGAAGAAATCTTCATGGCGTTCGAAACCCGCATCATCCGCCGGTTCTTCGGCTTCGTGCGGCCCCACCGAATACTTTTGATCGGGGCCCAGTCGGCGGTGTTGCTGTCGTCCCTGAGCGCCGTCGCCATTCCGCTCACCATCGGCGCGTTCATCAACGCCGCGGTCGCCCACGACGTACGGGCGATGGCGATGCGCATGGCCATTTTCGTCGGCCTGGTGCTGCTGAGCGCAGTCGCCGGCTTCTGCGACCAATGGATGACCTCGCGGCTCGCTCAGCGGGTGATCTTCGACGTCCGCCGGGCCATGTTCGCCCATTTCCAGGACGTCGCCCTGACCTTCATGGACAAGACGCACGTCGGCCGGATCATGTCGCGCCTTCAGGGCGACGTGAACGCCCTGCAGGAGTTCCTCGAGAGTTCCACCGGCGCGCTCGGCGATTTCACCACCCTGTTCGGCTACGCCGGCGTGCTGATGTGGATGGACTGGCGGCTGGGCCTGCTGACGCTGTCGACCATCCCGGCGCTCATCGTCGTGCGCGCCATCTGGCTGCCGTTCTCCAAGGCGACGTTCCGGCGGGCGCGCGACGCCTCCTCGATCGCCAACGGCGCGCTGGCGGAAAACATCAACGGCGTGCGCACGGTGCAGGAGTCGCGGCGCGAGGCCCTGAACTTCGAGCTCTATGAGGAAAAGGCGCGCGAGAACTTCGACGCCGCGGTGGCGTCCGCCTGGCTGGCCCAGATCATGACCCCGACCGTGGACATCCTGACGGGGATCGCCCTTGCCTTCATCATTGTCGTGGGCGGCGACGAGGCCCTGGGCGGCGGGGTGGCCGTGGGCGTGCTGGTGACCTTCATCCTGTCGGTGCAGCGATTCTTCGAACCTGTGCGGCTGCTGTCGATGCAGTACACCGTGATGCAGCGGGCCATGGCAGCGGGCCACCGCATTTTCGAGGTCCTGGACGTGCCGGTGACCATCGCCGACCGCCCCGGGGCCCGCACGCTCATGGACGCCGAAGCGACCATCGAGCTCGACCACGTGACCTTCGGCTACGCCCCCGATCGGCCGGTGTTGCGCGACATCTCGCTGAAGGTCGCCCCGCGCAAGGTGGTGGCGCTCGTCGGGCCCACCGGATCGGGCAAGACCTCGATCGCCTCTCTGGTCCACCGCTTCTACGACGTGGACCAGGGCGCCGTGCGCGTGGGCGGCTTGGACGTGCGCGATGTCACGCTCGATTCGCTCGGCAAGTTCGTCGGCATGGTGCTGCAGGAGCCGTTCCTGTTCTCCGGCACCATCGACGACAACATCCGCTACAACACCGCCGGCGCCACGCGCGAGGACGTGATCGCCGCGGCCACCGCCGTTTCGGCGCACGACTTCATCATGCGCCTGCCCGACGGCTACGACACCCAGCTCGGTCAGCGCGGTCGCAACCTCTCGGTGGGCCAGCGGCAGCTCATCTCATTCGCCCGCGCCCTGGTGGCCGACCCGCGCATCCTCATACTTGACGAGGCCACGGCCAATATCGACAGCTTCACCGAACAGGCCATTCAGCGGGCGCTGCGGGTGCTGTTCGCGGGGCGCACCTGCCTGGTCATCGCCCACCGCCTGGCCACGGTTCGCGACGCCGACGACATCGTCGTGCTGCGCGCCGGCCGCATCGTCGAGCAGGGGCCGCATGAGGCCCTGATGCGGCGCCAGGGCCTCTACGCCACCCTCTACGCCTCGGCCCACGGCTCCTTCGACGATCTTGGCGGCGAGGCCGGCGAGCCGGACCTGGTGGCGACGTAAGCCCGTCCCCTAGCGTCAAGCCGCGTGCGCGCCTAGATTCCTCGCCATGCGCCGCTTGGGCGCCGAGGGAGGGCCCATTGGCCACGAAAGTCCGACGCTTCGCGCAACTTGCTTTGATCGCCATTTCGGCCGTCACCCTGGCCGGCTGCGGCGTCAACGACATTCCGCGCAAGCAGGTCGCCGCCCAGACGGCATGGGCCGATGTCCAGAACGACTATCAGCGCCGCTCGGATTTGATCCCCAACCTCGTCGCCACGGTGAAGGGCTACGCTTCCCAGGAACAGCGCGTGCTGGTCGAGGTGACGCAGGCGCGGGCCAGCGCCACCCAGGTCAAGGTCGACGCCTCGACCCTCACCGACCAGGCGTCGTTCGACCGCTACGCCCAGGCCCAGAACCAGCTCTCCGGCGTGCTCGGCCGCCTGATGATGATCCAGGAGAAGTATCCGGACCTGAAGTCCAACCAGAATTTCCTGGCCCTGCAGGATCAGCTCGAGGGCACCGAGAACCGCATCGCGGTGGCGCGGCGCGACTACAACGCCGCCGTGCAGGACTACAACACCACCTTGCAGGTGCTGCCGACCTCGATCTGGGCGGCGACCTTCTATCACAACCACAAGCCCATGGCCCTGTTCACCGCCACGGCGTCAGCACAGTCGGCGCCGACGGTGAGCTTCGACAACTCCACGCCGCCCGGCGCGGCCCCGGGCTCGGCGCCGCCGGCGACCAATTCGGCCGCCCAATGATCCGGTCCGCGGGGCTGCTGGCACCGGTCCTCGCGCTCTTCATCGCCTTCTTCTGCGCGCCGGCCCTGGCGGCGACGCAATACCCAGCGCTCACCGGCCGGGTGGTGGATGACGCCCACGTCCTGACGCCGCAGGTCCAGGCGGATCTCACGACCAAGCTCGCCGCGCTGGAGCAGTCCAACAGCCGCCAGCTGGTGGTGGTCACGGTGCCGAGCCTGGGCGGTCAGGACATTGCCGACTATGGCGTCGGGCTGCTGCGGGCGTGGGGGATAGGCCAGAAGGCGACCAACAACGGCGCCGTCTTCATCATCGTCCCCGCCGAACACAAGGTGCGCATCGAGGTCGGCTACGGCCTTGAGGGAATCCTTACCGACGCCATGTCGGGCCTTATCCTGCGTGAGGCGGTGCTGCCGAAGTTCCGGGCCGGCGACATGTCCGGCGGGATCGTCGCGGGGACGGACGCGCTCATCGCCCAGCTCGGCGCCGATCCCTCGACCGCCGAGGCCAGGGCCGCCCAAGCCGCACAGGCGGAACAGGCCGATCAGGCGACCACCCGCCACGGCAACCCGATCGGCGGGATCATCCCGCTGATCTTCCTCGTCTTCATCGTCTTCTCGATCTTCCGCGGCGGCTTCGGCGGCGGCATGGGCATGCTGCTGCCGTTGATGTTCCTCGGTGGCGGACGCGGCGGCGGCTGGGGCGGCGGCGGCGATTTCGGCGGCGGAGGATTTGGCGGCGGCGGCTTCAGCGGCGGCGGTGGTGGGGGGGGCGGCGGCGGCGCCTCCGGAGGATGGTGACATGCTGACCGCGCTCGAAGAGGACCGCATCACCGCGGCCGTGACCAAATGCGAGGAGCGCACAACCGGCGAAATCCTGGTGGTGCTGGCCGAGGAAGTGTCGAAATACCGCGAAATCCCGCTCGCCTGGGCCGCGGCTGTGGCGCTCGCCCTGCCGCCGATCGTGCTCGCGATCGCCATCGGGCCGCTGCTCGGCCTTGCGCAGGATCAGTGGCTGAACGGCGAAGGCGGCGAGCTCGGCCTCGCGCTCGGTTTCGCGGTCGCGATCTACGCCGTCGCGCAGATCGCCCTGTTCCTCGCCGTGCTGGCCATCGTCCACATTCCCGCCGTGCGCCGGCGGCTGACGCCACGCGCACTGAAGCTACACCGCGTGGCCAAGGCGGCCCATCATCAGTTCGCCTCCATCAGCGCGCGGGCCGTCGGCAGCGCGACCGGCGTCCTCATCTTCGTCGCCCTGCAGGACCGGCAGGTGCAGATCCTGGCCGACGCCGGTATCCACAAGGAATGCGGTGAGACACCCTGGGCCCGCGCGGCCGGCGCCATCGCGAGCGCCATGAAGAATGGCGACGACCCCACGGCGGGGATCATCGAGGCGGTCGAGATCTGCGGGGCGGCGTTGGCCGAACACTATCCGTCCTCGGGTCCCCGACCGCACGACTTCTCGCCCCGCCCGCTGGAGGTCTGAGAACCTCGCCGGCGATTGACGCCCGCTTCGGGGCGCCGAAGTATCTGACGCCATGCAGGACTTGTTGTCGCGTCTGACCGCCGCCGCCTTTACCGGCATGACCGCCAGCGTCTGGGCGGACGTGAAGGGCGATGAGGTCGCGATCTATGACCCGTTCGGCGCGCGCACCTTCGCCGAAATCAACCGGAACGCCAATCGCATCGTCCGTTTCCTGAGGCGTCAGGGACTGGGCGCCGGCGATTCCATCGCCCTGCTCTGCTCTAACCGCGCCGAATTCGCCGAGGTGTTGAGCGCCGCCCTGCGGGGCGGTTTCCGCATCACGCCGGTCAATTGGCATCTGACGGCCGAGGAGGTGGCCTATATCGTCGAGGACTGCGAGGCCAAGGCGCTCTTCGCGGAGACCCGCTTTCCGACCGCCCTGACCGCCCGCTCGCCGCATCTTCAAGTTCGCGTGTCGATCGGCGAGGACGCGCCGGGGTTCGTTCCCTACGCCGAGGCCCTGGCCGACGAGGACGGCTCCGACATCGCCGATCCGGTGATGGGCGGGGCCATGCTCTACACTTCGGGCACTACGGGCCGGCCCAAGGGCGTCTATCGCCGCGTCGCCAGCACGGTGCTCTTGCCTGGCCCCGGCTCGCCCGACGATGTGCAGCTGTGCGCCGGGCCGGCTTATCACGCCGCGCCGCTGGCCTTCGACGTGCGCTCGGCGCTGGCCCAGGGAAATCCGCTGGTCTTCCTCGACAGGTGGGACAGCGAGGGCGTGCTCGCCGCCATCGAACGCCACCGCGTCACCCGCTGCCATCTGGTGCCGATCATGTTCCAGCGCTTGCTGGCCCTGCCGGCCGAGGTGAAAGCCCGGTACGACATCTCCAGCCTGAACTATGTGGTCCACGGCGCCGCGCCCTGCCCGCCGGACGTCAAGAAGGCGATGATCGACTGGCTGGGACCGATCCTCCACGAATACTATGCCGGCTCGGAAGGCGGCGCGGGCTTCATCGTCAACTCCGAGGAGTGGCTGCGAAAGCCGGGCACGGTGGGGCGCCTGCCCGCGCCCGACGCCCTCAGGATCTACGATGACGAGGGACACGAGATCATCGAGCGCGGTCGTCCGGGCACGCTCTATTTCCAGGTCTCGCCGATCGCTCCGTTCGAATATTTCAAGGACCCGGCCAAGACCGCCGGCGCGCACCGCGACGGCTACTTCACCCTGGGCGACGTCGGCTATCTAGACGACGACGACTACCTCTTCCTCACCGGCCGCACCGCCGAGTGCATCATCTCCGGCGGGGTCAACATCTACCCGCAGGAGATCGACAACGAGATCATCAAGCACCCGGCGGTGGAGGATAGCTGCGCCATCGGCGTGCCCAACCCCGAGTGGGGCGAGGAGGTAAAGGTGGTCGTCACCCTGCACCCGGGCCATGCGCCGAGCGACCCTCTCGCGGCCGAGATCCTGCAGTTCGCCAGGGCGCGGCTGGCCGGCTACAAGGTTCCGCGCACGCTTGATTTTGTCGCCGAACTACCGCGCAGTCCGGCCGGCAAGATCCAACGCGGCAAGGTCCGCGCGCCCTATTGGGCAGGGAGGACGCGACAGATTTGAGAAGCGGGGGCGCCATGATTTTCAGGTTGGCATCGACAACGCTCGCGGGAGTCCTCGCCGCCGGGCTCGGATTTGCGACATCGGCTCCGGCGGCGCCGCCGCCCGTCGAGGCCTATGGTCAACTTCCGATGGTTGAAATGATGCGGCTGTCGCCCCTGGGCGACAAGATCGCATTCTTCACTGTCGCCGGCTCGGATCGGAAGCTGCACGTAACGACTACGGACGGCGCGATGCTGCATGAGGTCGACTGCGCCGACATCAAATTGCGCGCCCTCGACTGGGCCGACGACGACCACGTCGTTCTCTCGGCCACCGTGACCATGCGGATGAGTCGCGCCTCGGATGAGGCTGGCGAGTTCTTGAATGTCGTCGCACTCAACGTGTCGCAGCATCGCCTCTATGTGGTGTTCAATAATCAGACCCAGGTCCTGCCGCTTGTGTTCGGCGAGTACGGCTTCAGCGCCTCGGACGGCCATGCCTACGGCCACTTCGGCGGCATCCAACAGAACAAGCTGCGCTATACAGGTAACGGCCTCGCCAATCTGTTCCGGGTCGACCTGGACACCGGCGAGCGGACCTTCGTGGCGCCCGGCGCCTTCAAGGACCAGCGCTGGCTGATCAACCCCGCCACCGGTGAAGTGGCCGCGACCGCGCTCAGCGACGAACATAGCGGCGAATGGCGTGTGGAAGTCGGTGGCAGGGCCGTTGCGACAGGTAAGGCTCTGTTCGGACCCGCGCGCGTCCTGGGTTTTGGCCGCGCTCCGGCCGCCTTGCTCACGGCCGAACCAACTGACGGCGACGATTTGATCCGGGAGGTGCGGATCGACGGGTCGGGCGCCGTCGACGTTCCAGATGGAGACAAGATCGACGACTTCCTGCTCGACCGACGCACGGGAGGATGGATCGGCGTCACGCGATCCGGGGACCAGCAGGACACACACTTTTTCGATGCGGACACAGAGGCCAAATGGCGGAGCGCATTGGCGGCGGCCCACGACGACCAGGCGGGTCTGGTTTCCACCAGCGACGACTTCTCGCGGGTGATCGTGCGGACGGAAGGAGACAAGGACTCAGGTTCCTACTGGCTGATCGACACGGCGGCGAAGACGGCGAAATTGATCGGTAAGGCTTATCCCGACGTACCCGCGGACGACGTCGGCCCCTATTCCATGATCGATTGGAAAGCCGCCGACGGGCTCGCCCTCCATGGCGTCCTGACCCTGCCGCCGGGCCGGGCCGCGAAGGACTTGCCGCTGATTGTCCTCCCGCACGGCGGCCCGCAGGTCGCCGATCGCCCGCAGTTCGATTGGTGGGCGCAGGCGTTCACGTCGCGAGGTTACGCCGTCTTCCAACCCAACTATCGTGGGTCGGCCGGCTATGGCGATGCGTTCGTAAGCGCCGGCTACGGCCAATGGGGCCGCAAGATGCAGACGGATATCTCGGACGGCGTGGCCGAACTCGCTCGCCGCGGTGTGATCGATCCTAAGCGAGCGTGCATCGTCGGCGGCAGCTATGGCGGCTACGCGGCCTTGGCGGGCGTCACGGTCCAGCAGGGGCTCTACCGATGTGCGGTCTCCTGGGGCGGCGTCGCCGACCTGCCGTTGATGCTCCACTCCACGTTCCGCGCCAGCGGCTCGACCCAGAGCGATGCGACACGCTATTGGCGGCGATTCATGGGCGCCGATGGTCCCGACAAGGTCGATCTCGACGCGGTCTCGCCGGCGAAGTTGGCGGACAAGGCCGACGCGCCGATCCTGCTGATGTACGGTCGCGACGACACCGTTGTGCCGCCCGCCCAGAGCCTGGAGATGATCGACGCGCTCAAGAAGGCGGGCAAGCCCTACGAGGTGGACGTCATGCCGGGCGAAGACCACTGGCTTTCTCGCGGAGCCACCCGCACGGCGATGCTCCAGGCGGCCGTGAGTTTTGTCGAGAAGCACAACCCACCTGACTAACATCTCGGCAGGCCCGCTTGCCTGAACGATGGAGCGGGAGGAACAAGTGAACGCTAGGAGGCGCGGGATGAACGCTCGTTTCGCCGGAGCCCTACTGGCGGCGCTCGCCCTTGCCAATGGCGCGTCGGCGGCGAGCACCCCCTGCGATCGCCTGGCCGTGTATACGCGTAAGCTGCCGGACAGCGCCTGGGCGAGCGGCGACAAGGCGCTGGCGCCGTTCCTCGAACTCGATGAGGCTCGACCGCTTGACCGAGCCACGCCGTTCGAGAAATCGCTGGCCAGTTCGCCTGCCGTACGGTCCGCGCTGGATGGCGACGTTTCGGGCGTTGTCATCGACCACCTGGCCGGCGGCGACCTCTATCTCCTGTCCAGTTTCCAGGGAACCCTGGAGTGCCAGCAACTGGCGCTCGTCGTGGCCGCCGCCGGCCGACGGCCACGGATGGTGAAGGCACCCGATGACCTGGGAGACGGCGATCTCTGCTGGCGACGCTCGGCGGCGCTGGGCAAGGTTGGCGGGGCCCCTTCATTCATCGTGCACGACGTCATCGACCCCGCCGATACCGAAGCCAATTTCAATCTCCGGCCGTTCGACGGTCACGCCCTCGGCCCGGCGTGCGAGGTGACGCTCAAGTTCCGCGCCGCCTACGCCCGCACTGAGCGGCATTGCGGCGACGCCGCCATCTGCGCCGCGGCTGGCGGTATCGCGCGCGACGCAGCGCTCGCCTACAACCGCGCCCGCGAAGGCGGGGCGGACGGCGCCGGTTTCACCTACGGCGCCTCGGGCGCCGCCCAGGCCGCTGCGGTGAAGAGCTTCCTTGCCGCCCAGGACTCGCCGCCCACCTGGACGCCGGACTTCCCGGCCTTCGGTAAGGAGCCGACCGACGACCACCCGATCTCCTATTCCGGGTTCGCCCTGTTTCCCCTGACTCTGGCCGGCCGCGACCTTGTCGGCGCCATTGGCCATGAAGGAGTGGGCTGGCGCGAGGGCGACAACACTCTGTTCGCCGTCTACGCTCTCAAGGACGGCGCCCTGACTCCGCTCGCTGGCTTCGTGTTCGAGCGTTCGCTGGCGGCCCTCGCCAACGCGGTCGTTGGGCCGCCGCGAGTTCCAAAGGAGCACTAGACGCATGGGTCGGATCATCAGCGGCGCGAGGGCGGTCGCCACCGAGGACCTGATGGCTCGGGCGGCGCGGGCGGCCTCGGGCCTGACGGCTCTCGGCGTTCGGCGCGGCGACACCGTCGCCCTCTATCTGCGCAACGACCTGCCGTTTTTCGAGGCCAGCTACGCCGCCGGCCTGATCGGCGCCTATCCGACGCCGGTCAACTGGCACTACACGGCCGACGAGGCCGCTTATCTGTTCGAAAATTCGGGCGCGCGCGCCATCGTCATCCACGCCGACCTGATCGAGCCGATTCGCGTCGCCCTGCCGCCCGGCGTCCCGGTGCTGGCGGTGGCCACCCCGCCCGAGGTCGCCGAAGCCTACAGCGTTCCCGCCGGCCGGCGCGCGAATCCAGTCGGACTGACCGACTGGCCGACATGGCTCGAGGGTTTCGAACCCCATCCCGGCGATGGTGAAGGCGCGCCCGGCACAATCATTTACACCTCGGGCACCACAGGCCGGCCCAAGGGCGTGCGCCGCTCGCCGCCCACGCCCGCGCAGGCCGCCAGTTCCATGGCCACCATCGCCAAGGTGATGGGTTTTGACGCCCGCAATCCCGGCGCCATGGTCACGGTGGTCACCGGACCGATGTATCACTCGGCCCCCAACGCCTATGGCCTGGCCGCCGGGCGTCTCGGGGCCACAGTCATTCTCCAAGCGAGGTTCGATCCAGAAGAGCTGCTGCGCCTGATCGAGACCCACCGGGTAACCCACCTGCACATGGTGCCGATCATGTTCCACCGGCTGCTCAAGCTGCCGGAGGCGGTGAAGACGAAATACGACCTGTCGTCGCTGAGGTTCGTGGTCCACGCCGCGGCCCCATGCCCCGCGCCCGTCAAGCGGGCGATGATCGAATGGTGGGGTCCGGTGATCAACGAGTACTACGGCGCCACCGAAACCGGCCCGGTGGTGTTCTGCACCTCGGAGGAGTGGCTCGCCCACCCGGGCACGGTCGGAAAGACACTCCCGGAGGCGGAGGTCCGGGTGATTGACGCTGAGGGCGTCACATTGCCGCCGCGCGAGATCGGCGAGGTGGTCGGGCGGCTGCGCAACGCGGTGGAGTTCACTTATCACGGTGACGACAGGAAGCGCCGCGAGGCCGAGAAGGCTGGCCTGATCGCGCCCGGCGATATTGGCTACTTCGATGAGGACGGCTTCCTCTATCTGTGCGACCGGGCCAAGGACATGATCATCTCCGGCGGGGTGAACATCTATCCGGCCGAGATCGAGGCCGAGTTGATGAAGATGCCGGGCGTCGCCGACTGCGGCCTGTTCGGCATTCCCGACGAGGAATATGGCGAAGCGGTCTGCGCCGTGGTCCAGCCCTCGCCGGGCGCGGCGCTTACCGAGGCCGAGGTGCGCGCCTGGCTGCGCGGCTGCGTCGCCGGCTACAAGGTTCCCCGGCGGGTCGATTTCCACGCCGAACTGCCGCGCGAGGACTCCGGCAAGATCTTCAAGCGCAAGCTCCGCGAGCCCTATTGGGAAGGCATGAGCCGGCGGATCTGAGCTGGCGCCCGGGGCTACGTCCCCAGCCGGATGAAGTCCGCGCCCGAGACATTGAGGCGGGTCGCCTTGCCGTTGAGCACGCCGTCGAAGCGGAAGCGCTCCACGCCGCCCACGTCCTTTTCCAGCGACCACCAGTCGCCACGATTGACGAGCGGGCCGCCGCCTTCAATCGCCAAAGCCTCGCCGCGGGCCAGGACCACGGCGTAGCCGGCCCAGGGGTCGCGGTTGATGTAGACGCCGGCGAGCGGGCGCAGGCGATCGGGCACCGCTGGTTGGGGCTGGGGACGGTCGCGGCCGCACAAGGTCTCGCCCCACCACAGGCCGGTGACCGCTCCATCGGCCCGCACTGGGTCGAAGCCATGCCGGGCGAAGGCGTAGTGGGGCGTGGCGATCATGCCATCGGCGAGATAGAGCGGCGCGGTCGCGTCCGCCCCCGAGATCTGCGGGAAGTTGGCGCCGGCGGAGATCGTAAACTCCTCGTCGTCCGGACCGAAGTAGCGCCCATAGAGCGGCGTCGGGTCCTTGAGCTTCGAAGGGCCCAGCGGGTCGGGCGGCGGCGGCAGGGGCGCCTTGGCGCGCGCGGCGCGCATCAGGCGGATGGCGTAGGCCGAGGTCTGGCGCGGGCGATAGCCGCCGATCCTGGCGTTGACGCTGGCGAAGGCGGCTACTCCCGCCACATGATCGCAGTGAAAGGACGACGAAAACGCCACCATGCCGCCGGTGTGGTGCAGACAGGGCGCGCCATCGACGGGCTGAATCGCCACGCCAAGCGCATATTTTGAGCCAGGGCCGAAATCGGCGTCGGAGGCGATCACGCCCGTGGCGAAGCGCCGGGCCATGGCGTCGGACAAGACCGGCGCGCCCTTGCCGCCGGCGATGGCCATCATGCCGCGCAGATAGCGGGCCATCATCTCCGAGGTGGCGGCGATGCAGCCGGCCGGGGTGTCTTCCGGATCCCATTTGGCCTCGCCCATGGCCGCGCCCGGCATCTCGGCGGCCAGGGTCTGGTTCCAGGGGATGTAGCCCTTGGGAAAGCGCGACCGGTTGTACTGGGTGATCTGGCCGGCGATGTCGGCGACGCCGAGGGGCGTGCGCACGTGCTGGAGGATCGCCAGTTCATGGCTTGTCCCGGTGACGTGCTCCACCGCCGCGCCCAGGAGGTCGAAGCCGGTGTTGCTGTAGGAAAACTTCGAGCCGGCCGGGAAGCCCGTCCACAGTCGCCCGTCCGGCGTACGCGGGAAGATGGCGGCGCCGTCGGGCAGGCCCGAGGTGTGGCTCATGATCTGGGCGACGGTGATCTGGGCGTCCGGCCACGGCGCGCCGGGCAGGTAGCGGACGATTGGCGCGTCGATGTCGATGGCGCCCTGGTCGGCCAGCGACAGCACCGCCAGGGCCAGGAAGGATTTGCTGATCGAACCGATCTGGAACAGGTGGTCCGGGGTGACCGGTTCGCGCGCGTCTAGGTCGGCCCAGCCGACGGCCAGCACGGCGGTGAAACCGGCGTTGTCGGTCACGCTGAGGGTCATGCCGGGCAGTCCGATGGCGATCAGTTCGGCGCGGGCGTAGGCGGCCAGAGCTTCCAGCGCCGGCGCGTAGTCGACCTGGCCGGTCGAGAGGATCCGGAACTTCGCGGTCGGGATCTCAGCGCGGCGCGCCGGCGCAGCCATCGCCATGGCCGGCGCGCCGATCGCCGCCGCGCCCGCCGCCGTCGCGCCCAACCAGCCCCGCCTGGTAATCTGCATCCCCGCCCCCTTGCTCACCCTCGCCCATCAAGGGGGAGGAGGTCCGTCAGTTCAAGCGCTCAGTTCAGGCTCGCCACCGCGGCGACGACCTCGGCGGGCTTTTCGAGGATGACCATGTGACCGGCCTCGGGGATGCTGACCAGCGTCGCGCCCGCGATACCGGCGGCGAAGGCCGGGCCGTAGACGGGCGGTATCAGCCGGTCGCTCTCGCCCCACACGACGACCGTCTTCGCCTTGATTCGGTAGAGGCGATCGGCCAGCCCGCGCTCTGGAATGGGGAACAGGATCTTGCCGGCCATGCCCATCTGCCGAGCGTTGCGGATCAGATAGGTCTTGAGGAACTCGGGATCGTCCATCTTGAGCCCAGCGGTCATCAGACTGGCCCCGGCCTCCGGGTCGTGGAACAGATATCCCGGCATCTCATAGGGCAGCAGGGTGAAGACGTCCGGGATCGGATGATCGTCGAGCCACAGTCCGGCCGGGCAGATCAGCGCCAGGCGCGAGACGTCGCCTGGCGCAATCGCGGCCATCTCGGCGGCGATCATCCCGCCCATGGAATGGCCGACGATGAGTGGATCCTCCAGGCCCAGCGCGGCGGCGACGTCGGCGGTGTGCAGGGTGAAGTCCAACATGTCGCGCAGGGAGCCGCACTCCTCGGTCTCGCCATAGCCGGGCAGGAAGGGCGCGATCACATGCCAGCGCGCGGCGAGGGCGGCCAGGATCGGGTCCTCGGCCGTCATGCCGCCGGCGCCGTGGAGATAGAGCAGCGGCTGGCCTTCGCCCCCCTCCAGGTAGCGCACCTCGGCATGGCGCGTGGCGATGGTCTTCGATTGCAGGGCCATCACGCGGGCTCCGTGGCGCGCGCGTACTCGGCCGGCAGGGAGCCGGGCGTGGCGCGCCTCTCGAGCGGATGACACCAGAAGCGCTCGTCGCCCTCGCATTGCGGCAGCACGCCGCGCAGCTTGGGCATCACCTTCTCGGCGAACAGGCGCGAGGAATACATGCACTTGTCGGCCGGCATGTCGCCCACGTGCATGAGGCAGAAGATGTGGCCGACGTTGAGGCCCTTGATCAGCTCTTCCATCCGCTGACGGACGGTCTCCGGCGAGCCGGCGATCACATGCCCGCCCTCGGTGAGGTCCTTCCATGTCAGCTCGCCGAAGCCCTTGGGCGGGGCGTATTGCGACAGCGCCCCGCTCTGGATGGTCTTGATGGTGCGATAGCCCGGCGCGTCGGCGAAGCCCGGATAGACGTGCAGGCAGCGGTTGTAGAAATAGTTGAGGTGCTTGGCGTAGAGCCGCTCGGCCTCCTCGTCGGTCTCGGCCACGCAGATCGTCTGGGCGAAGCCGGCGCGATAGGGCGAGGCGTCAGGCGCGTCGCGCGCCGCCACCCGGTCCCAATAGCCCTGCAGCAGGGCCTTGGCGCGGATGTAGCCGGTGAAGCTGAGGTAGGAATAGGAATAGGTGTTGTCGATGCAGAAGTCGTAGGTCTCCACCGACCCGCCGCCCGGGATGTGCACCGGCGGATGCGGCTGCTGGATCGGCCGCGGCCAGATGTTGACGTGGCGCAGCTTGTTGTAGCGGCCGTTGAAGGCGAACGGCTCGCGCGTCGTCCAGGCCTTGATGATCAGATCGTGCGCCTCGGCGTATTTCTCGCGGGTCAGGGCCGGGATCTGGCCGTAGCAATAGTTGGTGTCCATCGAGGTGCCGACCGGGAAGCCGGCCACCAGGCGCCCGCCGCTGATGCAATCCAGCATGGCGAACTCCTCGGCCACCCGCACCGGCGGGTTGTAGAGGGCGATGGAGTTGCCCAGCACCACGATGGCGGCGTTCTTCGTCCGCCGAGCCAGGCCTGCGGCGATAAGGTTGGGCGAGGGCATGATGCCGTAGCCGTTCTGGTGGTGCTCGTTCACCCCCACGCCGTCGAAGCCCAGGGTGTCGGCGTACTCCAGGAGGTCCATGTAGGTGTTGTAGACCTCATGGCTCTTGGCCGGGTCGAACAGGCGCTGGTCGATGTCGACCCACACCGAGCGGTTCTTCTCTCGGAAGTCGTCGGGCAGATAGGGCCACGGCATCAGATTGAACCAAATGAACTTCACGGCGTCGTCCTCCTGCGGCGTTTCTTGGTTATCGCCGTTCACCCTAGGAGCGGGAATCGGCAGAGGCAATCGCATTGATCTCGTCGCCCGCGCGCGCCACAAGCGGCGCATGAACCGGCGCCGCATCGCCGTTATTGGCCTGGGCCAACGCATCGCCCATGTGCTCGCCGCCATGGCCGAGGTGGGCTGGTCGCTGGAGGTGGCGGGCTACGCCGATCCCTCACCGGTGGGCCTACCGATCTTGGCCGCAGCCGGGATCGATCCCGGCCGCGCCTTCGTGGACGAGGTGGCCCTGCTGGCCGACGGGCCGTTCGATCTGGTCATGATCGGCTCGCCCAATCACCTGCATCTGGCGCATCTCGAGGCGGCCTTTGTCGCCGGCTTCCCGATCTTCTGCGAAAAGCCGATCGTCAGGACGCGCGCCGAGACTCTGGAGCTCGCGCGCCGCCTGGTGCGGCGGGCCGCGCCGCCGCTCTTCATCGGCCTGGTCATGCGCTCCATGCCGATCGTGCGCGAGGTGATTGCGCGCATCGATGGCGGCGAACTCGGCGATCTGGTCTCCATGGACGCCACCGAGCATCTGCATCCCGAGCATGGCGCCTATCTCGCCCGCAACTGGCGGCGGCGAGCCGATTTCGGCGGCTCGTTCATGCTCGACAAGGTGTGCCACGATTTCGATATTTTCGGCCGCATCGCCGGCGGCCGCGCCGCGCGCGTAGCGAGCTTCGGTGGCCGGCGCATCTTCCATTCCGGCCGGGCCGAGGGTCCGAGCGTCTATTCGGACGGCGAGGCGGCCTACGCCCTGCGCGACGCCGGCTGGGCGGGCGCGAACGACCCCTTCCACTCCGACATGGATCTCTTCGACCACCAGGTGGCGATCGTAGCCTATGACAGCGGTCTGGCGCTCGCCTTCCATTCCAACAGCCACGTCGCCCTGCAGGAGCGGCGCTGGTACCTGGCCGGGACGAAGGGGACGCTGATCGCCGACCTGGTGCGCAACAAGCTGATGGTCCGCCCAGCCCTCGACCGCGGCAAGCCGGAGCGGATCGACTTCGCCACGCGCACGGCCGACCTGCACAACGGCGCCGACCAGGCCATGGCGCTCGACCTCAAGGCGAGCCTGGATGACGGCGCACAATTCCCTGTCACGCCGTGGGAGTCGATGGAGGCCGGCCTCACGGTCATGGCCATAGACGAAGCCGCCGCGTCCGGCGAGGCGGTCGACTGCGCGCCGATATGGGCCGAGTTCGACGCGGCGCGCGCCAGCTTGACGCTGGCCTAGCAATCGCGGCGTGATCCCGAATCGGGGAGGCTTCCGCCATGCGATCACTGTTCGCCGCGATTCTCGGTCTGCTGGCGCTTGCGTCGGCGGCCCGCGCCGCGCCGCCGCTCGAGGCCTACGGCAAGCTGCCGGCCCTGGATATGGTCCGCCTCTCGCCATCGGGCGACCGGATCGCCTTCATCGCCGTCGACGGCGAGGAGCGAAAGCTGTTCGTCCGCAAGGTCGATGGCGACGCCCTGCTGGTGAACACAGTTGGAACCACCAAGATTCGCGATCTGGAGTGGGCCGGCGAGGATTACGTTCTGGTGATCGCCAGCACCGCGATGAGGGATAGGCGAGGCGAGCACGATCAATGGCACATCGCCACGCGCTACGAGGTCGGCCTTGTCTTTGTCGCCAATGTAAAGACCGGCCAGGTCTGGCGCGTTCTCGGCCACAACAGGAGCGACACCTTTGGCGGCGAAGCCATCCACCTGGGTTCACGGCAGATCGACGGGCGTTGGTACGAGTTCGTCGCCACCTACAATCTACGCATGGGCGTGTTCATCTACCGCGTCGACCTGGAGAGCGGATCGGAGGAGACCATGCCGCACTTTCAGGGCGCCGATCTCGACTATCTGATTGGGGCCGACGGCGCTGTCGCGGCGCGGTCGCACTACACTCAGCCCACTCGAACCTGGGAGCTCTTCGCGGGTGTAAATGGCCGCGAGGCGGTGGTCGATCGTCACTCCGATCTCGACAGGGTTGGTATGGACGGCCTGGGACGCTCTCCCGGGACCGTGGTCGTCGACGAGGAGGGCGCGAAGGACACGGAGGACGAATATCCGATCACCCCAGGTGCGGCGGCCACGCCCCTGTTCGTGGGCCTTGAGCCGGACAGCCTGGTCCACGACCCGGAGACGCACCTCCTGATCGGGGCCATGCTGCCGCGCGGCCAGGGCGCGGTGTTTTTTGATCCCGCGCTGCAGCGGCGCTACGACGCCGTGCGCAAGGCCTTTTCGGGCCTGCAGGTCACGCTCATTTCCCACTCGACCGGCTTCGGCAGGCTCGTGGTGAAGACCGAGGGCGGCGACGATCCGGGGATCTATTGGCTGGTGGATATGACCACCGGCAAGGCCGAAGACCTGATGCCGGCCTATGCGATCGATCCCAAAGACGTCGGCCCCACAAGCCTGTTCAAGTATCAGGCTTCCGACGGTCAGGCGCTCGAAGGCGTCCTCACCCTGCCGCCGGGATCGACGGGCAAGAAACTGCCGCTCGTGGTCATTCCGCACGGAGGGCCGATCGGTTTCTATGACCAGATCAGTTTTGACTTCTGGGCGCAGTCGTTCGCCTCGCGGGGCTATGCTGTGTTTCAACCCAACTATCGGGGCTCGGGCGGCTACGGCGGCGCCTTCCGTGAGGCCGGCTTCGGGCAGTGGGGCGGCAAGATGTTGACCGACATCAACGACGGCGTCGCGGCCCTGGCCAAGTCGGGCGTCATCGATCCGGGGCGCGTCTGCATCGCCGGCGCCAGCTATGGCGGCTACGCCGCGCTCGCCGAGGTGACCATCCAACATGCGGCCCACAGATGCGCCGTGGCGGTCTCCGCGGTCAGCGACGTCGGGGCGCTCATGCAGTCCGACGGCGATAGCAGCGAGACCGCCGAGGGTCGTTATGTCCAAGCGATGTTCGGCGCCTCCTTCGCCGGCGCCAATTCGATCGCCCGCATTTCGCCTAGCCGCCACGCCGACGCGGCGGACGCGCCGATTCTGCTGATCCACGGCAAGGACGACAGCCGCGTCCCCTTCATTCACAGCCAGGGGATGAACGACGCGCTGCGCGCCGCCGGCAAGACCGTGGAGTTCCTCCCGCTGGAGGGCGAGGACCATTTCTGGTCGCACGAGGCCACGCGGGTGCAGATCATCAATGCGTCGGTGGCCTTCGTGGAGAAATACAACCCGGCGTCATGAGGTCGCGGGGTGGACGGGACCCATGGTTCCCCGCGCCTCGATCTGACGCCAGAGCAGGTGGCGGAAGGGCAGGGCGCCCGTCAGGGCCACGCCTCGGTCCGTCCAACCGTAGGGCCGCACGCGGACATCGCAGACCCCCGCCTGCTCGAAGGCGCGCTTCAGGGAGCGGGGCGTGAACCACTTGAGGTGCGTGCGGTCCATGACCCCCTCGGCCTCATAGTCGAAGCGGCCGGCCATCAGGCCCGCGACGATCCGCCAGTGACCGATGTTGGGCGTGGTGGCCAGCACCTGGCCGCCCGGGCGGACGAAGCGCGTCAGGCGCTTTAAGGTCATATCGGGATCGGGCAGGTGTTCGAGCACCTCGCCCATGACCAGCAGGTCGAAGCTCGCCTCGGTGTAGGGGATGTCCAGGGCGTCGACATCGCCGGCGATCACGCCGGTCAGGATGCTAGCGGCTTCGTCCGCCGCCGGGCCGTGGCGTTCTATGCCCACCCAGGCGCCGCACTTGCCTTCGCGGAGCGCCAGAGCGCCGGTGGAGCCGGCGCCGCAGCCGAGTTCCAGCACCCGCAGATCGCGGTTCACCGGCAGGGGATCGACCAGGTCGCGCCGGGCGTTGGCGAAGTACTGTACCATCTTGGCGTCGTAGGCCCGGTCGAGATGCGTCTGGACGGTCATGGCGCGCTTTTAGCCCAACTTGCGCCGAGGTCGATCCGGCCGGACTTGCCGTCGCGTGAGCGTTCCATCGCGCCCGGCGGTGGTCTACGAGTCGGGGCGGGAGGAGTCCGGTGGCCGAAGACAACGATCTGGCGCAGCGCCTGGACGCGCTTGTCCGCCATCGCCTGGGCGGCGAGGGCGCGGTCGGCGTGACGCGGCTTTCGGCCGGGGCCACCCAGGAGATCTGGCGCTTCCACATGGTCAAGGCGGGGGCCGAGGTCCCGCTCATCCTGCGCCGCGCGCCGGGGGGCGGGTTCCGCGTCACCGCCACCGCCGTCGGCTTGGAGACCGAGGCGCGGCTGATCGAGGCGGCCGCGGCGGCGGGCGTACCGGTCCCGCCGGTGCGCTGGGTGCTGGAGCCCAAGGACGATCTGGGCCACGGCTTCGTCATGGGCTTCGTGGAGGGCGAGACCCTGGGCGGCCGTATCGCCCGCGGCGAGGCGTTCGCCGAGACCCGCAAGACCCTGGCCCGCCAGTGCGGCGAGATCCTGGCGCGCATCCACACTATTGACCCGGCGGCATTCCCGGCTCTGCGCCGCTCGGCGCCCCGCGAATATCTGGACCAATATCTGGAGATCTACCGCGGCACGGCGTGGCCGCGGCCGGTGTTCGAGATGGCCTTCCGCTGGCTCGCCGACCGCTGCCCGCCGCCGCCCGAGCATCCGCGCCTGGTTCACGGCGATTTTCGCAACGGCAATCTGATGGTCGGCCCGGACGGCGTGCGCGCCGTGCTCGACTGGGAGATCGCCCACGTCGCCGATCCAATGGAGGATCTCGGCTGGATCTGCGTCGGCTCCTGGCGCTTCGGGGTCGACGCCCTGCCGGTCGGCGGTTTCGGTCTGCGCGAGGACTTGTGGGCCGGCTACGAGGCCGCCGGCGGTCCGCCCGTGCGGCGCGAACACGCCCTGTGGTGGGAGATGTTCGGCTCCCTGCGCTGGGGGGTGATGTGCTCCGGCATGGCCGGCGCCTTCCGCACCGTCGATCCCAATGTCGAGCGCGCGGTCATCGCTCGGCGCGCGTCGGAGACCGAGATGGATCTCATGCGGCTGATGGCGGCCTGATATGCAGGACGAGCCGAGACCTGAGGAAATCCTGGCGGCGGTGGCCAAGTTCCTGCGCGAGACGGTGGCGCCGGCGACCAGCGGCCACGTCTCATTCAATGTGCGCGTGGCGGCCAATGCGCTGGAAATGACCCGCCGCCAGCTGCTCGACGGCTCCGCCGACGACGAGCAGTCGCGCCTCGTCGGCCTGCTCGGACACGACGGCGACCTCGCCGCGCTCAACGCCGAGCTCAGCCGCCGCATCGCCGAGGGCGAACTAACGCTCGAAATCCCTGGCCTCGCCGACCATCTGTGGCGGACGACGCTCGCCAAGCTGGCCGTCGACCAGCCGACCTACTGGGGCTACCGCGCCGCGCTCGAAGAACGGGAAGGATAAACGGAGGACGCCATGGATTTCTCCCTGCCGCAGGACCTCGTCGACTATCTCGCCGAGCTCGACGCCTTCATCGAGGCGGAGATCAAGCCGCTCGAACGGGCCGACGACAACATCCGCTTCTTCGACCACCGGCGCGAGCACGCCCGCACCGACTGGGACAATCAGGGCCTGCCGCGCCACGAATGGGAGCTGCTGCTCGCCGAGGCCCGCCGCCGCGCCGAAGCAGCCGGGCACCTGCGCTACGCCTGGCCGGTCGAATGGGGCGGCAAGGGCGGCACCAACCTCGCCATGGCGGTGATCCGCGAGCATCTGGCCGCCAAGGGCCTCGGCCTGCACAACGACCTGCAGACCGAGCATTCGATCGTCGGCAACAACCCCTTCATCATCATGTTCAAGGCCTTCGCCACCAACGCTCAGTACGAACGCTATGGCGCGGCCCTTCAGAAGGGCGAGATACGCTCCGGCTTCGGCCTCACCGAGCCCCACCACGGCTCCGACGCCACCCACATGGAGACGCGGGCCGTGCGCGAAGAACGTGACGGCGTCTCCGGCTGGCGAATCAACGGCGAGAAGATGTGGACCACCGGCATGCACGTGGCCACGCACGTCATGGTCTTCGCCCGCACCAGTGGCGAGGACGGCGACGCGGCCGGCATCACCGTCTTCCTGGTCCCGTCCGACTCGCCGGGCGTGAAGGTCGAGGAATATCTGTGGACCTTCAACATGCCCACCGACCACCCGCGCGTCAGCTTCACCGACGTCTGGGTCAGCGACGACGCCATCTGGGGTGTGGAAGGCCGGGGCCTGGGCCTCGGGCAGTCGTTCGTCCACCAGAACCGCATCCGCCAGGCGGCGTCCTCGCTGGGGGCGGCGGTCTTCTGCGTCGAGGAGAGCGTGAAATACGCCCGGGCGCGCAAGCCGTTCGGCAAGGCCCTGGCCGAGAACCAGGCCATCCAGTGGCCGCTGGTGGAGCTCGCCACCCAATGCGAAATGCTGCGCCTGCTCATCCGCAAGACGGCCTGGGAGATGGACCGGATGGAGCACAAGGAGGTCGAGCGCCAGATCTCCGACAAGGTCTCCATGTGCAACTACTGGGCCAACCGCCTGGTCTGCGAGGCGGCCGACCGGGCCATGCAGGTCCACGGCGGCATCGGCTATTCGCGGCACAAGCCGTTCGAGCACATC
>Ga0302314_10005747_pt1 | contig 22569 bp, 13 predicted proteins | sample III_Palsa_N2_3_FD_200533 | JGI IMG/M metagenome (GOLD analysis project Ga0302314, IMG submission 200533) | Peat permafrost microbial communities from Stordalen Mire near Abisko, Sweden - III_Palsa_N2_3 | ecosystem: Environmental > Terrestrial > Soil > Palsa > Peat permafrost | place: Sweden... | reverse complement strand
GGACCGCGAACTCGATCGTCGCCGCCGAGAGCTCACCGCTGGCGACCGAGGTGACCCGGTCCACCAGTTCGTGCGCCTCGTCGATGATGACGACCCGGTGCTCGGGCAGGATGCCGCCCTCGCCCAGCGTGTCGATGGCGAGCAGCGCGTGGTTGGTGACGACGACATCGGACTCGGCCGCCATCCGCCGGGCGCGCTCGGAGAAGCACTGGATGCCGAACGGGCAGCGGTTGACGCCGAGGCACTCGCGTGCCGTCACCGCGACCTGCCGCCAGGCCTGGTCGGGGACGCCGGGGACGAGCTCGTCGCGGTCGCCGGTGGTGGTCGACGCGGCCCACTGGTGCAACCGCTTCACATGCGCGCCGAGCGGGCTGGTGGGCGCGTCGAAGAGCGAGTCCTGCTCGTCCTCGGGGCCGTTGCGCAGCTTGTTGAGGCAGAGGTAGTTGTTCCTGCCCTTGAGTATCGCGAACTCCGGCCGGCGGCCGAGCGGCCCGCGCAGCGCCTCGACCAGCCGGGGCAGGTCGCGGTCGACCAGCTGGCGCTGCAGCGCGATGGTGGCGGTCGAGACCACGACCGGGCCATGCTTCTTGGCCGCGGCGAGCTGCAGCGCGGGCACCAGGTAGGCGAGCGACTTGCCGGTCCCGGTGCCGGCCTGGACCGCCAGGTGCGCGCCGCCGGTCATCGCGTCCCAGACGGCCTGCGTCATCTGGCTCTGACCGTCCCGCTCGGCGCCGCCGATCGCGGACACGGCGGTAGTCAGCAGCCTGAGAATGTCCGGGGCGGCCGTCTCGGGCGCGCTGTTGGCGGAGTTAGGGGAACCGGGGGACACGAGCCAGACGCTACCGTATGGGGGTGACGATTTACGCCCTGGACGACGACGAGCCGGAGATCGACGAGCTCGCCTACATCGCGCCCGACGCCGTTGTTATCGGACGGGTCAAGATCGGCCCCCAGGCCTCGGTCTGGCCGTGCGCGGTGCTCAGGGGCGACCACGGGACGATCACCATCGGCGCCCGGACCTCGGTCCAGGACGGCACGGTCGTGCACACCACCGCGCGCTGGTCGACCGTGATCGGCGACGACTGCGTGGTCGGGCATAACGCGCACCTGGAGGGGTGCGTGATCGAGCCGGGGTGCCTGATCGGCTCCGGCTCGGTGACGCTGAACCGGGTGGTCGTGGGCGCGAAGTCGATCATCGCCGCCGGGACCGTGGTGCCGGAAGGGTTCATCGTGCCTGCCGGGTCGCTGGTGGCCGGTGTGCCGGGGAAGATCAAGCGATCCAACGTAGACGCGACCTGGACCGAGCTCGCGGTCAAGAGCTACATCGAGACCGCGCGCCATCACAAGAACGGGCTGCGCCGGATTAGCTAGATCGCCCGATCCGACACGCGCCACAGGAAACCGACCTGCCGCCCTAGATCGTTATCTTTGTGAGCAGCATAAGAGCAACGACAGGGGTATCAGGTAAGGTGCTGTGGACATTGACATCAGCCTTGACTACGGGCTCACGCTGCTCGCCGCGCTGCTTATCGGCACTGGATTCGTGCTGCAGCAGAACATGGCGCAGCGTGAGTCCGACGCGCAGTTTCTCTCGCTGCGGCTGATCGTCGGGCTGTTCCACCAGCCCCGCTGGCTGCTCGGCATCGGCGCCATGGTGGCCGGGCAGATACTCGCGGCGTGGTCGATCGGGAACCTGCCGCTGGCGTTCGTCGAGCCGCTGCTCGCCACCAACCTGGTCTTCGCGTTGCTCCTCGCCGTCCCGATCGCCAAGGCGCAGCTCCGGTTCTGGGAGATCACCGGCGCGCTGGTGCTCTGCAGCGGGGTGGCGCTGCTGTCCGCGTCGCGGTCGGCCAAGCCGATCGGCCTGTCGTTCGGCTCCTTCTCGCACTGGCCCGCCGCCGCTTTGATCGCGTTCATCGCGTTCAGCTGCGTGCAGGCGGGGCGACGGCGGCCGGGGCGGGCGCGGGCGATGCTGACCGGCGTCGGCGCCGGGCTCGTGTTCGGCATCCAGGACGCGCTGACCAGGCAGACACTGCAGGCCCTGCACAACGCCGGCTTCAGCGGCATGCTGTCGACCTGGGCCCCGTACGCGCTCGTGGGCGCGGGCGCGACCGGCATCTGGCTGATGCAGAGCGCGTTCAGCGCCGGCCCGCTGAACGTCTCGCTGCCGGCCATCTCGGCCGGGGAGCCGGTGGTCGGGATACTGCTGGGGGTGATCGTGTTCGGCGACCGGATCCAGGACACCCCCGGCGAGCTAGCGATCTACGCGGGCGGGCTCGCCGCGCTCGTGATCGGCGTGATCATGGTCGGCCGGTCCCCGGCCCTCTCCCAGCTGCGCGCCTGGACCGAGGAGAGCATCTCGTCGCTGCCATCGCTGCCGCATGTGCCGGTGCCGGCGCTTCCGCGCGGCCTGCCCGGCCTGCCCGGCCGGCACGGCGAGCATGAGGACGACAATAGGCCAGAGACCGCCGATGACGTCGCCCGCGACGACGCGCACTTCGAGGAACTGCCGCCGCCCGCCGCAGGCGTCACGGTCCTGCCGCCGGAGACCGGCGATGCCGCGCGCGTCATCCAGCCCGGTATCCGCCGCCTCCGCTTCCGAACGCGCCGGCCGGCCGAGGCAGACCCGACCCTTTAGCGCGGCAGGCGGGGCCTGGGGCGGGCGGAGGACGCCCAGCCGCGGGGGGCGGCGTCCCTGCTGCCGCTGGCGATGAACCGCTCGAGGGCGGTGCCGACGCCGCCCTCGTCGGCCAGCAGCTTCCTGATCGTGATGATCATGGTGGGCATCGCCCAGAAGTCCCCGCAGACCCACAGGATGGCCGCGCCGATCTGCTGGTCGGCGAAGGGCGGCAGGGTGACCCCGGGCACGTGGTCGTAGGCGCTGTAGACCGAGTGGGTGGCGAAGATCGACAGCGCCATCGCGATCATGATCATCACGATGTTGGTGGCGAGCAGCGCGGCGATCCGGCCGAGCGGCGGCATCCGCGACCGGAACGGCGGCGAGGGGATGAACTGGAGCCAGAACAGCACCCCGGCGGCGAAGAACGAGCCGTGCATCAGCCAGATGTGCACCGCCTGGTTGCGCTCGGCCAGGTCGAACAGCGCCGGGATGTGCCAGCCCACCATGACCGCGTTGAAGATCACCACCGCGACGACCGGCCCGGTCAGAAAACCGAAGACGGCCCGGACCGGCCGCGACCAGCCGCCCGCGAGTACGGACCGCGTGACCGCCTGCCCGGACCGGCCGGGCAGCGCGTCAAGCAGCGGCTGACCGGGCGCGCCCGCCACCACCAGCGACGGCGCCGCGAACATCAGCAGCAGGTGCTGCACCATATGCACGATGAAGTAGGAACTGGACCAGTAGTCGATCGGCGAATCGACCGCGATCAGCAGCACCGCGAGACCGCTGTAGAACCAGAGCGACCGGACCCGCCGTTCCCGCGTGCGCTCCGGCCTGGACCGCCGGGCCAGCCGCCAGAGCCCGATCTCGTGCCAGACGACGACCACGGCGACGATGATCACAAACGGGTCGAACGACCAGTTGTCCAGGATGTATTGCATGCGCGCGACCTAACCGGACGGAGGGGCTAGCTTGACGAACCGAGCTGAATCGGCACGCTCAGCGTCTGCGCCTTCGTCCAGATGGTGGACCCCCGGTCGAGTTGCCAGACGGTCAGCGTGGACCCGGAGACGGCCAGCGCGTCGACCGCGTTGCCGGGCCCGGAGGCGAGCACCGACGTGTGCGCGGGCGTCGGCGGCAGCAGCAGCCACCGCTGTCCCGGGCCGCCGATCGTCGCCGCCTGCCCGCCCGGCATCAGCACCCACAGCCCGCCCGGCGACGTTGCCGTCGCCCCGCCCAGCCCGCCCGACGCGATGACGGGCGAGGTGACCGGCAGCGGCGCGGACGCGGTCCAGGCCGCGCTCGACGGCTGGGACGACGGCTGGAGTGGCGCGTACGCATACCACCCGAACAGCCACATAGCGGTCAGCCCGGCCTTGGCCCGGACCAGCTCCGTCCCCGGACCGAGCCGCACCAGCTGGCCGGAGACGGGCAGGCTGAGCCGCTGCCACCCGTCGGCGGGGGAGTAATCGAAGAAGGCGCCGGTGCCGCTCGCCCGGCAGCTGCCGGCCGCGAGCACTTCCGTCGGCAGTGGTCCGAACGATACCGAGGTGACTCCCACCGTCCCGCATTGCTTCCCGGCCGCGGAGGCGGCGATCGCGCCCGGCTTGGCCAGCGTCCGCCAGGTGCTCCCGGCATCGGAGCTGGCCTCGATCGTCCCGTTGCCGAGGACGGCCGCCAGCTCGCTGCCGGAGACGGCCAGCGCGCCGGGGGAGGCGGCCACGTCGGCGCTGAGCGGCCCGCCGGTGGACCAGCTGGCACCCGCGTCGGCGGTGGACGCGAGCGGCGTGAACTCGAGATCCTGACTGGGCCGCACCGCCACCGTGAGTGATCGTCCGTTGCCGGACGCCGCGACCAGGCCGCCGTTGTCGGCCACCCCTGGCGGCGTGACCAGCTGCCAGGTCGCGGACTTGGCGGGGCGGACGAACACCTCCCAGAACGTCGGGTTGGCGGTCATCGGCACGATGGCCCAGCTGTCCGTGGCCGTGCTGAGCGAGGTGGCGAGCGAGACGGCCGGGACGCGGGCGGCCGCAGGGTCACCGGCTGCAGACGAAGACGAGGATGCGGAAGCGCACGCCGCCAGCGCCGCGCTCGACGCGATGACCGCGACCGCCGTGACGAGCGCGCCACGGCGGACCTGGCCGCGCCGTCCGGTGGGGGTTGGCGTCACTGGTTCTGTCCCATCGACTGGAGCACGGAGTCGGCCAGCAACGTCGCGAACGAGGACTGCGTGACGCCCGTGGCCGGTCCCGGATCGTCGTTAATCTCCTGTTGGACGACGCCCTCGGCGTTGATCACGTAGGCGATGTCGTTGTGCGCGACCATCGCCCCGGCCGGCAGGTCCTCGACCTCGATCCCGAAGTAGTGCCAGACCGTGGCCAGTTGGTTAACTGACCCGGTGAGGTACAGCCAGTTCGGCACCGTGTTGAGCCCGTCCTGCAGATCGAACGCCCGGGTGTAGGCGAGTGAGGTGTACGTCGGGTTGGCCACCACCGCCACCAGTTCGGTGTCGCGCGCCTTGGACCCGAGCAGCGTATCGGCCACCCGCATCTCCGCCGCGATGACCGGGCAGTCGGTGGTGCAGACGGGATCGAGGAACGCCAGCAGCACGACCTTGCCGCGCAGGCTGGCGAGCGAGACCTGCCGCCCGCTCTGGCTGGTGAGGGTGAAGTTCGGCGCCGGGGTGTCGAGCTGCCCGTTGGTCCCGGCGATCGCCTCGGCGGTGATGGGATCCGCGGTCTTGTTCACCGCGGCGAACGCCATCGGCGCCGCCCCCACGATGATCACGCCGAGCGCCGCGATCCCCGCGATCACCCGTAGCGGCGCCCCCGCGAACGCCCGCACCGGCCCGGCGAGCCACGGAGGGAGCCCCGGGCCTTCGGCCGGCGGCGAAGTCGGCGCAGGCTCCGGCTCCCCGGCCGGGACCGTCGTGTCTGAAGCGCCCGCAATGCCCGGCGCGGATGGTTCCGCCTGGCCGGCTTCTCTTACCGGGGTCAGCCGGAGGTAACGGACCGCGATCACGACGGTCAGCGGGATCTTCGCCCGGCTGGCTTCTCTTTCCGGTGTCAGCCCCAGGTAGCCGGAGGTGAACAGCAGGATCAGCGGGATCATGCTGTTCGGGTCGGTGCCGAGGCCGCCGAGGAAGCCGAGATCCTCCACCAGCACCCAGTCGGCGAGGCAGAAAACGGCCGCCGCGATGACCGCGATCCGGGCCAGCCGAGCGTCGGCGCGGGCCGCGCTCACGCAGAACGCCGTCCCCACCGCCGCCAGCGCGATGACCGCGACCAGGTTGACCGCGAACCCGTGGGACGCGGTGAAGTTGCCGAAGCCGGAGACGAGGACCTCAAGCGCGTGCGGTTGCGGGGTGCCCTCCATCGACTGGATCATCGCCGTCAGCGAGCCCGGCTGGCCGTCGATCGCGCCCTGCCAGAAGCCGCGCCCGGGCCAGGCCTGGAGCAGCGCCATGCCGAGGAAGAAGACCCCGCTGCCGGCCAGGATCAGCCGGCCGAGCCGCGGCCGTTCCCAGCTGCGCAGCGGCAACATCAGCAGCGCGCCCGCCACGACGTAGAGCAGCACGCCCCCCGGCGCGCCGAACAGGACGGTCAGGCCGGGGGCCAGGATCGCGCCGAACGCCTCGCCGAACGACCAGACGATGAGCCCCCAGGCCACGCTCGAGAGCGCGGCGAGCCGGAGCGACCAGCCACGGACGGCGAAGATCAGCCAGAGCCCGATGCCGACCTGGATCCAGACGGCCGAGGCGGCGGCCGCGATGGGGTGGTAGCTCCAGAGGTTCGCGCCCCAGTTCACCATGTCCGCGACCCAGGCCGGCGAGCCGTCCGCGGTCGCTGTGAGCTGAGACGGCATGCCCCCGGCCATCTGCGGCTGCGCCTGCAGGAGGCCGTCGAACAGCCACAGGAGGCCGAAGCCGATTCGCAGCGCCTTCCGCCCGCGGGGCTCGCGCCAGGCTGCGTCGGCCGGGTGCGAGCCGGTCGCGGCCCGGATGGCGGCCCAGGCGATCAGCGCCAGGAAGAAGATCAGCGCGACGATCAGCGATTGGTGCAGCAGCGCCGAGCGGAACGCCGAGACGAGGATCGGGCTGGCAGGGCTCGGGCCCGAGTTCATGCCAGGCATGCGGCCACCTTAACCGGGGAACCGCCCGCGCCCGGGCCGCGCAGGCAAACATGAACATAATGTAATTAGGCCGGTCACCGCGTGCGGGCGGGGCGGTCAGGGGCGGGCGGTGGAGGGATTCCGCTGGCCGAGTCCCCAGAGGGCGGCGCTGACAACGGTGATGCAGAACAGCAGGAACGTGACGACGTGGACGCCCGAGCAGTACTCGCATACCTCGCCGATCTGGAACTCGGCGTAGATCAGGTACATCACGAAGCCCATGCCGACGATCACGGACCCTAGCCGGACGATGTCCACGCCGCGGGCGGTGATGCGGAGCGGCCCGAGCCGGATCGCGGTGAGGCGCCAGGCCCACGGGGTGAAGATCACCACCGCGAACACGTAGAACGCCAGGCCGAGCACGGCCACCGGGAAGATGTTGAAGACCATCGACTGCGAGCTGGTGATGACCGCCGTGCAGTCGAATGTGCCGGCCCCCTTGGACGGGCAGCCGAGCAGGTGCGAGCCGTTGTAGTGCGCCCACGTCTCGTAGGCGGAGATCGCCAGGCCGAGCACGGCCAGCACCAGCGAGGTGACCTGGAGCCAGATCGGCGGACCGAACCGGCTCGGCGCCGGCTGGTACGCCTCCTCCGGCTCGGGCGCTACCGCGGCCTGCTTGGGCGAGCGGGTCGCGGTAGCGCCAGCCGGCTTCTTCGGACTGGTGGGCGTGGCCGGAACCGCCGCGACCGTTCGAGCGCCGGAGTTTTTGCCGTTCGAGCGGGCGCCAGCGGCAGACCGGCTGCCTGCGGGAGACCCTGACCGGTTCCTCGAGTTCCTGGATCGGGACTTAGAACTTGCCATCGCGGGTGTTCTCCAGTGCTGTCATCGGCGGTTGGCGCGGAACTGGCCGGCGGCCCGGGAGCCGCCGGCCGGAACTACTTGGCGAGGGTGCTTTCCAGCTTCTGAATCGTGGGCGTGCACGCGGTGGCCGGCTGGTTGTTGGTGAGCACGCAGATGGCCGCGGTCTCGTAGTTGGCGTTGGCGTCCTCGGCCGAGCCGAGCGCGGACGACGGGTCGTTCATCGCCGTCGCCACCTGCGCCCAGGTCTTGCCGGCCAGCAGCTGCGGCGTGAGCGGCGAGATGTTGCCGACCTGCACGTACTTGTTGCCGAAGTCGATGAACGGGATGGGACCCCCGTCACCCGAGCCCGGGTCGTAGTCGGCCATGATCGTGTTCTGGGCGGTGGTGGGGGTCTGCAGCGTGACGTAGGGGACGCTGCTGCTCGAGGAGTTCCCGGTCCGGTAGTTGTGCTGCAGTTCGACCGACGTGAACGAGATGTACTTGCTCGTGTAGGTCGAGCCGTAGAACGTGTACGTGGGCGTGTTCGGGTAAGAGTCGGAGCTTGACGAGTGGGACGTCGTCAGGCCGGTGAAGGTGCCGAACCGGCTGAACGCGTTGATCATCGCCCAGCGCTGGGCGCCGCAGAAGGGGCAGTACTCGCTGCCGATGAACAGCACCTCGGGCTTGCCGTTCTCGGTGAGCGCGGTGCCGTCGACGGTCGCGAAGTAGGACCCCATGCTGGTGGAGACCGACGACACGGCGCTGCTGGTCTTGGCGTCGACGAAGAAGGCGGCGGGGATCTTGCCGCCGGCCACCTGGTCGGTGACGCTGCTGGGAATGTCGGTCACCTGCTTGGTCACCGCGGCGAGGGCGGCGCCGGTCGGGCCGTTGCTCGAGGAGGCGGCCGTGCCGCCGTTGCTGTTCAGCTTGACCAGCACGAACGCGACCACCACGATGACGACGACGAGGATGGACCCGCCGGCCAGGTAGATGCGCCGCCGCTGCTCGGCCCGGCGCTGAGCTTCCCGCTGCGCGGCGATCCGCGCCCGCCGGTCCGGTTCCTGCTTGGTCCTGCTCGCTTTGCCCATGCGATCATGGTAGGGCGAATCGGCGGCCTAATGGTCCACGAAATCCTGAGAGTAAGCTCAGATCTTGACCTAAATTTTGGCCTGCAGCGCGCGCACGACCGATGTGCAGGCGGACGCGGGCTGGTCGGCGGTCAGGCCGCAGACCGCCGCGGTCGCGTAGTTGGCCGCGCCGAGCACCGACTTGGCCACCGAGCTGGCCGGATTGTGCAGGTCGGCAGCGATCTGGCCCCAGGTCAACCCGGACAGCACCCCCGGGTTGTAGGACGCGCCCACGCTCAGGAACCTGTTGCCGTAGTCGATGAACGGGATCGCGTCCTGGTAGGCCGCGTCGTACTTGCTGAGCAGCGCCTGCTGGGCGGCCGTGGGCGTCTGCAGGGCGGTGTAGAAGCCGGTGGCCGCGTCGGGGACGTTGGTGTACGCCTCGACCGGGGTGAACGTCAGGTACTTGCTCGTGTAGGTCGCCTTCGCGAACGTCCAGGTCGGGGTGAGCGGGTACGGCTCGGCATTGCCGCCGCCGTCCTTGGCCGCCGACCGGATGGGGGCGAGCCCGCTGAAGCTGCCGAACCGGCTGAGCGCGACGATCACCGCCCACCGCTCGGCCGCGCAGTAGGGACAGTACTCGGCGCCGATGTAGAGCACTTCCGGCTTGCCGCCGCTGGTCAGCGCGGCGCCGCTGATCGAGGTGGGGTTCGTCGCGGTCTGCCCGGCGCCGACCTGGTCGAGGGTGGCGGCGGGCACCGAGGTGAGCTGGCCGACGACCGAGGAGGAGGCGCTGCCGCGCGGGGGCGCGGCCGTGCTGCCGGCTTTGGACCCCGACGAGCCGCCGCTGCCACCGCCGCCGCTCAGCACGATGGCGAGCACCACCGCGAGGACCACCACGATCGCCCCGCCTGCCAGCAGCAGTCGGCGGTTGCGCGCCTGCGCCTGCTCCTGCCCCTGCGCGTCTTGCTGCGCCGCGAGACGCGCCCGCCGGTGATCGTTCTGCCCCGCCATGTGCCGTTCAGCCTCCGAGTGACCACGACTAGCGAGCAATCGCATCCGCAGTGTATCGGAGCGGCACCGCGCAACGCGGGGGCGTGGTTGGTGCGGGGGCACGGCGGCGCGCTGCGCTGCGCCGGCCCCCATGGCACGGAATGAGGGGGGGATGCCATGGGGGCCGACTGCTGGCGGCGTGGGCACCGGGGGGGCTAGTGCCCACGCCTGTCCAGGGTGCGGGCCAAATGCCCGCCAGCGACGATCGGGCCCGAGACGCGTCATCGCGAGCCGGGCACATGATCGCTGCATTAGTGATAATCGGGTCGGCTCTACGCGATCTAGATATTTTCTAGATGCCCGCCCCCGAGTCCGGTAATCTCCGTAACTGTGCCATCTGGTAGCGCCGTGTAGTTCCGGTGTGCTAGGGGCCGCTGGACGTGGCGTGGCGCGGAGGGGGCGGCTGGCGGTGGTGCCACTGCGAGTAGGAGTTCTCGGACCGGTGACGGTCTGGCGGGACGGCCGGGAGCATGCCGCCGGGCAGCCGCGGCAGCTGGCGGTGCTCGGCGTGCTCGCCACCCGGGCGAACCGGGTGGTCTCGCGCGGCGAGCTGATCGACGCGGTCTGGGGCGACAAGCCGCCGGCCAGCGCCGAAGGCGGCGTTTACACCTATGTGTCGGGTCTGCGCCGGGTGCTCGACCCGGAGCGGCCGCGCCGGGACCCGGACCGGGCGCGCCGGGCGCCTTCGCGGATGCTGATCTCCGGCGGCGGCGGCTACCTGCTCCGGCTCGCTCCCGGCGCTCTCGACGCGGAGCACTTCCAGCAGTGCCTCGGCGCCGCGCGCGGGCTGCGCGCGGCCGGGGACCTCGGCGGCGCCTCGCGGCGGGTGGAGGAGGCGCTTGCGCTCTGGCGCGGCCTGCCCTACGCCGGGGTGCCGGGCCCGTTCGCCGAGACTGAACGGCAGCGGCTCAGCGAGCTGCGCACCACCGCGGTCGAGGAGCGGGCCGATCTGCTGCTCGCCCAGGGGCAGGCCGCCGCGGCGGTTCCCGAGCTGGCCGCGCTCGCGGCCGCCCACCCGCTGCGCGAGCAGGCGACCGGGCTGCTGATGATCGCCCTCTACCGGTGCGGCAGGCAGGCCGAGGCGCTGCGCGTCTTCGGCCAGACCAGGCGGCGCCTGGCCGACGAGCTCGGGGTTGACCCGGGCAGCGAGCTGACCAGGATCCACCAGCAGCTGCTGGCGATGGACCCCGCCCTCGACGGGCCGTCCGCGGACGTCATCGACGTTCGGGTCCCGCCGTCGGCCGCCGCCCCTGAGTCCGTCCCGGCTGCCGCGCAGTCGTCGTCGGCGGCGCCGGTCGCCGCGCCCTGCCCGGCGCAGCTGCCGCCGGAGGTGGCCGGCTTCGCGGGCCGGGCGGCCGAGCTGAGCTGGCTGCACGGACTGCTGCCGGAGGCGGGCCCGGTCGTGCTGATCACCGGCACCGCTGGCGTCGGCAAGACGGCCCTCGCGATCAGGTTCGCCCGCCAGGCCGCGTCGAGCTTCCCCGACGGGCAGTTGTACGTGAACCTGCGGGGGTTCGACCCGGCCAGCGCGCCGGTGGCGCCGGGGACCGCGCTGATGGGGTTCTTCGACGCGCTCGGGGTGCCGCCCAGGCACGTGCCGGCCGGCCTTGACGCGCAGAGCGCGCTGCTGCGCACCCTGCTCGACGGCAAGCGGGTGCTGCTGCTGCTCGACAACGCCCGCGACGCCGACCAGGTCCGGCCGATCCTGCCCGGCAGCCCCGGCTGCCTGGTGCTGGTGACGAGCAGGTCCCAGCTGACCGGCCTGGTGGTGGCGGACGGGGCCCGGCTGCTGCCGCTGGGCGTGCTCGACGGCGGCGAGGCGGCCTCGCTGCTGGTCGGCCGGCTCGGGCCGGCCCGGGTAGGGGCCGAGCCGGACGCGGTGGCGGCGCTGGTCGGGCGGGCGGCCGGGCTGCCGCTGGCGCTGAGCGTGACCTGCGCGCGGGCGGTGTCACGGCCGGGCGCGCTCCTTTCCGACCTCGCGGCCGAGCTGGCCGACGCGCGGGACCGGCTGGACGCGCTGCGGACGGGCGACGCGTCGACCGACCTGCGGGCCGTCTTCTCCTGGTCGGTGGACAAGCTCAGCGCGCCCGCCGCCCGGGCGTTCCGACTGCTCAGCCTGCATCCCGGCCCGGACATCGCCGCCCCCGCGGCGGCCAGCCTCATCGCCGCCCCGCTGCCGCAGGCCCGCGCCGCGCTGGGCGAGCTGGCCCGCGCGTCGCTGCTGACCGAGGACGCGGCCGGCCGGTTCGGCTACCACGACCTGCTGCGCGCCTACGCGGCCGAGCTGTCGGCCGCGACCGACAGCGCGGCCGACCGCGACGCGGCCCTGCACCGGATCCTCGACCACTACCTGCGGACCGCGCAGGCGGCGGCGGCCAGGCTCTTCCCCGCCCGCAGCCGCCTGCAGCTGCCGCCGGCCCAGCCGGGCGTCACCGCCGAGGGGTTCGAGACCGCGGCGGCCGGCCGCGACGGGGCCGGGCCGGGCACCGCGGCCTACGATGCGGCGCTGGCCTGGTTCCTGGCCGAGCAGCGGGTGCTGCGCGGCGCCCTCGAGCTCGCCGCCGCGCACGGGCTCGACGAGCACTGCTGGAAGCTGGCCTGGTTCTGGACGCCGACGCTGAAGCGGCGCGGCCTGATGCACGAGGTGCTGGAGGTGCAGCGCGCGGCGCTTGCGGCCGCGGGCAGGCTCGGCGATGACGACGCGCTCGCCCACGTGCACTACGACCTCGGCCACGCCAGCGACTGGCTCGGCGATCACTCGGCCGCCGACCTGCACCTGCGGCGGGCGCTCGAGCTTTTCACCAGGCTCGGCGACCGCCCCGGCATCGGGCAGACCCAGCACGGGCTGGCCCTGCTGCTGGCCGGGCAGGACCGCCACGCCGAGGCCCTCGAGCACGCCCGCGAGGGACTGCGGCTGCGCCGCGCGTTCGCCGACTCGGGGGCGGTCGCCTCCGCGGAGAACGCGGTCGGCTGGATCCTGGCCCACCTCGGCCGCTGCGACGACGCGCTGCTGCACTGCCGCCGCGCGCTGGAACTGCACCGCGAATCGGGCAACCGGGCCGGCCTGGCCGACACCCTCGACAGCATCGCCTTCGCCTACAGCCAGTCCGGCGACTACGCCCGCGCCATCGACCACTTCGGGCAGGCCCAGGTGGTGTACCGGCAGATCGGCGACCCCGAGGCGGAGGCGCACTCGCTGCTGAACCTGGGCGACGCCCAGCACGCGGCGGACCACGCCGATGCGGCCCGCCGCAGCTGGGAGCGGGCGCTCGGGCTGCTGGCGCAGATCCCCGGCGCGGACGCGAGCGCGGTCAGCGGCCGCCTCGCCCGGCTGGCGGACGAGCCGAAGCCGGAGCCTGAGCTGGAGCGGGGGAGCGCCGCCAGCGCTCGCCCGAGCCCGACCTCAACGATGCTGTAAAATTACGCAGCGTCGTCAGTTACGTTTCGTTGGAAGAGGTGCTAACGCTGGACACGCTCAAGCGCGCCTTGCTGCTGGAGAACATTCACCCGGACGCGACGGCTCGCCTAACGAAGGCTGGTTACCAGGTATCGACGCTGCCGCGTGCGCTCGGCGAGGACGAGCTGATCGAGTCGCTGCCCGGGATCAGCCTCCTTGGCATCAGGTCCCAGACCCAGGTCACCGACCGGGTCCTGGCCAGCGCCGAGGGCCTGCTGGCGGTGGGCGCGTTCTGCATCGGCACGAACCAGGTTGACCTGGGGGCCGCCGCCAAGCGCGGGGTGGCCGTGTTCAACGCGCCGTTCTCCAACACCCGCTCGGTCGTCGAGCTCGCGATCGCCGAGATCATCTCGCTCGCGCGCCGGCTGCCGGCCAAGAACGTCAAGATGCACGCGGGCATCTGGGACAAGTCGGCCAAGGGCTCGCACGAGGTCCGCGGGCGCAAGCTCGGCATCGTCGGCTACGGGAACATCGGCACCCAGCTCTCGGTCATCGCCGAGTCGCTCGGCATGTCGGTCTACTTCTACGACATCGCCGACCGGCTGGCGATGGGGAACGCGCGCCGCTGCTCCTCCCTGCAGGAGCTGCTCGAGTCGGTCGAGACCGTCACCCTGCACGTGGACGGGCGGCCCGGCAACCATGGGTTCTTCGGCGACGAGGAGTTCTCGCTGATGAATCCCCGCTCGATCTTCCTCAACCTGTCGCGCGGGTTCGTGGTGGACCACGCCGCGCTGCGCAGGCACATCGAGTCCGGGCACATCGCGGGCGCCGCGATTGACGTGTTCCCCAAGGAGCCCAAGGGGAGCGGCGAGGAATTCGTCTCCGAGCTGCGCGGCCTGGAGAACGTCATCCTCACCCCGCACATCGGCGGCTCGACCGAGGAGGCGCAGCAGGACATCGGCGAGTTCGTCTCGGGCAAGCTGGTCGATTTCGCGGGCGGCGGCGCCACCGCCATGTCGGTCAACATGCCGCAGGTCGCGCTGCCGGCCGTGCCGGGCACGCACCGCCTGGTGCACCTGCACAGGAACGTGCCGGGCGTGCTCGCCGCGATCAACCGGGTGCTGGCCGACCACGGCGTCAACGTCGAGGGCCAGCTGCTGCGCACCCGCGACGAGCTCGGCTACGTGATCACCGACATCGGCACCAGCTACACGGAAGAGGTCCTGGACGAGCTCCGCGCCATGGACGTCACCATCCGCCTCCGCACCATCGAGTCGGAGTAACCCCACCCGATCACCCGATCGTGTACGCGTAGGGGATCTCGACCAGTTGGCCGCCCGACAGGAACTGCAGCGAGTCGACGAAGTAGTCGACGTAGAGGACCCCTCGCACCACCGAGCCCGCCGGGCCCGACGGCCGGATGGTCAGCGTCAGCGTCCTGGTCTGCCCGGGGTTGACGACGAACAGGTTGTACGACGCCGACTTGGCCAGCGACGCCACCCCGAACTGCCAGAAGTCACCCTGGGGCGAGCTCGCGGTGGGGTCGAACTCCTGCGTCGTCGCCCGCATCGTCAGGCTGGCCGTGGCCGCGGGTGCCCCGCCGGCCGGGTACGGGCCGATCTCGGACGGCACCGCGAACCAGAGTCCCGGGGTGACCGGGGTCGGCAGCGGGCCGGCCGGCAGGTCGGCCGTCACGCCGCGGCCGGCCGGGCTCTCCTGGTCGGGGTCACCGGGGTAGGGGCCGAAGTCGAACATCACCGGCGACGCCGACGATGCCGAAACGGCCACGCTCTGGGTCTGCGTCGGCACGATCCAGGCCGGCGGGTTGGCCGTGCCCGCCAGCGGCAGGCTGACCCCGCTGACCTTGTCCTGCGGCTGCAGCAGGTACGTGGCGAGCCGGGGAAGCCGTGCGTCGAGGAAGACGTCCGCCGCCGCCGCGCCCGTGTTGTCCAGCTCGATCTGGTAGGGGTAGATGCGCCCCGGCGCGAGCTTCACGGCCGGGCTGGCGGGCAGCTGGCCCCGGCTCCACCGCACCGAATTGAACCTGATCCGCCCGCTGAACGGGTCGGCCAGCTCGTTGCCGGGGACCGGCGAGGTGAAGTCGATGATCAGCGTCCACACGCCGGTGATCGGGTCGGACGCGTACAGCGACAGCTGCTGCCGGGCGGATTCGACCGGCACCCTGGTCGAGGTGAACCCGGTGGTGAGGAAGTTCGAACCGTAGCCCATCGTCTGGCCCCCGGGCGCGACCAGGTACGCGCTCACCTGGTTCTCCGGGTCATTGCCGAGCACCACGTCGACGGCGACGTCCCGCAGCAGGACCGACGGGTCTGACGGCACCACGAACGAGTAGCTGGCGACCTGGCCCTCGCCCGGGGCGCGCCCGTTGCCGCCGGTCAGCACGCCGCTGAACGTCCCCCCGGCCCCGGTCCCGGCCGCCACAAGACCGCGCAGCGTGACCGGCACGCTGACCGGCCCGCCCCCGGCGGGTCCGGTGGCGAAACCCACGGCGCCGCTCGAGTCGCCCGCCCCGGCCGGCACCACGGCCGACACCCGCACCGTGCCCGAGGCCCCGGGCGCGAGCCGCAGCGACGACGGCGACACCGAGCCGAAGGACACGAGGCCCTCGACCGAGGCGCCGAACCGCACCGTGCCGGTCGTGCCGCCCGCGGCCGCGGTGTCGCTGAAGATCTCCGCCGTCCAGGTCCCGGCCGCCGGGTGCAGCACCTGCGCGTTGCCGTAGCCGCCGACGCCCTGCGGCAGCGAGTGCGCCGCGAGAGCCCCGGACGGGTTGACGAGGACGAGCCTGACCCGATGGTTCCCCTCCAACGCCTCCGCCGCGGTGGCGTACCAGGCGATCGAGGAGTTGAGCACCGCCTGCCCGGCCGGCACGGTGAACTGCACCGTGGCGTAGCTGGAGTCGGCCCCGGCCCAGTTGGTGAAGTGCGCGCTGTTCGCGTTCAGGGTCACGCTGGCCTGTTTGACGACCGAGTCCGCGCTGAAGCCGCGGCCGGTCACCGCCACCGTCTGCGTCTTGGCGCCGGTGTTGGTCACGGTCACCCGCCAGGAGGGGGCCGCCCCGGGCTTGCCCACGTAGTTGAGCTGGTTCGACGACAGCCGCAGGGTCTCCCCGAGCGGGGCCCGGCCCGGTGCCGAGGAGGCCAGCTCGACCGCCTTGAGGCTGTTCAACAGCCCGCACCCCTGCTCGGTGGCGGGCCCGCCGAGGTCGGTCGCGGTCGACAGCAGGATCTGCTTGACCACGGCGGGGGAGGGAGTGTCGCCCTGGTGCGCCTTCCGGTACGCCTGGATGACGAGCGCCGCCGCCCCGGCCACCTCGGGCGCCGACTCGCTGGTCCCGCCGGACTCCTCGATCGCGGAGGGCTGGCCGAGGAAGTTGACGCAGTTGGCGTACAGCGTCACGTCGGGGGTGCAGGAGGCGAAGGCGAGGTCACCCGGCGCCACCAGGTCGAGGGTCTGCCCGTCCTGGGTGAACCCGCCGCTTGAGAGCGAGCTGATGTTGTCGTTCTCCCAGCCGTCGGGCGCGAACTTGTCCGCCTCGGCGTAGTCGGTCTGCGCGTAGAACCGGAAATCGGTCGACGCGCCGACCGAGATGACGTCGGGGTCGGCGGCGGGCGAGCCGATCGTGTTGAAGTCCCCCGCGTCGCCGGCCGCGACCACCACCGTGACCCCGGCCGCGACCGCCCGGTCGTTGAACTCCTCCACCGCGTCGAGCGCGGCCACGTCGGGGAACGGGTCGGCGCCGAACGACTCGTTGAGCACGTTGACATGCTGAACGTTCACCGCGTAGTCGATCGCCTGCAGGAAGCCCGAGGTGGTGGTGAGGTTGTCGTTGCTGAACACCTTCAGCGCGACCAGCGATGCCCCGGGGGCCACTCCCTCGATCCGGAGGTAGCAGGCGGTGCCGGGCGACTGAGCGCTGAAGCCGGCCGCGTTGTAGGTGTGCGTGCCCTGCCCGGCGATCGCGTTGGCGTCGATGAAGGCCTCGCCGCCCAGGGTCGGGGCCGCCGTGCCGTCGCCGCTGAAGTCCTTGTAGGCCGTGATCACCGACTTGTCGTCGCGCTGGAGGTTGGCGTTGGCGGTGTAGATCCCGTCGGCCAGGAACGCGACCTTCACGCCGGCGCCGGTGTAGCCGAGCGACCGCGCGGTGACGGCGCCCGGCGCGGCCGAGACGGTGTGGGTGAGCGACAGCCCGTCCGGTGACAGCTGCGGCGTGGTCGCCGAGCACGTGCCCGGCGGCGTCGCGACGGTCGCCGCCCGCGCCGTGGCCCGCGCGGGCGCCGCCGTCGCGGCGGGCGCATCCCCGGTCGCGACCGTCGGCGAAGGCCCGACGATCGGGGCGTCCGGGATCACCGCCGCGACCCCGGGGCTGGCGGAGATTCGCGCCTCCGACGCCGCCGGCACCCGGGCCGAGATCGCGTTCACCAGCCGGTAGCCGTGCTCGTCGGTCGCGCCGAGCCGCCGCAGTTGCTCCAGGTAGGCGGCCTGGAGAACCCCAAATCTTGGGTCTGAACGAACCGTGGTTCCTGCCCCAGGCTCCGGCTGGCTCTTGAGCAGGATGATCACCCTGCTTTCCCCGCTCGCCTCCGGGCGCTCGAGGCCCCTGCCCTCTCCCTCGTCGGTCGGTCGCTCGTTCCTCGCTCCCTCCCTCCTCAGTGCGAGGACAGGGGCGCGCCCTTCGGCTCGCGGGGAGATCGTGCCCGAGGTTGCGGGGGATCTGGTCGACGGCGGGGCTGCCCCGGCCGGAACCGCGTACAGCGCCAGCGCCGCGCAGAGCCCGGCGCCGGCAAGCCCGGCGCCGGTAACCCGCCAGTCACCCCTGACGCGTGAATTGCCCCGCATCCGTTCGCCCCCGTTGCGTCCGGGCAGCAGCCTACGGGGAAATCACCGGGAATCCGGGAAAGCACGCCGGCCTGAGTGGGACATCCTCCCAGCTCAGGCCGGCATTGGTCGGGTTTAGCCCTATTTACGCCCCAGCCAGTAGCGGAGGGAGCGAAGAAACGGTCCGTTCCGAATAATGCATTTCTGCCGCCCGGACCAGAGCGCGGAACAACCGGGGATCCGTCGCCTGCTCGGGGTGCCACTGCACACCGACGAGGAATTCGCCGGGGGTGGTGGACTCGATGCCCTCGATGATGCCGTCGTCCGCCCACGCGACCGCGGTCAGGCCGGCCCCGACGATGTTCACCGCCTGGTGGTGGTGGGTCGGCACCTCGAAGAACTCCCCGCCGGGGAGGATCGACGAGATGATCGTCCCGCTGGTGACGCGCACCTTGTGCGTGCCGAAGCCGTCGGCCGGGCCGCTGTGCTCGTCGTGCCCGACCAGGTCGGGGACGTGCTGATGGAGGGTGCCGCCGCAGGCGACGTTGAGCATCTGCGCGCCTCGGCAGATGCCGAGCAGTGGCACGCCCTGCCGGACGCAGGCCTCGGCGATGGCCAGTTCCCAGGCATCCCGGTCGATCGCGTGTACATCTGTTAGCGGATGTTTGGCCGCGCCATAGATGGCCGGGTCAATGTCGCTTCCCCCGGCGATGATGAGGCCGTCAAGGACGGCCACGGTCGCTTCGGCCTCGGCCGCGTCGCCACCGGGGGGGAGGAGGACCGGACGGCCCCCGTTCTTCCGGACGGACGTGACGTAGTTCCACGGCAGCAGGGCACCCTCTTCGGACCAGCCACGCCAGTCAGCGTTGGTGTGGTACGTCGTGATGCCAATAGTCGGCGCCATTTGTCCCCTTCGATGTGGATTACAAGCCCACCGAACCGGCGTCAGGGCCCCTCAATGCCGACCCGGGAGACGAGCCCCTGAAACTCCCGATGCTCTGTTGGCCCTGAGGGACGACCCGCCGTAACCCTCCGAGCGGATCGTCGGTCGGTGGGGAAGGCGGGCGAGATGCCGAAAATAGAGGTTACTAGCGTTGCGCCCGCGATTGCTGCCGATCGAGGATACTTACTCAGCGTAACCGTCCTTATGTCGAACACCGCCACCGCGCGAATAAACCACCTGGTGGCGGCGCCGGCGCGGGCGGCGGATCCCCGGCGTGGCCGACTACCTGGCCAAATTCACCCGCGACCCACGCGTTGCGCGCGCAACAACCTCCTCTCCGGTTTGGTCGACGACGTTTTCCACATGACCAACGTCTCACTCGGCGGCACCCCAGGCCGGGCGTCCTCTACCCCGGCGAGCGGCGTGCATGCCCGCGCGGGTGTGGCCAAGCGCTCGTTCGCTAGCGCCACCAGGGGCGGCGGCGGGCCTCCGCCATATGCTGCGCGGGCTCGCTCACCGACTGGGCGTCCTTGCTCAGGTGGTGCAGGTGCTCCTGCACCCAGAGCAGGTGCGGGTGCGGCAGCTCGGGTCCCGGCGGCGCCCCGTCCGGTGCGCCCGCGTCGGCCGCTGACCCGTTCCTCGGCATGGCCGGCGCCAGCACCAGCGGCGGCTTGACCCAGGTGGGTCCCGTGGGCCCGGGGGCTGGCCGGCTCACCTCCTGGGCGATGGCACCGTAGAATCCGGCCAGGCCCGCCGCCTCCAGCCGGAGGCTGGTGCAGGCGGGCGCGCCCGCGTACCCGTCCGACCCCGCCAGCGGCAGGCACGCGCTCCCGGGGACGACGCGGGCCGCGGGGTCGGCCGGCGCGACCGGCGCGACCGGCGTGGCCGGGCGCAGCGAGGCCAGGGTATTCGCGGTCAGCCGCAGCCTGGTGGCGGCGTTCACCATCGCCCACAGGTCATCTTTGCCGAGCTTCTTGCTGCCCTGCTCGGTGAGGAACCCGCGCACCGCGTCGTCCAGCCTGATGCTCGCGCTCACGGCGGCGACCGAGGCGGCCGGCGGCACCATCAGCTCGCTCAGCGCCCAGTCCACCGCCTGGGTCAGGAACGCCGCGCCGGACCGGAACGCGTCGGCCAGGTCGTCGCCGACCACCGACGACACCCCGCGCGGCCATACCAGCAGGCCGACCACCAGGCTGACGCCGCAGCCAATCGCCACGTCCTCGATCCGCAGCAGCCCGATCGTCCAGCCGACCGGCGCGAGCAGGTTGAACAGGACCACCACGGTCACCGTGAAGGCGGCCTGCCCGACCAGGAACGGCGTGGTACCCGGCGCGTACGCGGCGACGAACACCGCGACCGGGAATACCCCCCAGAGCACGTCCGGGTTGGTCCCGATCCCGATGAGCAGCGCCGCGCCGATCACGAAGCCGACGACGGTGCCCCCCAGCGCCCGCAACGCGGTCGATCCGGTCGCCGCGGCGTTGGTGCGCAGCACCGAGAGCGTGCCAAGGACCACCCAGAACGCGTGCTGCACGCCGGACGCGTCGGCGACGGCGACGGCAGCGGCGAGCGCGACCGCCGCCCGCAGCGAGTTCAGGAACCAGACCGAGCGGACGGACGCGTGCCGCCGCACCAGGGTGGCCGCGCCGATCAGGCCCCGCATCCACGGCGAGTTGGCCGCCGCGGCCAGCGCGGCGGTGCCAAACGCGGTGCTGGCAGGCACGATGGCGGCCGGGGCGGCGGCGTCGGTGGAGAAGCCGTACCAGTCGCGCCGCTCGGCCTCGACCGCCTCGGCCGAGGCGCGGTGGCTGATGATCAGCGCGTCGGCGGCGGCGCCGCGGGCGACGACCGCGATCGACTGCGCGTGCACCGCCTGCGCGGCCGCGACCCGTGCGTCCGGCTCGCCCGGCCGGCCGGACAGGTCACGCAGGGTCTCGGCCGACAGCGCCTTTGCCTTCTCCAGCGCGGCGAAATCGGGGTCGGCCGCCTGCCCGGTGAGCAGCGCCTGCGTGTCGGCGAACAGGCTGGCGGCGGCGCGCAGCAGCGCGCGGTCTTGCGGACAGGAGTGAACTAGGTCGATGTGCCCGTCGAACGCGTCGCCGACCTGCGTCGCGCCCCACTCCAGCAGCTGCACCAGGCTGCTGAGGGCCTGGTCGGCGGTGGCGAGCCCGGTCGGCCGGTACGGCGCGGCGTCGAACGCGGCCCGCAGTCGCTCCTTGGCCGCGCGCATCGCGGCCGGCGTCGTCGTCTGGCCGTCGGCGGCGGCGCGCAGCCGCCCGGCCAGCTCGCCCGCCAGTTCGGCGGTGGCGGTGCGCAGCCGGTCCCCCGGCGCGGCTGGCGAGAGCAGCAGCACCGCGATGGTCCCGGCGATGGACGCCATCCACCAGCCCTCGAGTCGGCTGGGAATGGTGCTGGCGCCGCCCGCGGAGACGACCGGGAGCACGTAGGCGAACATGGCCGCGATGGTGCCGGAGGCCGCGTTGGGGCCGACGATGCCGCCGAAGAAGATCGCGAACGTCACCGGGATCGTGACCAGCGCGGCCAGCCAGTGCGTTCCGCTGACCAGCGTGCCGATGATCAGCGCGACGCTGCCGACGACGGCGAGCTGCGTGTGCGCCCACAGCTTGTTGGCCCTGCTGCCGCCGAATCCGGCGATGACCAGCGTGGCGATGCCGCCGAAGGTGGCGAACAGCGCAATCTGGGGATTGCCGATCACCTTGTAGGCGATCGCGAACAGCGCCGGGACGACGATGGTCGCGCGCACGGCTCGCATCGCGGCTGGTACTGACCAGGTCGGTTTCCACCATGGCTGGGGCACCCGGTCAATCCTACGGACCTCCGGCCGAACGACGCCAGGCCGGGTGCTGCTAGGGCTCGGTGGGGCTGAGGAACTCGATCTCGACCGTCAGGCCGCCGCCCGGGGTGTCGGCCAGCCTGATCGTCCCGCCGTTGGCGGTGACCAGGCGGTGCACGATCGCGAGGCCGAGCCCGGTGCCGTTCTGGCTGCCGGTGGTGTACCGCAGGAACGCCCGCGATCGTTCCTGCGGGGTCATGCCGGGGCCGTCGTCGGCCACGGTCAGCACCGGTCCCGTCTCGCCGTTGGCGGCCGAGATGCGGACGGTGCCGCCGCCCCCGCCCGACCCGGCCGCGCCGATCGCGCCGATCGCGTTGTCGATCAGGTTGTCGAGGATCTGCTCCAGGTGCCCGGCGCCGAGCGCGACCATGGGCCGGCTGGCCCCGCCGTCGCGGGGGGAGCCGCCGCCGACCTCGGCGATGAGCTTCACGTCGTGACCGTCGGCCACCGGCTGCCAGGCGCTGACCCGCTCGGCGACCGCCTCGACCACGTCGATCGTCTCAAGCTGCTCGGTCAGCGCCTCGGCCCTGGCGGTGGCCAGCAGCCCGTCGACCAGCCGCGAGAGCCGGGCGATCTCCTCCTGCGCCCCCGCCAGCTCGGCCGCGGTGGACGGCGAGGCGTCGGTCGCGAGCAGGTCGAGGCGGAGCCGGAGCGCGGTCAGCGGGGTGCGGAGCTGATGCGAGGCGTCGGCCAGCATCGCCCGGTGCCCGTGCACCAGGGCCTCCAGCCGTCCCGCCATCATGTTGAAGGTGGCGGCCATCCGGCGCAGCTCCGGCGGCCCGTACCCGGTCCGCGCGCGCACCGTGAGGTCGCCGTCGGCGATCCGGCCCGCGGCCGCGTCGAGCC
>Ga0302314_10005746_pt1 | contig 22572 bp, 18 predicted proteins | sample III_Palsa_N2_3_FD_200533 | JGI IMG/M metagenome (GOLD analysis project Ga0302314, IMG submission 200533) | Peat permafrost microbial communities from Stordalen Mire near Abisko, Sweden - III_Palsa_N2_3 | ecosystem: Environmental > Terrestrial > Soil > Palsa > Peat permafrost | place: Sweden... | reverse complement strand
GTCGTCCAGTGCGGCTACTGCCAGGCCGGACAGATCATGTCGGCGACCGCGCTGCTGACGCACACGCCCCACCCTACCGATGCCGATATCGATGGGGCGATGGCGGGCAACATCTGCCGCTGCGCCACCTACGTCCGTATCCGCGAAGCGATCAAGGACGCGGCCGGCATGGCCGGGGCGGAGGCATAAGCCATGAACGCCCAGACCAAGCTTGGCGCCTCGCGCCGCTTCTTCCTGAAGGCCGGCCTCGCCGCAGGCGGCGGGCTGATGATCAGCCTGGAGGCGCCCTGGCAAGCCAACGCGGCGACTCCGCCGGTGGTGCTCAGCGCCTATATCCGCGTAGCGCCTGACGGCGTCGTCACCATCATGTCGAAGAACCCGGAAATCGGCCAGGGCATCAAGACCAGCCTGCCGATGATCATCGCCGAGGAGTTGGACGTCGACTGGAAGGACGTCCGCATCGAGCAGGCGCCGACGGACTCACGCACCTATGGACTGCAGTTCGCGGGCGGCAGCCTGTCGACGCCGATGAATTTCGACACCATGCGCAAGGCGGGCGCCCTCGGCCGCGCCATGCTGATCGCCGCCGCCGCCAAAAAGTGGGGCGTGACGGACGCCGAATGCAGCACCAGCGCGGGGGTGGTTATCCACGCCGCCACGGGCCGCAAAGCGCGTTACGGGACCCTCGCGACCGCCGCGGCAGGCCTGCCGGCGCCCAACCCCTCAACGCTGAAGCTAAAAGACCCGAAGGACTACAAAATCCTCGGCCGGCGCATTGGCGGGGTCGATAGCCCCAGGGTGGTCACCGGACAACCGCTGTTCGGCATCGATGTGACCGTCCCGGGGATGCAATACGCGGTCTATGAGAAATGCCCGGTATTCGGCGGGACCTTCGTCAGCGCCAACCTCGACGAGATCAAGGTGATGCGCGGCGTTAAGGGCGTCTATGTCATCAAGGGCGGAACGAACCTGAACGGTCTGCTCGACGGCGTAGCGATCGTCGCCGACAGCTGGTGGCGCGCGGACAAGGCGCGCAAGAGCCTGAAGGTGGTCTGGAACGAAGGGCCGACCGCCGACCAGAGCAGCGCCGGCTACGCCGCCCAGGCCGAGGCGCTTTCGACCCAGGCTGGAACCAAGGTGCTGCGCAAGGATGGCGACATCGACGCGGCCCTGGCCGGCGCCGGCAAGACTATTCAGGCGGCCTATTCCTACCCCTTCATCTCCCACGCGACCTTGGAGCCGCAGAACTGCACCGCCGATGTGCGCGGCGATAAGGTGGAGATATGGGCGCCAACGCAGATGCCGTCGGCGGGACTGTCGCTGGTGGCCAAGACGCTGGGCGTGCCGGAGACCAACGTCACCGTGCACATGATCCGCTGCGGCGGCGGGTTCGGGCGGCGGCTCAGCAACGACTATATGGTCGAGGCGGCGGCGATTTCGAAAGCGGCTGGCGCGCCGGTGAAGCTGGTCTGGAACCGCGCCGACGACATGCACCACGACTTCTATCGTCCCGGCGGCTTCCATTATTTCAAGGGCGGTCTGGACAAGACGGGCAAGCTGGTCGCCTTCCGCGACCACTTCGTCTCATTCGGCAAGGGCGACAGCTTCGTCGACAGCGGCGCCATGAGCGGGACCGAGTTCCCGGCCCGGCTGGTCGATAACTTCCTGCTTGAGGCCTCGCTTATCCCCTGCGGCGTACCCACCGGTCCCTTGCGGGCGCCGCAGAGCAACGCCCTGTCGTTCGTGCTGCAGTCCTTCATCGACGAGCTGGCCCACGCCGCCGGCAAGGACCCCGCCGCTTTCCGCCTCGAGCTCCTGGGCGCCAACCGGGTCTTCCCGGGCCAGGACCCTTTCGACACGGGCCGCATGCGCGCGGTGATGGAGCTGGTGATGCAGCGCTCCGGCTGGGGCAAGACCAGCCTGCCCAAGGGCACGGGCATGGGCATAGCCTTTTACTACAGCCACAAGGGCTATTTCGCCGAGGTGATCCAGGCGACCGTGCCAGCTAGCGGCATGGTCAAGGTCGACAAGATCTGGGTGGTCGGCGACGTGGGCCGCCAGATCGTCAACATGAGCGGCGCCGAGGCCCAGGTTCAGGGCGCCGTACATGACGGCCTGGCGGAGGCGCTGGGCCAGAAGATCACCTTCGAAAGGGGCCGCACGGTCCAGGCCAACTTCAATAGCTTCCCGCTGCTGCGCATGCCGCAATCGACCAAGGTCGATATCCATTTTCTGATCACCGACAACCCGCCCACCGGCCTGGGCGAACCCGCCCTGCCGCCCGTGCCGCCTGCGCTGTGCAACGCGATCTTCGCGGCGACCGGCAAACGGATCCGGAATTTGCCGATAGATCTGGTGCTGCTCAGGACAGCATAGGGGCCTGTTCATCGCTCTTGGCCAAAGGCTGATGTGTAGGCCCTGTGACGGAACCCTCCCCCAGAAGCCGACCTTCCGAAGGACAGCGAAGAGTCGGACACTGCCACCGGCGCCCGCGCCCAGCAGGTTGCGTCTAACGCCCTGGCTGAGTGGAAATCCCTCATGAGCTAGGGCGAAGTCTCCCCTGGCCGACTTGCGCCGACAAGTAGCCGTTAGACCGACAGCACCGCCACGATTATGCGACTCGATAACCTTCTCCTGCCAAGCTGCGGGCCATGTTGGACAGCGCGATCACGCCATCCCCGCCCCGGCCAAGCACGTCGAAGACCTGGCTGCGTGCACTTGAAGCCGCTGCCAAGCTTACAGGCGATGGCGCGCGTACGCTCGCCGATCTGCTGGACGAACTGGGTGAGACCTATGGTGCGGCGCCGGCCCTGCTGAGCGAAGCTGAGCAGTTCAGTTTCGAACAGTTGGCCGCGCGAAGCCGGCGCTACACCCGCTGGGCCCTGAGCCTGGGCCTGACCAAGGGCGATTGCGTCGCGCTGCTGATGCCGAACCGGCCGGAGTATTTCGCCCTCTGGGTCGGGATAAGCCGGATGGGCGTCGTGGTGTCGCTGATCAACACCAACCTCCGGGGCTCGGCCCTGGCGTACTGCATCGACCTGGTCTCGCCGAGCCACCTGATCGTCGATGGCGCGCTCGAAGCGGCCTTGCAGAGCGCCGCGGACATGCTGACGGCGACGCCTGCCGTCTGGCGCGCAGACCAGATCGACCTGCTGTCCGTGGGCGACGAGGCATTTGCGGCGGATGCCTTCGCAGATATCGGCCAGGCAGACCCCGCTCTTCACATCTACACCTCCGGCACCACCGGACTGCCGAAGGCGGCAAGGATCAGTCATGGGCGGATCATGTCGTGGAGCGGCTGGTTCTCCGGCCTTCTTGGCGCGGGACCGGACGATCGGCTCTACAACTGCCTGCCGATGTATCACAGCGTCGGCGGCGTCACCGCCATTGGCGCGGCCCTGGCCGGCGGAGCGTCCGTGGTGCTTCGCGAGCGGTTTTCCGCCAGCAGCTTCTGGGGCGACATCGTCCGGTGGGACTGCACGCTGTTTCAATACATCGGCGAGCTCTGCCGCTACCTCCTGGCCGCGCCGGAAACCCCGGACGAGCATCGCCACCGCCTCCGACTGATCTGCGGCAACGGGCTCAACGCGGAGGTCTGGACCGCCTTTCAGGACCGCTTCGCCATTCCGGTCGTGCTGGAATTCTACGCCGCCACCGAGGGCAGTTTCACACTCTACAATGTCGAAGGCAGGCCCGGCGCCATCGGCCGTATTCCACCCTTTCTGGCGCACACCTTCTCCGTCGCCCTTGCCCGCTTCGATCCCGAGACTGAAGAGCCGTTCCGGAACGATGACGGCCGCTGCATCCTTTGCGCGACCGGCGAGGTCGGCGAGGCGATCGGACGGATTTCGTTGACGGCCGACGCCGGACCATCCGCGTTCGAGGGATACACCGACCGCGCCGCGTCCGACCGAAAAGTGCTTCGCGACGTCTTCGAACCGGGGGACGCCTGGTTCCGCACCGGCGACCTCATGCACAAGGACGCCGCCGGCTATTTCTATTTCGACGACCGCATCGGCGACACCTTCCGCTGGAAGGGCGAAAACGTCTCAAGCCAGGCGGTTCAGAATGTCCTGGTTCAATGTCCCGGCGTGCGCGAGACGGCGGTCTATGGGGTCAAGGTTCCGCATGCCGAGGGACGCGCTGGCATGGCCGCTATCGTCGCTGGCGAGGACTTCGATCTTCAGGCGCTGGCCGATCTGGTCGTGGGCCAGTTGCCAGGATTTGCGCGGCCCCAGTTCGTTCGCCTGATTCAGCGCCTGCCGCTGACCGAAACCTTCAAGTTGAAGAAACAGCAGCTGGCCAGCGAAGGCTTCGACATCGCCCGCACCGCCGACCCGGTCTACCTGTTCGACCCGGCCGAGGGCTCCTATCGGCGCCTTGAGCCCGCCTTGTACGATCGGCTCGCCCGGGGCGAGAAGCTACTCTAGCCGAGGCAGCCTTCGTCTGACTTGGCTAAACCCGGCGCCGCGACCGCCGCGTCCCGAACCTGCCGCGCCGCCTCGGCGAGGGCCGTGCGCGCATACGGGATCAGGCGTGGCAGGGCATAGAAGTAGTGGATCATGCCGGGGTGGACCGTCGCTTGCACCGGGACGCCAGCGGCCCTCAGCCGCTCCGCGTAGGCCAGCCCCTCGTCCCGGAAAGGGTCGAACTCGGCCATATGCAGCAAGGTCGGCGGATGACCGGCTAGGTCGCCGTTCATCGGCGAACTCATTGGCGAGCCCGGATCAGGCCAGTAGTCTGCGACGTCCTGGTCGAACTGGCGTTGGTCTATGAAATATCCCTGTCCGAACATTGCCCGCGACGGCTGGAAGGGCTCGATCTCCACGATCGGGCAGAACAGCAGGACCATGTCCGGGGCAGGCGAGCCACGCCTTTGCAGCAGGCTCAGGGCGCACAGCGCGACATGAGCCCCCGCTGAGTCCCCCGCCAGAACCAGCCGGTCGAGCCCGAAGGCCACCCGCGCCCAGTCGATCACATCGGCCGCGGCCTCGACCGCGGCTGGGAACGGGTTTTCGGGCGGACGCGGATAGTCCACGGCGATCACGGCGCAACCGCTCTGCGCCGCCAGCGCACGACAGACGCCGTCATGGGTCTCCAAGTCGCCGGCGACCCAGCCGCCGCCGTGGAGGTAGACGATTAGCCCCCGCCCCGACTCGCCATCCCGGTACAGGCGCAGCGGCACTCCGGCGCGCAGCAGATCCTCGACGACAACCGTCTCGTCCGGGGGATCGGCGCCCAGGGCGGCAAGGTTTCGCAGGCCCTCGCGGCGCGACCGCACCGTCGCCGCGCCATCGCCCCGCGGCGCGGCCGCCAGCATCCTGAGCAGCCGCGCGGCGGCGGCGTCGAGCGCCATGACGGACTAGATGACCCTCGCGACCAGGGCTTCTATGGATGTCGCGGTACGGAAGTTCTGCGGCGTCATCTCGTCCTGGGGAAGCGAGATATCAAAGGCGTCCTCGATCGCCAGCATCACATTGACCATATCCAGAGAAGACAGGCCGGCCTCGCGCAGATCCCGGTCGGGTTCAGCGGGCGGGCGGCCCTTCTTGGCGAGCAACTGATCGATGACGTCCTTGATCAGTTTGGCAGGCGCCAAGCTCAGCTGTCCGTCGGCCATCTGCAACTCCCGTGGGGCCGCGAAACCTAGACCCATCCCGGTAAATTCGGGGTTAGCTGGCGCCGCCCATCTGGCACGAGGCTTGCGGCAAAACGCCTTGAGCGGCGTGGTCGTCGCAATCTGGGTAGTGAGTTCGATGCGGGACGTGACCGAAGCGCATGCCGATGGGGTTGGATTGGCCGGGTTCGCCCCCTTGGCGGCGACGCTCGCCGAACGCACCCAGCGGGTCAGCGTCATCGCGGGGACCCACGCCGCCGCGGTCGACGCCGACGGCCGGTTCCCGGAAGAAGCCTTCGCCGCCTTGAAGGCCGAGCGCCTGCTTGGCGTGATGGTTCCGATTTGCCTCGGAGGCGAGGGGGCGTCCCTCGCCCAGGTGGCCGACATCTGTTTCGCGCTCGGCAAGGCCTGCGCCTCGACCGCGATGATTTACGCCATGCACCAGGTCAAGGCGGCCTGCCTGATCCGCCATCACGCTGGATCGCCGTGGCAGCTGGACTTTCTTCGGCGTCTCGCTTCGGAACAACTCCTGCTCGCTTCCTCCACCACCGAAGGCTCGGGCGGCGGCGCGGTCCGTTCCAGCAACGCGCCGGTCGAGGCCGATGGCCACATCATTCGGCTCACGCGCGCCGCCTCGGTGATGTCTTACGGCGAACAGGCCGACGCCATCGTCACCACGGCTCGCCGCGACGGCGCGGCCGCCTCCAGCGATCAGGTCCTGGTGGTCTTCACCCACGAGGACTACCGCCTCCGGCGGGTGGGCGAATGGAATTCGCTGGGCATGCGCGGCACCTGCAGCCACGCCTTTTCGCTGGAAGCCAGCGGCGACGCCGGTCAAATCCTGCCGGTCCCCTATGCCGACATCCACGTCCAGACCATGACGCCTGCGGCCCACTGCCTGTGGGCCAGCGCCTGGGCCGGGATCGCCGCGGACGCCGTAGAGCGCGCCCGCTTGTTCGTGCGCAAGGTGGCGCGCAGCCAGCCCGGAACCACGCCGCCCGGCGCGTCCCACCTGGCCAACGCCAAAGCCCAGCACGCCACCCTCTGCGCGCTGATCTCGGCGTCACTGGCCCGCTATGCCTCTATTCAGGACAATCCGGCGGCCCTGGCCGCGGTGGATTTCCAGGCCGCGATATCGTTCCTGAAGGTCCAGGCCTCGGAACTGTCCGTGGAGACGGTCATGAAGGCCCTGCAGGTCACAGGTCTGTCCGGCTATCGCAACGAAGGTGAATTCAGCGTCGCCCGAAACCTGCGCGACGTGCTGTCCGCCCCGTTGATGATCAACAACGACCGTATCCTGGCCGACCTGGGCGCCTCGGCCCTGATCGACCGTGGACCCGTCAGGCTCGGCGGCGGCCATTTCTGAATTGGTTCAGGCAGATTATCCGATGAACAGCATGGTGGTTTCCGCCGTCCCCGACGCCGCACAACTCGCCCGGATGGAGGCGGTGCTGTTTCGTCCCATGGGCGCCGACGGCGTTCGCGCCCGCACCGGTCTGTATGAAGGCGTGGTCGACGCGCTCGCCGCTCTCATTACCAGCCGCAAGCCCGACGGCGCCGAGACCTTCCGGTTTCCGCCGGTCATGTCCCGGAGCCAGCTGGAGACGTCCGGCTATCTGAAAAGCTTCCCCAACCTGCTCGGCTGCGTCTGCTGCCTCGAGGGATCGGACCGCGAAATCCGCGCAGCGGCCGATCGCTTTTCGGAAGGCGAGCCCTGGACCGACGCCCTCAAAGCGGCCGACCTGATCCTGACTCCGGCCAGCTGCTACCCCATCTACCCGATCGCCGCCGCGCGCGGCGCAGCGCCCGCGTCCGGCTATGTGTTCGACGTCGGCTGCGACTGCTTTCGCCGCGAGCCCTCCCGCGACCTCGATCGGATGCAGTCGTTCCGCATGCGCGAATTCGTCCGTATCGGCTCGGCCGAACAGGTCATCGCCTTCCGGCAGGTCTGGTTGGAGACGGCGCAAGACTTGGCGGGCTGCCTGGGCCTGACCTACACGGTCGATATCGCGAACGATCCCTTCTTCGGCCGCACCGGTCCGCTGCTGGCCGCCCTTCAGCGCGACCAGAACCTGAAGTTCGAACTCCTGGCGCCGGTGATTTCGGACACCAAGCTCACCGCCTGCATGAGCTTCAACTACCACCAGGACCATTTCGGCCAGACCTGGGGGATCTCCCTTCCCGATGGCCAACCGGCGCACACCGGGTGTGTCGCCTTCGGCATGGACCGGCTGGCCGTGGCCATGTTCGCCAGGCACGGCCTGGAGCCGGCCTCCTGGCCGGAAACGGTCCGGGGCCTGCTCGGCCTTTAAGCCAATCGCTGACTAGGCCGTCGCTCCTGCGTCCACGGTCATGACCGTGCCGGTTATGTTTCGCGCCCGCTCGCTGAGCAGATAGCTCACGGCGCCGGCGACATCCTCGACTTCGGCCAGTCGCCGCAGGGCGCTGCGGCGGACCACGCGGTCCCGCTCGGACGCCTCCATGCCGCCGGTCAGGTCGGTGTCGATGAAACCTGGCGCCACCGCATTCACCGTCACGCCCGCCCGGCCTAGCTCACGCGCCAGGGCCTTGGTGAACCCGATCAGCGACGCCTTGGTCGCCGAATAGACCGACAGGCCATTGAAGCCCGTGCTGGCGACGATCGAGCTCATGTTGACGATCCGCCCCTCGCCCTGGGCCATCATGCCCCGGGCGACGAACTTGGTCAGCATGATCGGCGATGTCGTATTGAGCCGGATCAGGCCTTCGATCTGGGACGCGGACATGTTGGCCAGCAGGCCTGACGTGCCCAGTCCCGCGTTGTTCACCAGACCCCAGATCGGCCCGACATCAGCGCGGAGCTGGCGGACAAAGCCGGCGAGGCCGTCAAGCTCGGCGAGGTCGCATGGGTGGAACTCCACCCGCCCCTCGCCTTTCGCGATGAGATCAGCGAGTGCGGGGCTGGTCGATCGCGCCACAGCGAGGACGTGAAACCCGTCCCTGGCCAGCTGGCCGGCAATGGCGAGGCCGAGGCCCCGGCTCGCGCCTGTGACCAGGACATTACGCATGACGCCGCTCCAACTTGCCGCTGGCCGTAATCGGCAGGTCGTCGACGAACCGGATAGACGTCGGAACCTTGTAGGCCGCCAAGGCCCCGCGGCAGGCCTCGAGAATGGCCTGGCGAACGGCCTGAGCCTGCTCGGTGTCGAGATCCGGATCCGCCAGCACCACTTCGGCCGCGACCAGGGCGCCGGTGATCGGACTGCGTCGGCTTTTCACCAGGGAGATCTGCACGGCGGGACACTGGTTGATCACCGCTTCGACCTCCTCCGGATGCACCTTCAGGCCGCCGACATTGATCACCCCGTTGGCCCGGCCGGCGAAGTACAGCCGATCGCCGCGCTGTTCGATCAGGTCGCCGGAGTCTACGAAGCCGTCGGCGTCCACCACCCCTCGGCTGTCGTCGCCGAGGTACAGGTGCGCGGCGCGGCCTGAGCGGAGCCGCAGCGAGCCATCCCGGACCTGAAGCTCCACCGGCGCACGCCGCTCCAGGTAGTCGACGGGAAACCCAGCCAGGCCGTCGTTGACCTCGAACCCCACGCCGGCCTCGGTAGAGGCATAGGCATGGCCGATCGCCGCGCCCGGAAAGGCGCGCGCCAGACTGTCGAGCACGCTCTGATCGGCAATCTCGCCGGACAGGCGGACGTATCGCGGCGTCAAAATGTCCTGCGCCTTCCGGCGCAGAGCGCTGCGCCAATGCGACGGGGTTCCGGCGAGATGGGTCAGGCCGGACGGCGCCAGGCGCGCGATGAAGTCGTCCATCGGCTCGGACGGCAAGGTCATCATCATGCTGTGGCCGCCCGTCAGGGCGCGGAGCAGCATCTGCAAGCCGCCGAACCGGCGGGTGTCATAAAACGTCGCCCAAACGATAGGGTCGGTCAGGCTGAAGTCGATCTTGATCGCGTCGGTCAGGCCGGCCAGGTCATGCACGGCGATCTTCGGCGCGCCCGTGGTGCCGGACGTGAACAGGGCCCACTGAGTCTCGAGACCGGCGGCTTCATAGGCCGGCCCAGCCCCCTTCGTCCCGGCAGCGATGGCATGCGCCGGCACGGCCGCGGGAAGAGCGCCGGCCTGGCCGCCATCATGAACAATGGCGTCGATATCGGCGGCGGCGATGACCTCCGGCAGCCGGGCCATGTCCAGGTCGGGCGGGCAGATCACCAGCCGGGCGGCCACGCCGTCCAGGTTGCAAAGAGCCAGAGCTGCGCTCAAGGGACGGTGGGTAACGATCAACACATTGCGGCCGACGATCGCAGCCTTTGGCGCCTCGATCCAAGTACGATCCACCAATGCGTCGAATTGGATCACTCGGTCGCCGTCGTCTAGCACCGGCCGTCCCGCGCCGGGACGGTGATCCAGCGCCCACCGGATACGCGCGGAAAGGCTTGGCGCGGGGCTGGCGGCCTCACGCAACGGCGAGGGCCCGATCATAGAAGGCGATGAATTCGCCGAGGGTTTCGGGAAAGCCGCCGTCGTCGGCGTCGAGGAAGGGGTCGACCGCTAGGTCGTCCTCCAGACGCGCCACCAGTATGGCGAAGCAGAGGGAGTCGAGGCCGCTGTCGCGTAGCTCCAGATCATCCGTCAACGGCGGCAGGCGCCTTGTCTGTTCACTGGCGACCAACTCGACGTGGCGTAGAATGGCGGCGCGGGCGGACATGATGGTTCTCGGCTTGAACGAAGGATCTGGCGCAAGTCTTGCAAATTGGGCGCCAGTTAAACCACGGATTGATCAATGGACTCTGGCGCACACGGCCCTCCGAAACCCGCGCGATCGGTTGCCCAGGCCCTCGTCCAACAGCTGATGATCCAGGGCGTGCGTCGCGCAGCCCTGGTGCCGGGCGAGAGCTATCTGGCGGTGCTGGACGCGCTCAAGGACAGCAAGATCGCCTTGACCGTTTGTCGGCACGAAGGCGGCGCATCGATGATGGCCGACGCCTGGGGCCGCGCTACGGGCGAGCCCGGCATCTGCTTTGTCACGCGCGGACCGGGCGCCGCCAACGCCTTCGTCGGCCTACACATCGCCGCCCAAGATTCCATCCCGCTCATTCTTTTCGTCGGCATGGTCGACCGGTCTGTGCGTGGGCGAGACGCCTGGCAGGAGATCGATCTGCGGCGAGCGTTTGGTGGCGTAGCCAAGTGGGTCGTGGATCTGGATGACCCCGGTCGGGTGGCGGAGATCATGTCCCGAGCCTTCCACCTGGCCGTCTCGGGACGGCCAGGGCCGGTGGTCATCGGCCTTCCCTGCGACGTGTTGAGCATGCCCGATTGCGGCGTCGACGCGCCTCGCGCGGCGGCGATAGAGTCGGGTCCTGATGCACAGTCGCTGGCTTCCATAAGAGACCTGCTCGCGTCGGCGCACCGCCCGATCGCTATCGTCGGTGGCAGCCGCTGGGCCGAGGCCAGCCGAGCCGACATGCACCGGTTCGCAGAGCTGTTCGAGCTGCCGGTGGTGACCAGCTATCGGCGCGTCGGGCTTTTCGACGCCGAACATCCCAACTACGCCGGAGACCTTGGGCTAGGCCCTAACCCAAAACTGATCGCGCGGCTGAAGGACTCCGATTTGATCCTGTTGCTCGGCGGTCGTCTTGGCGACGTGGCGTCACAGCGCTTCAGTCTGCTGAACTTCCCCGACCCCGGCGTGAAGCTGGTTCATCTGCATTCCGACGCCGACGAACTTGGCAGCCTCTACCGTCCCGCGCTCGCAGTCGCCGCCAGCCCCCGCCGATTCGCACCGGCCCTGGCCGCGCTTGAGCCGCTGACTGCCCGCGTCTGGTCCGGTCAGGCGGCTGCCGCCCACCGCGAATATCTCGACTGGTCGCAGGTCGCCACGCCCCAACCCGGTGACGTCAATTTCGGCGAAATCGTCGTCTGGCTGCGGGAGCACCTGGAGAAGGACGCCATCCTCTGCAACGGCGCCGGCGGCTATGCGGCTTGGTTGCACCGCTTCTACCGCTTTGGCGACCTCAACGCGCATATCGCCCCCGCCTCCGCCACCATGGGCTATGGCCCGCCGGCCGCCATCGCCATGAAGCAGCTCTTTCCGCACCGGCGGGTGATCTGCCTGGCCGGGGACGGCGACTTCCTCATGAACGGGCAGGAGTTCGCCACCATGGTGCAGTACGCCCTGCCGATCACGACCATCATCATCGACAATGAGAGCTACGGCTCCATCCGCCTGTCGCAGGAACGCGCCTTCCCAGGCCGGGTCGTCGGCACCGATCTGAAGAACCCGGATTTTGCCGCCTACGCCCGCGCTTTCGGCGGTTTCGGCGCCTCGGTCGACCGCACCCAGGACTTCGCCGAGGCCTTTCGCGCGGCGGAAGCCTCAGGCCTGCCCGCAATCATCCACGTGAAGGTCTCGGTGGAATGCATGACGCCGGCGATGGACCTGGCGGCGATCCGACGGCAGGCCTTGACCCAGGCCTGAGCGACAGCCTGATCGAGAGGGTGGCGACAGGCCGCGACAAGGCTGTGATCTTGAAGGCTCGAACGCGCCGGACCTCGCGGAGCGGGGTCGGCCGAGCCGGCCTGACTCCGCTAACGGTGCGCGAAGGCCCAGTAGAGCGCCCTCGCCCGGCGATACATCGGTCCGATGTCCAGGTCGCGCGTCTCGATCCGGCGGACCGGGGCCACCTTCTGGAAGTTGCCGCTTGAGAAAATCTCGTCCGCGGCCAGGAAGTCTTCGTAGGTGAGGACGGCTTCATCCACCTCGACGCCGTCGGCGCGCAGCAGGCCAATCGTGCGCTGGCGGGTAATGCCGTTCAGGAAGGTGCCGTTGGCGGCCGGTGTCCGGACGACGCCATCCTTGACCAGAAAGACGTTGGCGTTGGCCAGCTCGGCGATATTGCCGAGCGAGTCCCTCACCAACGCATTGGTGAAGCCCCGTGTTTGCGCCTCTCGCAGCGCCCGCGCGCCGTTGGGATAGAGGCTGCCGGTCTTGGCCTCGACGGGAGCTGTCTCCCGGGTCGGACGCCGGTACGGCGAAAGCGTGATGGTCGCGCCATTCTGGTCGGGCATGGGGGCCTCGTAGAGGCAAAGGCACCAGTTGGTGGAGTCGGGGTCGGACAGGACGCCGCCCCCAAAGCCGCCCTCGGCCCAGTACATCGGCCGCACATAGAGAGCTGCGTCAGGCGTGAACCGCCGCAGACCGTCCTTGGCCAGCTCCAGCCATTGCTCCACCGAAACGCTCGGCTTCAGGTCCAGATGTCGGGCCGACCGGTTCACGCGCTCGCAGTGAAGGTCGAGGTCCGGCGTCACGCCTTCGAACCGGCGGGCGCCGTCGAACACGCTGGAGCAGAGCCAGAAGGCGTGCGAGCGCGGTCCCAAAATCGGGACATTGCCCTCATGCCATTCGCCTTCGAAGAAGGTCCAGGTTTGGGACGGGGCGATGAACATGGCAGCGGTCTCGGGAGGGATTTGCCCTCGCCACTGCAAGAAGCGTGCAGCATCGGCGGTGGCACGGGGATTGCCTCGGACAGGCTGTGAAACCCTCGAAGACAACATTCCGGGAAAGGCCGCCCGTCGGCGAATCCCTGGCGCGCACACTGCGGGTGGGCCTGGTCAACAACATGCCCGACGCCGCCGTGGAGCCGACCGAGCGGCAGTTTCGCAGCCTGCTCCGGGCCGCCGCGCCCGGCGAGGGCCTTGAACTGGTCCTGTTCGACATGCCCGAGGTCTCGCGCGATCCGGCCATCCGCGCCCGGATGCGAGGCCGCTACCGGCCGGTGGAAGACCTCGATCGGTCGAGCCTCGACGCCCTGGTCGTCACGGGCGGCGATCCGGGCCAGACGTCGCTGAGGCACTCGCCCATATGGCCGGGCTTCGCGGGATTGGTGGATCGCGCGGTTCGGCTTGGGCTGCCGACCCTGTGGTCCTGTCTCGCGGCCCACGCCGCCGTCGAACACCTCGACGGCGTCCAGCGTCGGCCGTTGAACGCCAAGCACAGCGGTGTCTTTGCGGTGTCCGCGGTCCGCGCCGACCCGCTGCTGGAGGGCCTCGGCCAGACCTGGCCGGTTCCGCATTCGCGCCGCAACGGTCTCGAAGAGGCAGAGCTCGCCGGCCGTGGATATGAAATCCTCACCCGGTCCGAGGGTGTCGGGGTCGACGTCTTTGTCCGACGCGGGCCGCCGCTGTTCATCTTCTGCCAAGGTCATCCCGAATACGATCTCGACAGCCTCTTGCGGGAGTACAAGCGGGACTTCCGGGCCTACCTGCACGGCGAGCGCCAAAGCCTGCCGCGTCTGCCTCACCACGCTGTCCCGGCCGAACTCGCGCAAAGTCTGGAGCAGCTGGCCAAGCGGGCCGCCGCCAATCGGTCGCCGGCGCTGATGGCGGACTGGCCGTCCCGGTCGGAGCCGGCAGAGCAGCTTCCCGAATGGCGACCGTTCGCCATCGGGCTTTATGCCAACTGGCTCCGCACCTTGGCTCAGCCGGCCGATTGAAGGAGATGACCATGCGAAGGGAGACCCTCGCCATCCACGCCGGCTTCGACGGAGATCCCTCGACCGGCGCGGCGGCCGTGCCGATTCACCAGACGGCCGCCTTCCTGTTCGATAGCGCCGATCATGGCGCCGCCCTGTTCAACCTGGAGGTCGACGGCTTCCGCTACAGCCGCATCAGCAACCCGACCACCGCCGTCCTGGAGGAACGGGTCGCGGCTCTGGAAGGCGGCGTCGGCGCGCTGGCTGTCGCTTCGGGTCAGGCGGCGCTCTACTACGCCATCGCCAATCTGGCTGACTGCGGCGGCAACATCGTCGCCACCCCGCAGCTCTACGGCACCACCCACACCCTCTTCGCCCACGTCCTGCCGCGTCAGGGGATCCAGGTCCGGTTCGCGGCCGACGACAGCGCCGCAGCCATTGCCGCCCTGATCGACGACGACACCCGTGCGGTCTTCTGTGAAAGCGTTGGCAATCCCGCCGGCAACGTCTGCGACATCGGGGCGATCGCCAGGGCCGCCCACGCCCGGGGCGTCCCCCTGGTAGTGGACAACACGGTGGCGACCCCGGTCCTGCTGCGACCCATCGAGCACGGCGCCGATATCGTGGTCCATTCGCTGACCAAGTTCATGGGCGGCCACGGCGTCGCCATGGGTGGGGCAATCGTGGACGGCGGCCGGTTCGACTGGAAGGCCCACGCCAAACGCTTCCCCATGTTCAGCGAACCGGACGTCTCCTATCACGGCATGATCTACGCCGACCGGTTCGGTGAGGCCGCCTACATCGCCCGCGCCCGGTCCGTCTACCAGCGCACCACGGGCGCGGTAATGGCGCCGATGACCGCCTTTCTGCTGATGCTCGGGATCGAGACCGTGACCCTGCGGGTGGAACGCCACGTGGAGAACGGTCGCAAGGTCGCTGAATTCCTTCGCGATGACCCCCGGGTGGACTGGGTCGCCTACGCCGGCTTCCCGGACAGCCCTTACTACGGCCTCGCCCAGCAATATCTCGGTGGACAGGCGACGTCGTTGCTGACCTTCGGCGTCAAGGGCGGCCTAGAGGTCGCCAAGGATTTCTACGATCGGCTGAAGCTGTTTCGCCGCCTGGTGAACATCGGCGACGCCAAGTCCTTGGCCTGCCACCCCGCCTCCACCACCCACAGGCAGATGACGCCGGAGGAGCGGCTCAAGGCTGGCGTGAGGCCGGAAGCGGTGCGGCTGAGCGTCGGCATCGAACACATCGACGACATCCTCGCCGACCTGGATCAGGCCCTGGGCGCGCCATGAGACCGGTCACCTTCGATGGGCTGTTTGGCTGGATCCATGAGCCGCGGGATTTGCGCGCCGATGTCGGCGTTGTGCTGATCTCGGCCCTGGGCCGCGACGAGCGCTGCGCCCACCTGCCCTACAGGCTCTTTGCGGAGCGGCTGGCGGCTGCGGGTTATCCCACGCTCCGCTACGACCACCGGGGCGAAGGCGATTCCCTGGGGCTGGCCGATCCCAGCGCCGACGCCCTGCCCTGCTGGCTCGAGGGCGTACAAAGGGCCATCGAAAAGCTCCGCGGCGACACCAACGTCACACGGGTCGTCCTGGCCGGCGTGAGACTGGGGGCGACCTTGGCTGCGGTCAGCGCGGCGAAGGCAGACGGGCTGATCCTGCTGGCGCCCGTCCTGGACGCCGGCGCCTGGCTGAAGCGCTTGCGGTTCGCCAGTCACGCGCTCGGCGGGGCGGGTCGGGACACGCCCCTGGATGCGGGTGGTCTTGTTCTGTCCACCGCGACCATGGCCGGCTTGGCCGGGCTCACCTTGGAGGGCTCACCGGGCGTGCCGGTATTTATCGCCGCCCAGAACCGGATGGTCGAAACCTTTAGCGGCGAACTGACCGAGCAGGGCGCTCTTGTGGCCGTCACGGACTTTCCCGGTTTCGACGCGATGTTCCTCGACGCCCACAGCAATCTGTCGCCGGATGAGGTGTTCGGCCGATCAATCGGTTGGCTTGCCGCCACGTTCGGCAAGCCGGAAATCGCAAGCCGGCAAGGCGGCGCGCAGGCGCCGGACCCCTTGCGATGGCAGGGCGCGTCCGAGCGGCCGATCGAGTTCGGAGATCATCTTCAGGGGATTGTGTGCGACCCCGATCAAGGGGATGCGTCGTCAGCCGTCATCTTCTGCAACACCGGCGGCGATCCCCGATCCGGGATCGGCGGTTTCGCAACCATGGCGGCGCGGCATCTGGCCAACCAGGGTTTCTCATCGCTGCGCTTCGATTTCGCCGGTCTGGGCGACAGCCCGAACGGTGGCCCCGAGTCTCGCACCCACGTTTACGAGGTCTCGCGCGCAATCGACATGGACTCGGCGGTTGAGTTGATGGCCGCCCGCGGGGCCAAGCGGATCGCTGTCGTTGGCGTTTGTGCAGGCGCATTTCACGCTTTTGAAAGTGCAACGGCCGATCCCCGCGTCACCGATCTGTTCGCCGTGAGCCCAGTGAAGTTGAACTGGCGGCCTGGCGACACCCTTAGTCCGGGCCGGGTCGACGATGGCAAGTCCACCCAGTCCTACATTCAAGGCTTGACCGATTCAGCGACCTGGAAACGCCTGTTCAGTGGCCGGATCGACCTTGTCGCCGTCATCCGCACCGTCGCTCTGCGTCTTCAGGAACGCGCCGAGGGCTGGTTGGCGCTGCGACAGCCGCAATCGCCGTTTTCGAAGATGCGGCGCTTTTCAAGCCGCGGGGGACGCGCCATGTTCCTGATGGGATTGGATGACGGCTCATCGGACCAGATGGCGATCCATTTTGGCCGCGGCGCGAGCCGCCTTACCCGGATGCCTGGTGCGGCTATGCTCATCAAGCCGACTTTAGACCACGGCCTTGCGCGGCGGGACAGCCGCCAGGTGGCCCTGGCCACACTGACGGATTGGCTAGGCCAATAGGTCAGCGTTCGGCGGACGGACAAATTCCCGACCGTCCCACGGCCACGGCGGGCCGGCGTTCCTTCATGGCCTGAACCATCAGGTCCCCTGCCCTCAAAAGCGGAGATCGGCCGTTAGCTACGTCTAGTGGAGACAAGTTGAGGTTGGACTGACAGCACCATCCCGACCGTTGCGGCCTCAGTCCTTGAAGCGTGACGACAGCAGAAAGCCGAATCCGCTCAGCACCTTGTCCCTGAGCCGCGTCGCCGCGTCGGCGTCTTGGTTACCGGCCGCCAATGAAGCCGCCGCGATGCCGCGGCCTAAGACCCATAATAGCAAGGACACGCCTTCGACCTGCGCCGTTGGGACGCGATCATCTCCCTCCAGCGAACTTCGAAAGACCTCGTACGCTTCCTGCTCGGCGGCCCGAGCGTGGGCGTCCGCCGTCAGGACGGAGCGCGATTGCATCAAGCCGTATAGTTTCGGGTGGCGTTGGATGAACTGCAGATAGGCTGAGGAAGCGTCGTCCACCCGATGGGAAGACGAGCCCCGTTCCATCGCCCGGGCAATCTTGGTCCCCAGGTCATGCCAGCCCTGCGTCGCTAATTCCGTCAGTAAGGCGTCCTTGTCCGCGAAATGATAATAGAGACTCGCGACCGCGCTGCCTGCCTTGTCGGCGATCTCCCGCAGGTGCAGTCCCTCGACGCCACCCTCTTCCAGCAGCGCCTGCGCGGCGTCCAGAGCGCGGCGCCGCAGGTTGGCCCCGCTGGGGGACAGTTGGAGGTCCACAGGACGGGTCATATCAATCCGGGCCTCCGCGATCGGCTATTTCGCCACGCTGCACATTGCCAGGAAAGACGCGTCTGCGTCACGAGCTCGAAATAGGTCTGACGAGCGGGGCTGTGGTGAACCCCGCCAACGATCGCTGCGTGCGAAGAACTCCGCAGAGGAAGATAACGACTTGTCGAACAAAGTTCGAAGTCCCTAGCTGATGCATGCAGCCTTGGAGTGAGCAGATGGCGGACGGCACGGTCGATCTTTTGGGGGATAAGCGCGCCTTGGCCAGAAAGCGGGCCTATGAGACGCCGCTCCAAGACCTGAACCCGGCTTGGGCGTCGGCCTTCCGTGACGACGCCCACTGGCCCTACTTCGAGCGGCTGCGGGCCGAGGACCCGGTTCACTGGACTCCCGACAGCAACTACGGCGCCTTCTGGTCCATCACCAAATACAATGACATCATGGAGGTCGACACCAATCACCAGGTGTTCTCCTCGGCCCTCGGCATCGGATTGCCACCAAAGTCGAGCGTGCTGCCCCCCGAGGCGCAGATTGAGGCGGCTCGCGCCGCGGCGCCCAGCTTCATCGGCATGGATCCGCCCGAGCACGACGTACAGCGCAAGACCGTCAGCCCCGCCGTCGGGCCTGCAAGGCTTATCGAGATGGCGCCGCAAATCCGCGAGCGGGCCGGCGAAATCCTGGACTCCCTGCCCATCGGCGCCCCCTTCGACTGGGTGGACTTGGTGTCCAAGGAACTGACCACGATGACCCTGGCCACCTTGTTCGATTTCCCGTTCGAAGAGCGCCGCAAGCTGACTTTCTGGTCCGACACCATGACCACGGGCCCGGGCCATGGACCCGTCGCCACCTGGCAGGAGCGGCGCGAAGCCTTGGCCGACTGCAAGAACTACTTCGTCCGGCTTTGGAACGAGCGGGTGAACGCCGAACCCGCCGGCGACCTGATCTCGATGCTGGCGCACGGGGCGGAGACCCGCAGTCTCACCCCCGACGAGTTCTTCTCCAATGTGACGCTGCTGATCATCGGCGGCAACGACACGACGCGGAATACCATCTCCGGCTCGATCTTCGCCCTCAACCGCAACCCGGACCAGTACGCGAAGCTGCGCGCCGATCCCGAGCTCATCTCATCAATGGTGTCGGAGACCATCCGCTGGCAGACGCCGCTCGCCCACATGGCGCGCACGGCGACCCAGGATTTCGAGTTCCGCGGCAAGACCATCAAGGCGGGCGACCGAGTGGTGATGTGGTACGTCTCCGGCAACCGGGATGAGACCGTGATCGAAAATCCGGACAGCTACATCATCGACCGCGCCCGGCCCCGCCAGCACATGTCCTTTGGCTTCGGCATCCACCGGTGCGTCGGCAACCGCCTGGCCGAGTTGCAGCTGACCATCATCTGGGAGGAGATCATGAAACGGTTCCCGGACATCCAGCTGCTCGAAGAGCCGAAGCGCAGCTATTCAATTTTCATCAAGGGCTACGAAGAGATGAAGGTTCTGATCCCCGGCCGCCACTGACGACCTTGCCGGATCTGAAGATCCAGTCAGCTTCTTGGTCCCGCATGTCAGCCGCCGGCGGCGATCTTTCCGCCGGGAGCGCTCATCAGCAACCGGATGATCGCCTCGGCGATAAACCAGCTTGTCTCCGGAGCGCAGTTCGACCGCGCGGTGGTGCGGCGAGTCCGTAAAGCTTCTCAAGGGAGCGGTGTTCGGCCCGCGCACGGCTGGACGTGTCGATCATCACCGGCGTCGGGACGCTGTAACGGTCATCTTCGACGAAAATGATAAGTTGCCGTTGGACTGACAGCACCGCCAGGGAGTCACCGAGAAATTCTCTGCGGCACTGATTCTGGCCGACGCCCCGGAACTGCGGCTAAAATGCAAAACCAACACGCAAGACACCGCGCCTTAAATTAAAACGCCGGCAGAATTTACGCGCCTAGGAATAGTGTTTGGTGGCGCTAATGGTGAAGTCGATCGGGTCGGAGGTCGTGGACTTGGACGTCTCCAGCTTGACCGTCGATACGATCACCAGCGGGGCCGACCAGGGTTTCCGCTGCACCGAGGCTTTCGGTGTCTCGGTTTCGTTGGTGACAAATTTATTCGACATCATAGGCTCCCTTGAAAAGGCATACGCCAGCGATCCGCGCCCTCCCGTAGGAAGCGTTCAAAACCGGGGATGGGCGTGATGGTGATGGTCGTTTTCATTGCCCGCCCGCCGTCCAGGGCCGCAGCGGCAGGGTCACCGCGCTTAGCTGCTCAGGGGCGCGATAGACGGTGAAGACATCCGGCCTTCCTTGCGAATATCGCCGGAAGGTATCCGTATCGGCGCCGCCGATGGCGATGCGCACCGAATGGCCTCGCCGGATCAGGGCGGCCACCGGGAAGAGGGCGATGCGGACCTCGAAGGCCTGACCGGGGGTCACCGGCAAGGCGTCGGCGCGCCGGAAGCTGTGCGCTGGCGGATCTTGCGGATAGGGCAGCGCCTTTCCATCGACCAGCTTGCGGTCGATCGCCCGCAGCTCACCTTCGTCGAGGTAGGTCACCCGCCCGTCCGGCGCGACGTCCTCCAGATAGACGAAGATCGCCGGGTCTGCGGTCTGGGCCGACATGAACAGGCGCACATCCGGCTGGCCGGCCAATTCCATGTCCCGGTCAAACGGCGCGCTGGTATAGGCCAGCAGCTTGGCGTCCGCCCCGCGCCGGTCCGGATAGGCGGCGGGGGCGCCGACCTGGGTGGTCCAGCGGGTGGCCTGACCGGTGCTGGCGGTGAAATCGACGGCGTAGCGATCCTCACCCGGCGCGCCGGCCTGCATCGCCAGCCTGTGGTCGCCGGCCAGCTCAAATCGCCGCATCTGCACGCCCGCCGGCGGCCAAGACGCCGTGTCTTCGAAGACCTTGGCGCCCAACACATAATAGTGGATCGACCGGCCGACCGGCGCGCCTCCGCGCACCTGGGCGGCGAAACCCATCATCCGCGAAACCTGATCGGCGAACAGCGGCAGGGGTGGATTTTCGCCAGGGAAGAAGGGGTCGGTGGACTGGTCACCCCCATGGGCGTTGGCGGTGATGATGACCTGGGTTGGGACGCCCGGCGCTGAGCGATAGCGCTCCAGCGCGGAGTCGGCCGTACCAGCGTCCATCCAACTGCCCCAGTATTGCACCGGCACGGCTTCGCGCCGGATGCCGTCCAGATGGGCGGCAGGACTGGCGTCGAACAGCCGATAGCCGGTGCGGCCGGCGTCATCGAGGAAGTCGGCGGCCTTATAGTCGGCGGCCACCCACCGCTTGCGGCCGGCGATGGCCTGGCGGATCTGGGTGAAGTCCTCGTCGCCGTCTACCGGCTGCATGCGAGGCCACAGGCCGGGACAGTCCCGCACCCGCGCGGCGCAATCGAGGTTGAGACTGGGATCAACCGACTTGCCGGTATCGCGGCGCAGGGTGTCCGCGGCCCAGGTTTCCAGCATGAAGTCGTTTTCCACCCCGCCCGGGGTGATCAGGTCGCGGTAGGCGTCGAAGTCGGCTTCGCGCACGATCGCGCCGGTCAGGTGCGCGGGCGCGGCCGTGGCCAAGTCGGCGGTGTCGGCCATATAGGACAGGCCGTCGGCGATTACCTGCCCGTTGGACCAGGGTCGGGTCTGAAAGTGATAGATAATCTCGTCCATGTCGGCGACCTCGGCGGGTCCCATCTCGACGTCACGGGGACCGAAGGACGCGGTGGAGCCCCGGACGTCCACTACCGCAACGACGTAGCCCGCCTTACGGAACGCTTCGTAATGGCCGCCTTCGTTGTGCAGATAGATGCCCGCCCGGCCGTAGCGGGTCTGGATCAGCAATACAGGCGACTTGCCCGCCTGCGCCTTGCCCGCCATCGCTACGCCTGGGGGAAACCAAAGGCTGATCGCGACCTTCGTGCCGTCGCGCATGGTCAGATAATAGGACTGGTCTGACCAGCCTTGCGGCCTTGGCGTCGGACTGGCGGATTGAGGGGCTGGCTCGGCGAGCGCTCCAACCGCCAGCAAAAGCGCCGCGGTCCCGATCACCGCGCCGATCATCCTCTGAATTGCCCGGCGATTCATAACCACTCGATCTCGATCCGCTAAACAAGAACATAACACCGGTTTCATTTTTTTGGTCGGGCCAGCGATCCTTGTCAATGCCGGTTCTCGCCGGTGGCTGGGAGCTCTCGGCCAAATCGCGCCGGATCGAGGGCGGCGGACGACACGCCTGCCCGCGCCAGACGGTCATCAAGCGGGCGCCCGAGCACCAGGGCCACCGCCGCCTGAGCCATTGCCGGGCAGGTCTGGATGCCGACCCCTCCCTGCCCCACCAGCCAGAAAAAGCCAGGAAGGTCCGGATCGAATCCGGCCACCAGGCCTCCATCCGGGGCAAAGGTTCGCAAACCGGCCCAGGCGCGGAGCGGCTTCCTGATCGGCAGATGGGTGAGGGTTTCGAACCGCTCCAGCGCCACGGCGACATCGAAGTCGTCGGCGAAGGCGTCGCAGGGAGGGGACGGGGTCTGGTCCATCGCCGAGACCAGCAGCCGGCCCGCGTCCGGCTTGATATAGAGACTGTGGTCCGCCGCGATGCACATCGGCCAATCGCCAACATCCCAACCGTCGACCGCCAGCACCGCGACCGTGCGTCGGCGGGGCCGGAGCCCGATCGGGCGCGCGCCGCACAGGGCCGCGACCTCGTCGCCCCAGGCGCCGGCGGCGTCGATCACGATCGCGGCGGTGATGTCGTGCCCCCCGGCGCGGAGCCGCCAGACCTCGC